>Ga0302234_10003309_pt1 | contig 9819 bp, 8 predicted proteins | sample II_Palsa_N3_2_FD_193576 | JGI IMG/M metagenome (GOLD analysis project Ga0302234, IMG submission 193576) | Peat permafrost microbial communities from Stordalen Mire near Abisko, Sweden - II_Palsa_N3_2 | ecosystem: Environmental > Terrestrial > Soil > Palsa > Peat permafrost | place: Sweden... | reverse complement strand
TGGGAGACTCGGGGCCAGCGGCATCTGCTGGGGCAACGCTCGCCGGTTGAGTAGCGCTTGAGGCGGGTGCCACGGGGGCATCGATTTCGGGCACCGCCGGCACGGGCGAGCCCAGGGTGCTGATGGTTCGCAGCTCCACGAAGGCGGTACCTGGGCGGATCATGTCGAGCTTGGCCGCCGCGGTATAGGAGAGGTCGATGATGCGGTTGGAGGCAAAGGGACCGCGATCATTGATGCGCACGATGACACTGCGTCCATTGCTCAGGTTCGTAATGCGGGCGTAGCAGGGGAGCGGCAGCGTGCGATGGGCGGCGGTCATCGCGTACATGTCATAGGGCTCGCCGCTCGAGGTGCTCTTGCCGTGAAAGGTCGGCCCGTACCAGGAGGCCACACCGCGTTCGACAAAGCCCTCGGAGGTGGACAGGACCGTGTAGCGCTGACCGAAGACATCGTAGTAGGGCGGGTTGCCATGGGCGCTGCGCGGCTCGGCGCGCGGCACGGCATCTGGGATGTTATCGATATCCAGCGGTGGCGGCGGCGTGGGCAGAGCGATGGGGGCGGTTGGGGCAGGCTCCGGCGCCGGACGCGGCGGCGGCAGACTCGTGCAACCGCCGAGCAGCAGGAGCAGGACCGCAGCCCCGAGCTGCCTCAAGGTGCGGCCTGAGCGTGAATGCGCTCGAGCAGGGCCTGGGCCAGATCATTGATCGCCATCGCATACAGCCGGCTGCTGTTGTAGCGGGTGATGACATAGAAATTGTTGAAGCCGACTCGGTAGCTCATGCCACTCTGCAGCGGCGCGCCCAGCAGCAGGCACGGGGTGTCATCCGGCAGCCTCGAATCCACATGCACGCCGCGCGCTCGCACGGCGCCGAGGGTATCGCTCAAGCTCAGCGAGGCTGCCAGCGCCAGCTCTGCCGACTCGCTGTACTGCGCCTCTGCCAGCACCGGCTCGCCATAGCGCCAGCCATGCAGCTGCAGGTAGTTGGCGGTACTGGCGAAAATATCGCCCCAGTCGCTCCACAGATTACGCTGCGTCGAGGCGTCCTCGTTCACAGCGAAGTGCCGGTAGCTCGAGGGCATGAATTGCGAGGCGCCCATGGCGCCGGCATACGAGCCCATGGCGGTCAGCGGATCGATCTGCTCCTCGCCAGTCAGCAGCAAGAACTGAGCCAGTTCGGAGCGGAAGAATTCCGCGCGCGGCGGGTAGTCAAAGGCGAGCGTCGCCAGGGCATCGAGCACCCGGTAGTGGCCCATCGTGCGGCCGAAGTAAGTTTCCACGCCTACGATCGCCAGCACGTACTGCGGTTCGACATGCCAGCGCAGCGCCACCTGATCGAGTAGTTCGCGGTGCTCGCGCCACAGGCGCACGCCTGCCTCGATGCGCTCGTTGGTGAGGAAGTGCGCACGGTATTCCCACCAGGCCATGGTCTTTTCGGCCGGCTTGGACATGGACTCGATGATCCGCGGCAGTGGCTCAGCCTGCGCCAGCGTGGCAGCAGCTGCAGCCCGATCCATCCCCTGGGCGCCGAGCTCATCCAGAAAGCGGCTGATCTCGGGACGGCTCAGATCAAAATGTCCGCCGCTTGTCGCGGGCGCGTCGGCCGCGCTGGCCGCGGCGCTGATCAGCGCGAAGGCTATAGCTACGCGCCGCAGCAGCCGCGGCCAGCGCGGCTTCACGAGCCCACCAGTTTACGGTGCGAATGCAGGCCCATCAGGATCCCGAATCCGGCCAGCAACGTCACGACCGAGGTGCCCCCATAGCTCACCAGCGGCAGCGGCACGCCGACCACCGGCACCAGACCGCAGACCATGCCGGCGTTGATGAATACGTACACGAAGAAAGTGAGTGCCAGGCAGGAAGCCAGCAGGCGCGAAAAAGTATCACTGGTCTGGCTCGCCAGGTAAACCGAACGCGAGACGATGAACAGATACATCAGCAGCAGCACCACGGCACCGAGCAATCCGAATTCCTCGCCGATGACGGCGAATATGAAATCGGTCGAACGCTCCGGCAGGAAATCGAGTTGTGCCTGGCTGCCGTTCATCCAGCCCTTGCCAAACAGGCCGCCCGAGCCAATGGCGATCTGCGACTGGTTGATGTGGTAGCTGGCACCCTGCGGGTCACTCTCGGGATTGAGAAAGGTCAGGAGTCGCTCGCGCTGGTAGCCATGCAGGAAGCGCCAGCCGATCAGCGCGGCACCCACGGCCAGCACCAGCAGTATCAGGATGACGCGCACCGGGAGCCCCGCCATCAGGATCAGCAGCGCGCCGCTGGCGAAGATCAGCAGCGCCGTACCGAGGTCCGGCTGCATCGCGACCAGGCCGGCAGGCAGCGCCACCATGCCGGCCAGGATCAGCAGTGCCCGCCAGTCCGGGGGCAGCGGGCGATCGTGCAGGAATGCGGCGCACAGCATCGGCACCGCGAGTTTCATGATCTCGGAGGGCTGGAAGCGGATCAGGCCCAGATCGAGCCAGCGCTGCGCGCCCTTGCCGACGTGGCCCATCACGACCACCACCAGCAGCAGCAGGATGCCGGCCAAATATAGCCAGGGCGCGATGTTGCGCAGGAAGTTCGGCGTGGTGCGCGCGAGGGCCAGCATTACGATGATGCCGAGGCCGACCCGGAACAGGGTCCTTAAGATCGTCGGCAGGTCCTGGCCCGAGGCGCTGAACTGCACGATTAGCGCATAGGTGATCACCAGCCCGAGGCCGACCAGCAAGGCGCCATCGAGCTTAAGCGCGCCCAGCAGACGGGCGCTGGCCGAGAGCGTGCGCCGTGCGGCTGAACTCTGGACTTCCTCGCGGATCATGGTTTGCCACCCGCGATCGGCGGCTCTGCATCCTTGTTGAGCAGGTAAGCATCCATCACGGCGCGCGCGATCGGCGCTGCCGCACTGGCACCGAAACCGCCATTCTCGACCAGCACGGCCACGGCGATCTTGGGATTTTCAGCGGGCGCGAAGGCAATGAACCAGGCGTGATCTCTGAGCCGCTCGGGCTCGTTTTGTGTCAGCTTGGCGCTACGGGAGACGGTAAAGACCTGCGCTGTACCGGTCTTGCCGGCGATCGTGTAGGTCGCACCCTTGCCAATCGCGGCTGCAGTGCCGTAGCTGGCGGCGCCTTCCATGCCGTTCAGTATCAGGGCCCAGTCCGCGTCGGCAACGTTCGTGATATCGGGGTTGGCGATGGGGGTAAAGGGTATGTCGCGGCCCATGCTGTCCTGAAATCCCGTGACCAGCCGCGGCCGGTAGCTCTTGCCACGGGTGGCGAGCTCCGAGGCCACGTGCGCCAGCTGCAGCGGCGTCACCAGCAGGTAGCCTTGGCCGACACCAAAGTTGATGGTCTCGCCCGGGAACCAGACCTGCTCGGCTGGGTTCTTGAAGTAGTGCTTCTTCCATTCCGGCGAGGGCAATACGCCGGGCTTCTCGCCGCTGATGTCGATACCGGTGAGTGCGCCGTAGCCAAACGGGGCCATGAAGGCGGCAATACGATCCACGCCCAGCTCATGAGCGAGACCGTAGAAGTACACATCGCATGATTTTGCGATCGCATGCACCAGATCCACATTCCCGTGCTTGCCGGACTTGCCTTCGCGGAACAGCAGCGCGCTGCCCGGCATGTGGTAGATACCGGCACAGAACTCTTCCTTGTCCGGGTCAACGACCTTGTAGGTCAGGCCTGCGAGGGCGATGACCGGCTTGATCGTGGAGCCCGAAGGGTAGGTGCCGCGCAGCGCGCGATTGAACAGCGGCTTGTCGATGTCATCATTCATCGAAGCGAATTCATCGCGCGTCAGGCCGCGCTCGAACAGGCTTGGATTAAAGCCCGGGTGACTGACCAGCGCGATCACATCGCCATTGTGCGGATCCATCGCGACCACGGCACCGCGATGGCTACCCAGGCCGGTCTCGGCGGCCTGCTGGGTCGCGAGATCGATCGCCAGCTGCAGGTTCGTGCCGGCCGTTGGCGCTTCGGATTTCAGATCCGGGGTGTAGGCGCCCTGCCGTTCGACCGAGCGGCCCTGGGCGTTGACGAGTACTTCGCGATAGCCATTCTTGCCATGCAGCTGGTTTTCGTAGGCGGCCTCGACGCCGAGCTTGCCGATCAGTGTCGTGCCCGCGTACTTGGCCCGATCGATCTTCTCCAGATCCTCTTCGCTGATGGCGGCCACGTAACCCAGCGCGTGGACACCCAATTCCCCGTAGGGGTAGTGGCGGGTCTGGCGCGTGTGCAGGTCGACGCCCTCGAATTCGAAACGATGGGCCGCAAAGCGCCCGATCTCTTCATCAGTCAGGCGCAGCCGGATCGGCACGCTGTCAAAACCGCGATGCGCCAGGATTGTGCGTTTGACCTGGGTGAGATCTTCGGGTGCGAGCATGCCGATGAGGACCAGGCGGTGGAGCGTATCGTCCAGATCCGGTGTCTGCTCGCGAATCAGCTCCAGCTGGTAAGCCGGTTCATTGTCGACCAGCACTTTACCGTTGCGATCGAGGATCAGGCCGCGGCTGGCAGGCACCGGTTCGAGACGCACGCGATTGCCCTGCGAGGCTTCAAGATAATAGTCGTGACGGATAATCTGCAGGTAGACCAGCTTGCCAATCAGCGCCAGGCTCAACAGGCCCACGATCGTCATCGCCGCTACGGTGCGGCTGAGGAAGATGCGTTGCTCGTTCCACAGATCCTTGATGCGTACCCGGCTGTTCATGCGCCTCTGCAGTTATTGCGGCGTGTGGAAGCGCCCGAGGAACCCGACGATCACCGGCCACATCAAGCCGCCGCTGACGGTATGGACCCAGCGGGCGGGACCGGTCGTGGGATGGCCACTCCAGCCATCGATCACCCACAGCAGGAACTCATAGACCACCAGCCCGGCAAATACAAAGATTGATTGCTCAAATAGAGGCTTGGCGCGCATCAGCAGGTGTAATCGCACTGCAAGGTAGGTCACGAAGGCGAGCGCCAGCGCGTGCTCGCCCAGGAGCGAGCCCTCGAATACATCGAGGGCCAGGCCGCTGACAAAACCAAGGCCGATGCCAGCCGAGAACGGCGCCATCGTTGACCAGTAGAGCACCACCAGCACCAGGAAGGCCGGCCGCGCGATTGCGATCCAGTGCGGCAGCGGCACCAGCGTCAGGATCAGGCCCACCAGCGCCGTCAGCGCCACCAGGACAAAACTGCTGCGGTTGCTCATCAGTCTTCTGCTTCCACCGGAGCAGGATGCTTGGGGCTGGGAGCCGGTGGCACCGGAGCGATCGGCGGATTCGGCGCCGGCGCTGCCGGATGGGCCGGGTCAAACTCGATCAGCATCACTTCGCGCGCGCGCTCCACCTGTGCCAGCGGCGCAGCGCGCACCTGCGCGAGCAGCTGATTCGCCTCGCGGCGCACGCCGATGATCTGCGCCACCGGATAACCGGCCGGGAATACACCACCGAGGCCCGAGCTGACCAGCAGATCGCCACTCTTGACGTCGGAGTTGACGGCCAGATCCCGCAGCAGCAGCTCGCCGGAGTTGCCCGAACCGATCGCGACGGTGCGTAAATTGTTGCGCACCACCTGCACCGAGATCGCGTGTTCCGGGTCCGTGACCAGGATGACTTCGGAACTGAAGGGACCGACGCGCGCGATCTGCCCCAGGATCCCGTGATCATCGACCACCGCCTCGTTCATGAATGCGCCGTCGCGCTTGCCGCGGTTTATCACCAGCCGCTGGCGGAGCGGCGTGGTCTCGATGCTCACGACCTCGGCCAGCTGCCACTTCTTGACCAGCGGCGGCAGCGCCTGGTGCAGATCGCGCAGCTGTGCATTCTCTTGCTCGAGGGCGAGCTCGCGCATCGCCGCCAGTTCCAGTTCCCGCGTGCGCGCCTTGAGCGCCGCGTTCTCTTCACGCAGCGAGGAGCGGGTCTGGAACGTGGAACTCATGCCACGCCACAAGCTCCCCGGGGAACTCACCAGCAGCTGGATCGGGTAGACGATGGCCTGCAGGCCGTAGCGCATGCGCTCGGAGAGCTGGCCGCGCTGATCAAAATACATGATTGTCAGGGCGAGCAGCGCGTAGCCGGTAAAGCGCAGGCCCGGGGAAGGGCCGCGGCCGTAGAGGGGCCGATTAACTGCTGTACCGAATCCTGCCACGTCAGAGTGTCCGAAAAATGGGCTGCTGCCGCCCCAGCGTGCGCATCACCACCCGCCGTGACGGGCGCGCAGCGGCGACAGTGCGTGCCCCGTAGCTCACTCCAGTCCGAAGTGGCCCGGTCCCATCTGATCCATCAGCTCCAGGATCCGGCCGCCGCCGCGAGCCACACAGGTCAGCGGGTCCTCGGCAACCACGACCGGGAGGCCCGTCTCCTCCATCAGCACCGGTGAGCACGATGCCGCGCTCGGCCACATCGGCGCCCAACTCTGGCGGTGTCTGTTCAAGCGCCTGCTTCACCGCGCTGACGATGCCCTGGAGCGGTTCCTGCAGGGCCTCGAGAATTTCGTTGCTGTTGAGGGTAAAGCTGCGCGGTACACCTTCGGAGAGGTTGCGACCCTTCACCGACAGTTCGCGTACCTGCTGGCCCGGGTAGGCCGAGCCGATTTCGATCTTGATGCGCTCGGCAGTCGCCTCGCCGATCAGGATGCCGTAGTTACGGCGCACGTAGTTCATGATCGCATCATCGAAGCGATCGCCACCGATGCGCGCGGAGTTCGCATACACTATGCCGTTGAGGGAGAGCACCGCCACTTCGCTGGTGCCGCCACCGATATCAAGCACCATCGAGCCGCGTGCTTCCTGCACCGGCAGCCCGGCACCGACTGCCGCAGCCATCGGCTCGCTGACTATCGCCACGTTGCGCGCCCCGGCGCCTTCGGCCGACTCGCGGATTGCGCGACGCTCCACCTGGGTGGAACCGAAGGGCACGCACACCAGCACGCGCGGTGAGGGTTTGAGGAAACGATTGCCGTGCACCTTGTTAATGAAGTACTGCAGCATCTTCTCGGTGTAGGTGAAGTCGGCGATGACGCCATCCTTCATCGGGCGCACGGCATTGATGTGGCCCGGTGTGCGGCCGAGCATGCCCTTGGCCTCGGCACCGACGGCCACAATGATCTTGCCACCGCGACTCGGTTCGTCCTGAACGGCAACCACCGAGGGCTCGTTGAGGACTATGCCTTTGTCGCGAACATAGATGAGCGTATTCGCTGTTCCCAGATCGATCGACAAATCGCTGGAAAAGTAGCCGCGCAAGCGTTTGAACATGGAAGGGGCCGAACCTTTTTGGCAGGCGGAAAAACGTGCGCTAATCTAGCAACCGGGACGACATTGCACAAGGCGACGTGTATGATTTCACGCCGATTTTCCCGCGCCGGAAACAAGCAAAAATGAGCCTGACTCGCAAAGATATCGAGAACGTTGCCCACCTGGCGCGACTGGCCCTGAGTGAGGAGGAAGTGCCCGTCTATGTGACGAGCCTCTCACGCATCATAGGACTGGTTGGCGATCTCGAGCGTGCCGACACCGCGAAGGTCGAACCGATGTCACACCCGCTGCCTGGCCAGAGCCAGCGGCTGCGGGCCGATGTGGTGGCAGAGACCGATCAGCACACCCTCTATCAGGCCAACGCGCCGCAGGTCCAGGCCGGGCTGTACCTCGTCCCACGGGTGATCGAGTAGCCCTGTATGCACTTGCAGACACTTTCACAGATGGCCGAGGGGCTGAAGGCTGGCCGCTACTCGGCCACCGAGCTTACCCGGAGCCTGCTGGCGCGTATCAGCGAGGCACAGCCGCGCCTGAACGCCTTTATTAGCATCGAGTCCGAACGGGCGCTGAGTGCGGCCGCCGCTGCCGATGCGCTGCGGGCGGCCGGCAAGGCCGGCCCGCTGACCGGCCTGCCGATCGCCCACAAGGACATTTTCTGCGCCGCGGGGTCGCGAACCACCTGCGGCTCCCGGATGCTCGCCAATTTCATTTCCCCGTATGACGCCACGGTGGTCGCGAAGCTTAAGCAGGCCGGCGTGGTCGTGCTGGGCAAAACCAATATGGATGAGTTCGCGATGGGCTCGTCCAACGAGACCAGTCACTTTGGCCCGGTGCACAATCCCTGGGATGTGACGCGCGTCCCTGGCGGCTCATCGGGCGGCTCGGCTGCGGCGGTGGCTGCACGGCTGGTGCCGGCGGCGACCGCGACGGACACCGGGGGCTCGATCCGCCAGCCCGCTGCCCTATGTGGTGTCACGGGACTCAAGCCCACCTACGGCCGCGTTTCCCGCTACGGCATGATTGCCTTCGCTTCGAGTCTCGATCAAGCCGGCGTCATCACCGCGAGCGCGGCCGATGCGGCGCTGTTGCTGGGGGCCATGGCCGGGTTCGATGCGCGCGATTCCACCAGCGTTGACCTGCCGGTGCCGGACTACGTTGCGGGCCTCGAGCGACCGATCAAGGGCCTGAAGATCGGCCTGCTCAAGGAGTTCTTCGACAAGGGTCTGGACCCGGCCATCGAAGCCTTGTTGCGGACTGCGATTGCCCAGCTGAAGGGCGCTGGGGCGGAGTTCCGGGAAGTCAGTCTGCCCAACCTGCCGCTCTCCGTGCCTACTTATTATGTGGTCGCGCCGGCCGAGTGCTCTTCCAACCTGGCGCGCTTTGATGGCGTGCGCTATGGGTATCGCTGCGAAAACCCGCGCGATCTGAAGGATCTGTATGAGCGCTCACGCGGCGAGGGATTTGGTGCCGAGGTCAAACGGCGCATCATGACCGGAACCTACGTGCTCTCGGCCGGTTACTTCGATGCCTTCTATATCAAGGCCCAGAAGGTCCGCCAGCTCATCGCCCAGGACTTTGCGCGTGCTTTCGGTGAAGTCGATCTGCTGCTTGGCCCCACAACGCCGACGCCGGCCTTTGAACTCGGGGCCAAGACCAGCGATCCGGTGACGATGTATCTGAATGACATCTATACAATTGGCGCGAACCTCGCCGGGCTGCCGGCAATCTCGGTGCCCTGCGGGTTCAGCGAACGCTTGCCGGTCGGCCTGCAGCTGATCGGTCCGCACTTCTCGGAGGAGCGACTGCTCAACGTGGCCCACCGCTACCAGAGCGAGAGCGCCTGGCACGCACAGATTCCGGATGGGTATCGCTGATGGATTGGGAAACCGTCATCGGCCTTGAGATCCACGCCCAGCTGGCAACGCGCTCGAAGATCTTTTCGGCTTCCGCCACAGCCTTTGGCGCCCCGCCCAACGCCCAGGCGAGCCTGATCGATCTGGGCTACCCCGGCGTGCTGCCGGTGCTCAATGAGCAGGCCGTGCGCATGGCCGTCATGTTCGGTCTGGCCGTGAGCGCGAGCATCACGCGTCGCTCGGTGTTCGCGCGCAAGAATTACTTCTATCCGGACCTGCCCAAGGGCTATCAGATCAGCCAGTACGAACTGCCGATCGTGGCTGGTGGGCACGTCGATATCGTGCTCGAGGATGGCGCCAGTAAGCGTATTGGCGTGACCCGCGCGCATCTGGAGGAGGATGCCGGCAAGTCGCTCCATGAAGGTCTTGCCGGGCTCACCGGCGTCGATCTGAATCGCGCCGGTACGCCGCTGATCGAGATTGTCTCCGAACCTCATATGCGCTCGGCCAAGGAAGCCGTGGCCTATATGAAGAAGGTGCACACGCTGGTGCGCTACCTCGGCATCTGCGATGGCAACATGCAGGAGGGCTCGTTCCGCTGCGACGCCAACGTCTCGGTGCGGATCCGTGGTAGCGAGAAGCTCGGCACCCGGGCCGAGATCAAGAATCTCAACTCGTTCCGCTTTGTCGAGAAGGCCATCAACTACGAGGTGGCCCGTCAGATCGATT
>Ga0302234_10003308_pt1 | contig 9820 bp, 13 predicted proteins | sample II_Palsa_N3_2_FD_193576 | JGI IMG/M metagenome (GOLD analysis project Ga0302234, IMG submission 193576) | Peat permafrost microbial communities from Stordalen Mire near Abisko, Sweden - II_Palsa_N3_2 | ecosystem: Environmental > Terrestrial > Soil > Palsa > Peat permafrost | place: Sweden... | reverse complement strand
CCGGATGTCTCGCAGCGTGCCAATGTTGCTGTACATGATCCTGTTGAGATACCCCGTTGGCTGCACGAGCTTTAGCGCCGTTGCGGGCTGTGCGCGTACGACCGCCTGCGAGACGACCACTGCGGCCTTGGGGAGCGTTGCCGCTTGAGCCGCTTTCAAGGAGGAAGACATGGTCGTGAGCGGGAGGTACGGCGCAACGGGCCCGTCCGTTAGCTCGGGGAACAGGCTCGCAATGCTGCCGGCGAGATCGGGGGACCACTCGGCTGCGATGCTCGCTTGCTGAGCTGTCCAAACGAGCGTTGGCTGCACACACACACACACAAAATCAGTTGGTATAAAAATAATTATTTTTCTCCCTTACATCGACCGACGCCCTTTTCCTCCTCAGCTCGACGTCAAAGTACTTGGCCAGATCGGCCGGCTTGGCCACGATCGCCGGTTGCTCTGCAAACGACTGGGCAAACTGCTTTCTCCTTGTCCGTAGGTGCTCGAGTTGGGCAGAGGAGAACTTGAACCACGGCGGGATCCCGTTGACGAGGCCGGCAACGGCGTCGCCAAACTGGACCGTGTCATTTGGATTGTACTCTATTTCTGAAAAACAAAGGATTAGCGTGGTATACTTTTTTTGGGGGCGGATCACCTTCTTCCACCTCTTCCTCTGCCACTGCGGGTTCTTCTTCGTCGGGGACCGGCACCACGTCCATTGCGTCGACCGCCTCCAGTTTGACAGACGAGGACACGTCCATTGCGTCGATGGCGGCAACGGCCGGGGTGGACGACGCTATCCCAGGCATGGAGGTCGTGTCGTGGAGGAGCGCACCGCCCACTGCAGAGGAGGTCGTGGCAGGCACGGCGTCTTGGACCTCCTCGTTGAGGAACATGTTGATGTCCACGTCGGGGGCGTACCGGCCAGAGGAGGACCCGCCGCTGCCAGAGACGGGCGTGTGCGGCGTCATGGGCATCGCCCCAGGAGTCTGCTGAAACTGCTCAAAGGGAACTAAGGGAAAAAGAATAAATACACAGAATAAATACAAATACACGTTGTTACCATCGTTTTCGTGGGACGAGGGATCACTCACGTCCACGTCCGGGATCTTGGCCGCGAGCTGGTCAATCTTCTTCTTGAAGGCGTTGGCGCAGCGCACGTACATGTTGGCTGGATCGACGCCATTGTAGAGGTAGCAGTTGGACACGATCAGGTTGAGGTCCTCGATAAACTCAAACTTGTTGTTGTACTGGATATTTTGCATCTTTTTTCGCTCTGTTAGCCACCCCACCAAAAAAAAATGAAAGAAAGAAAAAGAAATTACCTTCTCCTGGATGGTCTCGATCGACATGGGCCGCTTGACGATGACGTCGTAATCCTTGGCCTGCTTTTTCGAGACGGGGTGCAGGAACGGCCACGAGTAGTTTTTGAAGGTGTTGCCCGTGAGGACCTTGATCACGTTCTCCAGGGCAAGGTACAGCTCCTCCTGGTGGGCCCGATGCGGGTCGTACCATTTGGAGCCCCTCCTCGTGTTGTTGGCGAGCACCGCTTTGAGGTCGTAGGCCACTTGGGCGACCTGGGCGTTGCTCGTGCTGCGACGCACAACCGTGTCCCAAAAGTACTTGTAGCCCGATCCCTCGGACTTGGAGTCGGCCGAGAGCTGGAAGGCCTCGTTGGTCCACGGGGCGACATCCTGGGGCTAAACGAAAGCATTAGCCCAATAGGAGTACCTGCCATAAACGTACGTTGCGCGGCGCCACGGGGAGCTTGGCCTCGGTCCCGATGCTGTCAAACTTGGGCGAGTGCATGCCCGTGATCGACATTGTGCGAGCCGAGAGCGGTGCGGCCGCACGAGACGGGACTGGCGCTGCCACCGGCGGCGCTGGTGCAGGTGCTGCCGCAGACGCAGAGGATGACGCAGGGGTCGGTGGGAGAGGCGACTGAAGGCCCAGGGACGACGACGTGACCTCGGTGGTCGTGACCGACGATGACGAGGACGTCGACTCTGGCTCCGACGCCGGCTCTGGCGTGACCGTTGTCCCAGCAGGTGGGGGCACGACGGCTGCGGTCGCTGAGCTGTTCACTGCTGCCCGCTTGGCCAGCTTTTCATAGGCGTCGATCGCATCCAGTGTCATGTAGCCATTCGACAGCATCTCTTCGACATCCCAATAGGTCGCACTGTGGTGGTTGCCGCTGCTGGTACCGTTGCCGTTTGCATCATCGTCCACTGGGGGCACTGCTGTGCGCTGAAAGAGCTGTTCCAGGAGGGCGCCAGTGGCGGGCTCGTGGCGAGGGATCGTGGGCTCGTTGTTCACCACCGGGCCCTTTTGCGCTCCGTCGCTGTCCCCTTCCACGTCCATGGCACTGGCGGTGTCTTCCACGGGCTGAGCGTCCGTGCCTGCTGTCTCTGCCAGCGTCGTCGCACCGGCCCAGCTGTACGCCCGCCGTGACTTCTTCCTTGGCACGCCGTCGTTGTCAGCAGTCAGCTGTCGTTGCGCCCAGCGTTCCAGCAGCAGCGTCCTCAGCTGCAGCGCAACGACGTGTCCTACTGTCAGCTGCACGGCCGCATCGTCGTCCTCCAGCTCAATGAAACGCCGCCAGGCTTCCTCGCTGGCCAGGCACTCGTCGAGGATCCGCCGTTGTTGTCGTGTCAGCAGACGCGCGCTGCTGCTGGACGCGGGGGCCGCGACGGACGTGGCAGCGGCAGTCGAGCCACTGCGTCGTCGCCGTCGCAAGCTGTCCTCCGGCTCGTCGTCATCGCGCAACCGGACGGCCGCGGCGTATGAGAAGGCCATCTGTGCACGTTTTTTTCTGTTGGGTCAGTGTGTGCTGATCAAACGGCGGGATTGGCCGATAATGAGAAACGAAAAAGGGATAAAATAAAGCAGGGCCCGATAGGGAAAAGAGGCAGCAGCAGGACCACTGCCCGCTGCCGTCGCTCGTGCTCGTTCGGCAGACAGGCAGTCCCTTTCCACTGGCGACTCTCCTGATGGGCAATCCCTCATCGCCCCCCCTCTTCAAACAAACGCCAAATTCATAAACTCAAAGGGCAACACCCCAGCTCAACACGCGCCCTTCCACGCACACAGGCCTCGACAGGCCCAGTTCTGCCCTCTTTTTACTCCTGTCTTGGCTGTTTTTTTTCTCCACCATTTTATAAGTGTGGTCCCTACGTGGTGCATGTTTTTTTTTCTTTCTTTCTTTTTTTTTTTTCCTGCAGGGTCTTTGTTCTTCATTCGGATTTCACATTTTCTAGTAAACGGTGCTTGATAACATTGCCGACGAGATTGGTGAAGACGACGATCGCGTCGTTGTCGTACCCGGGGCCATCGAGCTCAAACACGATCGCCTTTGGGGAGAACGATGCCGTCATGCCAAACAGCGCAGAGGACGAGGATGACGAGGAGGACGACGGGCCGTGCCGTCTTGCTCGTCGGCTCCACGTGTTGGCGGGGATCTGGACGCTGGCCGTGTCGTGCTCGTTCCACTGGACCACAAACTGTAGCTCGGTCGCAATGGCCTTGAACCGTTCGATCAACACGTCCTTTTGGCCCTCGACGATGTCGATCGCGAGCTGAGCAGGGGCCTTGCGTTTCTTCAGCCCATTCGCCTAAGCAAGACAGTGAATTTCGTACATTAGCTATTAATTTCTTACGGATAGACGAGTGGGGACTGTTTGGGTAAAGGACCACGCGATACCCCACCTCCGCGTCTTGCCCTGCTCAAACACGGTCGTGCACACGCCCTTGACGCCCTCGACGGCCCTCAGCGCTTCCTCGATCGCCGCCACGGACGCCTTGATACCCAGCTTGGACGTGAACCACGCGACTCTATTGCGCAGCCGCGGCAGCGCACTCTCGGCGACCATGCGCTTGACAAAGGCCACCTCGCCCCCTGGGGTCCCGATCTCATTGGCGCTGCCGGTGAAGGCCGAGTTGGGCGGGAGCCGTTTATCGTCCTTTAGCCGGTCCATTTCGGCCCGATCCTCGTAGAACGGCGGGTTGCACATCACAAACGCATACTGCCGCCCGCCGTGGCCGTCTTGGCCGTTGCTGTCCTTGTCCACGACCTCGGTCAGCACACTCGCCCCGTCGACCGCAACAAGACGGACTCGAGCAGTCAGACCGTTGGCATCGACGTTGCGCTGGGCCCACTGCAGCCCATAGGCACTGACGTCGCTGCCGGCCATGGTCCAGGTTGCGTTGCGGGAGAGGCACAGGAGCAGGTAGATGGCCGATGCGCCCGTGCCCACGTCGATGCCCCTAGGCCCCGCATCGGTGGCCGATGTTGACGTCGATGGCGCAATTACGCTGGCCACGAGCTGCTCGACCCACTTGACATAGTTGAGCCGGACCGTCACCATCGGGCACAGGACGTCGGCGGGCAGGTCCAGCAGGAGCCCGTGGTCCTCCTTGAGCACGCACTTTGTGAACTCGCGCACCGTGGCCTAAGTAAATAAAAAAAAAATTATTTTATTTTCGTTTTTATTTTGTCCTATTCGGTACCGCGTCGTGAAAGTCGATCGTGCGACGGCCGCGGCCATCCGTGTGCGCCAGGGCCGCGAGCGACGGGCAGCGTTCGATCAGTTGCGCTGGGGACGACACTCCTGCTATGTGCGACCCGCGCTGGGCCGTGCACTTCCAAAATCATGCCTGTCGGGCACGAACGCGACCAACACGACGACCACGACGACGCCGACGCTGACGTGGACGACCTGGAACTGGACGAGCTGGACGCATTCGGCTACGAGCACAGCACGAGCACGAGCACGGGCACGACGAGGACGAGCAAGAACCAGCGGTTGACCGTGGCTGACTTGCTGATGACGAGTGCGATGGGCCGAGGCGGTGGAGGAGGCGGCAGCAGCAACAGCCGCGGCGTGTACCACGGCCTGCTGCGTCGCGAGGAGGACGACGAGGACGAGGAGGAGTCGCAGGCGCTGTTTGCCCCGTACGACAGCAGCAGCGTCGACGACAAGCGCGGCAAGAAGGCACCCAAGCGCAAGACGAGCAGTGGGCGGCACGAGAGGAGGAGGGGAGGCAGCGGGGGCGCAGGGAGGCGGTGGTGGTGGTGGCTGTGTGTGCCTGCGGTCGTGACACGCTGGGTGCGCCGGACGGTGCTCTGCGTGGGCGTGTGGGTGCCCAGCTGGGAGTGGCTCAAGCCAAGGGCGCCGGAGCTCAAGCCAAGGACGGTCCTTCTGCCTGCAGGTACCTACTGGCCTGTTGCGCTGTTTCTGGATTAACCTCCTCCCTTGAATAATAGCAAAGCACAGCAAGACCAACGACATTGCATCATACCCCGCCAACGTCATCTGCAACCAAAAGTACACGGTCCTGACCTTCCCGTTCGTGGTGCTGTACGAGCAGTTCAAGTTCTTCTTCAACCTGTACTTCCTGCTGGTGGCCCTGTCGCAGCTCGTGCCGGCCCTGCGCATCGGGTACCTCTTCACCTACTTTGCCCCGCTCGCCTTTGTCCTGATCGTCACGCTGTCCAAGGAGGCATGGGACGACTGGAAGCGCCACCAGCGCGATCGGGTAAGGCCAAGAGAGGCAACATCCTTCTACATTTGTTCATATTGATTTGTCCAGGAAGCAAACTCGCAGCGGTACACACGGCTGGGCCCCCACGGCCTCGAGGCCATCACGGCCGCCGACATTCGCGTGGGCGACTACATTGTCCTGGAGAAGGACCAGCGCATCCCCGCCGACATGGTCCTGCTGCGAACGTCGGAGAAGACGGGCGCGTGCTTTATCCGGACGGACCAGCTCGATGGCGAGACCGATTGGAAGCTGAGGCTGGCCGTTCCCTCGACGCAAAAGCTCTCGTCGGACCACGGCCTCTTCCAGGTCAACATGTCGCTCTACGGTGAGCAATCTCCCACTTAACCCGACCATACTTAGTTCCTTTATGATTTTTTTAGTCGACAAGCCACAGAAGGACATTCTAAACTTTGTCGGGACGCTGACGAGGGTCACGAGCGAGCACCAGGCGGACGACTACTCGTCGCCCGTCGAGGCCCTCAACGTCGAAAACACGCTCTGGTCCAACGCCGTCCTGGCCGCGGGCAGTGCCATCGGCGTGGTCATCTACACGGGCAAGGACACACGAGCGGTCATGAACACGTCGCAGCCAGATACCAAGGTGGGCCGGCTGGACATGGAGGTCAACCATCTCTCAAAGGTATTACTAGACTGGAGTTGCATTTAATTTAAGCATAAATAGGTCCTGTTTGTCCTGACGATGATCTTGTCGTTCCTGCTCGTGGCCCTGCAGGGCTTTCTGGCTGGCTGGCCCATTTACTTTTTCCGCTTCGTCATCCTGTTCTCCTCCATCATCCCCATCAGCCTGCGCGTCAACCTGGACCTGGGCAAGACCGTCTACTCGATGCAGATCATGGGCGACAACGAGATCCGCGACACGATCGTGCGCACGAGCACGATCCCCGAGGACCTGGGCCGGATCGAGTACGTCCTGACCGACAAGACGGGCACCCTCACGCAGAACGGTAAACGCAAACGTAACCAACGTACAAAACTAAGTGGCCAACGTAGATATGGAGTTTAAGAAGCTGCATCTGGGGACGATCTCGTACAGCAAAGACGCCATGCAGGACATTGTCACCTCCCTGGCCCTGTCGCTCAGCCGAGCCGAGGCCGACAACGGGCGCAAGGGCCTTTCCGCCTCGGCTGGCGCTGGCGGCTCAGCCACCCGGGGCACCACGCGCCGCGACGTGACGCACCGTCTGCAGGAGATCATCTTTGCGCTCGCCCTCTGCCACAACGTGACCCCTGTTGTCGATGACGGCGAGCAGGGCACCGGGGCGGTCGCCTATCAGGCTGCCAGCCCGGATGAAGTGGCGATCGTCAAGTGGACCGCGTCGATAGGGCTCGCCCTCGTCAAGCGTGACCTGAGCACGATCACGCTCGCGTCCACGGCCGGCGTCCAGTACGAGTTTGAGATCCTGAGCGTGTTTCCCTTCACCTCCGAGTCCAAGCGTATGGGCATCATCGTGCGGGACAAGCGCAACAACGCCATCACCTTTTACATGAAGGGCGCCGACACGATCATGGGCACGATCGTGCAGTACAACGACTGGCTGGACGAGGAGACGGGCAATATGGCCCGCGAGGGCCTGCGCACGCTCGTGGTCGCCCGCAAGTCGCTCAGCGAGGCCGAGTACAACGACTTTGAGGCGAGCTACGCGGCCGCCAAGGTGGACGTGCACGATCGCAACGGGCGCATGAAGGGCGTGCTCTCCACGATGCTTGAACGCGACCTGGACCTGCTTGGGCTGACTGGCGTGGAGGACAAGCTGCAGGACAACGTCAAGAGCACGCTGGAACTGCTGCGCAACGCAGGGATCCGCGTGTGGATGCTGACGGGCGACAAGGTCGAAACAGCCATCAACATTGCCGTCTCCTCCAAGCTCGTCGCGCGCAACCAGACCATCCACGAGATGTCCAAGATCACGAGCGTGCTCGAGACCATGGACCAGCTCGACATCCTCCGCGCCCGTGACGACGCCTGTCTCGTGATCGACGGGGGAACCCTCCAGGTCTGTCTGGACCACTGCCTCGACGATTTCGTCGCCTGTGCGATCCAGCTGCCCGCGGTCGTGTGCTGTCGCTGCTCGCCCACCCAGAAGGCCGACATTGTCCGGTGCGTGGAAGATAAATATATATTTTATTAAATCAATAACCGCAGGCTGCTCAAGGCCAAGACGGGGCGAAAAGTGTGCGCCATCGGCGACGGCGGCAACGACGTGAGCATGATCCAGGCCGCCGACGTGGGCATCGGCATTGTCGGCCGCGAGGGCAAGCAGGCCTCGCTCGCAGCCGACTTTTCCGTGATCCAGTTTAGCCACTTGGCCCGCCTCCTTCTCTGGCACGGGCGCAACTCTTGTATGTTTCTCCCAAACCACGTGTGACTGATGGTTGGGTGCAGACAAACGGTCGGCCAAGCTGAGCCAGTTTGTGATCCACCGCGGCCTTATCATCTCGATCATCCAGGCCGTGTTCTCGGCCGTGTTTTACTTTGCACCGATCGCGCTCTACCAGGGCTTTCTGCTCGTGGGCTACACCACCGTCTACACGATGGCCCCTGTGTTTTCCCTCGTGCTCGACCGCGACATTACCTCGGAGATGGCCCTGATGTACCCCGAGCTGTACAAGGAGCTACTAAAGGTGAATAAAAACAATTACTTTTCAGGCTATTTATTTTTTTTATTTTATTTGCCAGGGCCGGTCGCTCTCCAACAAGACCTTTTTCATCTGGGTCCTGATCAGCGTGTACCAGGGCGGGGTGATCATGCTGCTGTCGCTGTGGCTCTTCAACGAGCGCTTCACCAACATTGTCTCGATCTCGTTCACGGCGCTCGTGCTCAACGAGCTGCTCATGATCGCCTTTGAGATCAACACGTGGCACACGTACATGGTCCTGTCCGAGGTCATCACGCTGCTGGTCTACCTCGTGTCCATGTCGGCCCTCAAGACCTACTTTGACCTGTCGTTCATCTGGACCACCGAGTTTGTCGCCAAGGTCCTGCTCATCACCGTCGTCTCGTGCGCACCCATGTTCATCGTAAAGTTCCTCAGGCACCGCTTTGCCCCGCCCAGCCACAGCAAGCTCGTGGCGGCGGCGTGAGCCCCTCTTGTACAGCAATAGACCAAAGTTTGCAAGTAAAATAGATGGCAAAAAACACGTCACCGACGGTTGTAACGGCGCCCTCCAGTCCGCAGCTGCTCGTGTACGCGTCGCCTGCGGAGGCGCGCCACGCGCACGCCTCGGTGCTGTTTGGGCAGATGCAGCAGATGATGGACGTGTGCCAGTGGGACGTTGCGCTCAAGCTGGCCAAGGACATTGTCGCCCTGTGGGAACAGCACGTGGAAGATCAGCAGAAGCAGCAGGAGGGCCGCGACGGGGCGGGCGGGCCCACGGAGGAGGACTACCGGCTGCTGTACGACGCACTGATGGACGAGGTGCACGTGCGGCAAAAGTACGGCGTGGGGTACCATGTGACCATGCGGCGGTCGGTGATGGTCATGCGCAAACGGGCCCAGGTCAAGCACAGCGCCGAGGCGGCGTACGAGCTGGCGCGGGCCCTGGGCGTGCTGGCGCAGGAGCTGATGGACTTTGACGACCCCGCCAACGACAACGGCAAGTCGGAGAAGCTCATCAGGGAGATTGTGCAGCTGGCACAGTCGGAGCAGCTCAGCGGGCCGGCCTGTGCCCCTTGGCGCGACGAGCTGCTCGGGGCGGCGTCCTTTATCGAGACCGTCATCGCCAAGCTGAGGGACCCGGTCCAGCGGCCAGATCTGCTGAGGAAGATACGCTCAAACATATCGGGGAACAACAGCCACCACGGCAGTAGTCTGCAACAACAACAACACAGCCCGCAGCACAGCCAGCACGATGTCGAGATCATAGGGGCAAGTGGGAGCAGCAGCATCCCCTTTCTAGACGAGCGGCATCACAAGCAGCAGCACAAGCAGCAGCAGCAGCAGCAGTACCAAAGCTACACGATACAAAAGGAACAGGACGGCATCAGGTCAGCGATCTCGATGGCAGTCATTGCCCTGGCCATCCTCTCCATGGTCTACACATGGGCCTCAAATAACCTCTCCTTACGCTAGACGCCCTTCATTAGATCTAAGAAACAAAGCAGCAGTGAAAGAAAAAGAAAACCTTGTATATTTAAAAAAACAAAAAGCTAAAAGACGACTGTGGCGTGGCTGTGGACCTCCTTGCCCAGGAGGTTGGCGAACTCGATGACTATTGTCGTCGCCTGGTGGGAGAGTTTCTATTGAAATTAAATTAGAATTATTTTTTTAAAAA
>Ga0302234_10003306_pt1 | contig 9828 bp, 8 predicted proteins | sample II_Palsa_N3_2_FD_193576 | JGI IMG/M metagenome (GOLD analysis project Ga0302234, IMG submission 193576) | Peat permafrost microbial communities from Stordalen Mire near Abisko, Sweden - II_Palsa_N3_2 | ecosystem: Environmental > Terrestrial > Soil > Palsa > Peat permafrost | place: Sweden... | reverse complement strand
CGTATTCGCGCCGTCGACTTCAAGCGTCGTAGTGCTGCCGAGGCTCACCGTATTGGCCAGCGCGACGCCGTTCAGATACACGATCGTCGATCCGGAGCCCGCGGTGTTGAGCTGGCCGCTGCCGATCGCGCTGCTGTTGCCGAGCACCAGTGTGCCGCCTGTCAGCGTCGTCGCGCCGACATAGGTGCTCGCGCCGTACAACGTGACCGTGCCCGCGCCAATCGACACGTTCGCGAAGTTCGAGATCGAATCCTGATAGGTGAAGCTGTTACCTGCACCCGGGATGATCGTCAGCGTGCTGGTGCCGGTGCCGCCCGAGATGCTGCCGTTGATCACCGCCGCGCCGCCGAGAATCTGCAGACTGCTGTTGCCGCTGCCGAGATCGACCGCGCGGCCGCTGCTGTCGGCGGTGATGGTGCCGTAATCGATCACGGTGGAGTTTTGCGCGCCCGTGCTGATCGCCGCCGCTGTCTTGCCGCCGCCTTCGATCACGCCGCTCGCCAGGTTGGTGATCGTCAGCGAATAGGAAGTGGCCGCGCCGGACACGGCAATGCCCGAATCGGTGTCGCCCTTGATCAGGCCGCTGTTGACCACCGTCGTGTTGCCGTAAATGCCCTGCACCGGAATCGCGTCGCCGGTGGTCGGATCCTTGTCGATGCCGGCCAGCGTGATGCCGCGGCCCACGCCGGTGTTCGCGGTGCCATCGGCATTGGTCGCCGAGTTGATGCCCTCGATCGTGCCCGAGTTGACGATCGTGCCGCCGCCGACCGTCACGCCTTCGCTGGCGTCGTCGTACGCGTGCAGCGACTTGATCGTGCCGGTATTGGTCAGGTTGACGAGGCCGTCGACATCCACGCCATCGCCGTCGGAGGTGACGCCGTTGCCGGTGATCGTGCCGTTGTTGACGATGGTCAGTACTTCCTTGCCGTTGAAGCCATCGATGTTGATGCCCGAGCCGTTATCGCCCTGGATCGTGCCACCCTGGTTATTGGTGATGCTCATCGTGAAGGTGCCGTCGGTGGTCACGTCCGAGTTGCCGCCGGTGATGCCGTGCCGTGCGCCTTCGATCAGGCCGGTACCGGGCGAACTCGCGGTGCCGGTCGTGGCGTTGACGATGGTGATGCCGCTGTTGGTCTGCGCGTCGATGCCGTCGCTGCCATCGGTGCTGCCGGGATTGTTGGTCGAGCGGATCGTGCCGTCGTTGTACACATAGCCGTTCACGCCGGGGCGCACGGCATCGGCCTCGTTCGCCTGGATCAGCCCGGTCGCGGTGTTGATCAGCGTGTTGCTGCCGGTGGTGATGGCGTTGAAGTCGATTGCCTGCGAGCCGCCCGCCGATGCATTCAGCGAGGTCAAGGTCCCCGCGTTATAGAACGTGATGTTGCTGTTCGGCTGGTTCATCTGGATCACGTCGGCGTCCGCCGTCTGGATCGTCGCGCCCGCGTTGTTCGTGACGGTCAGCGTCAGGGCGCCCGTGTTGTCGCGGATCGCGCGGCCCGTGCCGGTTTGCGTGATCGTGCCGTTGTTGGTGATGCTGGCGTTGCCGGTGACGGTGATCGCCACCGTGCTGCCCGATACGGCGAGGGTGCCGCTTTTGTCGACGGTGCCCGTCGTGCCACCTGTGCCGAGGCTCTGCGCCGTGCTATTGGTGGTGCCGCCGGTGACCTCGAAGGAGGCATTGGAGGTGGACTTGGCCCAGACGTGGCCTTGCTCGAAAGCAGCCAGTGCGCCGAGCATGGCCAGGATGATCTGTTTCTTTTGCATGCGTTGGTCGTAACGTGTAGTTGAAATTTTTTCTTCTGACGGGACGCGCACAACGCATCCAGGCCGGCCGCACCGGCATCATGTGCGGTGTAAGCAGGCTTGAAAGGAAGCAGCCGTGGCGTGAGGGCGCCGCGTGGTTGGCGACGTAGAACGTGGCGCTGCCGGTGAGCAGCTCAAATGGGCCACGATTCTGTCGTGCTGCTGTGACAGCGCTGTGACGGCAGCGAAGGGCGAACGCGGTGCAGGCGGTCTTGATCGACGGCACGTTGATTCGGCGGCGATGGGGGGCTCGCTGACACGATGTCGGCGAGCGGGGTATTTGCTGGGTGGAGCGTAGCCGTTGCGGCGCTGAACGCGCTACTTGCGCTGTTTGGTAGCGGCCCGGTTTCGGCCGTCGTGTTCCGCTTCGGCGGCGAAGTCGGCGTGGGCGTAGCGCCGAAGGGAATCTATCCGTTTGACATGAAGCTGCTGGTGACGCAGGGCGCGCGCCGCGCGGCAAGGTGCGTGCGCGCGGTGTTGATTGGGTCACGCCGCGCGGCGAGGGCCGCCGCGTTACCGACATTCATTAGAAGCTCACGCGCCACTCACACTGCTCACTTGACGCCGTGCTTGGCTTGCCAGCGGTGCATGAACTCGATCTCATCGTGCTGGGCCTTGATGATGTTGCGCGCCAGACGCTTCAATTCAGGGTCCTTGCCGTACTTCAGTTCGGTCTGTGCCATCTCGATCGCACCCTCATGATGCGGAATCATGTGCGCGACGAAGTCCTTGTCGGCGTCGCCGGTGTACTCGGGTGCGCTCATGTCATGCATCATCTTGTCGTCGGCGGCTTTGAACGCTTGCGTCGATCCGTCAGGGCCGGCATGCGCCGAACCGGACATGTCCATGCCCTGCATCGCGGCCGGTTGTTCAGCGTAGACCGGCAGGGTCGCTACAGCAAACGAAAGACCGCTGAACAGGCAAAGAGCGTGAAAGGCGCGAAGGTTTTTCATAGTGGATGTCCGTTGGTAAAAGATTGGTTCGAGCGACACTGCTGCCAGGAAGCGGGAGTTTAACGGGTTCGTACGCGGCCTTTTTCGCGTTTTTCTGCTTCACTGTGCATCAGCCCGGCTGGGGTTTATCTATGTCCTCAGCGAAGGATGAAACCCCGCCGCTTCGATCGTCTCGATGAGCCGCTGCGCCGGCAGCGTCGATGTGATCTTGACGATTTTAATGGGCACATCGGCGTGGAGTGTCGCGGTCGGGTCGATTCGCGTGACTGCGCGAGTGATGGCGCTGGCGCATCCGCCGCATGTCATGTCCGGGATGGCGAATTCCATGGTTTATCTCCAGTAAGAAATCAGACACAAGCGTGGACCTTCCCACGGCGGTAAGGTCAAGCACGGTGGCGGATGAATTTCACACTGACCATGCGCGGATTGCCGTTCGGCGACGCGGGTACGTCACACCCCCATCTGCGCCGCCATTTCAGAGCGGTCTTGCGGACGGCCCTTCATTCGGTACCGATAATTCCCGCTCGATAACGCGGGCGTCGACAAGTCGGTCCGCGAGCGTTACCCGCCGCACATCCTCGTGGCAGGGAGCCGATCCAATATCACCGTCTACGGCGCCTCGCGCAATCCGTTCACTGCCAATCCATTCGCCGACCATGTCAAGCCAACCTCCGTCTCCCTCCGAAGCCATTGCGATCTGCTTCAGCGAAGCCGAAACGGCGCGCCGTGCGGGCGATATCGAACAGGCGCGCAGAGGCTTCGATCGGGTTCTCGCCCAGCACCCGGCTCACGCCGGAGCCATGCATGCGCTGGGGTTGGTGGCGCTGATGTCGGATCAGCTCGAATCGGCGCAGCAATGGGTCGTGCGCGCGATCGCCACGCAGGGGGAGGCCGCTTTTTACGGTACGTTATGTGTGATCCAGATCAAACAACGCGCCTACGCGAACGCATTGCAAACGGCCCAGCGCGGGCTGGTACTGGCGCCGGATTCGACCGTGCTTCATTACTATCAGGCGTTGATGCTGCACATGCACGGCCGCCCCGACGAAGCGGCTCATGCCTACTTCAGGCTGCTCGAACTTCAGCCGGACCATTCGCAGGCGCTCGCTAACCTCGGTGCGGTTCTTAACGATCTCGGGTCGCTGAGCGAAGCCGAACGGTACCTCAGGCAGGTGATCGACATCGAACCGTCGAATCGCGGCGCGCGTGCCAATCTGGGTCGGGTGCTGCTGGCTGCGGGCAACTATGAAGAAGGGTGGCTGTATTTCGAAGACCGCTGGGCGAATTTCGTCGATGCCGATGCCGATGCTGATGCTCATGAACGACCCAGCCCGGTTAATCCGCGACTGCGTCTGCCCGAATGGCGGGGCGAGCGGTTGAACACGGCAACGCGAGGCGGTTCCGCATCCAGCAGCAAAAAACGTTTGCTGGTCACGCCCGAGCAAGGATACGGCGATAGCCTGCAATTCGTGCGTTATCTGCCGTTGCTGCTCGAACAGTTTTCGCAGGTCGGCTATCTCTGTCCGCAACCGCTGCGGCGTCTTTACGACGAGTCGTTGTCGATGCGCTGGCCTGGCCTCGTCATGCTCGACGACGCGGATCCCGATGTGAGCGATTGGGACTACCAGTGCCCGTTGATGTCGTTGCCGATGGCGTTCGGCACGCGCACTGACACTATCCCGGCATCCACCTATCTGCAGGCAGACGCTGCCCGCAGCGCGTCATGGCGTACCCGATTCGATTCGCTGCCCGACCCCGAACTGCCACGCGTGGGCATGGTGTGGGCCGGCGGCCATTCTGCGTTGACTGAAAACACCACGCGTAGCCTGATGCCCACGCAAATCGCGCCACTTCTGGCCTTGCATTGCGTACGCTGGATCAGCTTGCAAAAGACTGAAGACGACACCCGGCGAGCCGACGCAAATACGGGCACGCGCCTGATCGACTGGATGGACGACGTAACCGATTTCGCCGATACCGCTGCGCTGATCGACAACCTCGATCTGGTGATTGCGGTCGACACCGCTGTCGCGCATCTGGCCGCCGCGATGGGCAAACCAGTATGGCTGCTCAACCGGTTCGCGGGCGGCTGGCGCTGGTTGCGTGACCGGGAGGACAGCCCGTGGTATCCCAGCGTGCGGATTTTTACGCAACCGCAACGCGGCGACTGGAACGATGTACTCAGCCGGGTCGCCGTCGCTTTGCAAAAACAGTATCCACTCTATGGCGCCAAGGCCGCGCGAACGGTGTAACCGGTTGATTCAAACCGCCTTCGCCGGTAGTCAGGCAATCGGCGCGGCAAATGCACCGTGTCGCCAGGAACCGCATCCACGCTGGTGGCCGCCACGCCAGCTTATTTGACAAGTCGGGGAAAACCTTACCGGTGTTATGTGCGCTTGCTCACCCTGGCAGGCCAAACTTACTCGACCCTCTGTTTCGAACTGTTATTCTGGGTCCGTTCGATTTCTGTCGTAACGAGCCGCCTGCCACGTCGAAAAATATCTAAATGATCAGGAGTTCGGCATGTTGAAAAAAGTAGTCGACCGGGCCAAACAGATCCGGCGCAGCGAGGGCTTCAAGCATTCCGTGGCGACGCCTCAGAGGCTTTCGCTGCACGCGCGGCAGCGCCTGAATCGCGGCGTGTTTGCGATCGAGATTCAGGAGAACTCGGGTTTCTTCTCCGTGATGCAGATGGTCCTCTTCATTCTGATGTATTGCGACGAGAGACGACTCACGCCGTGCATCAGCGCGCGCGGTGGCCTCTATGGCGATGCCGCCCGCAAGATCGACTGGTTCGCTACGTTCTTTGAGCCGGTCATGACCTCGTCGGCGTCGGAGGCGACGCAGAAGATCAGAACGTCGACCGTTCGGGACCTGGTGCAATTGGGTTTTCGTCAGCGCTACGAAGCGCAACTGCGACTCGGCAGCGCGAGCGAACTGTTCTTTTCGCACTATCGGATTGCCGCGCATATCGAGAGAGAAGTCGATGCGATCTGCGAGTCGCTCGGTATCGGCGGGTCGACTCTCGGCGTGCATTTCAGAGGCACCGACAAAACGTTGGAAGCCATTCCGGTTTCGTGGAGCAACTTCTGCCGCCAGGTGGATGCGACGCTCGCGGACAACCCGCGCCTCGCCAACCTGTTTGTTTCCAGCGACGAACCCGCGTTTCTCGACTATTTCTCCACGTGGCCGTTCCGCAAGCCGGTCAGGATCGCGCCCGCGAAACTACTTGCCCAGGGCAGCACGCCGATTCATTTCAGCGGCTATCCCGGGCTTGAGATTGGCCGTGAAGCGTTGGTGTCCAGCCTGCTGTTATCGCGTTGCGGCGTTCTGATCAAGACACCCTCCTATCTGTCCGCGTGGTCGAAGATATTCAATCCCTCTTTGCCCGTCAAACTCGTGTCGCCGCCGCGTCAGGATGCATTCTGGTTTCCCGATAGCCGGATCTGGCTCGAACAGGCCGCCCACGAAAAGGCGGCCTGACAGCGTGCAGCAGTTCCATCTTTGCAATCGCGTAGCACGGCCAGCGACGGCTTCAGAAAGCTTCCGCTGAGGCAGGCCTATAATCGACGTTCGTTTCGCGAAGCTCGTGAAATGTTCTGCACGAACCCGCAACCTGCCAACTGTATTGCTACTGCAAAGAGGCTGACAGCATGTATATCGCCATGAACCGCTTCAAAGTGAGCCCCGGGTCTGAGGCTGCCTTCGAACAACTCTGGACGACTCGCGATACCCATCTGAAAGAGGTTCCAGGTTTCGTGGAATTTCATTTGTTGAAGGGGCCGCAAAAGGAAGATCACGTTCTGTATTCGAGTCATACGATCTGGCGTGACCATGCGTCGTTCGACGCATGGACCAAGTCCGACGCCTTTCGCGCCGCCCATCGGAATGCGGGCGATAACCGCGTGCATTATCTTGGACATCCGGAGTTTGAGGGCTTTGAAGTGGTTCAGACAGTGAAGTAACTGTCGTCGCAGCGGAGCCTGCACTTCGCGTGTTAATGACGAAAAAAGGGCATCGCAACCCTCCCGGTCCGCTATCAATGATCATTCCGCTCAGGCGAAGCCATGAGCGTGCGCCGACGCGCTAATCCAGCATGCGGTATGCTTTTCGACTCGAAGGGCGAGCTTCAATGTTGCCCGCCGTGCGTCTGTGCAATCACCAAGGAATGAATCCATGAAAGCCGTCAAAATCGGGTCGCCCGCCACCGTGGCGAATCTGCAAGTGGTCGATATCGCGGACCCCGGTCAGCCTGCGGCGGGCCAGGTTCGCGTGCGCATTCACGCGAACTCGCTGAATTTTCACGACTATGGCGTCGTCACGGGCAATCTGCCGGCCGACGCGGGCCGCATTCCGATGGCGGACGGCGCGGGCGTCGTCGAAGCGGTCGGTGAAGGCGTCACCGAGTTCAAGGCTGGCGATCACGTGGTGTCATGCTTCTTCCCGTTCTGGGAAAATGGCCCGCCCGCTATCGCCGATTTCAGCACCACACCGGGCGACGGCGTCGACGGTTACGCGCGCGAAGTCGTCGTGCTGCCGAGCCATTACTTCACCCGGGCTCCGCGCGGCTACAGCCATGCAGAAGCGGCCACGCTGACTACAGCAGGATTGACCGCATGGCGCGCGCTCGTCGTAGACGGCCAGTTGAAGGCGGGCAGCACGGTGCTCGTGCTGGGTACCGGCGGCGTGTCCGTTTTCGGCCTGCAACTGGCGAAAGCGATGGGAGCGTCGGTGATCGCCACGTCCTCGTCGGACGCAAAACTCGCGAAGCTGCGTGAGCTCGGTGCGGACCATACGATCAACTATCGCGAGAACCCCCAATGGGGCAAGCAGGTTCGTCAGTTGACCGATGGACGTGGTGTCGATCATGTGATCGAAGTGGGCGGCCCGGGTACGTTGCCGGAGTCGATTACCGCTTGCCGGATCGGCGGTCATATTGCGCTGATCGGTGTGCTGACCGGACGTGCGGGGCCCGTGCCGACCGCTGCGCTGATGGCGAGGCAACAACGTTTGCAAGGGCTGATTGTCGGCAGCCGGCAGGATCAGCTGGAGATGATTCGCGCGCTTGAAGTGACGGGCATCAAGCCGGTGATCGACAGTACGTTCGATCTCGCGAAGTTAGGCGATGCATTCACGCATGAAGCGTCGGGCGCGCACTTCGGGAAGATTTGCGTGGCGGTCTAGGCCGGTAAGCAGGTTTGCGACAGATGAATAGAGCCGGTTATACCGGCTCTATTTTTTATCAACCGATTGCGTGGCCGCGATTGGCGAGGTCGGCGAATTGAATGCTGGTCGCCTCGCAAGCTTCCGTAAACGCCGTATCGTAGCTCGAGAAAAACAACGTACGTGTGTGGGCCAATGTCCTGAACAGATCGGCCAGCACCGCGCGGGCCGATGCGTCGAGTCCGCCAGCGGGTTCATCCGCGATCAGCACGCGGGTTTCGCCGAGCACGGACGCTGTTAAAAAAATCTTCTTTCGTGTACCGAACGACATCTGTTCGAAGCGCTTGTCGAGATGCGGCGTGAGGCCGAAACGATCGGCGAGTTCGAGCGCGTCGGCGGTCAGTGTCACTTTTCTTTCCAGCGCCACCTGATTCAGATACTCGCGACCTGTCTGAGCGGAATACGGCATGCAGTCTTCCGGCACATACGTGAGCGAGGATTTCGCGGGCAGCGGTGCGCTTCGCAACGAATGTCCACCGAGCCATACGTCGCCCGAATTGGCCTCGATCGTGCCCGCGAGAATGCCGAGCAACGTCGATTTGCCACTGCCAGATTCATCGTTCAACGCCACGCATCCTGATGCCGTGTCGTAATGCAATCCTTGGAAAATGACGCGGTCGTTGTACTGCTTGCTGAGGTTGTCGAATCGAAGCATGGGGTGGAGCGGGTGTCGATAGGTGGGCGTTGCGCCAGTGTAGCAGCGCAACGCCGCGCCCTTTACTGACCCGCTTCGAGCAGAAATGTCACCATCCGGTCGCACACACGGCCGAACATCTGCGTGCCGGTTACCGTTGGGCAGCCGCGCGCGCGAGCCGCTTCGATCAGCGGCGTGAGCGGTGGCTTCGTCACCACGTCGCCGACGAAGGTGGTGGGCGCGAGGCGCGATACATCGATCGGCAGCGGATCGTCGGCCCGCATGCCGAGCGGCGATGCGTTCACGACTACGTCGTACTCGTGCGCCGCGACATCGGCTGACGCGCTGTGTGCTTCGCCATGTCCCAGTGCATTCAGACGGCCAATCAGCGAGGTGGTGCGTGCGACGTCGTTATCGCGCACGTCGAGTGAGCCGACGCCGCCGTGCATCAACGCATGGCCAATCGCCGATCCCGCGCCACCGGCGCCCACTAGCAACGCGCGTTTGCCGCGTAATTCGCAGCCCGCATCGACGAGCGCCGCGACAAAGCCGGTGCCGTCGAACATGCCGCCATGCCACTTGCCGTCCGCGGTACGGCGCAACGTGTTGACCGCACCAAGAAACGACGCTTCCGTCGATAACGTCGCGCAATACTCTGCCGCGCTGAACTTGTGCGGCACAGTGATGATGACGCCGTCGACATTGCGCATCGGCGTGACGCCCGCGAAGAACGCGGGCAGATCGGTGGGCGCGACGTGAGCGGGCACCACCAGCGCGTCGCGGCCCGCCGCGCGCAACGCGGCAGTCACGCCCGACGGCGAGCGCACCTGGGCGATCGGATCGCCGACGATGAAATACACCCGGGTCGCGCCGCTCAGGCCTTCGTCGAGCGAGGCAGAAAAAGAAACTTCGTCAGATTGCGTCATGTTCAAACTTCTCCAGATAGTGGAGCCCGTTGATATCGTGCCCGATACCGGGCTGTTCTGCTTGATTGGGTGAATGGGTTATCGGTAGAACGCCACGGTGTCGCGCAGGCCGTTTTCGAGGGACGTGTGTGGCAGATCGGGAAGTAATTGCGCGAGCGACGGATCAACGGGAAACGACGTGGCGATTGGCAACGGCGCACCCTGTGCGTCGATTCGTGCGCCAGGCACGATTGCGCCGATTTGCCCGATGACCCGATCCATCGCCACGATGTCGCCGGCCAGCGTGAAT
>Ga0302234_10003299_pt1 | contig 9843 bp, 7 predicted proteins | sample II_Palsa_N3_2_FD_193576 | JGI IMG/M metagenome (GOLD analysis project Ga0302234, IMG submission 193576) | Peat permafrost microbial communities from Stordalen Mire near Abisko, Sweden - II_Palsa_N3_2 | ecosystem: Environmental > Terrestrial > Soil > Palsa > Peat permafrost | place: Sweden... | reverse complement strand
GATGGATCGTCGACTCATCCGAGTTGCGCTGCGTCGCGCTGGGATCGGTTTGCCCTGTGCGCGGCAACGGGGCCAAGGCCTGCGAGAAAGCCTCGCCCCTGCGGATGTCGCGTCATGCTGCGACATCTACAGGATCAGGATCGTCATCTATCGTGTCAGCGGCTAGTGCCATCGCGCCGCCATCGCGAACCGGCTGCTAGCCAGTCTGCTGCGTCGCCAGGATCTTCTCGAACAGGTAGCCCGGCGGCTCGTCTTCACCAAAGTCGTGCGCCGACAGCAGCGTATAGCCACTGGTCTGATAGAGCCCAATGGCCTCCGGCTGACGGGGCCCAGTACCGAGAAATACGCGCGTGTAACCCAGCCGGATCGCCTGCGCTTCCAGTTCAACGAGGATGCGGCGTGCCAACCCCTGGCGGCGATGATGCCGGCTTGCCCAGATGCGCTTGAACTCGGTGGTGCCGGGGTCGGTGTGGGGCATCAATGCGCCCCCCGCGATCGCCTGACCGTCGCGTAGCAGCAGCACGAACGCGCCATGCGGTGCCGCGAACGCCTCTGCGGGATAGCGCTGTAATTCGTTTGCGATCTCTTCCTTGTTGATCAGGCCTTCGTAGCGGCTGCTGTATTCGTAGACCAATTCGTCGAACAGAGGACGGGCCAGCGGGTCGCTCACATGGACGTAGACGAAGCGTTCGTCGGGCACCGCTAAGGAAAATACGGCGGCCATTTACTGTCCCCTTGCCTGGGTAGGGCGACCTACGAAGCCGGCCTTGGCGGCTTCGCCTGTGGGCGCCATGCCTGTCCCAAACGCGCGAACACTATGCGCGTTGTTCGCCGCAGCGGCACATTGCCAGCCAGCGTCATGCCCGCTGGCGCCGTCGATGACAGCATCGAAGCGTATCTGTCGGGATGCGGTAGAAGCGGAGATTGCGTGTGTCATGAGGTGGTTACCTGATCGCGTGACGGACCTTCAGCTTTAGTGGACCTTCGGAAAACCGTGCCGCTCGGCCAGCAGCGCGAGGATCCGTTTGGTGTCGGTGACGAAGCGCGTATCTCCGAGGGTCTGTGCGTCGTCGGGTAGCGGATGTTCGTTGCCCAGCACGAGAACCGGCAGACCCTGATGCGCTTCGTCGAGCGCCTCGATCACGGCGGGCCTGGGCCGCGCGAACGGCACACGCTTCACGTCCAGCCGTACCGCCCGCTCGGGCTCGCCGGCAAGCAGTCCTTCGATCGCCACGCCATGCGGACAGACAAAGCGCTCGCCCGGATGCGCGGGATCGGTGAATCCAGGTTCCAGCAATAAAAGCAGATCGCGACTCACGATGAGGTTCCTTTAATGGGTAGTGAGTGCAGGCAGATAGCCTGCGGAAAAATGTCAGCGATGCATTCGTGCCGCTAGACGGCGACCTCTTTGCGCGCGGCCTCGGGATGCCAGCCCAGTTCGGGCGCAATCCGCGCGACGAAGTCCTCGAGGATCTGCTGATAGTTTTCAAACGGCAGGTCGTACGGCAATTCGACGCGCAGTTCGTGGACCTGGCCGACCACCGGATCGGCGAGCAGTTGGCTGATGATTTCATCAGCCGTACCGACGAGATCCGGCACGAACAGCGTGCGCCGCTCGCCGTGCGCGCTCAGCGTACGGGCATGACGTCCGTCGGCAAACTCCCGATAGCGCTGACGTGTCCGCGCATCGGCGCCATCGGTCGGCACGATCACGCGGCCTAATGCAATTCGCGGCGCGCGCGGTTCATTCCAGTGCGAACGGAACAGATCGAGCTGACGTAGCTGCGCGCCGCGATAATCGTCGGTTCCCTCGCCCGTGGTGATGTTGCCGATCAGCAGGTTGAAACCCTTGCGCCCAGCCCATTCGATCGAGCGCAGCGAGCCCCCGCCATACCAGAGCCGCTCGGTCAGACCGGGCGCATAAGGCGACACGCGCGGCCTCACCCGCCCCGCCGCCGATTCGACGAAGGTGTCTTCACCGCCGAGCCACTCGTGCGCGAGATTGCGGCGCAAACGCTCGACGCGTGCATGCGAGAAATCGATCAACTCCGGATTGGCGTCGAATAGCCGTTCGCCCAGCAGGATGCCGTGCGCGGGTGCGCCCGCGCTCAGACCGATATTGAGCCGGCCATGAGACAGGATGTCGACGGTCGCCAGATCTTCGGCGAGGCGAAACGGATTCTCGTACCCCATCTGGATCACTGCTGCACCGAGGCCAATTCGCGTCGTGCGCTGACTGGCCGCAGCCAGAAACGTCGCCGCCGACGAAACCGCGCGTTCGAGATGACGCTGACGCACCCAGGCGCTGTCATAGCCGAGCGTTTCGCCAACGTGAAACAGGTCGAGCGTGCGCTCGAAACCGGCGGCCGGATCTTCGTCCGGATAATTTCCTGGCGTCAGAAACGCAATGTGGTCAATGCGCGGTGCGCCCATGTGATGCCCTTGTCGTGATGTGTTCCGGTGCGTCATTGGCGCGATTGACGCAATTGACGCGATTGGCGGCCATTCGCTCAGGCATCCTTATAGCCCGGCGGATTGGTCTCGGAGCGCTGAACCGCTTCGTCTTCGATCCCCCAGCGAGCCAGCGCCGCCTTGTACTGGCCGCTCGCGATCAGGCCGTTGGTCGCCTCGGTCAGCGCCGCCGCGAGCCCGCTGCCCTTGCGCGACGCAACCGCCACATCAGCCTTCAGCGGCCAGCCGGCATTGACCGTGCCGACCAGGCGGATCCTGCCCTGCGTCGCGGCCTCGTACGCGAGCGGCGCGTGCGGATTGAAAATCGCGTCCGCGCGACCGGACTGCAGCGCGAGCATGGCCGAAGACTGATCGTCGAAGAACTGCAAGCCGGCCGGCTTCAGATGCTGCGCCACGTTCTGCTGATTCCATTCGAGCAGAATGCGCTCCTGGATCGTGCCCGAGCCCGTAATGATGCGTAGGCCGGCAATCTCGCCGGGCGCGCGGATCGACTGGATCGGGCTGGTGCTCGCCACATAGAACGCATGCAAGCCGAGCCGATAGGTCGTGAAGTCGAACTTCTGCTTGCGCTGCTCGGTGACGCCGACGTTGGCAATCACCGCGTCGAATTTTCCGGAGGCAAGCCCCAATGGCCAATCGGTCCAGACCACCGGCACCAGTGCCAACTTGAGACCGAGTGCATCGGCGAGCAAGCGCGCGTAGTCCGGGTCCGAACCGACGATGGTGCGCGCGTCGGTGGCATAGGTCGCGAGCGGCGCGGCAAACGGCGCGACGGCGACCGTCAATGCGCCCGGCGTCACGAGACGGTAGCCACGCGCGAGACGCTGCGCGGCAGGATCTGCGGATGCGTTGAGCTGCCCGCGTTGTTCCGGGCTGAAATCGAAGGCTCGGGTGTCCGCAAACGCCAGTCTGTTCCAGCCCAGCGAAGCAACCGCGACCCCGGCAAGTCCCGTTAGAAATTGTCGTCGCGTCATGATCGGTCGTGAAGAGTCTCGTTAGCAGGCTCGTCGCCCGTTACAACACCTTGGACAAGAAATCCCGGGTGCGCGGATGAGCCGTGTCGCCGAACACACTCGCCGGCGGACCGGACTCGATGACCCGGCCACGATCCATGAACACGATCGTATCGGCCACCTCGCGCGCAAAACCGATCTCGTGCGTGACGATGATCAGCGTCGTGCCGGACCGTGCCAGCTGACGAATCACGTCGAGCACTTCGTTGACCAGTTCCGGGTCGAGCGCCGAGGTCGGCTCGTCGAACAAAAGAACCTTCGGCTTCAGCGCCAGGGCGCGCGCGATCGCCACACGCTGCTGCTGCCCGCCGGACAACTGACGCGGCCACGCGTCGGTCTTGTCGGCGAGTCCCACGCGTGCGAGCAGTGCATGCGCCTCCGCGACTGCCTGGGCGCGCGGCACGCCCGCCGCCAAAGGCGCCTCGATGACGTTGTCGAGCACGCTCAGATGCGGGAACAGGTTGAAGCTCTGGAACACCATGCCGACATCCGCGCGGCGCCGCTGCAAAATGGCCCTTTCCTTCAGCTCATAAAGCGTGCGGTCCTCACGGCGATACCCGATCAGCTCGCCGTCGATCTCGATGAAGCCGTCGTCGACGCGTTCGAGATGGTTGATCGAGCGCAGCAGCGTCGACTTGCCCGAACCCGACTGACCGAGAATCACGGTGACGCTGCCCGACGGAAACGCCAGCGACACGTTGTCCAGCACCTTCACCGTGCCAAAGCTCTTCGACACATTGCGGATGCGGACCGTGCCGCCGACGCGCCGCTGCGCCCAGCCCGTTGCACCCGCCTCGGCCGCTGCGCCGGAGACACCGGATACACCTTGACGAGCCAGCGCTGCGCTTCGTGCCGCACGCCACCGCCCGAACAGCGCGGCCAGCCGTGACGGCACCACCTGTTCGCGCGTCGCGCCGCGCGAGAAGTACCGTTCGATATGAACCTGAATCGCCGACAACACCGTCAGGATGATCAGATACCAGACCGTCGCCACCATCAGCAGCGGAATCACCTCCAGGTTACGGTGATAGATGATCTGGACCGTGTAGAACAGATCCGGCATCGCGAGGATATAGACGACCGAGGTGCCTTTTGCGAGGCCAATCACGTCGTTGAAGGCGGTGGGCAGGATCGCCCGCATCGCCTGAGGCAACACGATGCGCCGCACCTGGCGTCCACCCGGCAAACCGAGCGCGGCGGCGGCTTCACGTTGCCCATGGTCGACGGAAAGAATCCCGCCGCGGATCGCTTCGGCCGAGAACGCCGCGTGGTTCAGCGTGAGCCCGAGCACGGCGGCGAAGAACGGGCTGATCAGATCGGTAGTCGACTGGTTCAGCAACGCAATGTGCGTGAACGGCACGCCGATCCAGATCGTGTCGTACAGATAGCCGAGGTTGTTCAACAGCAGCAGCAGCACGATCGGCGGGATCGAGCGGAACAGCCAGATGAAAGCCCACGCACAGCCCGCGAGCAACGGCGAACGCGAGACTCGCGCCAGCGCAAGCGGCGTGGCAAGCGCGAAGCCGAATAGCGCGCTGAGCGCCGTCAGCACGAGCGTACGGCCCAGTCCGTCGAGTACCGGCTGCGCGAATAGCCATTGCGCGAAAACGTCCCAGCCCCAGCGCGGATTACCGAGTACCGAGTTCAGAACAATGCCGATCAGCACGATCGCCAGCACGGTGCCGGCCGTGCGCGCGTGATGCCGCGCCGGGACGATCCGATAGTGCGCGTATTCGTGACCCTCCGCGTCGTCGTTCAGATTGCCTCGTGGAGCCGAACTGGCAAGGTGCGTGTCGCTCATGATCCTGTCCTCCTGCATGTCAAGCCGTGCGTCGGGCCGTACGGCCCGACGTTCCTCATACCGTTTCCGCGGTCGCGTAGCGGCTTTCGCGGCGCGGCAAGCCGAGGTGATCGCGCAACGTCTTTCCGTCGAGCGTGCGGCTGTAGCGACCGCGTGCTTCCAGCACAGGAATCACGTGCTGGACGAAGTCGTCGAACCCTTGCGCCTGTACCGGGAAGCCGAGGATGAAACCGTCGGCTGCACCCGCATCGAACCAGCGGATCAACTCGTCGGCAATCTGCTCGCCGGTGCCGATGAACTGGGTCTTCGGCGTCGCGACGGCCAGCGCGATCTCGCGCAGCGTCGCGCCAGTGCGTTTGGCGTCGGCCTTGATGCGATCGGTCGTGGAACGGAAGCTGTTGGTGCCGAGATCGCCCAGCTCGGGGAACGGCGCGTCAAGCGGGTACTGACTGAAGTCGTGGTGCTCGAAGAAACGGCCCAGATAGGCGAGCGCATCTTCAATCGTCAACAGGTTGCGGATCTCGAGATACTTCGCCTCGGCTTCGGCTAACGTCGCGCCGACAATCGGCCCGATACCCGGGAAAATCTTCACGTCATCGGCGGTGCGGCCGTGCTCGACGGCGCTGTTCCGCACGCTGTCGGCGAAGGCTTTGGTTTCTTCCAGCGACGGCGAATGCGTGAACACCGCATCCGCATATTTGCCGGCCAGCGCAATGCCTGAATCCGACGAACCGGCCTGGAAGATCACCGGCTGACCTTGCGGCGAACGCTGGATATTCAGCGGCCCGGCAACCTGGAAGAACTTCCCTTTGTGATCGAGCGTATGCAGCTTGTCCTGATCAAAGAAGCGGCCGCTCTGACGGTCGCGCACGAATGCGTCGTCATCCCAGCTATCCCAGAGTCCCTGCACGACTTCGAGATACTCGTCGGCGATCTCGTAGCGCAGGCCGTGATCCGGATGCTCGCCGCCATAGTTCTTCGCGGAGCCTTCGAGCGGCGACGTCACGACGTTCCATCCCGCGCGCCCGCCGCTGATCAGGTCGAGCGACGCAAACTGTCGCGCCACCGTAAACGGATGGCTATACGACGTGGACAGCGTGCCGGCCAGACCGATCTTCGTGGTCGCTGTCGCGAGCGCAGAGAGAATCGAAATCGGCTCGAAGCGGTTCAGGAAATGCGGAATCGACTGCTGGTTGATATAAAGCCCGTCGGCCACGAAGGCGAACGCGACGCCATTGGCTTCGGCCTTCTGCGCAATACCGGTGATGAAGTCGAGGTTGACGCTGGCATCGGCGGGGCCGGCGGGATGTTTCCACGAATGCATGTGGCCACCCGCGCCATGCAGCATGATGCCGAATGCGAGATTTCGCTGAGTCATAGTCTGGTCCGTAAATGGGGGGAGCTGAGGTCAGGCGTGTGCGATCTGTTCCACACTGGCCAGCGCTTCGACCGTAGCGAGGCGCTGCGCGTAGTCTGTAATCGGAATATCGATCACGAATTCTTCAATGCCCAAACGTTCGTGCAGTGCGTCGAGTTCTGCGCGCACGTCGTCCGCGGTGCCGGCAATCACATGGGGATGCAACTCGGTCAGCTGATAGTCGACTACGCCGGTTTGCCGCGCGAATTCGGCTGCTGCCTCGGGGCTAGGCAGATTGACGCTCTGCCCGGTCGGCAGTTGCAGCTTGAAAATACGCAGCGCGCCGACCTGGCGCTGAGCCTCTTCGCGAGACCCGGCTACGAATGCAAACAGCGCGAGAAGCGGCGTGCGCGCCGTGATGTTGCGATAAGCGTCGAGCGAGCGTCTGATGTTGGCTTCATCGCCATTGAAGTGGCCGGCATAACAGAATTGCCAGTCGTGCTGCGCAGCGAGTGTCGCACTGTCCGCGCTGCCGCCGAGCAGGATTCGTTGCGGCGCTTCGGGTGGCAGCGGCAGTGCAATCGCCCCTGCCAGCGGATGATCGGCGGCGACGCCCTGATTCAGGAACGCGTCGAGTTCCGCGAACTGGTGCGCGAAATCCGACTTCTTTGTCTTGTCGTGAAACCATTGCAGCGCGCGCGTGGTGAGTGGCAGCCCGCCAGGCGCCTTGCCGACCCCGAGATCGACACGACCCGGCGCCAGCGAGGCAAGCAGGCGAAACGATTCCGCTACCTTGAATGGGCTGTAATGCTGAAGCATCACGCCACCCGAGCCGACCCGAATTCGCGACGTATGGGCGAGCAGATGGGACACGACAATCTCGGGCGCGGAGCTTGCCAGCCCCGGTGCGCCATGATGTTCGGCAATCCAGTAACGCTTATAACCTAACGCCTCCGCGCGCTGCGCAAGCTTGACGGTGAAGCGCAATGCATCATGCGCATTTTTTCCGTCGGAGATGGGGCTCTTGTCGAGAATCGAAAGTGAATAAGGCATGTCAGGCCGTCCTGGTGCGCACGTAAGTACACGCGAAAACTGGTGAGACTGGTTGAACCGAACCGCTCGTCACATTATCGCTATGAGGGTCCGGCGCCGTTCCAGTAAATCGTTCTATAGATATGAGGAGAACTTCAGAAGACGTAACGCGCGCGCGCGTAATAGAAGCCGCCGTTCACGCCGGTTGAAGACGCATAGCTGTCGTACTGCACACCTTCGAGCTGGGCTTCATAAGGCAGCTTGCTCGGGTAGACGTCGAACAGGTTGTTCGCCCCAATCGCAATCTGGAATTTCTTGGTCACGTCGTAACGGACTTCGACGTCGGTGACGTATCTGGCCGCGCTGTTGAAGTGGATGAACTGCGTCGTCGAGAAAGCATTCGGCCCGACGATGTAGGTCTCCTCACTCGACGTAGCACCGAAGCGCGTCTCATGCAGACTGACGCCCCATTTGTCACGATGCCAGGTACCCCCAAAGATGATCTTGTTCTTCGGTGTGCCTGTCGTGAGCCATGCCACCTGCTGGGCGCTGAGTTCCGGTGCGCCGTTCGCGCCCGTCGCGATATGGGTGACCGAGGTCGTGTTGATGTTCACGCCCAGATCCCAATCCACCTGGCCGTAAGCGCCGAAGCCCGTATGGTAGGTGCCGGTCAGATCGAGGCCGCGGGTGCGCGTGCTGGCGCCGTTGGTGAAGTAGCTCGCCGACACGGCCGACGCCGGGATCGAACTGGGAATAGACAGCCCCGCCGCTTCCATCGCGGCAATCGCGTCCGCCCCCGATGCGGTTCCACCTTCGACGATCCGGTTGCGAATGTCGATCTGATACGCATCGAGCGTCACGTGCATGCCCTGAACGGGGGTCAGCACGAAGCCGAGATTGAAGTTGGTCGACTTCTCCGATTTCAGCGGTTCGGCACCAATCAGCCGGGCGGCCGCCGAGTTGGCGGCGAGCAGACCCTCGACCGACGCCGGCGATTCATTGATATTGCTGTAGTACTCCTCGGCGAGCGACGGCGCGCGGAAGCCGGTGCTGACACTGCCACGAATGGCGAACGCCGGCGTGAAATCGTAACGTGTCGCCAACTTGCCGTTCACGGTGTTGCCCACGTCGCTGTAATGCTCGAAGCGGCCCGCCAGATCGACAGTCCATTTCGGTGCGAGACGGGTCGACAGATCGACATAGGTGCCGAGCACATTACGCGAGACGTCGTTCGCACTGACCGGTGCGAGACCTGGCAACGCCTGGGAGCCGCCGTCGATATACGACGCGTAGTCACCCGCTCCGATCGAATAGGTCTCGCGGCGCTGTTCAACGCCCCACGAAACGTTCAGCGGCGCCGGCAGAACCGGCAGCTGGAATGCCCGCGAGAAATCCAGGTTGTTGGTCAACTGCGTGTTGCTGACCGTGGCCAGGTGGAACGAGGTCGGCGTATAGCCGGTCGCGGCATACAGACCCGTGTTCGCCGAGTGAGTCATGCCGATATCGTCATGGTCGCCGCCGTAGGTCGAGCTCAAATCCCACGACCAGCCAAACAGGTTTTGTCCCTTGACGCCGGTGGTGACCGAAAAGTCGTTCTCGCTGATCGTCTCCTGCGGCACGAAGCCGTTCGGATAAATCTCCGGCAGCACCGATGACGGACGAAAGTTCTGATACGCCTGCGCGTCGCGATGCGCATACGTACCGAAGCCGTACAGTTCGACGTTGTCGCCGATGTAGTAGCCCGCGTTGTAGCCGACCGACTGACGGGTGCTGGCTGGATCGCCGAGCATCGGGTTGTAATAGCCATGTCCCGGCTGGAACGTGCCGAAATAGTCATCGGGCCCCGTGCGCACCGTGTGGTTCTGGCGCACATATTCCGCGCTCAGATCCAGAAATCCTTTACCGCCCAGATTGAGGCCGACAGTCGCCGAGTTGGCGGTTTTGAAACCATCGCCGGCATAGGTCTGCCCGTTCGTGGACTGCAACTCTCCACCGTGCGAGTTCTTCTTCAGGATGATGTTGATCACCCCTGCGATCGCGTCCGAGCCGTACTGCGCGGCTGCACCGTCGCGCAAAATCTCCACGTGGTCGATGAGACCCAGCGGAATCATGTCGATGTCGACGCCCGTGGACCCCTGGTTCGGCCCTGGGTCGAGCGAGATGTTCGC
>Ga0302234_10003288_pt1 | contig 9874 bp, 6 predicted proteins | sample II_Palsa_N3_2_FD_193576 | JGI IMG/M metagenome (GOLD analysis project Ga0302234, IMG submission 193576) | Peat permafrost microbial communities from Stordalen Mire near Abisko, Sweden - II_Palsa_N3_2 | ecosystem: Environmental > Terrestrial > Soil > Palsa > Peat permafrost | place: Sweden... | reverse complement strand
GAGCTGGAAGCGGGTGTGCGCGAAGTGGTGCTGCAAATGCGCGCTGGTGCGCCGCTAATCATGGTCGGCAGCCCACTGCTGATTGAGCGCGCTGTAGGCAATCTGATAGCCAACGCGATCAAGTTCAGTCCGATCGGTGGCGTGGTGGAGCTGAGCGTGCAGGCGGCGCCAGACAGCGCCGAGTTGTCGATCCGCGATCATGGCCCCGGCGTACCGGAGGCCGAGCTCGCCTCGCTCTTTCGCCCGTTTTATCGCGGCAGCAACGCGGTGCGCGCGGACGGCCACGGGGTGGGCCTGGCGATCGTGCAGCGCGTGGTGCAGGTACACGGCGGTGAAATTCTGGCCGAAAATGCGCCCGGCGGCGGCCTGCGAGTCACCCTGAAGCTGCCTATTCCCAACGGAGCCGAGAGCGGCGGTTCGCTGCTTTAGGCTTGGTGGTTGGCTCGTTCCGGATGTAAGCATCGGCGAGTAGAGCGGCGGAATAGTAACCAGAATAAATAGACGTTTAGACGTCTTGGCTACCGTGGGATAAAGACAGCGAATCGATTACATAGTCTGACGCCTTGTCGCGGACACTTGGACAGATGCCGGCTGGCATCCGCTATGGCACACTGCTGTTTCGATCCGCCTCGGTCAATTCATGCGCTCGTCCTCACTCAAAGCCGTCGGGCTGGCGCTCTGCTCTGCGCTTTTTTTTACGCTCACTTACGTACTCAACCGCAGCCTGGTGGCCGGCGGCGGTCACTGGCAGTGGGCGGTGATTTTGCGTTACTTGTTCACACTGCCGCTACTGGCGCTGGTGATTCCCTGGCAGGGCGGTCTGGGTGCGCTACCGCAGGAGTTGCGGCGTTATCCGCGTGCCTGGCTGCTTTGGAGCAGCTTGGGTTTTGTGCTGTTCGGTATTCCGCTGACCTGGGCCGCAAGCAGTGGGCCGTCCTGGCTAATCGCCGGCAGCTTCCAGATCACCGTGCTGGCCGGGCCGCTATTGGCGCCGCTGCTGTATCGCGACGAGCGCCGCCGGCTGGCTTGGCGCAGCCTGGGCATTGGCGTGCTGATTGTCGCCGGCGTATTTACTCTGCAATGGGGCCATGCTCAGGGACAGCTATCGGCGGGCGACTGGCTCGCGATCGCGGCCGTCGCGCTGGCAGCATTTGCCTATCCGCTGGGCAATCGGGGGCTTTTATTGCATCTGGAGAAAACCAGCCCGAAGCGCGGTGCCAGCCATATCTCCGCCGTGCAGCGCGTGTTCGGCATGACGCTGTGCAGCTGGCCGCTGTGGCTGCTATTCGCGGTTGTCGCCTGGTGCACGATCGGTCCGCCGAGCCCGCGCGAAATGCTGCTGGCCGCCGGCGTGGCGCTGTCGTCGGGCACGATCGCCACGGTGCTGTTTTTTCGCGCCACAGATATGGTGCGATCCGAGCCGACCGCGCTTGCCGCGGTGGAGGCGATGCAGGCGGCCGAGCTGCTGTTCGCTACCCTGCTTGGCGTGCTGTTTCTCGGCGAGGCGTGGCCGCAAGGCTTTGCCGCGTTCGGTGCGCTGGCAATCGTGATCGGCATTGGTCTTTTCAGTTGGGTCAGTGGCAAGGATTTGGCGGGCGACGACGAAGCGTTGAGCGCGCTGCGCAGCGACCGCGGCGCCTGATGCTTTGACGGTACGGTGGACGTTGTGGGACGGCTTTGGCATCGAGCAGTGCAGATGGCTGGTGGCCCACGACGCGCCATTAGAAGCGACCGCGACGCCAGGCAAGGATTGGTTACCGATCCGGAATGAACGTTCGCGCCGCGAATGGTCCAAAGGGCTCGCCGCTGCAGGTTGGGTTGAACTCGCGATCGTGGAGACAGGAAGCTGGAGCGAACATTCGTGCAGCGAATGGCCCGAAGGGCGGCGCTGAAGCGAGCCGTAAACCCGACACGATCGAGCGGGATGTTGGGCATCGTTGCGCTCCGCCCAACCTATCAAAGCTGTCTCGTTCGCCCTCGGCCCAGCCTACGGCGGCTGCCGCGACCCATGTCATCGCGTCGTAACGGACGATCGATCAGACTGATCGTCGTATGACCCGTGATGCGGGCGTCAGCCGGATGGTTCGGGCGTCGCGCTACCATGCGGGTTCGCTGACTGGCCGTCCCCGTCAACCTGGATCGTGACTCGATGAGTAGCCGCATTATCTCCAAGAAAACCGCACCGTCGGATGTGTCCGTACCTGCTGCCAACGATGCCGAGGCCGCTGCTGCGGTGCCGGCAGCGGTCGATCTGACCGACAAGCGGCTTTACATCCATCGTGAGCTGTCGCAGCTGCAGTTCAATATCCGCGTACTCGACCAGGCGCTGGACGAGCGCACGCCGTTGCTGGAACGGCTGAAGTTTCTGCTGATCTTCTCCAGCAACATGGACGAGTTTTTCGAGATCCGCGTGGCCGGGCTGAAGGGCCAGATCGCGCTGGATCACGAGCTGATCGGACCGGACGGCATCGCGCCGCGCCAGGCGCTGGCCGAGATCAGCAAAATCGCCCATCAGCAGATCGAGCGGCAGTACGCCATCCTCAACGAGCGCATCCTGCCGGCGCTGGTCGACAAGGGCATCCGCATCGTTCGACGGCTGCAGTGGTCGCACAAGCAGAAGCTGTGGGTGCGCCGCTATTTCCGCGAAGAGGTCGCGCCGCTGATCACGCCGATCGGGCTCGATCCGACCCATCCGTTTCCGCTGCTGGTCAACAAGAGCCTGAACTTTATTGTGCGGCTGGAGGGCGTCGATGCGTTCGGCCGCGACTCCGGCCTGGCCATCGTACCGGCGCCGCGTGTGCTGCCGCGGCTGATCCGCGTACCCGAGGCGATCTGCGAGGGCGGCGATAAATATGTGCTGCTGTCGTCGATCATCCATGCCCACGTCGACGAACTTTTCCCTGGCATGAAGGTGCTCGGCTGCTATCAGTTCCGTCTGACCCGTAACGCCGATCTCAGCCTCGACTCGGAAGACATCGAAGATCTCGCGCTGGCCTTACGCGGCGAGCTGTATTCGCGCCGCTTTGGCGACGCCGTGCGGCTGGAAGTGGCCGACAACTGTCCGAAAGAGCTGACCGATTACCTGCTCAAGCAGTACGGTCTGGCCGAGTCGGAGCTGTATGAAGTCAATGGCCCGGTCAATCTGGCGCGGCTGTTCCGCATCGCCAGCGAGGCAGGCTATCCAAGCCTGCAGTACCCGCCGTTTACGCCGACGCTGCCAAAGGCGCTCAAGCATGCCGAAGACCTGTTTCAGGTAATCGGCAAGCAGGACGTGCTTCTTCTGCATCCGTACGAATCGTTTTCGCCGGTGGTGGATCTGCTGCGCCAGGCGGCGAAAGATCCGCAAGTGCTGGCGATCAAGCAGACGCTGTACCGCACCGGCGCCAAGTCCGAAATCGTCGACGCACTGGTCGACGCGGCCCGTGCCGGCAAGGAAGTGACCGCGGTGGTCGAGCTGCGCGCGCGCTTCGACGAGGAATCGAACCTGTCGCTGGCTTCGCGTTTGCAGCAGGCGGGCGCGATGGTGATCTACGGCGTCGTCGGCGTGAAAACGCACGCCAAGCTGATGCTGATCCAGCGTCGCGAGGGCAGCGAGCTGGTGCGCTACGCGCATCTGGGTACGGGCAACTACCACACCGGCAACGCGCGGCTGTACACCGACTACAGCCTTCTCACCTCCGATCAGGTGCTGTGCGATGACGTGCACAGACTCTTCAGCCAGCTCACTGGCATGGGGAAGGTGCTGCGCATGAAAAAGCTGCTGCATGCGCCATTTACCCTGAAGAAAACGCTGCTGGAACTGATCGCACGCGAAACAAGCAATGCCGAAGCAGGCAAGCCGGCGCGCATCATCATCAAGGTCAATGCGCTGACCGAGCCCAAGCTGATCCGCGCCTTCTACAGAGCCAGCATCGCCGGCGTGCAGGTCGACCTGATCGTGCGCGGCGTCTGCTGCCTGCGGCCGGGCGTGGAGGGTGTGTCGCAGAATATCCGCGTGCGTTCGATCATCGGGCGTTTTCTCGAGCACAGCCGCGTGTACTGGTTCGCCAACGACGGCGATCCGCTGCTGTATCTGGCCAGCGCCGACCTGATGGAGCGCAACCTCGACCGCCGTGTCGAAACCGCCTTCCCGATCCAGGGCAAGAAACTGCAGCAACGCGTGCGCAGCGCGCTCGATCTGTATCTCAACGACAACACCAGCGCGATGCTGCTGCAGCCCGATGGTCAGTACGTGCGCGCGCCGTTGGCCGAGGGCGACACGCCGCGCAATGTGCAGGTCCAGCTGCTGGAAAAGCTCTGCAACGTGGGAGCACCGATCGTTCACTAACGCACCGTGTGTCGGCAGGAATTGCGCTTCCACATTGAGCAAACACGAGGCGTGACCCTGATCCAGGCGTGCTGATCGGGCAACGTCGATCGACGGCGCCGCCTCGATCTAGACCGCGCTCGTTGCCGACAGATAGTCAGCCCACATGGCATGATGCTCCGGGCATTTTTGATCCGGGTGCGGTAGTGAACAAGCGCGGTTCCCGTTCGGCTTTCCCGACACGCGTCAGTGCGCAGGACGTCGCCGACAAGGCCGGCGTGTCCACCTCGGCCGTGTCGCGCACCTTCACCGAGGGCGCCAGCGTGTCGGCGATCATGCGGGCGCGCGTTGAAGCGGCGGCCGAGGCGCTGGGCTTTCGTCCCAACCACGCGGCGCGCAGTCTGGTCACCGGCCGCACCGAGCTGATCGGGCTGGTCTCCAACCACTTTGCCAATCCGGCATTTCTCGACGTGTTCGATCATTTCACCCGGCAGCTGCAGGCGCGCGGCCTGCGGCCGCTGCTGGCCAATCTCGCCGAGCGCGGCGGCGCGGATGCGGCGCTCGAGATGATGCTGAAATACAACGTCGACGCGGTGCTGATCGCCACCTCGGCGCCGCCGGCGGGCTTTGGTGAGCGCTGCGTGGAAGCGGGGCTGCCGGTGATGCACCTGTTCGGGCGCGGCGGTGGTCCGGCGTCGGTACCGGTGGTGACGGTGGACAACGCGGCGGCCGGTGCAAGCGTGGGTGCTCTGATGTTTTCGCGAGGGTTGCGACGCCTGGCGTTTCTCGGCGCGTCGCGCACCGACGTGGCGTCGCTCGACCGCTGTCGCGGCTTCGAGCGCGCGCTCGGAAAGCTCGGCTGCAAGCTGGTGGCAAAACATTTCACCGGTGACTACTCGCACGAACGCGGCCGGCTCGGCCTGCACGCGCTGGTCGATGCATCGCCCGATATCGACGGCGTATTTTGCGGCGACGACATTATCGCGCTCGGCGCGATGGACGCGTGTCGCGAGCGCGGCGTGGCGGTGCCGACGTCCGTCAGCATCGTCGGCTTCGACGACATGCCGCTGGCGGCCTGGGCGTCCTACCGACTCACCACGGTGCGCCAGCCGATCGCTGCAATGATCGAGCAGGCCATCACACAAATGGCGGCGTGGCTGCTCGAGCCGAATCAGCTTCCTGCGTCGAGCATTTTTGCCAGCGAGATCGTCGAGCGCGACAGCCTGATCGCGGATCCGGCAGTCAAAGGTCGATCCAGCGCCGCTCGGCGGCCGACCGCAGCGCGGCGGCGATAACGCAGTCGACTTCATGCCCCGCGCGAAAATCCGGCCACACGGATTGGCCGCCGCTGATCGCACGGATGAAATCGCGCGCCTCGATCACGATCTGCTCGTTGTAGCCGGTGCCGTGGCCGGGGCCTTGATTGAACGACGCATAGTCGGGATGGCCGGGGCGCATCAGAATTTTCTGGAAGCCCTGGCGTTCCAACGGACGGCTCGCATCGAAAAGCCACAGCGCGTTCTGGTCTTCCTGGTCGAAGGCGAGGGCGCCGCGCGTGCCGGTGACGCGATAGGTGTAGCCCATCTTGCGGCCGGCGGCGACGCGGCTGAATCCGAGCGTACCGCTGGCGCCGCTGGCAAAACGCAGCAGCAGCTGGCCGAGATCGTCGTTGCCCACGGCCTCGTCGCCATGTGGCGCGGCGCGCCGGGCGTGGACGATATGCGTATCGGCCACCAGTGAGCCGATCGGGCCGGCCAGCCGCAGGCAGGCGTTGATCGCGTGTGCGCCCACGTCGCCGAGCGCGCCGGCGGCCGTGGCCGTGCTTTCGCGTGTGCGCCAGCTGGCCGGCAGCTGCGCTGAGTGAAGGTAATCCTCCACATGTTCGGCGGCGATATGGATCACATCGCCGATTTCGCCCGAGGCGATGATCTCGTGCGCGAGCTGGCTGGCCGGCGTGCGGATGTAGTTGAAGCCGACCATGTGCGCGACGCCGGCCCGCTCGGCGGCTTCGGCCATCTGCAGCGATTACTCCGGCGTGCAGCCCAGCGGCTTTTCGCACAACACGTGCTTGCCATGCTCGATGGCCGCTAGCGCCATCGGCAGGTGCGTGCGCGGCGGGGTGGCGATGACCACGGCATCGATGTCGGGATCGTTCACCAGGGTGTGCCAGTCGCCGGTAGAGCGCCGCCAGCCCCAGGCCTGCGCGTGCGCGCGCGCGCCGGCGTCGGTGGATGTGGCCAGCATCTCGCATACCGGCGACAGCGGCGTATCGAAAACGGTTCGCACCGACTGCCACGCCAGCGTATGCGCCTTGCCCATGTAGCCGGCGCCGATCAGGCCGATTCGCAGCTGCGTCATCGCGATTCCTCGTGGGGGATTCGCCGACTCTACGCATGCTGCAGTGCGCTTTGCAAGCGCTTGCAAAACGGCGTAGCTTTCGCCTCGACTACCCATTTTTCCAGCCTGAGGAACGGCCCGTGTCTGCACTCCATGCTCGCGCAACTGCTGTCGTTACTGGATCGACCATCGTCGATGCCGCTCATCTCGACGTTGACGCCACGGTGCGCGAGCTGTTCGACGGCTCCGGCGCGGTGACCGTGCGCGGCCTGTTTTCGGCGACGGACATCGCGCAGGCACGCGAGGTGGTGATGCGTGAGTCCGAATCGTCTGCGCCCAAGGTCACGCATTTTCAGGGCGCCGCCGGCAAGGCCGGCACCATCGATCTGCAGCGGCGCGTGTGGAATCTTCTGGCCAAGGGCGACGTGTTCTCGCGCATGGCGGCGCACCCGTTGCTGATGCAGGTGATGCGCGCTTTTCTTGGCAGCGGTTTCACCATGGGCTCGATCGCGGCCAACCGCATCCTGCCCGGCGGCCCGGGGCAGGAGCCGCATATCGATTATCCCTACTGGGACTACCACTCGCCGCAGACGCATCCGGGCCGACTCAACGCCAGCTTCCCGCTCAATGCACAGGCCACCATCATGCTCGATCCCTTTACGGTGGAAACCGGTGCGACGGCGTACGTGCCGGGTTCGCAGCGCGAGTTGCACTATCCGGTCGAGAGCGACCGTTTCTACGATCGCTGCGAACGCATGCTGGGCGAGCCTGGCGACACGGTGATCTTCTTCGGCGCGGTATGGCACTGCGCCATGCCCAATCTTTCTTCGAAGGATCGCTCGGCGATCCTGATCCAGTACCTGCCCAAGTGGGTCAAGCCGATGGAAAACCTGCCGGCGGCGCTGCCGGCCGAGTTCATCGCGCAGGCGAGCCCCGATATGCGCCAGCTCCTGGGGCTGGAATTTCCGTATCCGGAAATACTCGACAGCGCCAGGGCCGGCAATGCCGAAGGCCGCATGCGCTAGGGCTTTCAGCCAGCGCCGGGGAGTCGCTAACGGGCGCTAATTCAATCCGCGCCGCGCTGGGCCAGCCGCCGATAAATCGTGCTGCGGCTGACGCCCAGCTTGCGCGCCGCCGCCGCCACGTTGCCGTCGCAGGTTGCGATGGCCTCGTCGATGGCGTGCAGCTCGATCGACTCCAGGCTGCCGGACAGGTTGCCGTGCGGCAGCGATGGCGCAGAAGTGCCGCTCTGCCTCTGCAGCTCGTCCGGCAGATCGCGCCGGGTCAGCACCGATCCGACGTCGCCGAGCGCCATCAGGCTGCGCAGCAGACCCACCAGCTGTCGCAGATTGCCCGGCCAGCGGCGCGCCGCCAAATCCTGGACCAGCTCCGGATGCAGGTGCATCGGAATCTGGTCACCACCGAGTGCCCGCCACAGCTGCTCGATCACCGACGCGAGATCCACATGCTCGCGCAGCGCCGGCAGGCGCAAGGTCGACTGTGCGATGCGATAATACAGATCGGAGCGAAATTCACCGCGCTCGGCCGCTGCGGCAAGGTCGCGATGCGTGGCCGCGATCACGGTCACATCGATCGGATGTGCGCGGCTGCCGCCGAGCGGGGTGACCTCGCGCTCCTGCAGCACGCGCAGCAGCCGGCTTTGCATCGCCAGCGGCATGTCGCCGAGCTCGTCGAGAAACAGCGTGCCGCCGTCGGCCTCGCGCAGCAGGCCGGGCGAGCCGTCGCGGCGGGCGCCGGTAAACGCACCGGGCAGATAGCCGAACAGCTCCGACTCGATCAGGCTTTCGGGCAGGGCGGCACAGTTCACCGCAATGAAGGGCGCACCGGCGCGCGCGCTGCGGCGATGCAGTTCGCGCGCCACCACTTCCTTGCCGGTGCCGGTTTCGCCCTGCAGCAGCAGCGGTATGTCGGCATCGAGCAGGCGCACGCTGCGATCGATCGCCTCAGTCATCGTCGCCGAAAAAACCGGTGCCGGCGAACGCAGCGGTTTGACGTGCGTGCTGCGCTGCACGTGCGTGCTTTGCGGAGTACGTGAGGGCGCACTGATTTGCCGAGGCATATCGCGACGCGCATGCACCATCTCGCCGCTCTGGCAGCGCATGCCGGCCACGCTGCCAGGGCGCGGCAATGCCGAAGCAAAAAGCTCGTCGTAGCGGCGCTTGCCCAGCTCGCTCCAGTCCATGCCGAGCAGGCGCAGGGCGTGGCGGTTGGCGGCGACCAGCTTGTGCGCCTCGAACACCAGCATGCCCTCGCGCGCGGTACCGAGCAGCGCCGCGTCCGGCTGGATACGCACGATATCGGCGCCGTCGAAATCGCTTTCGAACAATCGATGCTCGATCTGCTCCACCGCGAGCTGCACCATGCCCAGCGCGTGCAGATGATGGGAAGACGACTCGCCGGACAGATCGAGCACGCCAACCACTTCACCGTGCGGATCGAAAATCGGTGAAGCCGAGCAGCTCAACACCTTGTGCGGCGCGTAATAGTGTTCGCCGCCGCGCACTTCGATGGCGCGCCGCTCGATCAGCGCGGTGCCGATCGCGTTGGTGCCGGTAGCCGCTTCGCTCCACGGAGCGCCTGGACGCAGCGAGACGCGCGCGGCCTTGTCCAGAAAATCTGCATTGCCCAGCGCGTCGAGAATGAAGCCATTCGGTGCAGTAAGCACCACGATGCTGCCCGCGTGGTTGGCGCTGGCGTACAGCGCCTCCAGCTCCGGGCGGCACAGGCGGCGCAGTACTTCGTGCTGTTCCTGCATCTCATCCAGCTGGTGCCGCTCGACCAGCGTCACGCTCGGTTGCGCATCGGCCACCAGCCCCTGCATGCGGCAGCGTCGCCAGGAGGCCAGGATGGTTTCGGACACCAGTCCGCGCGGTTCGGCTCCGCTGTCGAAAAAGCTGCGACGCGCGGTATTGATCGATTCGGTGAAACCGGGATGCCGCATGGTGGGTCTCATGTGTCGCAATATGCGACACCTCCGCAAGTGGTGTTTCGATACAAAACACACGCCGGTACAAAGTGCAATGACCGCAGGGCTTCGCCGCGTGCTGCGTTGCAGCGATTAGGGAATTTTTCCCGGACTCGGTGTGGCGCAGCGAGTTGGCACGGCGCAGCATGAAAAAATTTTCTCGCCCGCTGGCATGGCTTCTGCTCTTACGTCTCTACCTTTCCCAGACGCGGAGTGCCAATCCATGACCAAGCTCGAGCAGCAGC
>Ga0302234_10003282_pt1 | contig 9885 bp, 9 predicted proteins | sample II_Palsa_N3_2_FD_193576 | JGI IMG/M metagenome (GOLD analysis project Ga0302234, IMG submission 193576) | Peat permafrost microbial communities from Stordalen Mire near Abisko, Sweden - II_Palsa_N3_2 | ecosystem: Environmental > Terrestrial > Soil > Palsa > Peat permafrost | place: Sweden... | reverse complement strand
CGTGATCCTGCGTCGAGAAAATGTTGCACGATGCCCAGCGGACGTCCGCGCCAAGTGCTGTCAGCGTTTCGATCAGCACGCCGGTCTGGATGGTCATGTGCAGCGAACCGGCAATACGCGCGCCCTTCAGCGGCTGCGATACCTTGTATTCCTCACGCGTTTGCATGAGGCCGGGCATTTCCGTTTCAGCGATGTTCAGTTCCTTGCGGCCCCAGGCAGCAAGAGACATATCGGCGACGACGAAATCTTTGTTGGTGTTTGAATCGAGAACTGCGGCGTTCATCACGCCCTCCTTTCTAAATGGAAATATAGAAATTTGACGTGAGCGCCGTTCGATGCGGTGGTTCAACAAGCGCTTAAAGGTGCAAAAGCGCCGGTCAATCCGTCCGATTGAAAGCTTCGAGCCTGGCGGCCTTCGTTGTTGAAAGCCGTCGCAACGCTCCTCGAAGCGAAATCGGATTGTAGCAAATTGGGATGGAGGGAGCACGTTTGAGCGCGGGCTTTGTTTTGCCCGCGCCCGCAGCAAGTCCGCGCGTGCGGACGACCCTCCCGCGCGCCCTAGAACGGCAAAAATGCCAATGCTGGCGCCAGTAACACCATGACGACGCCGGCGATCATCATCGTCAGGCTGGCGACTACGCCCTCTTCACTGCCGAGTTCGCGCGCTTTCGCCGTGCCCACGCCATGCGCCGCCGCGCCAAAAAGCGCGCCACGGGCGAGTCGCGAGCGCAACGGTACGAACGCCAGCACGATCTCGCCGAACAGCATTCCGACCACGCCCGTCGCGATTACGAACAACGCGGTGAGATCCTTCGGCGCGTGAAGCTTGTCGGAGACAGCGAGCGCAAATGGCGTCGATACCGATCGAGTAGCGAGGCTACGCTGCAATTCCGGCGACAAATGCAGCAATTTCGCCAGCATCAACGAACCGCCGACAGCCACCAGGATCCCAACCGTCACGCCCACCGATAACGACAACCAATGCTTCCTCAACAATTGCCGATATTCAAAAATCGGCACGGCGAACGCAACGGTAGCGGGCCCGAGCAGCCACATGAGCCAGTGGGTATCGGCGAAATAAACGGGGTACGGAATGCGTGCGCACAGCACCACAGCGACCAGCGCCGCCGGAACCGTCAGCATGGGCGTGAGCCAGGCGCGCGGAAAACGGGCGTAAAGGCGCTTCGATGCGAAATACAGCACCACCGTCAGCACGAAACATCCCGCCGCGATCGGACGCGCGGCGGCATCGGCGAATAGGAAGTCGTAGAGATGGGTCATCGCAATGGCAGTAAACGTCAGGCGCGGTGGCGCGTGCGCCGCGCAGCCGTTATGCGGCGCAATTCCAGCCAGCGTTCGAGCCTGGAAGCCTGTTCCACGGCAAATGCCACGGCCACCATGACCATCAGTGTGCCGAACACCACGACCAGCGCCAGGCGCCAACCGTTTTCCCGGAACAAACCACCGTATTGAACGGCGGCAACCGCGCCAGGGATAAAGAACAGCAGCATGTCGGTGAGCAACCAGTCCGCGCCGGCCTTGACCCAACGAGGCGCAACGCCGCCGCAAAACAGCAGCATCAGCAAGATCAGCAATCCCACGACACCGCCCGGCACAGGCAAATGGCAGGTGCGCGCAACGAAATCCGCGGCCAGCCAGATTGCCGCAATTCCAGCGCTCTGCAGCGCAATACGTGCAAACCGGCCGACTGCACCGCGCGACTGAGCGGCAACGCCCGCGCTGGCGGAACGGGTCGATGCAGGCAAAACCTCGGCAGGAATGGACATGACAGGCTTTTCAACACTCTAATAAGGGTTAACCTTGAGACGAATATAACGCGTACTACAACATAATAAAAATGACTTAAACTTATCAAATGCATTCCAATCTGGAATTCAAGGAATCTGTATGGAATTGCGATCGTTGCGATATTTCGTCGAAGTCGTGAAGCAAAAAAGCTTCACCGGCGCTGCCGAGAAAATGTTCGTCACGCAGCCGACCATCAGCAAGATGGTGAAGTCGCTCGAGGACGAAGTCGGTTCGCCGCTGCTGCTGCGCGAGAGCCGCCAGATGGTGCTCACCGACGCCGGCCAGATCGTCTATCAGCGTGGACTCGAAGTACTGGCGGCACACGCGCAACTCGAAGCTGAACTCAACGATCTCGGCAAACTTGGGCGCGGCACGCTCACTATCGGGATTCCGCCCATGGGCGGATCGCTGTTCACCCCGGCCATTGCCACCTTCAAGAAGCGCTATCCGAAGGTGGAGTTGAAGCTGTTCGAACGTGGCTCGAAAGCGATCGAGGCGGCGTTGATCGACGGCGAAATGGAGCTCGGCGGCGTGCTGCAACCGGTCGATCTCGCGACCTTCGACGTGCTGCCGATCAGCCGCCAACTACTCTGGCTCGTCGCGCCAAAGGGTTCTCGCTGGGATGCGCTGGTAGATGTGCCGCTCGCCGATCTCGCGCCGGAACCGTTCGTGTTTTATGGCGAAAGCCTCGCGTTATCGGACCTCGTGCTCAACGCTTGCCGCGAAGCCGGGTTCACGCCGGCGATCGTGGGGCGCAGCGGCCACTGGGATTTCATGGCGGCGTTGGTGCAGGCGGGCGTGGGTATTGCGTTGCTGCCCGCGCCGTATTGCCGGCGGCTCGATGTCAACGCATTCACCTGCCGGCCGGTGGTCGCGCCAGAAATTCATTGGGACATGGCCGTGGGGTGGCGCCGCAACGGCTATTTGTCAAACGCGGCACGTGCGTGGCTCGAGGTCGTGCGACAAACACTACCGGCCAATCTCGGCGATGACTTCCTGCAAGGCCCCGCTGACCGATTTCCGGCGCGCGTGCGCAACGCCGCGACGAGGTAGCGCGTCAGGTAACGAGTCACTCAGCGCCAAAAAAACACCCTGTACCGCTCGCGCGGGACAGGGTGTTTTTTGCTGCCAGGCCGGTGCCGAACCTTCGCGGCGTCCGGTCAGGCGATCATTCCTGCACTGAGAAGTCGATCCGGCGGTTCGCGAAACGTCCGCTGGCCGTTGCGTTGTCCGCGATCGGATTGGCGTCGCCAAAACCTTGGGCCGTCAGCGAATCAGCAGAAACGCCATGCTTCACAAGGACCGCACGCACTGCTTCCGCACGCTTCTTCGACAACATCAGGTTCGTGTTCGGCTGGCCGACATTGTCGGAATAACCGCCCACGTTCAGCTTGACCGTCTTGCCCTTCGTCTCGCACGCCTTCAGCACTTCTGCCGATTTCGCCAACGCCAGTTGCGCGTCTTGCGGCGGCACGTCGGAACCCGTACGGAAATTGATGACTTGCAGGTTCAGCACCTTGGTGACATCGGCGGCCGAGCAATCATCGCTCAACGACGAGAACGCGCTCATGAACGAGTCCTTCGCGCTTTGGACTGCTTGCGTGACGTTGAAAGTACCGATGGTAAAGCCCGCGCCGAACAACGTCTTCAGCTTGTCCATCCAGCCGTTGCGCACATCTGCAGCGGTACCGCTCAACTCGATCTTTTCACCCGACAACTTGGCTTCAGCGCCCGGCAATTGCATCAGCGGCAACAGGCCGTCGAGCTTGTCGAGCCAGCTAGCCGGCTTGGTGTCCGGGTCAACGGCAATGGTCGCGTTCAGATGGTCCGCGCCGAACTTCGCCGTCAGTGCGGCAAGCAGCGTGGCCTTCTCTTCTTCGCTGCCGACCGTTGCGTGAATGGTCGGAGCGCCAAGCTTGTCGACGGTGAACGTCAGCAGCGCATCCTTGGTAGGCGCGGGTGCGGCGGCAGGCGCCGAAGCCGGTGCAGGTTCGGAAGCAGGTTCCGACGCCGCTTCAGCAGCAACCGCCGGGGTCGATGTAACCACGGGCGCTGCGGCGGACGCTGCAACAGGAGCCGCAGCGGGTGCGGGTGCGAGCGGCGTCTGGTTGACGCAGCTTCGGCCAAACAGCAACGCAAGCAACGCGAGAGCGGCGGCGACAGCCAGCCACCACCATTTCTTCGATCGAGCCTTCTCTTCCACCACGATACGGTCGAGCGAAGGGTTGACGGCCGGCGATGCGCCGACTGTTGACGGGTGTTCAAGATGCGACGACACCGCTTTCATCTGCGCCCCAACGCCGGACAGGAAACTAGCCGCACCGCCCAGACCCAGCGCGCTGGCTACTTCTTCCGTCATGCTTGCCTTCACCATCGGCAACTGATGGCCGAGCAGCGTGGGCAACTGACCGACATTGCCGCCGGACTTCGTGAAGTAATGCTTTAGCACGCCGAACAATGCAGCCGTGACGATGCCGCCCAATGCATGCGTGGCGCCAACCGATACGCCTGTCTTCGATGCCACCGCGTTGCTCAACGCGTTCACGCGTTCTTCTGACGCCACGCCGCTCGCGAGTCGCGTACCCGACGCGAGCAACGATTGCAGGCCGTCGCCGTGGACGAGTTGCGGCAGCATATCGACGATATTGGCGTTCGCATCCGGTGACATGATCGACGCGAACAAGCCGCGCGCGCCTTCAGGCGATGCGGCTTTGTTCATCAGCGACCCGACGAGTGCCGGCGCGATCATGCCGACCACGCGCTTCGCCGCTTCGGGAGCGACGCCCAATTTTGTAGCGAGTTGTTGCAACACGCTTTCGGTCAAAGCGCCCTGTACTAGCTGAATAACATTGATGCTCATTTAAATTGCCTTTTCCTTACTTGCGTGAATTCACTAACTGCCCAGATTGAGCGAAGCGGATTATAGATTCGGCATTTAACAAATAAGGACTTCAGACTAAAAATCGGAAATACCTCAAAGCAGAAAGTTTGAGACGGTTCCCAAAACATCTTGGATCACCCATGAATGCCATCGCATTGATGCAGTAATCGAAGCGCAAACTTTGAATGAACGTTAATTCGCACTAGTCGATTCAATTCGCGAAGCTGCGGTACATGACGGCGATCAAGGTTTTTGCAAAAATTGAGGCGAGCGAGCAAACTGAATGACCGCATGACGGAGGCAACGCGATGGGCTCATCCACCTACGGCCAGACGCACGAAGTCTCGAACCAGGCACCACCGCTTGAGCGCTGCAACGCGATGACCACCGACGCGGCGCTCTTGGCAGCAGTAGAACGCGAAGGTGCGGCGTGGCACCTCGACACACTCACCCGCGACGGTCTGGCGCTCACCCATCCCGATATTCTCGCGCTCGCCGACCTGGCCAACCGGCATACGCCCGAACACCACCCGTTCAGCGCGCGCGGCGAGCGTATTGATGCAATCGAATTCCATCCGGCGTGGCACACGCTGCTTTCAATGCTGCGCGAGCAAGGCATTCACTCGCTGCCGTTTGAAACCGCCACGCCGAAACCCGGCTCAATGGCCGCACGCGCCGCCGGATATTTTCTCCACGCGCAACTGGAAAGCGGTTCGTTGTGCCCGCTGACCATGACCTTCGCCAGCATTCCCGTGCTGCAGCAGGAACCCGCGTTGTACGCAAAGTTGAAAGCGCAATTGCTCTCGCGCCACCACGATCCGCGCGATATTTCGCTCGACGCCAGCAAGCGATCGATGATGATCGGCATGGGCATGACCGAGAAACAGGGCGGCTCGGACGTGCGCAGCAACCGGACCCGCGCGTTTCCCGAGGGTGCGGGCGGACGGGGCGGCGAGTATCGGCTCATCGGCCATAAGTGGTTCTTCTCGGCGCCTCAATGCGACGCCCATCTCGTCCTCGCCCGCACGGGCGGCAACACCGGGGAAAACGGCCCGGTTTCCTGCTTCTATGTCCCGCGTTTCGCGCCGGATGGATCGAAGAACGCCGTGCAGGTCCAGCAACTCAAGGACAAGCTCGGCAACCGTTCGAACGCCAGCAGCGAAGTCGAATTCCTCGACGCCTACGGCATCATGATTGGCGAAGAAGGGCGCGGCGTGCCGACGATCATCGAAATGGCGAACTTCACGCGTCTCGATTGCGTGATCGGCAGCGCTGCGTTGATGCGCGCCGCGCTGATCCAGGCGGTTCATCACGCGCGGCATCGGCGGGTGTTCGGCGCGAAGCTCATCGACCAGCCGCTGATGCGCAACGTTCTCGCCGATCTCGCGCTGGAATCCGAAGCGGCCACCGTCCTGTTCATGCGACTCGCGGGCGCCTTCGAGAACTCAGCGAAGCCGGAAGAACGCGCGTGGCGCCGTATCGTGACGCCGGCGGCGAAGTTCTGGATCTGCAAGCGCGCGCTGGAATTCACGGGCGAGGCAATGGAGGTTTGGGGAGGAAACGGTTACGTCGAAACGGGACCGATGGCGCGGTTTTATCGGGAGGCGCCGGTGAATTCGATCTGGGAAGGATCGGGGAATGTGATGTGCCTCGACGTGCTGCGGGCATTCGAGCGCGAACCCGATGCGGCCCGCGCGATGTTCGATTCGTGGCAGGCGGTCGCGGGTGAACATCGCGTACTCGGCGATGCGCTGAAAACGCTGCTCGCCATGCTGCAAGGTGACCCGGCTACGCGCGAAGCATCGGCGCGGGGGATCGCGCAGCAGCTGGTGCTCACGGCGCAAGGGGTTCTGCTCGCGCAGCACGCGCCGGCCGGCGTGGCGGCGGCGTTCATGGAAACCCGTCTCGGCGATGCCCGTGGTTCGGTCAATCGCGTGTATGGAACGCTGCCGGCAACGTTCGATTTCAACGCACTGATCGAGCGCGCGTTCGCGGGATAGTCTGGGTATAGCTTCGGGATAGCGCGCAAGTGTGACGCTCGATGAATCAAGCCGCGCGGCTACGCCCCTTGCGCACTGGAATTGCGGGGTCCAGCTCGGGCGGCGGCCCCGCCCCCACCCCGTTCTCCAGCCGGTACAACCACGCGAGCAGTTCTGCCACCGCTTGATAAAGCGCGGGCGGAATGCGCGAATCCAGGTCGACCTGCATCAGCAACGACACCATCTCCGGCGATTCATGCACGTACAGCCCCGCGTCCTTTGCGCGCTGCACGATCATTTCAGCAACCAGCCCGTAGCCCTTCGCGACCACGCGCGGCGCGGCGTCGGCGTTTTTGGTGTCGTAGGTGAGCGCGGTTGCCTGCTTGCGCGAATCGTTGCGCTGACTCACGTGTCGCTCCCAGCCAATGGCGATGTTGAGGCCGGCGACGATACCGCCGGGCTAGCGACATCGGCGAAATGGGGGAACGCCGGGTCAGCGGCCAGGTCGGCCAGCGCGTCGCGGGCGTGCACCGTCAATCCGGCGAGCTGCAATCCCGCAGCGTCGAGTTGTTGCCGGAAATGATCGCCATCGGCGGCAAGACGGGCGGCACCGCCCTCGCTCGCATTCAGCCGCACCACCAGATGCTGGCCGGTGAGCACGAGATCGGCGTCCACATTGCCGAGCGTGGGCAAGCTCAGCGTGACACGCGTGTGCCAGGCGCGATCCGTATCGGCCGGACTTGCTCGCGCATCGCTATCGTGGGACGGATCGCGCCCATAGGGAGCGCGGTTCTGCGGCTGGATTTCCCACTCGAACTTCGCGCCCGGCCACGCTTCGCCGGACCAGCGAAACTGGTCGGAAGCGAGCATGTCGAGCTGCTGGCGGACCAGCGGAATAGTCGACGGATGGATACCTGAGGCGATCGCCGCCTGCACGGCCGAATCCTGCAGATGCGCAGCCGACGGCAGCGCGCCCGTTCCTGCTGTCCCTGCCCCCTGCGCCGTCGATGAGAACACGCTCGTGGGCATCGCGCGCACCGATGCCGCCAGCGCCGCCGCCTGTTGTGGCGTTTGAGGGGTCGGCACGGGACGCATGGGATTGGGCGCGTCGGGGGTATCGGCGGCGGCGAAAGTGGGCGGCAGCAGCGTTTCGTCGATCCAGACTTCAGGCGCCGCTTCCGCCGCAGCCGGGAAAGAATCCGACGTCAATTCGCTTGCCAATTTATCCACGCGTGCCTGGGGCTCATTGCGCAGCGACGCAAGCGAACGCTGCCCGCCCAGCCAGAGCGCGATATGGTTTTCGTAGAAAAGCCCGCTGTCCACGACGGTCCTGGCCAGCATTGCCGCCAGCACGGGCGTGGGCAAAGGCGGCGCGGGCGGATTGACCGCGCTCGCGGCATTCGCCGAGCTGGAGGAAAACAACGATCCGGACAGGCTCTCGAACGCGCTGGCGGCCACGACCAGGCGCGGCGCGGTTGGCCACAACGGCGAGCTGCCGAGCAAAGCGGGCGTCGCGCCGCCGCCGAATCGCGAAATGATGTCGAGCGTGCGCGCAATCTCGCTCAATGCGGTCTGCGTCGACGGTCCCGGCGCGGCATACGCGCTGATAACGGCTGCGGGCGTGGCGACCCGCGGGGTATCGACTAGCAGTTGCGAGGTATTGGCTTGAGGCGCGGTCGAACTGGTCTGCGTATTAAGCGCGGACAACAGCATGTCAGTGCGGCTGGCAAGCAGCGCAGCGACGGCGGAGTCCAGTCCAGTCATGCCAGTATCCTCGGGTCAGCAGTCCAGCCGAACGGCCGGCCACCGGTTTCAACGAGCCCCGAACGCGTCAAACGCGCCTAGCGGAACCCGATCATCTTTTTCAAAACTCGCACGGGCCTGTTCACGGTGAATAACGCTGCGGACAAACGAGCGAGGCTGGGGGTGCTGAGGTCACGAATGGCGGCGTCGTCGGCAAGAATCCGGCGCACCAGTTCGAGCTTGCGGGCACGCGCGGTATCGTCCAGTTCAGAACTGGGATCGGCTTCTCTCAAGCCGTCGACCAAATCCCGGTACGTGCTCTGCATAGTCTTCAATTCGCCCCATTCTCCACTGCGTGCTGCGGCCAGCATGCACGCAGAAAGTGCGGCAATCGCTTCATAATGAGCGAAATAATCTTGTGTGGTTTTCATTATGTGCAAGCATGTTTCGCGGCTTCAAGCCGCAGCCATTTTTGCTGCATCGGGTGCAATCGCCATCCAGGCTTCCTCCAGGGTCGCCAGCAGGCCATCGATCTCCACCAGCACCTCTTCGCTCTGACGCACATTTGCTTCCAGCAAGCGATGCGACATGTACGTGTACAACGCATCCAGGCGGGCCGCGATGTCGCCGCCGATGTCCCGGTTGAGCGACTGCTGCAAACCGCTTTCAATAATATTGATCGCTTTGGTGATCGCTTCGCCGCGTGCCGGAATATTGCCCTGCTGCAGGTGCATCCGCGCCTGGGCAATTGCCTGTCGCGCACCCTGGTACAGCATGGCGACCAGCCTGTGCGGGCTCGCGCCCATTACGCCTGTCTGAACGCCGACGCGTGCATAGGCGTTCGCTCCACCGTGTCCCTGGGAAAACATCCGACCCTCTCCTTTTGCGCTTGCGTCGTCATGGGCGTTCGCGCGAATGCGCAGCACGACAGCGCACTTATTGACGAAAACCGTGATGAACCGTTGCCGATGAACTGATCGAGACCCTTCTATTTGTCTGATCGTTTATCGTGCTGCTATCCGGGTTATCGGAAAAAGCGGCAAAAGCTTTAGGCGTGCTTTGCGTCACAACGAATTCCAGGAGGGGAATAGTCGGCAGGTCGATGGTGCGGAAAACCGGTGGCGCAGCGTTCAAACCGAGATGTTCATGATGTCGTTATAGGCCGACACGAGCTTGTTGCGGACCTGCAGACCGAACTGGAACCCCACGTTCGCCTTCTGCATGTCGACCATCACGTCGTTCAGCGAAACGTTTGGCGCGCCCACTTCAAAGGCATGCGCCTGGTTGATCGCGTTGTTCTGGCTGCTGCTGATGCTGTCGAGGGACGACTTCAGCGCGTCGGCGAAACTGCCGGCGCTCGCGGCACCCGATTCGGGCACGACGCTGCCGCTCGCGACTTGGCCGGCACCGCCCGCAGCCTGCGTCGCCATGGTCTGCATTTGCTGGAGCGCCGAACTCAACGGGCTGATAGGA
>Ga0302234_10003271_pt1 | contig 9909 bp, 9 predicted proteins | sample II_Palsa_N3_2_FD_193576 | JGI IMG/M metagenome (GOLD analysis project Ga0302234, IMG submission 193576) | Peat permafrost microbial communities from Stordalen Mire near Abisko, Sweden - II_Palsa_N3_2 | ecosystem: Environmental > Terrestrial > Soil > Palsa > Peat permafrost | place: Sweden... | reverse complement strand
TCGTGGCGCTGGACACGGCACGTTTCTGCCTCTCCGAAGCGCGCCTCGGCCTGATCCCCGCCACCATCGCACCGTATGTGATTCGCGCGCTTGGCGAACAGGCCTCGCGGCGCTACTTCGTCACCGCGGAACTGTTCGACTGCGCGACGGCGCTGCGTCTTGGTCTCGTCAGCGAAGCCGTGAGCGAAGCGCAGCTCGACGCCACGGTGCAGCAACTGGTTGAAACGCTGTGCGCTAACGGCCCGCACGCCGTGCGAGCCTGCAAGCAGCTCGTGCAGGATATCGCGGGACATGAACTGGATGAAACACTGATCGCAGACACGGCCTCGCGTATCGCGCGTGTACGCGCCAGCGCGGAAGGCCGAGAAGGGGTGGCGTCATTCCTCGAAAAGCGCACGCCGTCGTGGCGCACATGAGGCCTTGGGCATGATGCCGCCGGACGCCACGATTACGCGCAGAACAACGGTCCTGAACAGGACACCTCATCGAGACACCTCATGTTCAACAAGATTCTGATCGCCAACCGCGGCGAGATTGCCTGCCGGGTCGCCGCAACCTGCAAGCGTCTCGGCATTGCGAGCGTGGCGGTGTATTCCGATGCGGATGCCAATGCGAAGCACGTTGCGGCGTGCGATGAAGCGGTGCATATCGGTGGCGCGACTGCGGCGGAGAGCTATCTGCGTTACGAGCGCATCATCACGGCGGCGCGCGCAACCGGCGCACAAGCGGTGCATCCGGGCTACGGCTTCCTGTCGGAGAACGAGGATTTCGCGCAGGCGTGCGCAGCCGCAGGCATTGCGTTCATCGGACCGCCGGTCGAAGCGATTGCCGCAATGGGCTCGAAAGCGGCTGCCAAAGCGTTGATGCATGCTGCGGCCGTGCCGCTGGTGCCGGGGTATCACGGAGACGATCAGGATGCCAAACTTCTGCAACGCGAGGCGGATGCGATCGGTTACCCGGTGCTGCTTAAAGCGAGCGCAGGTGGTGGCGGAAAAGGTATGCGCGTGGTCGAGCGCAGCGAAGACTTCGCTGCGGCGCTTGCGTCGTGCAAGCGCGAAGCCGCAAGCAGCTTCGGCAACGATCGCGTGCTGATCGAAAAGTATCTGACGCGGCCGCGCCACGTCGAAGTGCAGGTGTTCGCGGATCAGCAGGGCGGCACGGTGTATCTGTTCGATCGCGATTGTTCGGTGCAGCGCCGCCATCAGAAGGTTCTGGAAGAAGCGCCGGCGCCAGGTCTTACCGCCGAATTGCGGCGCGCGATGGGCGAGGCGGCGGTCGCGGCGGCGCGTGCGGTGAACTATGTCGGCGCGGGCACGGTTGAATTCATTATGACTGGCGCGAGTAATTTCTACTTCATGGAGATGAATACGCGCCTGCAGGTCGAGCACCCCGTCACCGAGATGGTCACGGGCCTCGATCTGGTGGAATGGCAACTGCGCGTAGCGTCCGGCGAGCCGTTGCAGCTGACGCAGACGCAACTGAAACTCGAAGGCCATGCCATCGAAGCGCGTATCTACGCCGAGCATCCGGCGCGCGGCTTCCTGCCGTCGACGGGCACGCTCAAGCATCTGCGCATGCCCGAAGGCGTCGAATTCACGGTCGGCTCGCCTGGTGTGCCTGGTTCGCGCGCTGCGGTGCGGATCGATAGCGGCGTACGCGAAGGCGACACGATCACACCGTTTTACGACCCGATGATCGCGAAGCTGATCGTCCACGGAGCGACACGTGCGGAGGCGCTGGCGCGGATGAGCCGGGCGCTGCGTGCCTGCGAGGTGGTAGGCCCATATACCAATGTCGAGTTTTTGCAGCGTATCGTCACCAGTGAGCCGTTTTCGAGCGGCGATCTCGATACGGGCCTGATCGAGCGGCATCACGCCGCGTTGTTTGCGCCGGTTAAAAAGCCGTTCCGTGAGGCCGTGGCGCTGGCCTGTGCGGCCTTGCTGACGCGTGAAGGCGGTACGGCGCATGGGGCATCGCCGTGGGATGCGCTGTCGCATTGGCGGCTAAACGGCGGCTATACGCAGACCCTGGCATGGCGCGATGTCGAAGACGAAAGCGCGTTCGCGGTGACGTTTGCTCGCGATGGCGGCGTGCAGACGTTGGAGCATGACAGTCAGCGCGACGGCTTTACGTGGTGGAGCGGAACGGGTGCGCATGAGTTCGGCGCGACGATTGGCGATTCGCACGTCACGGGACGCGTGTTCGTGGACGGCGATGTGTTCCATGTGTTCTGTCTAGGCGAGGCGCTGGCCTTCGAGTGGCAAAACCTGCTCGCGCATGCGGCAGATGCCGAACATGGAGAGGGACGCCTCACCGCGCCGATGCCCGGCAAGGTGATCGCCGTGCTGGTCGAACCGGGTACGGTGGTCGAGAAAGGCACGCCGCTGATTGTCATGGAGGCCATGAAGATGGAGCACACCATCGGTGCACCGGCGGCCGGCACGGTGTCGGAGGTGCTGTACTCGGTGGGCGATCAGGTTGCGGACGGCGCGCAGTTGCTGGTGCTCGACGTCGGTTGATTTAAGCACCGCCAAGGTTGCTCAGTCGAGGCGCGGATAGCCCAAGGCCCACGCCTCGTGTTCCATTTGAGTGATTCGCGCATAGTCGCTTAGCGACAGGTGTGCAAATCCCTTGAGGCGCAGTCGCTTCGCGCGCATGGGTTGTGAGGCGAGGGCGTCGTCCAGCGCGGCGCGCAGTGACTCGACCGTGCTCGGCGGCACATCGTTTGGCGCAATCAGCGGCAAACCCGGCGACGTGGCTGTCCAGCCTATCGTCCGAACCTGCTGCGCGAGGTCGGGCAACTCGTCGCATACGAACGCGAAGGTGACGCAGTCGATTGCGGCGACGTCCGCGCGGCTTTCCGCCACCGCTCGCAGTGAGCCGAGGTGCGAACCGGTGCGGATGACTTCGCTAAAGAATCGTCCATCCTTTGCAAGCGGCGCTACCGCGTGCCGGAATACATTCATGCCGCTATTCGAATCGTCCTGGTTGTAGGCCGCGCGTGCGCCGCGGCATGCTTCGAGAGAGTCGAACGGTGCGTTCGCTCGCGTGATCAGTACGCTCGAGTAGTCTGCGCCCGCGCAGCCTGGCGCGTCGAACTGTGGTGTCGCAATCAATTGAACGTGACGCTGCAAACCGCTGACAAGCGGATAGCCGCAGGTCTGCGAGATCAGCAGGTCGGAGCGGCGCCACAGGGTATGCAGATCGTCGCCCGGGTCGATCAGCGAGGCATACGGGTCCACCGCCTTTAAAACGTCAGCCAGCAACGCGCGCCACTCGGCGGCGAGCGCGGGCGTGACGTTGTACATCGGGAGTGCGGCGATCCGGTTCATGAAGCATCTCTTTTCTTGCGCAATTCGCGTAGTTCCGGTTCGTGCCTTTCGGCCCATTGCCAAACTTCGCAGAACGCGGCACACAGGCTCGTTCCCAGTTCGGTCAACGCGTATTCGACGCGCGGCGGAACCTCTGGATGCACGGTGCGCGACAAGAGCCCGTCGGCCTCCATTTGACGCAACGTCTTCGTCAACATTCTTTGGCTGATCGAGCCAACCAGTTCGCCGACGCGCGTAAAGCGCACTACGCCATTCTGATCGAGCACCTCAAGGACGCACATGGTCCATTTGTCCGCCACGCGGCCGAGGACGTCGAGCACGAGTGCGTCGAGTTCCGCCGTGGACGTGTGTCCGCTCCCCGACTTGAATACGACCCGTCGACTTTCTTTTTTGCCGTTCGCCATTGAGAATCCACATTACGCACATTGATGTTCGTACCACACAAACCGGTGCCTACTTCCCGAATGAGAGTGCTTGCCATACGCTAGCACAACCTCATACAGGAGAACAGTCATGCAAATTAGCGGAAACACGATTCTGATCACCGGCGGCGGTTCGGGCATCGGGCGCGCGCTCGCGGAAGCGTTTCATCGCCGTGGCAACAAGGTCATCGTCGCGGGGCGCCGGCAGGCCGCGCTCGATGCCGTGCGCGAGGCCAATCCGGGCATCGAGACAGCCACGCTGGACCTCACGGATCCGCAAGACATCGCCCGCTTTGCGGTGCAGGTCGCCCGCGACTATCCCACGTTGAATGCACTTCTCAACAACGCAGGCATCATGCAGCCCGAGGACTGGCGTGCGGCCGAGGTGAATACCAGTATCGCCGAGGCGACGATCGCCACGAATCTGCTCGCTCCGATTCGTCTCACTGCGGCACTGTTGCCGCTGCTACGCAAGCAGGCGAAGTCGACTGTGCTGAACGTGTCGTCGGGACTGGCATTCCTGCCGCTCGCCATCACGCCGACGTACAGCGCCACCAAGGCGGCGATCCACTCTTTTAGCGAGTCGCTGCGCTATCAGTTCAAGGGTACGGGTGTGGATGTTATCGAAATTGCACCACCTTACGTGCAGACCGAACTGATGGGCGAGCAACAGGCCAGTGACCCCAATGCGATGCCGCTCGCGGAGTTTATCGACGAAGTCATGTCGATTCTGGAGTCGCAGCCTGACGCGCACGAAGTGCTGGTCAAGCGTGTGCTGCCGCTGCGCTTTGCGGCAGAGCAGGGACGTGAAGGTTATGCAAAGCAGTTTGCAGGACTGAACGATCACTTCGCTGGCAGCTAGAACCTGACGCATCCCGCTGTGCTCAACCATTCGCTATGCGACCGGTTGAGCATTGTCGATCTTGAAGATCGGGCGCGGCTTTGCGCAAGCCGCGTGCCTGCCAAGCCGTCGATTGTGTCGCCGCCGCCGCCGAGACGTCCCCTTGCCGATCGCGAGGCCGTTCCGGCAATACCCAGCTCAACTTGCGGAGACAGAGTAATCGGTGGGTGACAGACGTTATGTGACCATGTCGACCGACTGGGCGCAATAGGTGTATAAAATCAGAAGTGCTCGCCCGGTTGCGGAGCGGGATCAGGCTGGAAAGCGGCAGTGTCGCGATAGATAGAGCTTAAGCCTATGAGACCAGATATCCCTGTTGTTCAGATCGAACGATTCTCCCAGTCGCGGGAAAGCGAGGTCTGGTCGCTCATTTCGCAAGTCTGGGCGGAATTCGACATTCATGACGACCCTCGCGCAGAGAATGACCTGGGCGATCTGGCTCACGCTTATCAGGGAGGCGCCAGCGGCTTCTGGATTGCGATCAGCGATAATCGGGTGGTCGGTACGGCGTGCCTGAAAGACCTTGGCGACGGGTTGATTGCGGTGAAAAGGTTCTACGTCCTCAAGGAATTTCGCGGCACCACGATAGGCACGGCGCAATTTCTTCTGGACCATCTCGTGCAGCACGCTCGTCAGAGCGGCGCAAAATCTCTATGCCTCGGCACCATCGAACTAACCGTCGCTGCACAGCGGTTTTACGAAAAAAATGGTTTTCAGAAGGTGCCACGTAGTGAGCTCCCGACTGAGCAGTTTGCGGCCGAGATCGATACGCTCTTTTATAGATTGCCTCTGGTGTGAGCGGTACTGCCTGGCCATCACGTCGACGGCGCTCAACGGCTCAACTACCTCGCGAGTAATGGGCCGGAGAGTGCGGCGTATCGATGACTTTCGAAGTAATTGACAGATCCTTTGCCGACGGTATTATTTTAAGCAATGTTTAATTGAGCTTAAGAGGCCGTTGCGATTGCTGCTGATAGTCGCTTCGACGAAGCTCATAGAGTACCCATCACGATCAAGCCGACGATGCCGCAAAGAGCCGAATGAATCGTATGAAATATTCATCTCGTCTTCTTTGTGCGTTTTCGTACGCCGTCATTCGTGCAGCGGTGAAACCCACATGCTATCCACGGGCGCATGGATGCTCACGGCGTCGTGTTATCAGGGGCCGTCAGCCGATAGAGTCGGCGGACGTCAACATCTTGCAAGACGCCGTATCCGGGCCACGATAGCCTTGCATTGAATCCAGCGTGGCACGGCGCCGCGTTGGCAATGCTTACCCCTTCGGAGATTCCGCATGACGGCATCGAAAAACACACGCGTGGAAGTTGCAGGCATTGAGGCCAGACTTGCCAATCTGAGCACCTCGTCGGGATACGCGCTGGGCATCGAGACGCCGGCTGGCATCGTCAATGTCACGGCTAGCGGGGCAGCACTAGGACTGCCGGCACCAAGGGGTCTCGACGACCTGCTGCAAGCCGAGCTTGCCGGACAACTCCACGCCGTGATGGAAGCGCTGGTACTGCATCCCGGCTCAGCCATTGTTGTAGCCGAGCATGAAGTGCGGTTTGCGCCTCTCGTCACCCGACCCGAGAAGATCATCTGCGTCGGCTTCGACTACCGCCAGCATGCCGCGGAAACCGAAACCGCCATTCCGGTGCACCCCCCGTTGTTCGCAAAATATGCGAACGCCTGCGGCAGCATCGGTCGACCGCCTGACGATATTCGATGGCGGCGAGGCCCATGTCACAGACATCTCTCAATGGTCATCAGGCGTGAACGTCGGAAAATCCGCAGTCTTCAGCAATAATGCCTATCTGATCGCGCACGGCAACGACTACTTAACTACGTGGATAAGCTGGTCCTCGACGAGCGTGCAGAACTCTGGATCAATCACGACATGGTGCAGTCCGCGACCCTTGCTCACGCGCCGCGCTGGATTGATTGATACGCATATCTACGGAATTTCGTAGCTTGAATGCCTTTCCAGGCATCGCTTTATCTGTGCCTCCTGACTGCTTATCCGCGCAACGGGCATTTGAAGGAAAACGTTCGGCGAAATAGGCAGTTACAAAAATGGACGAGTAAACCAGTGCACTTGAGCACTTTCCTCGTGCATTCTTGGAGAACCGACAACGACAAGGAGACGACGGTATGAAGCCGGTGAGTCTGTCCACCGATGCACTACGCCCAGCCGAGCGCGCCGAATCGTGGCGCAATTTCATATCCGAGGTGATCGTCGACTGCTCAGTCGACAAGCTCATATCCCCAGATTTTTCAGGCAGCATTGCCGCACGTTGTCATGGAGAGGTCAGGGGTATGTGGTTTCGCTCGCAGGGGCACGCAGTTCACGCGCATGGCGAAACGTTCAGCACGGCTGGAGCTTCGGGCATTCTGGTTAGCTGGCAGGCCGAGGGAGAGTCGCTCGTCACTCAGGGCGACCGCGCCTTCAGGATGCAGCCCGGCACGTTTTCAATTCTCGATGGCCGTCGGCCACTGACCGTCGACTTCGTTGGGGATGTGCGCAGGATTGTCACCACCTTTCCGGCGCGCGTGATGGAAAGCCGGTTGCCCAGCGTGCTTCGGAACCACAGGGCAGGTTTGCGTCCATCGCGGACTTTCGCCCAGATATTGAGCGCGTATCTGACCGAACTGGCGATCGGTTCGGAGAATTTATCGTCGAGCGACGTCGAGCTGATCGTCGATAACGTTTCTAACCTGCTGACGGTTATATCGCACTCCGACGCGTCGTTGACTCTCCTCACTCGCGATCAGCAGCGTGAGGTTGCCATGCAGTACATCCGGCATCATGCATGTGACGAGGCGTTTTCGCTAGGCGATGTCGCGCGTGAAATGAAAATGTCTCCTCGGCTTATCCAGAAGCTGTTGCAGGAAGTTGAAGTCAGCTTTACCGAAATGGTGTTAGACGAACGTCTCAAACAGGCAACGCACCTACTTCAGCATGCCGTCAACGCATCTGTCTCGGCCGTCGCGTATCAATGCGGCTTCAACGACATTTCTCACTTTAACCACTGCTTCAAAAGAAAGTACGGCATAACGCCCACTGATCTGCGCAATGCGTCGCACCCTCGATGATCGCGGAATGTGCTTGCGCAATTCGCATCTTGCGAGAGCGATGGCACGCTGGCACGCAGCTGATCGCTCGTAGAATCGTTGCTCGGTGTGACATGCGCGATACGCCAGGCTAGCGGCGCGTTGGCCCAAGCCCATGTTGGCTCTTCTGCGTCAATATCAAATTCGCAAGTTCAGCCGAGATGTCTGGGCGAAGCTTTCTCTACCGATGGCGCCGACTTCATCTGGATAGTCCCGTGGATTGCCGTCCCCGGCCCACCACTCGTCCCGATGGTGACGAAGGTAGGCGCTCGCCGGACGATCCGCCCCGGAACTCCCCTCAAAAATTGGGTCGCGCCCCGCATCAGCAATCAAACCAGTTAACCATGCATACCAGAGGTATTCAAAGCCTGCCCAGATTGTTGCCCGGTATGCTGCCACGGCTATGGACGTTCGCTCTGCGTCTGAGCGGCGACCGGCACGACGCCGAGGATTTGCTGCAACGCGCGTGCGTTCGCGGTCTTGAGCGTGCGCATCAATTACAGCCGGGTACTGCCCCACTGAGCTGGATGTTTTCGATCGTGCAGTCCATGTGGATCAACGAATTGCGCGCCCGTAACGTACGCAGCCGTTCCGGTCTGGAGTGGAACGACAACTTCCTGCTGACGGTAGCCGACCCCGCCGTGCGTACGCCGGAAGAGACGCTGCTCAATGGAGAGATCATCGCGGCTGTCGAGCGTCTGCCGGAACCACAGCGAAACGTGATGCTGCTCGTCGCTGTCGAAGGACTGAGCTACGCGGAAGCGGCCGCGATGCTCGATGTGCCGATCGGCACGATCATGAGCCGTCTGTCGCGCGCAAGGCAGACCGTCGCCGCGCATTTCGACGGCAGCGACGCAGCACCGGCGAAGCGCCTCCGGGAAGAGGGTAGCGCGGCCACCAGCATCGAGGAGTGAAAAAATAGGACATAACGGCTTAAATATAGAGTTTGTACCAACAAAAATATCTTCGAAATATTCTGGAAAATTTCACTTATACGCCGTAATTTATAGGATTAGTCCTTGAAAATTCGTTGACAGTTCGATCGGATGTTGTATATTTGTACTTATCGAAAACGTTTATTGTACTAGTACGATAACCCGATCTAAACCTGAACGCAGGAGCGACTCATGAGCATTCCACTTGATACCCATCTCACCATCGGTGGCCTGATTTTCCCGAAAATGGATCAGTGCGATTTCACTGGTCCCTTCGAAGCCTTGGCCCGCGTACCGAATTCGCACTTCCTCACTATCGGCAAGGATAAGAACCCGATTCGCGATATGGCCGGCATGCAGTTGCTGGCAGATGTGACCATCGACGAAGCGCCACAACTCGATGTGCTGCTCGTTCCAGGTGGCCACGGCCAGGAACAGCTGATGCAGGACGAAGCGGTGCTGTCGTTCATCCGCAAGCAGGCGGCGGGCGCGCGCTATGTGTTCTCTGTTTGTACCGGTGCGCTGATTTGCGGTGCCGCCGGACTGCTGCAAGGCAAGCGTGCCACGACACACTGGACGGCAATGGACGTGCTGCCGCTGTTCGGCGCGATTCCGAGCAACGAACGCGTTGTGATCGATGGCAAGTTCGTTAGTGCAGGAGGCGTGACGTCCGGCATCGATGGTTCGTTGATCGTCGTATCGCTGCTGCGCGGTGAAACCGTCGCTCAGGAGCTGCAACTGTACATGGCGTACGATCCGGAGCCGCCATTCCAGTCGGGATCGCCTGCCAAAGCGCCGGCTTCGATTCTCGCTACGGTGACGGAGCGTGCCCGTCCGATCACTGAAAAGCGGCTCATTACCGGACGCGCGTACCAGTCGGATTACGCTGCTCAGGAGAAGGAACTCCAGCAATGAAGTTGCAGAGCAACAGCTTTGTCGACGGGGCTGCGATACCGGGCGAGTTCGCCTTTGCGGTGGTCGCCCCGTCCAGTCACGTTTCGTTTAGCACGAATCGCAATCCTCATCTGGCGTGGAGCGACGTGCCCGCTGGAACCAGATCGTTCGCACTGGTTTGTCACGATCCGGACGTGCCGAGCCGCGGAGACGATGTCAACAAGGACGGGCGCGAAGTGCCGGTGTCATTGCCGCGAGTCGACTTTTATCACTGGATACTGCTTGATCTTCCGGCAACCACGCACGAGCTGGTC
>Ga0302234_10003269_pt1 | contig 9912 bp, 9 predicted proteins | sample II_Palsa_N3_2_FD_193576 | JGI IMG/M metagenome (GOLD analysis project Ga0302234, IMG submission 193576) | Peat permafrost microbial communities from Stordalen Mire near Abisko, Sweden - II_Palsa_N3_2 | ecosystem: Environmental > Terrestrial > Soil > Palsa > Peat permafrost | place: Sweden... | reverse complement strand
CTATGGAGTGATCCCGGTGGTGTCCTTACTGTTACTGTTCGCGAATGTCAGGGCGACCATCCTGGCAGACAGGTGGCGGAGATCCGGAACGGCGGACCAGACTGAGGCCGTTGAGCTGGCACAAGAATCGTTTACGGAGAAAGTCGCCAACGTGATGCCTGCGAAGGTGTGGCCTGTCGGTCGCTTCGTATTCTTCCCACTCGCTGGCGTGTTGCTCATGCTGACGATCGTCGGTGTGGCGATGTACCCGGCTATGCACCGAAAGCAGCTTGAGCTGCAGCGTGAGCGGGATCAAGTACAGACTTTCACTGTTCCGACCGCAGAGTAGTTGTGCTTCTACGTTGGATCTCGGCGCCTAGGACGCGGGGGCGAGGTCGTCTTCGTTGGCAGAGACCAGGGTGCCTTGGTGGTAGAGGATTTGCCAGCCGGTGGGGGTACTGCGCCAGATCGTGGAGCGGCGGGTGAGGCGGGATTCCTGGCGGAGGCTGTAGGTGATTAAGAAGGTGTCGGGGCCGAGTTGGCGGAGGGCGTGGCCGGTGGCGCGCCAGCGGAGGGTGTGAGCGTTGGCGGGCGGGTTGTCGGCGAGGGTTTGGAGGATGAAGTCGCGGCTGTAGCGGCGGCCCGAGGCTCCGACCTCCCAGTAGTCGGGGGCGGTGCGGCGGGCGAAGTCGGCGGGCTCGAGGCCGAAGTCGGGGGTGTGGAAGATGGGTTCGAGGGGGCGGAGCTCGTCGAGGATGGGGGTGAGGGTGGGGTCGGTGGTGAAGAAGGGTTTGCGGGACGCCATGCGTCGATTGTAGGGCGGTAGACGTGGGTGGAGATGCTGCGAATGGCGTAGGTGGAGGAGAGGACGGCGCTCCAGGCGATGTTCGGAGAACGATTTGGGTGCGGGGGTTTTCAACAGCGGTGGATGGGCGTAGATTGTTGCGCATGAGTGGTGACGACTGCGTGATCGAAGCAAAGGCGGCGCGGCGCCAAGGTCGGCTGGTAGATGCGACGGCGCTGTATGTGGAAGCGGCTGAATCCTTCCGGGCAGAACATGAGTCGGGACGTTGGGCGCACGCTCTGCGACACGCGGCTGAACTGGCCATGCGGGCCGGTGATGCGGCGGCGGGGTTGCGGAATGCTGAAGCGGTGGTGGAGTACTACAGGAGCTCTCCGCCAACGGCGCTGGAGATGGCCAACGCGTTGCGTGTAGCCGCGATGGCTGAGGCGGCGACGGGCGCGACGATGGTCGCTAAGCAACACTGGAGCGAGGCTCGGGCGCTGTATGTGGATGCGGGCGTTGCGGACGGGGTGGCCGAGGCCGACCGGCATGTCGCGACGCTCGCAAGCGCATAAACTGGAAGTGTGAAAACACTTTTTGGGATGAGTTTGGCGGAGCTGACGGAGCTGATGTCGGGGCTCGGGCAGAAGCCTTATCGCGCGCGGCAGGTTTGGGATGCGTTGTATAAGCAGCGGGTGGGGTCGCTGGAGGAGATGACTACGCTGCCGACGGTGCTGCGGGAAGAACTGGCTGTGGCGGGATGGCGAGTCGGGTTGCCGGTGATGGCGCAGACGGCGGTGTCGGTGGATGGGACGGAACGGTACTTGATGCGGATGGCGGATGGGGAGACCGTGGAGACGGTTTGGATGCCGGATGGGGATGGTGGGGAACGCGGGGATGGGAGCGAGGCTGCGGCGGAAGAGGCTGGGGAGGTGGAGACGGCGGAGGAGGCGGTTGCGGGGATAGAAGCAGATTCCTCCGCTGCGCTGCGGAATGACAGCCAGAAAAGCATGAACAACAGCAGAGACAACAGCAACAGCAACGACCAATACAAGGGTCTCTCCACTGCGTCCGCAAAGAACGCGGACTCCGGTCGAGATGACGGGTCCTATTGGTCGCGCAGAGGTGTTGGGCGGGATATTCGGAACTTTGGGGCGCTGGCGGAGAAGGGATTTCGGCGGGCTACGATTTGTATCTCGAGCCAGGTGGGTTGTGCGGTGAACTGCCAGTTTTGTTTGACCGCGAAGTTGGGGATTCGGCGGAACCTTACTGCGGGAGAGATTGCGGGGCAGGTGGCGGCCGTGCTGAATCGGCATGGGATTCAGATTGGGAAGGATCGGATCAACCTGGTTTTTATGGGGATGGGTGAGCCGTTTCTGAACTATGACGAGTTTATGAAGAGCGTGCGGCTGTTGGTCGAAGGGATTGGGATTCCGGAGTCGCGGATGACGGTTTCGACGAGCGGGATTTTGCCGGGAATTGAGGCGTTTGCGAAGGAGACGGTGCGGCCGAAGCTAGCGCTGTCGTTGAACGCGAGCAACGATGGGGTGCGGGAAGAGATTATGCCGATTACGCGGAAGTGGAATATTGCCGCGCTGCTGGAGGCGGTGCAGAAGATTCCTTTGAGGACGCGGGAGTGGGTGACGTTTGAGTATGTGCTGCTGGGTGGGGTGAATGATCAGCCGGTGCATGCGCGCGAGGTGTTGGCGCTGCTGGCTGGAATGCGGGCGAAGGTGAATCTGATTGTGTGGAATCCGGGGCCGGGGATTGCGTATCACCAGCCGACGCCGGAGGATGTGGCGGTGTTCCAGGGGATGCTGATTGAGGGTGGGATCGCTACGTATATTCGTCGGCCGCGGGGGAGAGATATTTATGCGGCGTGTGGGCAGTTGAAACGGACAGTGGCGGAGGAGTCGGGGCTGGTGGCGATTGGGGCGGCTGTGATTTAGGAGGAATGAGTGACCAAGTTTGGAGTTCGTGTGATCGTTCTGTGCCAATGGTTACTTAGCATCATTTTGTTCTGGTGCCTTTGGAAGCTCCTGACGTTGCATCGTGCAGTTCTGATCATTCGCTTCCTGTTAGTCGCTATACCCACGGCTATCGTGGCTATCGTTAGTGCGGTGTCCGGCTTGTGGCTGTGGCGTCTCGATAAACGAGGATGGTATTCGTCGAACTTGCTTGGAAGTTTTCTATTTCTGGTAGGCATCGGTATTCTCATCTGGCATGAAACGGGACTGCCGCAGGAACTTGAAAAGACCGGTGGTGCGGGTGCGCTCGGGCTGATCATGCTCGCGTGCTTGATATTTAGTGCCGTTGGTTTATTGCTTATCAACTTGCCACAAACTCGCCGAACGCTTGGTATGACGGCCTCTACTGCGCAAGGCTAAGGCGGCGCTGAAGGTGGGCTTTGGTGGTGGGCCAGTCTTCGCGGGTGATGCTGAACCAGACGCTGTGGCGGAGGGTGCCGTCGGGCATTAGGTAGTGGTTGCGGAAGGTGCCTTCGTAGATGGCGCCGATGGCTTTCATGGCGTTTTGGGATTGCAGATTTTCGTGGTGGGTCTTGAGAGCTACGCGGTTGAGGTTGAGGGTTTCGAAGGCGTAGGTGAGTTGGAGGAGCTTGGCTTCGGCGTTGATGAGGGTTCCGCGTGCGGAGGCGCCTAGCCAGGTGTGGCCGATTTCGGTGGTGCGGTGCGTGAGGTCGAGGTCGATGAAGCGCGTGGAGCCTACTGGTTGGTCGTGGGTGTGGTCGTGGGATTTTTTTATGGTGACCCAGGTGAACATGTTGGGGGTTGCGAGGGCGGAGGTGGCCCAGGCGCGGAGGTCTGCGGGGGTGCGGAGGATGCTGAGCATGTAGCGCCAGATGGAGGGGTCGAAGGCGATGGCTTCGAGGGCGGGGAGGTGGGCGAGGGTGAGGGGTTCGAGGCGGACGTGAGGGCCTTCGAGGGTGGGGGCTTGCATGAGGTAAGCGTAATGCATACCTCCGGGGCTAAAGCCCCTTCTTTCAGAAGCAGGCATGAGACCCAAGGAGACCCAAAGCTAAAGCATCGGGCTACCAGCCTTGGGGTACCTAGAAGCCTAGAGACTTACTTAGAGGTGGGCTTGGTGGCGGGTACGCGTTGGGCGAAGGTGAAGGAGGCACCGTTCCAGCCGCCGCGTTCGCCGCAGGAGGTCATCTTGCAGCCGCCGGTGTAGTCCTCGAAGGTGACGCCGGTGGCGGTGGGCTTGATGCCTAGATGGCAGACGGGGTCGGTGGAGTCGGAGGTGGTGGGCTTGTCGTCGTAAACGAAGCTGCCGTTTTTGCGGAAGAGGGCGCCGCCGGAGAGGTCGCAGGTGTGACCGTTGTAGAACTCGAGGTGGGCGTCGAAGTGGATGGAGGCTCGGCCGACGGGGGTGATGGTGAGGGTGTCGGTGGAGCGGTAGTGGTCGCCCTGGACGTCGCCGTTGGCGAAGCTATGACGGTAGCGGCCGGCGATCTTTTGGGCGAGGGCGGCGGCGGAGGCTGGATCGCCGCGGTCGGTGTAGCCGGCGGTGTGGTCGGTCTGCTTCGTGGTCATGAGGGCGATGTCTTCGGTGAAGCGGTCGTGGAGACATTGTGCGGGATTGGGTGCGGTGTCGCAGTGCTTCAGGATTGCGGCGTCGACGGTGACGGCGTGGCTGTAGCCGTTCTGGTTGGGATTGGGGTTGGGGGTTAGGGGGAAGTCGGCGTAGAGGTCTTGCCACTGCTGTTCGAGCTTGGCTAGCGCGGCGTCGGTGCAGGTGGCGACGGTGGCGGGCGAGGCGTTGCTGAGGCATGCGTCGGCGTGTGGGCCGGAGTAGATGGTGGTCGAGCGCTGCGGGTAGGTGTGGGAGAGGGTGATGGTGGGGCTGGTGCAGTAGTAGGAGGTGCAGGTTTTGCCGGTCGCCGTTACGGTGATGCTTTTGGGATCACGGTGGAGTTGGAGCTTGCAGGTCTGGGAGGCGGATTCGCCGGGGAGGTTGGCGGTGGCGTCGGTGGGGGAAGTGATGGTGAAGGTGGCTTTGCTGGCGGTGCCGCAGTTGCCTCCAGGGACGCGGACGGAGACGGCGAAGGTGCAGGTGGTGGCGGAGCAGTCGGAGATAGTGAGGCGCTGGCCGGTGGTGGCGGAGGTGTCGGTGAAGGAACCCCACTCGCCTTGCCAGGGGGATTGTTGGGCGAGGGCGAGGGTGGGGATGAGTAGGAGGAGCGCAGCGATGCTGAGAGGTCGGCCCATGGGGAGACTCCGTGATCGAGAACTGTGTGAGGTAAGCGTAATGCATACCTTAGGGCTAAAGCCCTTCTTTCAAGCCGGGCTGTGAAACCCAAGGCTAAAGCCTTGGGGTACCTAGAAGCCGTAGATAGCTGACGACGTTGAGGTGGAGCACCGTCGCTTGTGACGAACGTTGAGTAGTGCCGAAGCGGACTGAACTGACTGGCGGGGGCTGACGGCTAGGGGCGCCAGGGGCGTTCTTTTCTGGGGGCTGGTTTGGAGGGCTTGCCAATGGCGGTGCCGGTGGAGGAGGCGGCGAGGAGCAGGGAGGTTCCGCTGAAGGCGAGGACTACGAAGCCGCTGGACCACTCGTCGCCGTTGTGGAGGGCGTGGAGGATGCGGGGGACGTGGAGGAGGACGAGCCATCCGAAGAAGAGGACGAAGAGGCCGTAGGCGGCGTACTTGTCTTCGATGGTGGTGGCGATGGAGAGGCCGGCGGCGATGAGGGCGAGGCCGGTTCCGATGATCCAGAGGTGATGGCCGGGGAGGTAGTGCGGGACGAGGGTGGAGAGGTAGCGGACGTAGAGGAAGTGCTGGATGCCGAAGATGATCATCGCGATGGCGAAGAAGAGGCGGCCGGGCATGAGGGAATACTTGCTGCCGGACGAGATGCCGTGGAGGATAACCGCGGTGGAGGCGAGGCAGAGGCACTCGAGGAAGAGGGTGCGGCCGTCGCCGTCGTAGGCGATGTAGTTGAAGTGCATGAAATAGAGGGCGGCGGTGCCGAGGAAGAGGAGGCCGAGGATGAGGCTGACGGTGGTGGTTCGCCAGGTGGTGAGGAGAGCGAGGCCGGCGGCGATGCAGAGGGCGGCGAGTGCGTAGGCGAGGATGTGGTTATGAGGCAGCCAGATGGGGCAGAGGGGGAGGCCGCGGCGGAGATGTCCGTAGAGGGCGTATTGGATGCCGAAGCCGAGGATGGCCAGGGCGTAGAAGACGCGGCCGGCGGTGGTGAGTGCGGAGGAAGAGGACTTGGGCATTGGGTTGATTTTACGTTGGGTGCCGGGTGGAGGGGCAGTGGTTGAAATGGTGCTGGAGGAATGGGTGATGCGGGCGGTGTTGGGGTCCTTCGGCTGCGCAGCTCGCTTGCGCGAGATGCTTGGCTCAGGATGACAGAGTTTTGGTGGTGCGAAGAACGGGCGCGCTTGGCGCGAGAAGCGGGTTCCTCGCTGCGCTCGGAAGTACGACTCGAAAAGCAGAAGCAAGAGCAAAATCGAACAAGCAACAACAAGGGCAATAGATCAGTCGTTACGCGCTTCGGGCTTCACTCCGGCCTTCGGCAGAGCGGTGTTTTGCTCGTTGCGACGGTGAGGCCCAAGGCTGAAGCCTTGGGGTACCTAGAGGCTAGGGCAAGCGCAAGGGCAAGTGCAGAAGCAGATTCCCGAGGGAATGACAGAAAGAAGGGCAAGCGCAAGAGCAGAGGCAAGAGCAAGAACAGAGGCAAGAGCAAATACAGGGATCCTTCCCCTTCGCTACGCTCGAGGGTCAGGATGACGGCGTAAAACAAGCAACAGCAACTGACGTGCTTCGCTCAGGATTGGTTTGGGTGTGGCGGGAGGTTCAGGAGGAGAGGGTGGCTGGGGCGTGGGTTAGGGCCAGTTGGAGGATGGTTTCTGCCAGGACATCGTAGCTGTGGCGGAGGACTTCGCCTTCGTGGACGAAGTTGCCGGTGATGGGCTCGACGCCGAGGGAACGGATGCGCTCGAGGTCGGCGTGGATGGGGGTCTGGCCTTCGCGGGCGTAGCGGTCGAGAGTTTGAGGAAGGATGGGGGCGGTGTTGATGAGGGCGTAGTCGAAGATCTGGGTGCCGGCGTGGTCGAGGATTTTTTCGATGTGCTGCGATGCGGTGAGGCCGAGGGATTCGTTGGCCTGGGTCATGAGGTTGCAGATGTAGACGCGGGTGGCGCTGCTGCGGCCGATGGCTTCGGGGATGCCGCGGACGAGGAGATTGGTGATGAGCGAGGTGTAGAGGGAGCCGGGGCCGAGGGTGATGAGGTCGGCGGCGGCGATGGCTTCGAGGGCCTCGGGGAGTGGGGAGGCGTCGGCGGGGGAGAGCATGAGCTCGGTGATGGAGCGCTGGGAGGCGGTGATGCTGGTTTCTCCGTGGACGGTAGAGCCGTCGTCCATGCGGGCGGAGATGGTGGCGTTGGCGTTGGTGCAGGGGTAGATGCGGCCGCGGGTGGCGAGGATCTGGGAGCTGACCTGGACGGCCTGGGCGAAGTCACCGGTGATGCCGGTGAGGGCGGCGAGGAAGAGGTTGCCGAAGCTGTGGCCTTCGAGATCGCCGCTGGCGAAGCGGTATTGGAAGAGGCGGGAGAGGAGAGCTTCGTCCTGCGAGAGGGCGACGAGGCAGTTGCGAATGTCACCGGGGGGAAGCATGCGGAGATCTTCGCGGAGACGGCCGGAGGAGCCGCCGTCGTCGGTGACCGTGACGATGGCGGAGAGCTCGCGGATGAGAGCGGGGAGGTTCTGGAGGGCGGGGTCGGCGAGCGGGGCAGCGCCGGCGGGCGCGGCGACAAAAGCTTTGAGCCCGCGAAGGAGCGTGGAGAGGCCGGTTCCGCCACCAATGGCGACGACTCGAAGCTGGCGAGGTTTGGCGGCGCGTGAAGACATTGGCTCTGCTAGTTTACAGAGTCCGGAAGATGGCGCGCGGCGGATTGAGGTGGAAGTCCTGCGCGGGCGGCGGAACAGGTGAGACGCGGGCTAGACTTCGGGGTAGAGGAGCTCGGTGAAGCGGGGGTCTTCGGCGACTCCATCGAAGTCCGAATCGAGGCGGGCCTGGAGGCGGTTCTGGCCGTTGAGGCGGATGGCTTCGGTGAGGTGCTCGATGCAGGTGTCGTGGTCGCCGGTGAGCGAGGCGAGGAGGGCGAGGCCGTAGAAGGCGTAGTCGGCAGACTTCTCTTTGAGGAGGATTTCCTTGAGGTGCTGGCGGGCGTCTTCGTAGTTGCCCTGGTTGAGCAGGGAGATGGCGTAGTCGTAGCGCTCTTCGTGGGTCTGGAAGTCGGTGGTGCCCTTGTGGATCTGGGCGACGCAGGCGGAGATATACATGCGGATGCGGTCGGCGAGGTCTTGCGGCGCGGACTCGAGCATTTTGACGAAGGCTTCGTGGGCCTTGTCGTATTTGCCGGCTTGCATGAGTTTGAGCGCGCTCTCATAGAGGGTGAGCGTGGATTTGCGGGCGGCGTCGTTGGCGTGTTGCGCGTTTCCGGCGAGGGTGCGCGGAGCCTTGGATCCGCTGGGGGCCTTGGTTGCTTTGTTCTCTGAGGTGGATATTGCCGGCTTCGTGGCCATGATGTTCTCGGGTTGAGTAGATGGGGTTAGGGTGTGATGTAACGACGGAGATGTATCTGGGGTTATACGAGGCTGAGGGCGTTTAGGTCAAACACGAGTGTACCGGATAGATCGTCAGACTGGGGAACGGTTGTAGAGAACGGGGTTAAGGGTGGGGTCGTTATACATCTTAAGTTGGCGGTAGAGCTTGAAGCGGCGGCGGCCGGCGAGGACGTCTGACCAGAGGGCGTCGAGGCAGGCGGCGAGGTCGGTACGCTGTTCGTTCAACACGGCGAGGCGGGATTGGTTGCGTTGCTGGTGTTCGGGGGTGGAGCGGTAGAGCTGCTCATGAGTGTGGAAGATCTTGAGGGCGAGGATGGAGAGGCGATCGATGATGAGGCCGGGAGACTCGGAGTGGAGGGGCGCGGTGGGATTGTCGGGTGCAAGCTCGAGGAGAGCGAGGTCGAGCTGCTCGGCTAAGTCGTTGCGGAGCTGGTTGAGGCGATCGATGTCGTGCTTGATGTGGACGATGGTGGCGTCGGAGGCGTCGGGATCGCGGGCTTCGTCTTCGCGGTGCCAGAGATCGTAGTTGGCGCGATGCTGGTCAAGGACGACTTGTTCGAAAGGCGAGGAGGGGGTGGGGGCCGGGGACGAGGGATCGTGGCCGTGCACGGTGAAGTGGTCTTGAAGTGAGACGATGTGGGCGGCGACGAGCATGAGGCGTGATTGCAAGGATAACGGAGGCGCGGCGCAGATGGTAGGGGTGGGGTCGCCGCGGGTGTGTGGTGTGAGTGCTTTTGAAATGCGACACTGGAGGCATGGGAAAGAAGATGACGCAGCGGGTGCTGGTGTATCGGCTGGGAAGCCTGGGCGATATGGTGGTGGCGCTGCCGGCGCTGCACCTGGTGGCGAGAGCGTTTCCGGAGGCGGAGCGGCGGATGCTGACCAATGTTCCGGTGAGCTCGAAGGCTCCGGCGGCGGCGGCGATTTTGGAGGGGTCGGGACTGGTGCAGGGGTATATGCGGTACGAGGTGGGGACTCGAAGCGCGCGGGAGCTGCTGGGTTTGTGGTGGACGATTGTGCGCTGGCGGCCGGAAGTGCTGGTGTACCTGGGGTCGGCGCGCGGGGTGAAGGCGGCGCAGAGGGATGAGGCGTTCTTCCGGTTGTGTGGTGTGCGACGAATCGTGGGGGTTCCACTGACCGAGGGAATGCAACGGAATTATTATGGCGCAGCGAGCGGCGGGAAAGATCATGCGATGGGCGATGGTCATTTGGAGCCGGAGGCTGGGCGGCTGGCGCGGTGTATCGGGCAACTGGCGGCGGTGGGGGATATTGCCGATCCGGGGCGGTTGAATGATGCGGCTAGTTGGGATCTGCACTTGAGTGAGGCAGAGCGGGAGAGCGCGGCGCGGGCGACTGGTGCTGAGGCGCTGGCGGTGGAGTCGGTTGCGGTGAGCGTAGGGACGAAGGTGCAGGCGAAGGATTGGGGGAAAGAGAATTGGCGGTCGCTGCTGGGGAGGATGGCGGCGGAGTTTCCGGGGAGAGCGCTGCTGTTGTTGGGAGCGGCGGAGGAGAGTGAGGCGAGTGAGTTTGCGGCAGAGAGTTGGAGGGCGAATG
>Ga0302234_10003245_pt1 | contig 9966 bp, 8 predicted proteins | sample II_Palsa_N3_2_FD_193576 | JGI IMG/M metagenome (GOLD analysis project Ga0302234, IMG submission 193576) | Peat permafrost microbial communities from Stordalen Mire near Abisko, Sweden - II_Palsa_N3_2 | ecosystem: Environmental > Terrestrial > Soil > Palsa > Peat permafrost | place: Sweden... | reverse complement strand
AAGAACCCGCTGCCGCGGCCTCCGAAAACACACTCAATGCGTCGATAGAAGCGACCATGATCTATCTGAATTCCCGATAGTAAGCAATTTTGGATATTAAGCGCGGCCCCTCAAAATAGCAACCGTCCATTCAAAAAATGAGGTCGACATGACCACGCAACGCAGCCTGTACGAACGCATATTTCAAGTACTTCTCTTCGAAGGACTTGCCATCAGTATTTTTTCTCCCGTCCTGTCATGGATCGTCGACAAACCTCTGGGCGACGCCACGGCCTTGACCGTTGCAATTTCGATCACCGCGATGCTGTGGGGTTTTGCATTCAATTCTTTCTTCGGCATCCTGATTTCTTATGCGTCGAGCAAGGTCCAGAAGTGGAAGCGCGTTATTCATGCCCTGGGTTTCGAAACGGGTCTGGTCCTGATAGCGGTTCCCTTGTCCGCGTGGTGGCTGCAAATGTCGTTTGTTCAGGCACTGCTAATGGATCTCGGACTATTGCTCGTTTTCCTACCGTACACATTCTGTTTTTATTGGGCGTACGACATGCTAAGGCAGCGTCTGGTCAAGGCGCCTGTTAAGCCAAGTCCGTTGAGCCCGCATAAGCTTTTGGTCGCTAAGCGCCAGTCGCAATACGCCCCTGCAAGACCGGCGAAAACAACCGGGTCATGACAATGGGGCCTCCGAGTTAGCGTGTCAACGACTCTTCGAACAGCCGCCACGCCATGTGGCATCGTTCGAATTTCGTTGCGGAGTTCATTGCGAATTTCATTGCAACCGCAGACCAACTTGCTACAGTCGCGGAATTCAATTGCCAAGAAGCTGATTCGACCGCGATGAATTCCCCCGCCCGGCACTATGCGGCGCTCTTCTGCCGCCGCACTTGCAAACACGCGCTGTACTGCGCGCTGCCGCTCCTCGCTACCGCAGGCACGGTCCGTGCGCAGGGCTCGGTCACGCTATACGGCACACTCGACACCAGTATCGAAGTAACCAATCCCGGCAATGGCTGGACGGCGCGAATGGATTCCGGCGCGTATCGCGGCTCGCGCGTCGGCTTGCGCGGCAGCGACCCCCTAGGCAATGACACGAGCGTGATCTTCGATTTGGAGAACGGCTTTGGCTCTGCAAACGGCACCCTTGACACGGCCGGCACCCTGTTCAACCGGCAGGCATGGATCGGGCTCAACGCACCGTGGGGCGAAACCCGCTTCGGCCGGCAATACTCGCCGCTCTACATCCCGTTCAAGGGCGGACTCGACGCCTTTGGCGCAGGCACCATTGGATCGGGGCTGAACAACTTGTCGAAGATCACGCCCTACACAGATAACGCGTTGACCTGGATCTCTCCGTCAGTGGCGGGCTTCGACTTCACCGGCATGGCCGCGCTGCGCGACCCGGGCGACGGCAACGGTATCGGCGGGTACTACGTGACCGCCAACTACACGCTCGATGCCCTGCAGTTATCGTATGCACGGCAACAAACCCATGGCGACACCGGATTGCGCGCGAATCTGGCGGGCGCGTCCTATTTGTTCGGTCCCGTGCGCACCTACGTCGCGTTGTTCAACGGCGATGGCGGCAGTCCGCGCTATCACGACGACGGCGTTTCGCTGTCCGCCTCCTGGGCCATCTCGCCTCTGGCGCGCGCATCACTGGGCTACGCGCATGCGCGTGATCGCAGCGGCGAAGGCAACAACGCAGACCAGTTCAGCGTCGCGTTCGAATACACGCTGTCGCGTTCCCTCCTGCTGTACTTCACCGCTGCCGATCTGGAAAATCGCGGCAACGCTACGTTCACGCTGCGCGGCGTCAACGTAACGGGATTGCCGGTCGCCTACCCGGGCGCACCGGTACGCGGTGTTCAACTGGGCATGATCGAACGATTTTGAACCGGGTGTTTTTACGCGATTTTTTAGACAGGCTCTGCGCGGCCACGTATTAAATTCCGCTAGCGGAAATGGCCTTGATCGGGCCGTTGCGCTTTATCGATACTGCAGGGCTACGTCTTCCCTCGTAAATGAACTGAACATGCTCATCAAACACGCTCTTGTTATCGCGGTGCTGGCTTTTCTGGGTGTTACGCAAGCGCATGCGGACGCCGGGTTTTATGTCGATCCCGACTCTAGCCCGGCATTGTGGGTGCGTGCGCATCAAGCGGACCCGCGTGCGCCACGCATTGCAGAGTCGATTGCCGACGTACCCATGGCGCGCTGGTTCGGCAACTGGAGCGGCGACGTGCACAAGGCGGTCAAGCGCTTCGTCGACAAGGCGGATGCCGCGCGCCGCGAACCCATCCTGGTCGCCTACAACATCCCTCATCGCGACTGCGGAGGGGCATCGGCGGGCGGCGTGGGCGACGCCTCGGCTTATCAGGTCTGGATAGACGCGTTCTCGCGCGGCCTGGGCAATCACCGTGCGATTGTCATTGTCGAGCCGGATTCGACTGCACAACTGGACTGCTTCAAGACCGATGGCGAGCGCGACGAGCGCCTCGGCCTGCTGCGTTACGCGGTCTCGCGTTTTCACCTCAACGCCCCGGCCGCAGACGTCTATCTCGACGGTGGAAATGCACATTGGGTTCCCGCCGCCGCGATGGCGGCCCGGCTCAACGCTGCCGGTTTGAGCGAGGCGAAAGGCTTCGCGTTGAACGTATCCAATTTCTACACGACCGACGAATCGGCGGCTTATGCGAACTCGGTGAACGCCGCCTTGGCGTCGCAATTCGGCTATAGCAAACCATTCGTTGTCGATACCAGTCGCAACGGCAAAGGTTCGGACGGCCAGTGGTGCAATCCGCCCGGCAGAATGATCGGGGCGCGCACGAGTGGCGCCTACGGCGTCATGTTGCCGATGTGGATCAAGGTCCCGGGAAATTCCGACGGGCCCTGCGGATCCGCGCCCACATCGCCAGCCGGGGTGTTCAGCCCGGAGCTGGCGGTTCGTCTCATCGACGGCGACTGAGTGGCTAAGGGCTTGCCGATTCGCGGTCCGCTAGCCGCTTATTCGAAGACAAGGGACCGATGCGTGGACGCGCCAGCGAGGTAACCATCGCCTACGGCAACAGGCACGCTTTTGGCACCGACGGTGGCGTCGCCGCAAGCGAAGACACCCTTGACGGTGGTGGCTTTGATCGAGTCGGTACGGATCATCTGCCCCATGGGGCCATCATCGATATCGCAGCCCAATTGCTCCGCGGTCGAACTCGCCATCCGCATGCTCGTGCCCGTGAAGAGACCCGCCTGCGGCATGCGGCGTCCATCTTCGAGAACCACGGTTGCGCGATCTTCAACGCTTCGGATCCGCACGGGTTCGATCTTCACACCGCGCGCCTTGAGATGGTCGAGTTCATCAGCATCGGGCGTGACCAATCCGTTCGTGAACAGGGTCACGTCGCCCCAATCTGCAAGCAGCAAGGCTTGATGGATGGAAAATGGATTGACCCCGAGAACGCCGATACGGCCTTGATTCAATTCGTAACCGTCGCAGTAGGGACAAATGAAGACGCTCTTGCCCCAGCGTTCGGACACGCCCTTAATGTTGGGAAGTTCGTCGCTTACCCCCGTCGCGAGAATGATGCGGCGAGCCGAATGTGTCGTGCCGTCTTGATCAACGAGATTGAAACCGTCGTTCTCACCGGAAGCCTGGACGACCGTGCTCGTCTGCCACCGAACGGTCGAATAGCGGAGCAACTGTACCCGCGCATCCGCGACAATTGCGCCCGGATGGCGACCATCCTGCCCGATAAATCCATGCGATGCTTCAACGAATCGATTGCGTCGCTGCCCGCCATCGATCACCAGGATCTGGCGGCGCGCCCGCGCCAGCGGCATGGCTGCCGAGATGCCGGCGTAGCTGCCGCCTACAATCACAACGTCGTAATGATTTGGTTTCATATATCGTATTCCTAAGTTATATGAACTTTATAAAACCCCGGACGTTATAAACGACAAGGACCCGTCACCCGCCCGAACGCTTTGGATACCTCAACCCTGAGGGCATTTCGGTTTAGGTCAACAGCGGCGCTATTTGCATCTGAATGTCTTTCTTCTCAATAGTGCGGCGTTTCAATTCAGTCATCCTAATCTCTGTGATCGATCAATCGTCATGCCTGAACGCTCCAAACTCGCTGGACTACCCCAAAGTTAAAGCGCGTATTGGCGCGGCTCTGTGCAACCAGCGCATGAACGCACGCGCCCGCCACAGCGCCGCATCAAGCGTCGTTGCCGCGCACCGATGTTGGAAAAGCTTCGCCATGCAGCCGGCGAACATCCTTTGCAAGCGCGGCCAGGGTGATGGTGGAGAGGCGTGATCCAATACCTGCGTCGCTTCCGCCACAGCGTCGTCCAACGCGCCATTGACTGCTATCTCGACGAGACAGCCCGGGCTTTCTTCCGATGAACCAACGCTGACGACACGCTCGCCGAGCGCACGCTGCACGTCCTCCAGGCTCACGTCGGACAGAGGCCGGGCAATCCGCCAGCCCCCGCCATGCCCCTTCACGGACGAGACAATGCCCGCCTCGCGCAGGCCGGCAAACGTGCGACGGATCACCACCGAATTGGTGCCAACGCACGCCGCCATTTCTTCGGAGGTCATGGCCGCGCTGGGTCGCTCGGCCATGTGCAGCAGCACGTGCAAGGCTACTGATAAGCGTTCGTTTCTTTTCATGTAACTTACAATATTACATGAGAGCCGATGCGTCAACGTCGAACTACACATGTCGAGCACCCGCTTGCCGGCATTGCTCGCAAGAAAGCGTTGAAAGAATCACTAAGACGCCGTAACACGGTCCTGGCGGGCATCGTTTATAGTCGCTTCGATTGCAGCTTACAAAGCTCGTCAAGGGCTCATCCAGGCTCAAGCCATGTCCAACAGCGAAACCCGAATTCTTCTAGTCGACGACGACGCCGCACTGCGCGACCTGCTGCAGGCTTTTTTCGATGAACGCGGCCTCTCGGTCACGTTCCGCGAAGACGCGCGCGACCTGAATCAGGTGGTAATGCGCGAACGCCCGTCGATCATCGTGCTCGACCTGATGATGCCCGGCATCGACGGCCTGACGGCGCTCACCCGGCTGCGCGCGGACAATGACGATACGCCAGTCATTATGCTGACGGCGCGTGCGGACGACATCGACCGCGTTGTTGGCCTGGAAATGGGTGCGGACGACTACCTCGGCAAGCCCTTCATGCCGCGTGAGCTGCTTGCACGTATCAACGCGGTGCTGCGCCGCCAAGGCGTAAGCCGGTCTCCAAGCCCGACGAGTCAACGCTCGGAACCGGTGCGTTTCGGGCGCTTCGAACTCGACTTCGATAGCCGCACACTCACCCGCGACGGCGAGCCGCAACGCCTCACCAACAGCGAGCTGCGCCTGCTCAACGTGCTCGTGCGCCACCCGATGGAAACGCTTTCGCGCTCGCGGCTGCTCACGCTCTGGTACGGCACGCACGCGGACGTGACGGAGCGCGGTATCGATGTGCCGATCTGGCGCCTGCGCCAACTGATTGAAGAGGATCCGTCGCAGCCGCGCATCATCCAGACCATGCGCGGTATCGGCTATATGTTCGTGCCGCCGCGAGCCCCTGGCGATGCATCCGATGCCGAACGCGATGCATAAGCTGCTGCGTCCCCTCAACACGATCTTCGGCCGGCTCACGCTTTTATCCGTGGGTCTGCTCGTCATGATGCAACTGACGTGGCTCGTGATCGTTGATCGCGAGCGCGCGGTCATCGAGGCGGATCACGTCAGCCGGCTGGTGCGACTGGTGCTGGATCCGGCGGCGAGTGCTGCCGACGGCTCTAGTGAGCGTCTCGCCGCCGCGCTCGGCCTGCGTCTTGTCGACGCCGGAGCGCGGTCCGCGCCGCTCGGTTGTCCACCGCCTTGCGCCGATACACACGGCCCATTCGAGACCGCCCTGCGTGCGGACCTGCCGCCGCAGAGCCGCGCGGTGTTCGATCACTCCGAGCTCATGTGGGTGCGTTATGGCCCATCGTCGCGATGGCTTGTGATCCCGGCCGTCGTGCCTCCCGTGAGCCGCTTTTTAAGCGCCAGTGCGCTCATGTTGTTCCTCGCCATAGCAATCGCACTGCTCGGCGCATGGCAGATACAGAAGCCTGTATTGAGGCTGGCGCGGGCAGCGCGTGAGTTCAGGTTGGGCCATCGTCCGCCGATGGTCCTGGCCAACGGCCCATCGGAAGTGAAAGGCCTGATTGGCGACTTCAACGAAATGGCCCGCGAACTGAGCGACGCCGAGCAAGAACGGGCAGTCATGCTGGCCGGCGTGGCGCATGACCTGCGCGCACCCATCACACGCATCCAGGTCCGCGCGAATTTTGTACCGGACATCATCGCGCGCAACGGCTTTTTCCACGACACTGAATCGCTTGCGCAGATCGTCACGCAATTCCTCGACTTCGCCCGCGACACCGAAACAGACGCGCACGCCCCGTGGATTTCAGTCAATGCATTCTGCCGGTCGCACTACGCAGAAGCTGAAGCGAATCTGGATGTCGACGGCCACGACGTGCTCGCGCGAGACCCGCTCTTCGTACTCGACCTGAAGGCGGGCGATGACTTCCGGCTGCCTGCCGTCGAACTGGATCGGATACTCTCAAACCTCGTGGAAAACGCCTTCACCTACGGTGCGCCACCGCTTTGCATTGCCACGTCGCGCCATAACGGGCATGACCGCCTGAGCGTGCGCGATCATGGCAAGGGCATGCCCGAAGCCCATTTCGCGCGTGCGCTCAGGCCCTTCGTGCGGATCGATCCCGCTCGCGGCGGCGATGCGCATTGCGGCCTGGGACTGACAATCGTGCGACGCCTGACGCGTCGTTACGGTGGCGACCTGTCCATGCACAATGCCGACGGCGGCGGCCTCGCTGTCGTGCTCGACTTCCCCTTGCGCGATCGCGCCTGACACTGCTGCCGCGTGGGCATGGTCGCCCGCTCGCGGTAACGTTACATCGTGTAATCAGTCCCTAAGCCATCGTAAGACGCCACTCGTTAAGCTCGTGTCATCCCTTGCCGCTGGCATGGCGTTGCGCGGTTTTCTCCGAGCCCCAGTGGCCCGGTCGAGCGCCTCTCGAGGCAACCCTCCTTCGCTTTCCCTCGCGTTTTTCGAAAGACCTGCGCATCGATGTCTGCCCGGCGGCCCTTTATCGAACCTTGATCGAAGGATGCTCACCGCATGACCAAAATAATCCATCAGGTCTCCGTACTGAATACCGACGCCAGACGATCGCTACGCATGCGCGCACTCTCGGTCGTTGCCGCTTCGGTGGCCGTGTTTTCGCTCACCGCTTGCGGCGACGGTGGTTCACAGCGTCCGCCACAGAGCGTGCCCGAAGTCGGCGTTGAAACCATCACGCCGCATCCAATCGTCGCCAGCACTGAACTGTCCGGGCGCCTCTCCGCCGTACGTGTGGCCGATGTCAGGCCGCAGGTGCAAGGCATCGTCATGAAGCGACTCTTCACCGAAGGTTCGATGGTCGCAGCGGGCGCCGTGCTGTACCAAATCGATCCGGCCAGCTACCAGGCGAGTTACGACCAGGCCGTCGGGACGCTCGTGAAGGCACAAGCCACCGCCGACGCGGCGCAAACCAAAGCGACGCGTTACTCGGATTTATCGAAGATAGACGGCGTGAGCAAGCAGGACTACGACGACGCCATCTCGTCGCTGCAGGAAGCAAAGGCCGACGTGGTCGCCGATCGCGCGGCATTGAAAACCGCTGCGATCAACCTGGGTTACACGAAGATCGTGGCGCCGATCACCGGGCGTATCGGCAAGTCGAGCGTGACAGAGGGCGCGCTTGTCACCGCCGTGCAGACCACGGCGCTCGCCACCGTTCAAGCGACCCGCGAGATGTACCTCGATGTCACCCGTTCATCGGTCGACTGGCTGCGGTTGCAAAAGGAATTCGCGAGCGGCCAGTTGCAGCAGGCCGGCAACGACGGCGCAGTCGTGCATCTGGTGATGGAAGACGGCAGCGACTATACGCATGCCGGCAAGCTGCTGTTCTCGGATATCACTGTCGACGCCACTACCGGTTCGGTCACGCTGCGCAGCGTGTTCCCGAATCCCGAGGGTGCGCTGCTGCCAGGCATGTTTGTGCGGGCGCGGCTCGAAGAAGGCGTGAACCAGCAGGCGATTACGGTGCCGCAACTGGCGGTATCGCGTGCATCAGACGGCTCGGCCAGCGTGCTCACGGTCAGCGCCGATAGCAAGGTCGCGCAAGTGGCGGTGACTGCCAACAGTGCCAACGGCGCGGACTGGGTCATCACGAGCGGCCTCAAAGCCGGCGACCGGGTGATCGTGTCGGGATCGCAGAAAGCGCGCACCGGCGCGCTTGTCAAAGCGGTCGAAAGCCCCACCTCTTCCGATTCAAATTCCGACGCCCCCGCTACGGCGGCTACGGCCGCGTCGGCAACCCGCAGTTAAAGCGAGAACCTCATGGCAGGCTTTTTCATCAACCGACCGATTCTCGCGTGGGTCATCGCCATCGTCATCATGATGGTGGGCGCGGCCTCCATCCGCACGCTACCGGTCGAGCAATATCCGAGCGTCGCGCCGGTGTCCGTGCAGATCACGGCGACCTATCCCGGCGCTTCCGCCGAAACCGTGGCGACCACGGTCACGCAGGTGATCGAACAGAAGCTAAGCGGTATCGACAACCTGCTGTACATGTCCTCCACCAGCAGCTCGGCCGGGACGGCGACCATCACGCTCACCTTCCAGCAGGGCACCAACGCGGACATTGCGCAGGTGCAGGTGCAGAACAAGGTGGAGCAGGCAAGCTCGTCGTTGCCACAGACCGTGCAGAACCAGGGCGTGCAGGTGGCGAAGGCGGCTAACTCGTTCCTGATGATCGTCTCGCTCTCGTCCTCCGATGGCAGCGTGAGTTCCATCGATCTCGGCAACGTGATTGCCACCCAGATCGAAGACCCGTTGACGCAGATAGACGGCGTGGGCGACGTGACGCTGTTCGGCGCGCAGCACGCCATGCGCGTGTGGCTCGATCCGGTCAAGCTGCAAGCGATGGGCCTGACCGCAAGCGATGTCACCACCGCGATCACCAACCAGAACGTGCAGTTGTCGGTGGGGCAGATCGGCGGTTCACCCTCGACGAAGACGCAGGCCATCAACGCCACGATCTCCGCATCGAGCCTGCTCACCACGCCCGCTGAGTTCGGTTCGATCCTGCTGCGGGTGAACACGGACGGCTCGAAGGTGCTGCTAAGCGACGTGGCACGCGTGGAAGTAGGCGGCGACGACTACAGCACGGATTCGCGGCTCAACGGCAAGCCTGCCGCATCGCTCGCGGTCAAGCTCGCAAGCGGCGCGAACGCAATGAGCGTCGCGAAGGCGGTGCGCGCGAAGTTGGAACAGTTAACCCCGCAGTTACCGCGAAGCGTGGTGGTCGACTATCCGTACGACACCACGCCGTTCGTGCGCATATCGATTGAGGAGGTGGTGAAGACGCTGATCGAAGCGGTGATGCTGGTGTTCGTCGTGATGTACGTGTTCCTGCAGAACCTGCGCGCGACGCTGATCCCGACCATCGTGGTACCGGTAGCGCTGCTCGGTACGTTCGCGGTGATGTCGGCGGTCGGCTTCTCGATCAACGTGCTCTCGATGTTCGGGCTCGTGCTCGCCATCGGCTTGCTGGTGGATGACGCAATCGTGGTCGTGGAGAACGTCGAGCGCTTGATCGCGGAGGAAAAACTGTCGCCACTGGAGGCAACACGGAAAGCGATGAAGCAGATTACCGGCGCACTCGTCGGCATCACGACCGTGCTGATCGCCGTGTTCATTCCGATGGCCTTCTTCTCCGGTTCCACTGGCGCGATCTACCGGCAGTTCTCGATCACGATCGTGGCAGCCATGCTGCTTTCCGTGTTCCTCGCACTCACGCTCACCCCCGCGTTATGCGCGACGCTGCTCAGGCGCTCGGACGTGGAGCATCAC
>Ga0302234_10003242_pt1 | contig 9968 bp, 5 predicted proteins | sample II_Palsa_N3_2_FD_193576 | JGI IMG/M metagenome (GOLD analysis project Ga0302234, IMG submission 193576) | Peat permafrost microbial communities from Stordalen Mire near Abisko, Sweden - II_Palsa_N3_2 | ecosystem: Environmental > Terrestrial > Soil > Palsa > Peat permafrost | place: Sweden... | reverse complement strand
TATCCGAGCGCTTCGCGCTGAACCTCAAGGTCTACCGCCCACACATCGGCATCAACTGGATGGAGGCGCGCTACGGGCGGCTATGGGAGCAAGGCCTCGAGGGCCTGGATCGTTACAACAGCATCCGCAAGGTGGAGCCGATGCAGCGCGCGCTGGACGAACTCGGCGCCAGCGGCTGGTTCGCCGGTCTGCGTCGAAGCCAGGCGCGCAGCCGTGCCGACATCGCCTTCGTGGAGTGCCGTGCCGACCGCTGGAAATTTCATCCGCTCGCCGACTGGAGCGACCGCGACGTAGGCATGTATCTGCAACGCCATGGCCTGCCCTACCACCCGCTGTGGGAACAGGGCTACGTATCGATCGGCGACATCCACACCAGCCGCCGCTGGGAGCCCGGCATGGATCCCGAGGACACCCGCTTCTTCGGCCTCAAACGCGAATGCGGATTGCACAGCATCGCGTGACTGGCATGCCCTCAGATGGCGACGGCCTGCCCTGCCCCCATTCACCTCGATCGGATCCATCACCATGAGCCACACCGCACTTTCGCCGAATAGGGACCTCGCTCCGGACAACGAGCTGATCGCCCCGCACGGCGGGGTATTGAAGGACCTATACCTGCCACACGCTGAAGCCGAGGCGCTGAAGCAACGCAGCGGCAGCTTGCCGGGCGTCGATCTCAATATCCGCCAGCTGTGCGATCTGGAGCTGTTGCTGAGCGGCGCATTCTCGCCGCTGGAAGGTTTTCTTGGACGCCACGACTACGACCGCGTCGTCGAGGAACTGCGTCTCGAAGATGGCACACTGTGGCCGATTCCGATCACGCTGGACGTGAGCGAGGCGTTCGCTGCGAAACTCGCGCCCGGTAGCGAGGTCGCATTGCGCGACAGTCAGGGCGTACCGCTGGCGGTACTCGAAGTGCAGGACATCTACTGGCCGGATCGACTGCACGAGGCGAAGCGGGTTTTCGGCAGCACCGACCGCCTGCATCCGGGCGTTGCTGAATTGCTCGAACGCACACAGCCAGTGGCACTCGGTGGTCGCCTGCGCGGCATCCAGCAGCCCGCCCACTACGACTTCGACGAACTACGCGACACGCCGCGCCGCCTGCGCGAGTGGTTCGCCGAAAACGGCTGGACGCGTATCGTCGCGTTCCAGACGCGTAATCCGATGCACCGCGCGCATCGCGAACTGACCCTGCGCGCCGCGCAGCAGGTCCGCGCGAAGTTGCTGATCCAGCCATCGGTGGGCCGCACCAAGCCAGGCGACGTTGATCACTACACCCGCGTCCGTTGCTACCGCGCGCTGCTGCCGCAGTACCCGCAAGACAGCGTGAAGCTGTCGCTGCTCCCGCTGGCGATGCGCATGGGTGGTCCGCGCGAAGCACTGTGGCACGCAATCATTCGCAAGAACTACGGCGCCAGCCATTTCATCGTCGGCCGCGATCATGCCGGTCCTGGCAAGGATTCAAACGGTCAACCGTTCTACGGTCCGTTCGACGCGCAGCTGCTGCTGGAGCAATACCAGGACGAGCTCGGCATTCAGATCGTGCCGTTTCCGGCGATGGTCTACGTGGCAAATCGCGACGCTTACCTGCCCTCCACCGAAGTGACGTTCGAAGACACGGTGCGCGACATCTCCGGCACCGAACTGCGCAAGCACCTGCATGAGGGCAGCGAGATCCCCGCGTGGTTCAGCTTCCCCGACGTGGTGAAGATTCTGCGCGAACGACATCCGGTGCACGCGCCGCGTGGCTTCGCGCTGTTCTTCACCGGCCTGTCCGGCTCCGGCAAGTCGACCATCGCGCAGGCGTTGATTGCGCAGCTGCTGGAACAAGGCAGCCGCCCGGTCACCGTGCTCGACGGCGACGAGGTACGCAAGCATCTGTCGCGCGGGCTCGGTTTCTCACGCGAGGATCGCGCCGCCAACGTCACCCGCATCGGTTACGTCGCCAGCGAAATCGTGCGCCACGGCGGCATCGCGGTGTGCGCACCGATCGCGCCGTACGCAGACGCCCGCAGCGAGGCGCGGGCACTGGTCGAAGCACATGGCGCGTTCATCGAAATCCACGTCGCCACCGCGCTGGACGTCTGCGAGGCACGCGACCGCAAGGGCCTGTACGCTCAGGCGCGCGCCGGCAAGATCACCCACTTCACCGGCATCAGCGATCCGTACGAGGTGCCGACACAGCCAGAGCTTCGCCTTGACGGCAACGCAGCCGCGCCGGTAGTTCTCGCGCGGCAGATCCTTGCACTGTTGCGCAACAAGGGGCTGATCGACCCAAGGGATTGATCGACCGCGGAGATCTCATAGCACTCTCCGCGCCCCCCGCTGAGGGCGCGGTGTAGGAGCGCACCCTGTGCGCGATGCTCTTGTAGGAGCGACTTCAGTCGCGATGCTCTTGGTGTACTGCGGGAAGGCATCGCGACTGAAGTCGCTCCCACAAGGTTTTCCCGCACGCCTTTCGCGCACAGGGTGCGCTCCTACACAGACGGTCAGACCACATCGAGCAACGATGACGCCTGCCGCTCCCGCCAATGCGGGACCGCGGGCCAGTCGGTTCGAGGCGGGTCGCTGGCCAGTGCGCGCACCACGTCGCGGCGATCCAGATGTGGCGCGAATTGGCTGATGAACTCCAGCACGTAGTCGCGCTGCACGCTCTCCCGCCGCAGCACGATCCAGGTCGTGCATGCGGGAAACAGGTGGTCGGCCGGCAACACCTCCAGATCCGTATCGCTGGAAAGCATTGCCATTTCGGCCAGCACCCCGACGCCCAGACCCGCACGCACATAGGTCTTGATCAGGTCGGCGTCCCCGGCGGTCATCGCGATCTGTGGGCGCAGCCCGGCGGCGTCGAACGCACGACGCAACGACGACTCCGCCTTCAGTGATGATTCGTAGCTCACCAGCGGCAGTGTGGCCAGTTCATCGAGACTGGGTAGCTGTTTGCGCGTGGTCAGCGGATGTCCCTGCGGGGCGATGATCACGCGCTGCCACCGATAGGCCGGCAGCGCGATGCCGACGGCCGGCGGCGCTCCAGCACTGCTGACCACCGCCAGATCAACCCGGCGCGCTTCCAGCTGCGCCAGCACTTCGGCGTCACGGCCCGGCTGCAGGTGCACGCTGACCTGCGGGTAGCGCTGATTGAGCGCGCCGATCGCCGGGGGCAGTGCGAAGCGCGCCTGGGTGTGGGTGGTGGCGATCCGCAGCTCGCCGCGCGCCTCGTTGCGCAGGTTTGCGGCAATCGAGCGGATGTTGGCGGCCTCAGCGAGGATCGTGCGGGCGCGTTCGAGCACATGCTGACCGGCATGGGTCACTGAATCGAGGCTCTTGCCCTTGCGCACGAACAACTGGAAACCGAGCTCGTCCTCAAGCTGCCTGAGCTGCTTGCTCAGGCCAGGCTGGGTGGCATGCACCCGCTCGGCGGCCAGTGTGATGTTGAGGCCGGAATCGGCGATGGCAATCAGATAGCGCAGCTGGGTAAGCGTCATGGCAGATGGCTCGTGAGCGGTCGGGGTCAATGGATTGATACGCGAACGGAGCACGGGTACATCGCATGGAACGAGCCGGCATCGTGCAGGACATGGTGGTATGGACGGCCACAAGGTCGTCGCGGGTGAACATGCCGTGGTGCTGATCGCCGTGCATAGTTAGACGTCTATACGGCCAATCGTTAAAACTGTCAAGTTTTTGTTATCTGTGGCAGCCTCATAACGCGACGGCATATGCGCCGCGGCACAAATCATTTGCCGGATAAAGCGGCCTCCCCGTAGCGTGGCTTTCCCCGGTTATATGCCTGCAGGTTCGCGCCATGAAGCTCTACCCGCTGTTCGCCGATCTCACCCACCGCGCTGTTCTGGTGGTGGGCGGTGGCAGCGTGGCCGAACGCAAGATCGCCGCACTGCTTGGCGCGCGGGCGCAGGTGACGGTGAACGCCGACGAGTTGACCCCGCAGCTGCAACGCTGGGTGGCTCAGGGCCGCATCGCCTGCCGCCAGGATGCGTTCCAGGACAGCTGGCTCGAACGGATCTGGCTGGTGGTGGCCGCCACTTCCGACCACGAGCTGAATCGGCATATCGCTACGCTCGCCGGGTTGCGGCGGATTTTCGTCAATGTGGTGGACGATGCCGTGCTGTCGAGCTTTCATGTGCCGGCGGTGATCGATCGGGCACCGCTGACCATCGCAATCTCCAGCGGCGGCGAATCGCCGATGCTGGCGCGATTGCTGCGCGAACGGCTGGAGACACTGCTCGACCATTCGCTCGGCGCGCTTGCCACGCTGACGGCACGGCTGCGACTGCGCATCCGCGCGCGGCATCCGGAGATGTCAGCGCGGCGGCGTTTCTATGAAGACCTGTTCGCCGGCAAGGTAGCCACACTGCTGCGCCAGGGCCAGCCGGGGGCGGCGCTGGCGGCAGCGGAAGAGGCACTGGCGAGGCCACCGAGAGAACCATTCGGTTCGGTGGTGCTGGTCGGCGCCGGTCCCGGCGATCCGGGCTTGCTCACCCTACGTGCGTTGCGTGCGCTGAACGAGGCGGATGTGATCCTGCATGACCGACTGGTCAGCCCCGAGGTGCTGGAACTGGCGCGGCGCGATGCTGAACGCATCGAGGTCGGCAAGCAGGCGGGCAACCACCACACCACGCAGGACGGCATCCATGCATTGCTGCTCGAACATGCGCGGGCGGGCAAGCGCGTGGTCCGGCTGAAGGGCGGCGATCCGTTCCTGTTCGGCCGCGGTGGCGAGGAGCTGGAGTTTCTGCGCGCGCACGATATCCCGTATGAAGTGGTACCCGGTATCACCGCCGCGGTGGCATGCGCCGCCTACGCCGGCGTGCCGTTGACCCATCGCGACCACGCGCAGTCGGTGCGCTTCGTCACCGCCCACTGCCGGTCGTCACTGGACACGCTGGACTGGGCGGAACTGGCGCTGGAGCGGCAGACCCTCGCGGTGTACATGGGCGTGGGCGAACTGGACACGCTGCAGACGCAGCTGCTCAAGCACGGGCGCGCCGCTTCGACGCCGTTCGCGCTGATCGAGAACGGCTCGCGCGCCGAGCAGCGCGTGATCACCGGCACGCTGGCGCATCTGGCCGAGCGCACGGCAGTCCACGCGGTGCGTTCACCCGCGCTGCTGATCCTGGGCGAGGTCGCCGCGCTGGCCAGCTCGTTAGCGTGGTTCGGCCAGCCGCCGCTGGGTGCGGCAGTCCATAACCTGCGTCGCGCGACGCCGACCAACCCCAGCGGCGACAAGCCTGTCCGCCGCGCCGAAGCGCGGCCCCGCGATGCCCTGCTGACGGCGATCCACCGCGCCTGATCCAAATTTTTACATTCGCGGACGCATGATGTTTCGCGCTGTTCCACCCAGGCTCCATGGAGTGACCCATGATCTACGACAGCATCCTCGACACCATCGGCAATACACCGATCGTGAAACTTCACCGGCTGGCTCCGAAGCACGTGGAAATTTACGTGAAGGTGGAGGCGTTCAATCCCGCCGGCTCGGTAAAGGATCGCCTCGCACTGGCGATCATTCTCGACGCGGAACAGCGCGGCACACTCAAGCCCGGCCAGACGGTGGTGGAAGCAACCTCGGGCAACACCGGCGTGGCGCTGGCCGCGGTGTGTGCGGCGCGCGGTTACCCGTTCGTGGCGGTGATGAGCGAAACGTTTTCGATCGAGCGGCGCAAGTTGATCCGCGCCTACGGCGGCAAGGTATTGCTGACGCCGGCAGCGGCGCGCGGTAGCGGCATGGTGCAGAAGGCGGCGGAGCTGGCGCAAAAGCACGGCTGGTTTCTCGCGCGGCAATTCGAGAATCTGGCCAACCCGGCCTACCATCGCAACACCACCGCGCCGGAGATCCTGCGCGACTTTGCCGGCCGCCGCCTGGATTACTTCGTTACCGGCTGGGGCACGGGTGGCACGCTAACCGGCGTGGGTGAAGTACTGCGGGTCGCCCGGCCGGAGGTCAAGATCATCGTCAGCGAACCAGCTGGCGCGGCGCTGCTGTCGGGCAAGGAATGGCAGCCACACAAAATCCAGGGCTGGACACCGGACTTCGTGCCCGCCGTGCTGAACCGCACGCTGGCCGACACCATCGTACCGGTCGACGACGTGCTCGCCCGCGACACCTCGCGTGAGCTGGCGCAGAAGGAAGGCATCTTCGTGGGCATCTCCTCCGGCGCCACGCTGGCGGCGGCATTGAAGGTGGCTGCCGAGGCACCCAAAGGTTCGGTCCTGCTGGTCATGCTGCCGGACACCGGCGAACGCTATTTGTCGACGTTCCTGTTCGAGGGTGTCAACGAGGGTTCGGACGAGGTCGAGTAGGGAGACTGGTCCGCCGGACTACCGCGCGGGAGTTGTCGTCGTTCGCTGCAGCCGTTCGTCTGCTTTCAGCCGAGGGCGGCATTCGCCGCGGCTTTCTCATGTCCACCCGTAAGCGCGTTATATGCCGGGCGTGTCGTCCAGGTAAAAGTTGTCCAGAAGGTTTGCAACCGGAGCCGTAAGCTCGGGGCGTGCCCGCTCACCTGAGTTACGGCCTCCGGCTGCAAGCCTTCTGAACATCTCGAGATCGCATTCGTCTACGCAACACAACGCAGCAAAAATGTCGTACCACCATCCTCTACAGCTCAATACACCAAACTTGTCAGTTGATGAGTTGGCTACGCCGCCTGGCTATGATCGCCACTCTCGATGACGGCACAAATCGCCGCCTTCGCATCAGGCAGATGTTCAGGTACAACGAGCCCAACGCGAGGCCGCGCCAGACACTGACATCGCCGCCAGCGTGAAGGACAAGCACGGACACTGAAAGTACGAAGATCAATCCTGTTGCGATCAGGCAGATCTTCCGTACGACGTATTCGCCGGGTAAGCGTCTGGAAACCGTCTTCATGCAGCCATTGTGCGGTTGCATCCCATAAAGATGCGATATGGCGAAATCGGTTCGCCATATAGATCGCGTAAAGACTTTTCGTTGCCAATGGCGTCCGCCAGTGGCCGTTGGTGATCTGTCGAGAATTGCTCTGTCGAACGAGCCTGGAATGTTGGCTCGCGTCGAAGGCGGACGTTCCCGAGGAACTCGCTGCGTCTGCTAAGCATCTCCTCGAACATGACGCTTCATCATCCCACCAACCGCAGAAAACGTGGCCATCGTGGCAGCGAGGACGAGCAACGCAACGACGATTCCCATAAGCCTTTGCAACGCGGCGGATGCGTCGGTTGACCATGCGTGATCCTGCACGAAAATCATGATGAACCCGACGCCGAATTAGGTCCCTATGTAGCTCACCTCTGTCGACCCCGCCTGGACATGTGCTGCGAGCCAGACCCCGACGCCCAGGACGATCAGGCACAGAGAGGGTGTTTCGCCGATCACTGGTAACAGCGGAGCCGCCAACAAGGCCGCGCAAAGGCAACCCAGGAGGCGATTGAACATCCGCATGTGTACCGCGGCCGTGACGCGCCCATCTGCAAGGACGGACAAGGGCACCAGTAGAACGGCAACCACCGATACCATCGACTGCGCGAAATTTGGCAGCACGTGAAAATGGTTGAACAAGGCAATGAACACGATGGCTATGGCGCCCTGCAAGGCTTGCCATATTCGCGCGTACCGCGAGCGCCCAGCGATGGGTAATGCGAGAGTTTCGTGGTTGCCGCGCTCCGCCAGCAAGGAAGGGGCGACATAAGAAAGGCGACGGCGAAGCAATCGTTCAATCCAAAATGACGCCGCCGAGACCGTAACAGTCGCGAGAACGCCCACCGCGACATCCAGAACTCTGTTCACGGCAAGATGGGACGGCGAAATAAAACCTCCGGCGTCGCTAAGCACCATCAGCGAGGTGACGGTTCCGAGAACCCAGCTATACGCATAGGACGAGCCGAGCATGCAGTAAATACCCAGGCCGGATACGAGCGCGAGCGCTGCCATGGTCAGCCAGGAGTCGCGGAATACGAAAGCTGCAAGCAGCGCGCCGGCGAATGCGCCAATGACCGTGCCCGTAAGCCGTTCCAGGCAGCGCCGAAATGCCACCGTGGGATTTGCCCTGATGAGCACATAGGCACTGAGTGCCACCCACCAACGTTCCTTCAGGTCGAAGGCGTCTGCAAGGTACACGGCAAGCACCACGGACGCGACGGTTTCCGCGCACAGCTTTCCGCGGTCACCGCGCAGGCTTACCAGGCGTAACTCCGCAACAATCCCGCCGACTGCGCGACGAAAATGCTCGTATTGCGATACCACCTCTGTTGAGTCGCAGACCTCACTCATTCGAACACCCATGTTGCGGCAGGCCGACATAACCCAGCGATGGAACCAGCTTGAGTCAGGGTCACGATATTACCCAGGAGCATCCTTGGCGTTTCAACTGACTCAGAAGTGCAGGCGATGACGTCCGCTTGCGGTGAAAGCGGACCCGGGCGCCCTTAGCTTGCCCTGCTTAATTCAAGGGTCTTTCAGATTCGCACGAACGTAGATGCCTGCTTTTTTCTGGGCAACGTCTGCCCTCTATCTGCCATGGTCAACGGCGCAAGTTATCGCGCGGCCATTAGCGGCCCGTCAGCTCAACCGCATCGGCAGAATGTCCACCTGCGGCTGCGGACTACGGCCCCGTCGCGGTCAAGCCATACTTGGCGGCACGTGTTTCGATTTGCGGATCGAGCGTGCGCGCGGCGGCCAGGTCGGCATTACCCGCGTCCCTCTGGCCACCGCCGATTTTTGCCAAGCCCAGACCATAGCGCGACCACGCGGAACCCGGCATTTGCGCGACGGCTTGTTCGTAGGCCTTGATCGACTTGGGATAGTGTCGCAGTCGCAACTCAACCAGGCCAAGACTGTCGAGATAGGCCGGGTTTTCGCCATCGCGCCTGATCGCCTTATGGCAATCCTTCAAGGCATCGTCAAGTAGCTGATTGCTCAGGCCGCGCGCCCAACAACGCTGGTTGAGCACGGAGCCAAGCATGGCATCGTCGTTGTGCAGGCGAATCCAGTCGTCGAGCATGGGTAACGCTGCGCTGGGTTGATCGAGTTCGATATAGAGGGCGGCAATCGAACGCGCCCCCGTTGATCCCGCAGGAGCCAGAGCGCTTGCAGCGGCCACATCGGATGCCGCGCCCGTGCGGTCCTTGTGCGCGAAGCGAAGTTTGGCCCGCATCAGCAACGCATCGACGTTCTTCGGATCAAGGCTCAGGGACTTGTCCAGATCGATGAGCGCGGCATCGGGCTGTCTGTCGGCCTCACGTGCCCTCGCACGGGCGAAATAGAAAGCGGCTTGATCGGGCGCCATGCGGATCGCCTCGTCCAGATCACCTACCGCAGCCTTCGGTTCACCGCGAGACAAGTGCGCTTCGCCCAATAAGGCGTAGTCGTCCGCAGCCTTGGGTGCCTGGCCGTTCTCATTCGTTGCCGCGCTGGCATCGGATTTGTCGTCGTCGCTCGGTGCTGTGGCGAAAGTAAATACGCGCCCACCGTTATAGGTGAAATAAGCTTTTTTCTTACTGTTGGCAATGAACATATGATGGGCGAGGAGAAAATCCACGCCTAACAGCATGTCGGTGTTGTCGCCGATTTTCCCGTCAATAACCTGCATCTGACTGTGCTGGATCGTTTCCGAACCGACCGAGAACGAGTCGATAGCCACCGTCCATGTCCTGACCGGTTTGGAGCCGATACCGATGCTGATACTGCTGGCCTTGACGTCGGGGGCGCTAAAGTTGATGCCGGCTCGCTCGGCGGCGTCATGGCTTAGTACGGTGGCAGATGCCCCCGAGTCGAGCACCGCTCGTACCTTCTTGCCATTTATCGTTACCGCGAGAAAAGTGCGTCGGTCGTACTGGCTGTCGGCCGATTCGATATCGGCGACGTTGTACTTGCCATCCTTTACCCAATACGCCAGCGACTCTTTATCGCAGTGGTCCACTTTGAACAGCGTCAATTTGCCGTGTGCGAGATCGATTTCCAGATCCGCGAA
>Ga0302234_10003241_pt1 | contig 9970 bp, 10 predicted proteins | sample II_Palsa_N3_2_FD_193576 | JGI IMG/M metagenome (GOLD analysis project Ga0302234, IMG submission 193576) | Peat permafrost microbial communities from Stordalen Mire near Abisko, Sweden - II_Palsa_N3_2 | ecosystem: Environmental > Terrestrial > Soil > Palsa > Peat permafrost | place: Sweden... | reverse complement strand
GTCACCGCCAGGCCACATGCTTCTGCGGGCATGGCGGCCAGCACAGCTCCGATGTTGTCCTCTTCTTCGTAGGCGCAGATGAGCCCCACGACGGGGGAGAGCTTCACGTCGGGGTACCTGCTATCGAAATCCTTCCGTGAGGACTCGATGACGCGGCGCGCGCGCTCAGGATCCGTGTGAATACTGGCGCCCGAAGTGGCGCCGCGGCGCGGACTCAAAACGTGCGCGGTGTGGAGAAGACCTGGCGGACCAGAGGCTCGAAATGAGAGAGGGGCTTGGTGGGGTAGTCAGGGTCGAAGCTGATCTGATCCCACTCGTCGGCGAACTGCTCGGCCAACCCGTACCAGGATGCCCCGACGTACTTGTCCCGCGCGTCGGGATCCTGGCCCAGGTACTCGTAGTAGTGCTTGCCCTGGAAGTCCTGATGCGCTTCGATCATTCGGTAGGTGTCCTCATCGACGTACGGACGCAGGATCTCCGCTGCAATGCGCGGGTGGTTCATGACCGAGACGGCCTTGCCGATGTCATGGCACAGCGAAGCGACCACCACTTCATCGGAGGCTCCCGCCTCCTCGGCACGGGTGGCCGTCTGGAGGGAGTGCACGAGCTGATCGACCTCGAAGCCGTCGGTGATCTCCTCGAGCGAGGCGAGCATGGCCAGCACACGGTCGGCGACTCGAGGCTGGTGTTCGATCGACTCGACGATGATGTGTTGCCACTGCTCGGCGGTGGATTCGTCCATACGGGTGAACGTCATGGGGCAATCATCGCGCTTGTGGCCTCACGAGGCCAGCACGTCGAGGACCTCGGCGGCCGTCACCGATCGATCTTCAGCGGCCGGGTCGCAGCGGGCGGGTCGGGCTCCTCCGGCGAGAAAGCCCAGGATGGAGCCCACGGCGCGCAGGAGTTCTCGCAGCTCGGGTGGAGGTGGGAAGTACTCGTCCTCGGTGGTGACCGTCACCTCGGTGACGCCCTGGGCTGGAGCGAGGCGGGCGATGACCTCCTCGACCAAGGCCTCAGGCGCCGAGGCGCCAGCTGTCACCCCGACGGTTCCGGAGAGATCGTCGGGGAGCTCGTCGGCCTCATTGACGCGCAACACCCTGGGGCATCCGCCGGCTCGGGCGACCTTCTCCAGCGCCACGGTGTTCGACGAGTTGGCCGAGCCGATGACCACAACAGCGTCCGACTCCGAGGCGATCGCCTTCAGGGCGGCCTGACGATTGGTGGTGGCAAAGCACAGGTCACTGCGGTTGGGCATCCAGAGGTCCGGAAAGCGCCGCCGGGCCGCCTCCATCAAGTCCCTCCACTCGTCGTGGCTCAACGTGGTCTGGGCCAACAGGGCGACCGGTGCGCCCTCGTCCGACAGTCCCTGCAGGGCATCGAGATCCTCCTCGTGCTCGAGGAGCCGTACCGATTGCGGTGCGACGGCCATTGTGCCCACCGCCTCCTCGTGTCCGGCGTGACCGACGTACAGGACGGTGTACCCCTTGCGGCTCCGCACCTTCAGCTCGTGGTGCACCTTGGTGACAAGTGGACAGACGGCGTCCACCACGGCGCCACCCCGAGCTCTCGCCGCCGCCACGACCTCGGGCGCCGAGCCGTGGGCGCTCAGCATCAGGGGTGCCCCTGCGGGTACGTCGGCCACGTCATCGACGAAGACCACACCCTGGTCACGGAAGCGCTCAACTACGTGTTGATTGTGCACGATCTCGTGGTAGCAGTACACGGGCGGCTCGAAGACCCGCACCATCCAGGCCAGGGCCTTGATCGCCTTCTCGACGCCGGCGCAGAAGCCCCGCGGCTCGGCAAGCATCACTCGGTCTACTCCGGGCACAAAGTCCAGGTTATCGGGGGTAACCTCTAGGCCATGTCAGCTCCCACGGTGACTTCGGTCACCGCGGCGTCGCCGGCTGCCCGCGCCGGTCTGGCCGTGGGAGACGAGCTCCTGAGTATCGATGGGCAGGAGCCGCGCGACGTCATCGATTTCCAACGCCTCAGCGACGCAGGTGACCTCAGCGTCCTCGTTCGCCGCGCCGGTGCACCGCTGCCCCGGGTGGTGCGGGTCAGCAAGGAGGCGGGGGAGCCGCTCGGGGTCGAGGTGTCGTCGGCCGTGTTCGACCGGATCAGGACCTGCGACAACCACTGCGCATTCTGCTTCATCTATCAGCTTCCGAAGGGCATGCGACGGAGCCTCTACCTGAAGGACGACGACTACCGCCTGTCGTTCCTCTATGGGAATTTCACGACCCTCACCCGGTTCACCGAACTGGACGCGGAACGCATCCTCACCGAGCGCCTCGGCCCGCTCTTCGTATCCATCCACACGACTGACCCCGAGCTGCGGGCCAACATGCTCCGCAATCCGAAGGGGGCCACCAGCCTGCGCTGGTTGGAGGTCCTTCTCGACGGGGGCATCGAGGTCCATGGCCAGATCGTGGTATGCCCGGGGGTGAATGACGGCGCTGCCCTCGAGGACACGCTGGCCGGCATTCTCGACCGCTACTCCTCGCTCTCGAGCGTGGGGGCAGTGCCGCTGGGACTCAGCCGCTATTCCAACGAGGTGGAGATGCGTCCGCACACCCTCGAAGAGGCCGAGGCCGTCCTCGACACCATCGGCGAGTGGCAAGACCTCTACAAGAAGGCATTGGGGCACCGGATGGTCTATGCGGCTGACGAGTACTACCTGCTGGCCACCAGGGAGCTTCCCTCGGCGCGGAGCTATGACGGATATCCCCAGCACGAGAACGGCATCGGCATGGCGCGTGCGTTCGTCGACGCGTTCACGCGACCTACTGCGGGTGGCCCGGGGGGAGTGCGCCACGGTTTCTTCGCCTCGGTCGATGCTGCTCCAGCTGAGGGCTACCGGGCGCCGCGCCTCCCGTCCGCACCGGCTGGAGCCGACAGCCGTCCCGTCACGATCATGACCGGCACCTACGGCGCCCGAGTCCTGGCGCCCCTTGTGGCCTCCCACCCCCGCAAGGATGTCGAGTTACGCCCGGTGGAGAACGACTTCTTCGGCGGCAACATCGGGGTGGCCGGGCTCCTCACCGGCGAGGATCTTGCCCGAGCCCTCGAGAGCGTGCCTGCAGATTCGCGTTGCCTGGTACCTGATGCCTGCCTCAACGAGGGACGCTTTCTCGACGGGTTGACCCTGGCGGACCTGCCGAGGCCGGTCGAGGTGGTGCCCACCGAGGGCGCCTCACTGCGTCTGGCGCTCGACGGCACGTCCTTCCGTCCCGTGTGCGGATCGTGAGGCCGATGGTCGTGGTGGCCGGACGCCCGAACGTCGGCAAGTCGTCGCTGGTGAACCGGATCGTCGGATCCCGGGCGGCGGTCGTGGAGGAGGAGAAGGGGGTGACCCGAGACCGCAAGGAGCTCTCCGCCGAGTGGAACGGGGTGCCCTTCTCCATCATGGACACCGGCGGCTGGCTGGCGGCGGGCGACGCCCTCGAGGCCAAGGTGAGCGACCAAGCAGAGCGCGCCCTCGCCGAGGCGGACGTCATCCTGATGGTGGTCGACGTGACGACGGGTGTGACCGACGAGGATCTGGCGGCAGCCAAGGCGATCCGGCGAGCCGGTCCACCGGTGCGCCTGGTCGTGAACAAGGTCGATGGCGCCAGCCGCGATTCCGCCGTCTGGGAGTTCGTCTCCCTCGGCCTGGGTGATCCCTACCCCGTGAGCTCCCTGCACGGCCGCGGCACCGGCGATCTCCTCGACGAGGTGGTTGCGCTTCTCCCTGTCCCGCTCCCGAAGGACGGGGACCCCGTCGATTCCGACGCCGGCCGCAGTGCCCGGGGCGACCGCGACCCCGGGACACCGAGCGTCGCCATCATCGGCCGGCCCAACGTCGGCAAGTCGACCCTCTTCAACAAGCTCCTCGGGGAGGAGCGCGCCGTCGTGCACGACATGCCGGGCACCACCCGCGACAGCATCGACACCGTGGTCGAGACACCCGACGGACCGGTGCGTTTCATCGACACCGCGGGGCTGCGGCGACCGTCCAAGACCGACCGCGGCGGCACGGAACAGCACGCGACGATGCGTGCCCTGCGTGCCCTCGAGCAGGCCGACGTGGCCCTCCTGGTCATCGACGCCACCATCGGGGCGTCCCACCAGGACCAGCGCCTGGCGGAACGGATCGGCGTCTCGGGCTGCCCCGCCATCGTGGTGCTGAACAAGTGGGATCTGGTGCCCGTCGACGACCGGGACGATGTGCTGGCCGGGGTCGGCGATCGGCTCGCCTTCTTGGGCGCCGCCCCCGTGCTCAAGATGTCGGCGTTGTCGGGAAAAGGGGTCCACCGGATTTTGCCCGCACTGCGCGACTGCGTCACCGCCTACCACCAGCGAGTGCCGACGGGGGCCCTCAACCGCACCGTGCAAGAACTGCAACTGCGCCAGGCCGCGCCCCGCTACAAGATCCGTTACATCGTGCAGGGCGCGATCGACCCTCCCACATTTACGCTCTTCACGAACGGACGGCTGCCTCAGACCTACCTGCGCTACATCGAACGCGGAATCCGCGAGAAATTCGACCTCGGGGCAACGCCCATGAAATTGCGCGTGCGGATCGGGGGGAAATGAGGAGCAGCCCTTCCTGATGGCGTGGTGTGAGGAATGTGACACGCTCGTCGAAGACGAAGATCTGGGCGAAGAAGGTGAGTGCCCGACTTGCGGGACGGTCCTGGCCGAACAAGAGCGTCCACCGATTCCCTGGTACTTCAAGGCGATGCTCGTCGCCAGCGTGATCTACCTCGGCTACCGCGGCTACCAGGGCGTGACCTGGATCGCCGGCCACGTGTAGCGTCCGCAGCCATGCCCATCTACGAGATCGAAGGCGTCGCGCCATGCATCGACCCCGAGGCCTTCGTCCATCCTGATGCCGTCGTCATCGGCGATGTCACGATCGGCCCTGAGTCCAGCATTTGGCCGGGAGCCGTCCTGCGCGGGGACTATGGGACCATCACCGTGGGCGCTCGCACTTCCATTCAGGACGGGTCAGTCGTCCACGCCGGACCCGGTTTTCCCACAATTGTCGGCGACGGGTGCGTGGTCGGTCACCTCACTCACCTCGAGGGATGCACGCTCGAGGATGAATCTCTCGCCGGATCCGGAAGCGTCGTCTTGCACTGGGCCGTCATCAGCAGCGGCGCCACCGTCGGTGCCAACGCGGTGGTGCCCAATCACGTGGTCGTGCCGCCCGGCGCCCTTGCGCTCGGCGTGCCGGCGAGGATCCTCGAGAACAGGTCGGATGTGGCGATGATCCGGATCTCCGCCACGGAGTACGTCAACAACGCCGAGCGTTACCGAGCGTCGCTTCGGCGCCTGGACTGAGAGCTTTCCCAACCGGGGCCCTGTTGGGTCATTCGCCCTGCGAACGAGCGAAGCCGGCAATATCCCGCGCCGTGTCCGCCGTGATATCGGGGCACGCGATGGAGAAGATCTCCGTGCCGTGCATAGTGCCCATCATCTGGCGGCAACGCGCCGGGACCCCAGCGGCAAGAAGGAGCCGGTAGAAATTGATCCCCTCGTCGCGCAGAGGGTCACATTCGTTGACGTTGATCACGGTCGGAGGGAAGCCGGCGACGTCGTCCATGGTGGCAAACGACGGCCACGCCAGCGGATTCCGCTCATTGAAAGCCTCGATCCCGTAGCTCATCGCGCCTCGATTGTTGTGGAGGTGCAACAGGATCCCCTCATTCTCGACGGACGAGGGGCATCCGGGCGCCGGCCATTGGCCTGCAATGTAGGGACACAGCGCATAGAGGCCCTTGATGAGCCCGATACTGTCGTCGCGCTTGAGCTTGAGTCCTGTCGCCAAGGTGAGGTTGCCTCCGCCACTCTCGCCTGCGACCACGATGCGTGCGGGGTCGATGCCGAGATCCCCCGCGTGGCCAGCCACCCAACGCAAGCCGGACACGCAATCGTTCAAGCCAGCGGGGAATGGCGCGACCTCCGGGGACGAGGAGGGGGTGACACAGTTGCGGAAGTCCACCATGACGACCACGACGCCGTTCGCGGCGATGTGCTTGCCCCATCCCCGGTACATGCCGTCGAAGCAGGACATGCTGGCCATGCCACCGCCATGGATGTAATAGACCCCCGGCAGCGGCACATCGGAGTCGGGCCGGATCACTTGCAGCTTGACGGCGTTGCCGTCGGGATCGGAGATGAACTGCGTCGTAGTCACCGAGAGGCCTGCTGAAGGAGCGGCGTCTTCGGTGTCACACAGATCCTGAAAGGCCCGGAAGCCCTCTCGGGCCTGGGCCGCCTCGGGGGTGTTCGCCTCCGCAAGGAGCTCCTCGCGGTTGACCACATCGTGAAGAGGGTTCGATGGGATGAATGAGAGGATCCGTCGAAGGCGGGGATCGAGTCGTATGTCGTCTGCGATGTCGGGGGTCATGGCAGCCATTCGACCACACAGAGGTCGACGCCTACATGGCGTCACTCATGCGAGCCCCGACGGAGGCAGCACCCCTACCGTTGAGGCTTGGCGCGAAGCAGCGAGGCGCGAGCCTCGGAGACGAGTTCGGCGGCGGTGATCTCGCTGCGGGAACTCCAGGCCACACCGACACTTGCCGTCAGTGTGTAGCCCTGCAAATTCAGGTCTTTGTCGACGTCTGCAATCACCGCTTCGATGCGACCCTTGAGCCTCTCCTCGACGATGGGTTGCTCGGCATTGCCGCACAGGACAACGAATTGATCTCCCTCTAGCCGGGCCAGCGTGTCGCCACCCCGAACGGTGGCGTTCAGGCCTTGGGCGACCGACCGAAGGACGGCATCACCCCATTCCTCGCCCAGCGACTCGTTCACGACGGAGAAGCGGTCAAGGCCAATGAGGAAGAGCCCGTACGGTCTGCCATAACGGCGGGCCTCATATCCGTGGTGCGCCAGCCGATCCATGAAGATGAAGCGATTGGCGAGACCGGTCAGCGGGTCCCTGAGGGCACGCTCAGCTTCCCGATCGAGCTTCGAGGTGTTGGACAATCCAGAAGCCATGAGATTGGCCATCAACTCGAGGACCTCGACATCTGCGTCGTCGAAATGCTCCGCTTCGCTCGACATGACGCGCAGCACGCCGAGGGGTTCCCCGGCCCTCACCATGGGCGCGACCGCGATGGATCGGACTCCCGTCCGACGGCATTGTGCGGCGTCCACACGCCGGTCTGTCTCGGTGTCCCGGCAGAGAAGCGGCATGCCCAGGCGGATGCAAAGACCGGAAAGGCTGTTCTCCCCGACGATACGTGACCCTTGCCGATCGGTGCTCAAGCCACTGACGGCACGGTTGACCATGACATTTCTTTCGACCAGCTCAACGGACGCGCCATCGGCATTCGTCACCGTCTGCACCCGGTCGAGGACGACGTCCATCGCTCGGTCGGCGGAACCCGCTGGGAGGGCGTTCACCAGACGTTGGGTCTCGATCACGTAGTGCAGCAGTTCGAGCTGTGTGTCACGCGCGAGAGTCGCCACGTCTCCATTTTCGGAAAGGGCGAAGTTGCTCTTAACACAATTCTTTGTCGCAACATCCAGGACCAGGGAGAATTCACCTTCCGCCCGCCTCCAGAAGCGGGGTGGACTACCATCTGTTCGTCGTTTCAACTCTTGGTGTCGCCTCGGCGGCCGTTGAGGTACGCATCGATTCAAGGCGCGGCGACGACACGCGGGCTGTGGCGCAGCTTGGTTAGCGCGCTTGACTGGGGGTCAAGAGGTCCCGGGTTCAAATCCCGGCAGCCCGACTCGAAAGTGCAGGTCAGAGCCATGCCTTGGCGGCGGCGTCTGGCCATCCCCGCGAAATCCACGCGCGCCACAGAGCTCGGAGCCCGCACACTCGAGGCGGCGTCCATGGCATCGGCAACGGCACCGAGGTCACCCGGGTAGAGGTGGGCGTAGGTCCGCAGGAAGATGGCCGGGTCGTGGCCTAGAAAGACCGCTGCTGCCGTCACGGGCACGCCGCTCTGGGCCAGCAGGCTCGCCGCCGTGTGACGGAGTACGTACGGCGTCGCCCATCCGGGGAGGCCGAGCTCCGCTGCGAGGGGATCCCAGACCCGGTGCCGCCAGCTGGACAGCCGCACCGGATCGCCGAATGGCGTCGTGAACACCAAGGCGTTCGGATCGCTGCCGACACGAAGCTCGACGTGTGTCCGCAGCTCGGCCAGCACGGAGGCCGGCACCTCGACCACGCGGAACCGGTGTGTCTTCGTGTCCCGCTCGAGCAGCACGCCCCGGTGCTCGGTCATGCCCCGCTCCACGGTCAGCTGGCCCAGGTCGTCAAGATGTTTGCGGCGGAGGGCGAGGGCTTCGCCGGGACGCAAGCCGCAGTAGGCGAGAACGAGGAGGAAGGGCCGCCACCACGGATCCACAGCCGCAGCCAGGGCTTCGACCTGCTCGACCGTCAGGGTGTTGCGGGTCCGGCTCGAACCCTTCGGCTGCCGGAGGCCAGTCAGGGGATTGCCGGTGATGATGCGGGCGTCCGTGGCCGAGGTCAACACCATGCCGAGGACGGTGCGAGCGGCATGGATAGTCGAGTTCGAGTAGCCGGCCGCCCGGAGAACGCTCAGCCATTCCTCCATGTCGATCCGTCGTAGCATGCGCAGCCGGCGGTCGCCGAGGTGCGGGAGCACCTGCAGCCGCAAGGCCGACTCGTAGCCGCTGATGGTGCTGGGCGCCCGTTCGCTCTGCTCGACCGTCGGCCACCACCGTTCAGCCCCGTCCCGCACGGTGATCCGAGCGGACTCGGGATCGAGGTACTGGTCGGTGTCGAGCTGGTGACGAACGGAACGTTCGAACCGTTCGGCATCGGCTTTGCGATCGAAGGTGCGCTCCCGGGGAATCGGATCCCGGTAACGCACCACCCAGGTGGTCCCGCCTGACTTAGCGACTCGACGATGGATGCTCACGGCGACGACTCCCTCATGATGAACGGTCCTCGTTGGGAGGCGAACGCCGGCGGAACTCCTCGGAGAGGAGGTCCAGGCCACCTGGATGACCGCGACGCTATCGCTGCGAGCCGAGGGGGAGCGAGCAGCAGGGACCTTCGGACACCCGTCCTCATCGACGAGGTCGCCCATTGCTGCGACTCACCCCGCTCGTCGGCCAGGCTGGCCCGGTGGTCGGCCCGACAGGCGACGCCGATGCCCAACCTCACTTCCTTCATGGCATGGTCCTTTCGCTGGACGGTTGATCAGTCGGCTCTCCATCGTCGACCGGGTGCACGTTCCGCAGGGGTGTGACCATCCAGACATTCGAGAAGCAGGGGTCCGACTCCATGATCGGCCGCCGAGTTCCAGAACAGGGATGCACGTGCGTCGGGAGGCTCGTCTGGTCGACGATCACCGTTATGGAGTCGAGCTCTCGCTCGCTCCGGCCCCAACTCAGTCAAGCCAGAAGAACCGACCCGACGCACCCTACGAAGGGCTTCCGCCAACTCGGTGGATGCCCCGAACCAACGCTAAATGCCCCCAATACGCCGGATGGTGGGCAGCTATTCGTCCAGAACGACGGCGATCATGTGTCGCCTGGACGCCAGGCTGCTTATCTGGTCCACCGACGTTGGTGGTGAAGACCACCCCCCGGATAGAAGATCAAGCGCCCGGCGATTCGCAACTTCTGGCCGATCGCTGGAGAAGTCGGCAATCCGACTCAGAGCCGGATAGGTCGAGGCTCCGTCGATAAGGAAACCTTCCAGACCAAGAACCTTGACGCCCTGTCGATAGGCCTCTGCCACCAAGTCCGGCGCAGCCTCCGCAGCCACGAACCACTCGTCACCGGGGCGAAGCACCGCCTCCGGTCGAGCCGCTGCGAAGTCGTCCAGAACCCCCACGGGTCCATCTTCGCATCAGTGGGCGACACCGCCCCAGTACGATGCTCCTATGGGCTGTCAAGCCCAAGTGTGTCGTGAGGTAGGAGGCTGAAGACCTCTCGAGCGACGTAGCGCTTGAGGCAACGCACCGCTTCCTTCTTGGTGAGACCT
>Ga0302234_10003239_pt1 | contig 9971 bp, 8 predicted proteins | sample II_Palsa_N3_2_FD_193576 | JGI IMG/M metagenome (GOLD analysis project Ga0302234, IMG submission 193576) | Peat permafrost microbial communities from Stordalen Mire near Abisko, Sweden - II_Palsa_N3_2 | ecosystem: Environmental > Terrestrial > Soil > Palsa > Peat permafrost | place: Sweden... | reverse complement strand
TAAATCTCATGCTCTTTACTTTGAGGCGCGATTTGATCAGTTCCTGGGTGGCGGCGCGGCCCCACTCACCGCTGGAGTCATCCGTTTTTTGCAAGACTTCGAGGTTATCGTCGAAGGCTCCCATCCACGGCTGCATTTTCTCTTCCTCGGTGCCCGGCAAAAAGCCGATATCTTCGCCGACCGGCACGGTAGCCCGGGTGACGATGATCTCGTTATAGCGCTTGTCGTCGAGTACCTGTGCCAAGCCAGCTGCGAGCGCCATCAGGGTCTTGCCGGTGCCGGCCTGGCCCAGCAAGGTGACAAAGTCGATCTCCGGGTTCATCAGCAGATTGAGCGCGAAATTTTGCTCGCGATTGCGCGCCGTGATACCCCACACATTGTTCTTGTGATGGCCGTAGTCGCGCAGCGTCTGCAATAGCGCCGTCTTGCCGTTGATTTCCCTGACCTGGGCGTGGAACGGCGGCTCGCCGTTGCGCGGTTCGAGAAACACGAACTGGTTGACCAGCATCGCACCGCAGAGCGGGCCGGTGACACGGTAGTAGGTGGTTCCCGTCTTGGTGTCCTGCCAGCTTTCCATGCCCTTGCCATGCTTGCTCCAGAAGTCCTGGGGCAGTTCAAGCACGCCGGGGTAGAGCAGGTCTTTGTCTTCGAGTACCTGGTCGTTGAAATAATCTTCAGCCGGCAAGCCCAGCGCATGGGCTTTGACGCGCATATTGATATCTTTCGAGACCAGCACAACCTGGCGATCCGCGAATTGCTTTTGCAGCGCGCGCACGACCCCGAGGATCTGGTTGTCGGCCTTGCCCTGTGGCAGACCTTCGACCGGTTCGATATCGGCCAATTGGGTCTGGAAGAACAGCCGTCCGGCGGCTTCCCGGTTGCCCAGCCGCGACAGCGGAATGCCGGCCGTCATCTGGTCGCCGAGATTGGCGACCAGGGCATCGAGCGTGCGGCTCACCTGGCGGGCGTTGCGCGCGACCTCGGACATGCCTTTTTTGTGATTGTCGAGCTCTTCGAGCGTCATCATCGGCAGATAGACGTCATGCTCTTCAAAGCGGAACAGGCTTGATGGGTCGTGCATCAGCACATTGGTGTCGAGCACAAACAGCTTGCTGACGACCGGCCCGGCATTTTTGCTGCGGCGTGGCTGGCGAGCTTCGTCGGAGGCGCTGGACGATGCCTGGCCGGCGCGTGCAGGGGTCTGCGCGGGCGTGGCCGGCGGCTGGTTCGGTGCGCGGGTTTCTAGCGTGTCTTGTGGGTCGCGGCCACTGGCGCGCGCCGGCCGGCTGGCCGGTGCGGGACCGGCTGGGGCGGTGGTTTCCGGCTCGGATAGCTTGCCGCCGCGCGACGCGGCCGGTTGTAACAAAGCGGCGGTGGCCGGTTGCTTGCGGCGGCGGCTGCCGGCAGCCACCTCTTTGGTCGGCTCGACGGCGGCGATGAGCTCGACCGGGGCTGCGCTGCCATAGGGCTCGGACTCTATCGTATCGCCGTCCGCCGGCAGTTTTTTGGTGCTTTTGGCCGGGCGTGCGCGGGCCTTGTATTCATCCGGGGAGAGGAGGTTACCGAGTTTGGAGGGCGGGGTAGGCAAAGGCATATTTTTCCTCTATGGAAACCGAATCGGCAAAGCCTGGACTGACGGCGCCGGGTGCATGTAACAGCCGTCAGAAAGTAAAAAAGCCGCGCCCCGTTTATCAGGGGTAGCGGCTTTGCAGATCAGTGCAAACTTCCGCGTAAGTAATACGCAAGCTTGACTGAACAATCTCGATATTTCGATAAGGCGGGCGATCATTGAGATTGACTATAACTCGCCTCAAAGCGCTTGTACAGCCTCCAGCACTTCGTCGACATGACCCGGAACCTTGATGCCCCGCCATACCTTCCGAAGTACCCCCTGCTCGTCAATCAGGAAGGTTGAGCGCTCGATGCCGCGGACTTCCTTGCCATACATTTTTTTCAATTTCATGACGTTGTAAGCCGTGCACACTTGCTCGTCGCTGTCTGAAACCAGCACGAACGGCAGCTCCAATTTTGCCTTGAAATTGTCGTGGGATTTGACGCTGTCGCGAGATACGCCGACGATCACTGCGCCCGCTGCTGCGAATTTTGGAGATAGATCGCGAAAGGCCAAGCTTTCGGTGGTGCAGCCGGGGGTGTTGTCCTTGGGATAGAAGTAAAGAACCACACGTTTGCCACGCAGCGCCGCGAGCGAAAACATTCCCCCGGTGGCCGGGGCGGTGAACTCGGGTGCCGGTAAGTCTACAGCGGAGTCTACAACGCTAGTCACGAATGAATCTCCTCAGGTTGGCGGGTGGCCGTAACAGGTGCGCCGGAAGCCGGCGGCCCTAGCCGTTATGATGCGCGGGCGATCCTGCAGGCTCGCGGTGTTATTGTGGCTGGACGATCAGGTCGCCCGAACGGCCGGCGATCTCGCCCCAGGTGACGGGGTGGAGCGGCAGTCGATCGAGATCCAGCGAAGCGTGGTAATCGCCCATGGTGACGAGCGTATGCCCTTGTGCCTGCCAACCGGCGAGCAAGGCTTCGAAGACGGGGGCGAGACGTTGGCCTTCGAGCTCGGCATGCAGTGTGAAAACCTGGTCGGCGCTTTCGTTGGCGGTCTTTTTCAACAGATGGGCTGCGATATTCGATGTATCGATGCCGGCCACGCCCAGCACTTCGTCGAGCGTGGGCAGCGTGGTCGGCAGCTGTACATGATTTAATGCACGGCCATTCAGCACCGGCCGGTAAGGCCCGTGACCGCGGCCGTCCGAGGCATAGGCCATGTTCCAAGCATCGATTTGCTGAAACGCGAAGTCGTTCATCTGCCAGCCTGCGGCGCCATGCGTGACGGGCGCTGCACCGAAAATCTCGGCGAAACGCGCGTAGCTGCGCTGCATTTGCTGCTCGGTCCAGTCGCGTGGGCGCTGGCGTACATTATCCTGCCAGTAGACATGATCCCAGGTATGAATCCCGGTTTCGAAGCCGGCATCGCGGATGGCGCGCATCTCGGCTGCCGCCCGCCGGCCGATATCGGGGCCGGGCAGCAAGGTGCCGTACATCAGGGTTTTTAGTCCGTAATGCTCGACCACCGAGGTGCGCGAGACCTTTTTCAGAAAACCGGGCTTGAATACACGACGCAAGGCCCAGCCCGTATGATCGGGGCCGAGGCTGAACAAAAACGTGGCGCGCGCGCGCGCGCGATCCAGCATGCGGGCTAGATTCGGTACGCCTTCGCGCGTGCCGCGCAGGGTATCGACATCGATCTTCAGGACTATACGGGCCACTTGGGTTTCCTTGGACGCGCGACTCAGTCGACCAGTGCGCGAGCTTCCGCCACTTGGCCGCGATACGCTTCGAAGATTTTGCGCAGTGCCTGATCCATGGTGGCGACGGGAGCCCAGCCTAATTCGTCGCGGGTGTTGTCGATCTTCGGTACCCGGTTCTGCACGTCTTGATAGCCTGCGCCGTAGTAGCTGCCGGACGAGGTTTCGATCAATTGCACATGCTTGGCGGCAGGTGCGTATTCCGGGAATTCGGCGGCCAGCGTCAGCATCATGTGAGCCAGTTCGCGCACCGAGAAATTATTCTTGGGGTTGCCGATGTTATAGATCTTGCCCGAAGCAACATTGTCTTTATTGGCGATGATATGCATCAGGGCGGTGATGCCGTCGTCGATATCGGTGAACGCGCGTTTTTGCGCGCCGCCGTCGACCAGACTGATATTTTCGCCGCGGACGATATGGCCGAGGAATTGCGTGACCACGCGCGAGCTACCTTCCTTCGGGGTGTGGATCGAATCAAGGCCAGGGCCGATCCAGTTAAACGGCCGGAACAGCGTGAAATTCAGGCCTTCCATGCCATAGCCCCAGATGACGCGGTCCATCAGTTGCTTGGAGCAGGCGTAAATCCAGCGCGGTTTGTTGATCGGGCCGTAGACCAGTGACGAGGCTTCCGGATCGAATTCGCCGTCTTCGCACATGCCATAGACTTCCGAGGTCGACGGGAACACCAGGTGCTTGCCGTATTTGACCGCGGAACGGACGATCGGCAGGTTGGCTTCGAAGTCGAGCTCGAATACGCGCAAGGGCTGTTTGACGTAGGTCGCGGGGGTGGCGATGGCCACCAGCGGCAGGATCACGTCGCACTTGCGAATGTGGTATTCGACCCATTCCTTGTTGATCGTGATGTCGCCTTCGAAGAAGTGCATGCGTTCATGATCGGCCAGGTCGCCCAGGCGGTCTCTCTGCATGTCCATGCCGTAAACTTCCCAATCGGTCGTTTCAAGAATGCGTTTGGAAAGATGGTGGCCGATAAAGCCATTAACACCGAGAATCAGGACTTTTTTCATGTGGAATGCAGTGAGTAACGACTAGAGGTGACGATTAAGGGTGAACCAGACTCGCGAATTCGGCAACGCCGATCTCGCGGTTCTCATGCAAGAGGCTCTGGATGACGATCGCCCGACCGTCCCCGCAAACGCCCAACAGCGTATTATCGCCTACTTGCAAACCCCGCGGCAAATTTGGGCTTGGCAGCCGGTCCCGAGCCAGGCGCGCACGGGCAATCACAAAGCGTTTTCCGGCGCTGTCGGTAAAGGCGCCGGGGTAGGGGGGGGCTACCGCCCTGACGAGGTTATAGACCTGCTGTGCCGTCTGTGTCCAGTCTATCTGACCGTCTTCTTGCTTACGGCCGCCGTAATAACCGCCTTGCGACAGGTCGTTGGGGTGCCGGATTGCGGTGCCGGCCAATAAAGCGGGCAAGACGCCCCACAAGGTTTGCTCGGCGGCCACCGTGACCTTGTCGAATACCTGGCTGGCGGTATCGTCGGGCAAGATGGGTACCGACGTTTGCGCCAGGATCGCTCCGGCGTCGGGCTTGGCTGCCATTTCATGCAGGGTCGCGCCGGTTTCGGTCTCGCCGTTGAGCACGGCCCAATTCACCGGAACCCGGCCGCGATATTTGGGCAGCAGGGAGCCATGCATGTTGTAGGCGCCCAGCGGCGCCAGCGCCAACAAGTCGACCGGCAGCATGTGCCGGTAGTAAAACGAAAAAATAAAATCGGGGTGCGCGTTGCTGACTGCCAGGCGTACCTCGGTGCCGGCGGGGTCGTCCGGCGTGATGCACGGTATGCCATGTTCGGCGGCGACCGCGGCGACGCTGTCGAACCAGATGTTTTCCTGCGGATTGTCCTGGTGCGTCACCACCAGGGCGATCTCCAGGCCGAGTTCGGCGCCGCGCGCCAACAGCACGCGCAGGCAACGCACGCCGACGTTGTGATAGGCGAATACGACGGCGCGTCGCAGCGGCTTCACTTCGAGTCTCCATCGTAGTCTTGGCTCGACAGATTGCGGGGCGGGCGAGCCGCCGAGACCGCACCCGGCGCAGACACCGGCGAATTCAAAGACATATAAGCGGCAGGTGCTCCAGGTGTTTCGCGTTGGTCCAGCACCGCTTGCACCAGATAGCGCGGCCGGGCGCGGACTTGCTGATAAATCCGGCCGATATATTCGCCGAGCAAGCCGAGCGCAAACAAGATGGTGCCGAGCAGGAAAAAGGTAATCGCAAACAGGGTGAAGACACCTTGGACTTCGGCGCCGAGTACAAAGCGGCGCACCAGCAGCAACACAAACAGCGCCGCCGAACCGAGTGCCAGGACAATGCCCATAAACGACAGCCATTGCAAGGGCACCACCGAAAAACCGGTGACCAGGTCGAAATTCAGGCGTATCAAACTGTACAACGAGTATTTGGATTCGCCGGCAAAGCGTTCTTCGTGAGCTACCTCGATCTCGACCGGGTTTTGCGCGAAGGTATACGCCAGCGCCGGGATAAAGGTATTGACCTCGTTGCAGCGATTGATGGTGTCGATGATATGGCGGTTATAGGCGCGCAGCATGCAGCCCTGGTCCGTCATCTTGATATGGGTGATGCGTTCGCGCAAACGGTTCATCATGCGCGACGCCTTGCGCCGGAACAAACTGTCCTGGCGCTGCTGGCGTATCGTGCCGACGTAATCGTAACCCTCGCGCATTTTGGCGACCAGCTTGCCGATTTCCTCGGGCGGATTTTGCAAATCGGCATCGAGCGTCACGACGATTTCGCCGCTGGAGTGCTCGAAGCCGGCGAGGATCGCCATATGCTGGCCGTAATTGCCGTTGAGCAGCACCACGCGGGTGACATCCGGGCGCACACGGAATTGTGCGGACAGCATGGCTGCCGATTTATCGCGGCTGCCGTCGTTGATCAGGATCAGCTCGTAGCTTGTGCCGAGTGCGTCGAGTGCCGGGTAGAGGCGCGCAAACAGTGCGGCCAGCCCGGCTTCTTCGTTATAAATAGGGACGACAACGGATAGTTCCGGCTGGCTCATAGGGGAATGGTCGGTGGACAAATTCAAATTCGGTATTGTTTGCAAATTTCGTTGACGGCGCGGCACACGCGTTCGACATCCTCGCGGCGCATCGATGAAAAAAGCGGCAGTGTAACGCCCGCGCGGCCGAATTGCTCGGCATTCAAAAACATTCCTGGGCCGAAACCGCGGTCACGGTAGAGTTTGAACAGGTGTATCGCCGGATAATGGACGCCGCTGCCGATGCCGCGCTCATGCAATTGCCCCATGAATTCGGCGCGATCGATGCTCAATTTGGCCAGCGGCAGCATGATCTGGAACATATGCCAGTTGCTGTTTTCGAAATCGCGCGGCGGCAACTGGGTGCCCAGTTCGACGGCAACCCCGCCGTCCAATTGGTCGAAGTAATGACGCACCAGCGCGCGGCGTTGCGTGTTGAAGCGCTCCAGGTGCGGTAACTGGCCCAGGCCCACGCGTGCGGCGACATCGGTCAGATTGTATTTGCCGCCGAGTACGTCGCATTCCATGCCGTCGTAACCGCTGCGCGTGATGCCCTGAAGACGGTATTTGGCCGCCAGTTTGGCTTCTTCTTCATTGTTCAGCACCAGCGCCCCGCCTTCTATCGAAGTCAGGTTTTTATTGGGGTGGAAGCTGAACGACACCATATCGCCGATGGCGCCGATGCGTTCACCTTTCCAGGTCGAACCCATGGCTTGCGCGGCGTCTTCGATGACCCGTAGTTTGTGGCTGCGGGCGATGGCGTACAAGCGATCCATGTCGACCGGCAGGCCGGCCAGGTAAACCGGCAAAATGGCGCGGGTGCGAGGCGTGATGGCCTGTTCTACCAGATTCAGGTCGAGATTGCGCGTCACCGGGTCGATATCGACAAACACCGGGGTCGCGCCGACTTCCAGGATGACATTGGCGGTCGCCACCCATGACATCGGGGTGGTGATGACTTCGTCGCCCGGACCGATGCCGGCAATGCGTAGCGCGACTTCCATGGTCGCCGTGCCGGAATTGAAGGTTTTCACCGGGCGGCCGCCGAAGTAGGCAGACAGTTCAGCTTCGAAGCGCTGATTCTGGGGGCCGGTGGTGATCCAGCCCGAACGCAGCACATCGGCTACGCCTGCGATGGTGGCTTCGTCGATTTCGGGGCGCACGAATGGCAAATAATCGGCTTGGATATCCTGGCTCATAAGTGGTGTGTGTTGACCTTAGGGTTTAAGCTGCAAACCGTATAAAAATACGTGACTCGAATGCAGGGCGGTTCAAGTGCGGGCGACGACGTAGACGCCAATCAGGATGATACCGATGCCCGCCATGCGTTGAAGAGAAATGATTTCGCCGAAAAAATACCAGGCGGCCAGCGCATTGACAATATAGCCCAGTGAGATCATCGGGTAGGCAATCGATACGTCGACACGCGATAGGGCTAGTATCCAGACGATGACGCTGATCGCATAACAAGCCAAACCGCCGATAATCGGCAATTGCGTGGCCAGTTTGATGCCGACGGGCAACATGTTGGCGGTACTGAACTCGAAATGACCTATCGCGTTGACGCCGGCTTTCAGTAGTAATTGGGCGCAGGCGTTCAGCATGACGCCAGTTAGAATCAAAGCAAAGGAAATGGGATTCATGGTCCGCGGCGGGGTTCCGGATGAAAAGAGTTGCCATTGTGCCTGTCCCCCGGTCACAGTCAATCGCTACTTGGCCGAAGGCGGGGCACGCCCGCGGCTTCGGGCGGCGGGCGGCGGCGGGGTGTGGTTCGGTCAGGGCTGCGGTTTTTCGATAATAACGCGCCGCGCGTCGCGTGCAACTACCTGCATAGGTAGATGCTCGGCGCTGAAAGTATCGAATAATTCAGGCGTGACGAGCGCCAGCGCGTCGCGATCCTGGTTCCAGCGCGCCACAAACTCCGGCAGCGTCGGTATCCATTTCGAGGGTTCCTGATGCACGCCGAACTCCAGTTCGTCGGGGTTTTTGACGCTGATCATGGTATGCCCCAGGTAGAACGGCATGGTGTGATCGAGCACGCCCACCATGTAAAACGGCGCATCGGCCGGCAATTTGGCTTCCGCGGCCTTGACGGCCGGTACCAGCAGGATGCCTGAGCTATAGCGCCCGAATGCCTCGTGCCCGTTACCCGCGAGAGTGGTCGCCAGCAGCCAGGCGATGCCGAAAGCCAGCACGGCATGAGCGGTGGCGTGCGGTGTCTCGCGCCGGTTGATCCAGGCGGCCAGAAGGATCCCGGCCAGCGCCAGCGCCAGTGCAGCCAAGGCATACACGCCATAGGTCGCGTACAACGCGTACGGTGTGCGTTTATCGCCCGGATGCAGCACATAAATGGCGTAGACGGTGCCGGCAGCGGCCAGCACGGTAAAGATCGCATAACCCAATAGATGCCGATTGAACTGGCGGCGCGTGAGCAGCGGCAAGTAGCTGCCCAGCAGCAAAGCCAGTGCGGGAGCAATCGGCAGTACGTAGGAAATCAGTTTGGATTCGGAAATACTGAAGAAAAAGAAGATAAACCCGGACCACACCAGCAGCATAATCACCGGCGAAAACCGATTTTCCTGGCGCGGCAGGCATACCGCATGACGCAGGCTTTGCCAGCCGACCGACAGCCAGGGCAGGAAGCCCAGCAGGATCACGGGCACAAAGTAGAACATCGGTCCGGTGCGGTGGTGGCTGGGCGTCAGGAAGCGCCGGAAGTGTTCATTGATAAAGAAAAAATCGAAGAACTCCGGGTTGCGATCGTCCACCAGCACGAACCAGGGGGTTGCGACCGCGAAAAACAGCAGCAAGCCGCTGATCAGGTGCAGGCGTTTCCATAAAGCCCAGTCGCGTGCGATCAGCGAATACAGAACCAGCACGGCACCGGGCAAGACCACGCCGATCAAGCCTTTTGACAGGACCGCGAGCGCCATCGAGACCCAGCACAGCCACATCCAGTTGCGTACCTGGGTGGCCGGCAGATTGGGACGCTGGGCCAGCAACAGCGAGCACAGCGTGAGCGCCATCATGAACGACAGGCCCATATCCAGGGTATTGAAGTGGCCCAGTAGATTCCAGTACGGGGCGGCGGCCAGCACCAGCGCGGCGCAGACACCGGCTTCCTTGTTAAAGACGCGGCAGCCCGTATAGCCGACCAGCAGGATGCCGAAAAAACTGGTGAGGGCTGTGTACAGGCGTGCCTGCCAGTCGCCGATGCCGAGCCAGGCGAAGGTCAGGGCGTTGAACCAGGTTTGCAGCGGCGGTTTTTCGAAATACTTGTAGCCGTTATAACGCGGCGTAATCCAATTGCCGGTCGTCAGCATTTCACGCGCCATTTCGGCGTAGCGGCCCTCGTCCGAGGGGATCAGGTGGCGCAGGTCCAACTGGGCAAACCAAACTATCGCCAGCAGTACCGCCAGCAACACAAGGGTGGTGCGCGATAGTGGCGGTTTTGAAGTTGTTTCGTACATCGGAATAGCTAGCCTTATAAAAACACATTTCCCGACCGGCAAACCTCAAGCAAGCGAGGCCGCCTGGCGCGCGTGACCTGAGTCAAACGGCTGGGGAGCAACTGCGGGAACGGCAACGTCAACGGAAAATAAGCTAGCCGCCATGATCAAGGCCTTTC
>Ga0302234_10003236_pt1 | contig 9977 bp, 7 predicted proteins | sample II_Palsa_N3_2_FD_193576 | JGI IMG/M metagenome (GOLD analysis project Ga0302234, IMG submission 193576) | Peat permafrost microbial communities from Stordalen Mire near Abisko, Sweden - II_Palsa_N3_2 | ecosystem: Environmental > Terrestrial > Soil > Palsa > Peat permafrost | place: Sweden... | reverse complement strand
GGCGAGAACGGGCACGAGGCGTGAGTCCTGCGCGGCCATGAAACACGGCAGGATCGCGAGCGAGCGGCCCTGTAGCGCGGCGTGATATTGAGCGATCACGCTGGTGCTGCGCCAGCGCGACACGGCGCCCGGAACCGCGCGTTCGAGATAGAGCAGTTCGTAGCTGAAGGCGAGGTCGTCGATATAACTCGCGAAGCGATGCGTCGCGAGGTCTTCCACTCGGCTTAACCGTTCGTGTTGATCGAGGTAGTCGCGCGTGGCATAGAGGCGCAAGCGGTAATCGCAGAGTTTGGTGTAGACGGTCTGGCCGTGTTCCGGGCGCTCGAGCGTGACGGCGATGTCGGCCTCGCGCTTGGACAAGCTGACGAAGTGCGGCACCGGCAACAAGTCGATGGAAATCTGCCTGTGCGCGTCCTGAAAGCGGGCGAGCTGCGGCGCAAGGAAGAAGCAGCCGAAACCTTCGGTCGAGCCGACCCGAACATGCCCAGAAAGTGCGTGTCCGGTGTTGGCAATATGCTCGGTCGCCGACTGGACCGTGGTTTCCATCGCGTCGACGTACGCCAGCAGGCGCTGCCCTTCGGCGGTCAGGATGAAGCCGCCGCTGCGGGATTTGTCGAAGAGGAGGGTGCCGAGCGCGTCCTCCAGCGCCCGCACGCGGCGTGCGACGGTCGTGTAATCGACCCCCAGACGCTTCGCCGCGCCGCTTGCACGCTGGGTTCGCGCGACTTCCAGGAAGTACCGGAGATCGTCCCAATTCAGGTGGCTGTCGCCCGGGGTCGTGCTTTTTTGCATATTGGATGGGTATTTGTATCCATACTTCGAAGAGATTTGCATAACTATACTGAACCTTGTGGACTCGCCCTGCACGCGTTCTGTACCTTCGCGTAATGGCTGAGGCGACAACATTCAAATAATCCGGAGACGATTTCCCCTTGGCGACCCGCGCGGCGTTCCTGCGTGCGTCCGCCTGTCTGTGTCTCCGCATCCCGTTCCCGCCAGGAACGTTCCCGTTTCAAGGAGCCTCTCTCATGAATACCGCTGCTGACCGTCCGGCCCAGGCCGAACAATCCAACGCCGGCGTGCGCACCGCCAAATTGCTGATCGACGGCAAGTTCGTTGAATCGACGACGCAAGAGTGGCGCGACATCGTCAATCCTGCGACCCAGGACGTGGTCGGGCGAGTACCTTTTGCGACCAAGGCAGAAGTCGATGCCGCCGTTGCGTCGGCGGCAAAAGCGTTCCAGACGTGGCGCCTCACCCCGCTTGGCGCACGCATGCGCGTGATGCTGCGGTTCCAGGACCTGGTGCGCCAGAACATGAAGCGGATCGCGCAGACGCTGACAGCCGAGCAGGGCAAGACGCTGCCCGATGCCGAAGGCGATATCTTCCGCGGCCTTGAAGTGATCGAACATGCGTGTTCGATCGGCACGCTGCAGCAGGGCGAATTCTCGGAGAACGTCGCGGGCGGCGTGGACACGTACACGCTGCGCCAGCCGATAGGCGTGTGCGCCGGCATCACGCCGTTCAACTTCCCCGCGATGATCCCGCTGTGGATGTTCCCGATGGCGATCGTTTGCGGCAACACGTTTGTGCTCAAGCCATCGGAACAGGATCCGTTGTCCACCATGGAGCTGGTCGAGCTGGCGCTCGAGGCGGGCGTTCCGGCGGGCGTTCTGAACGTCGTGCACGGCGGCAAGGACGTCGTCGACGCAATCTGCACGCATCCCGACATCAAGGCGATTTCGTTCGTCGGATCGACGCATGTGGGTACGCACGTGTACAACCTCGGCAGCCAGCACGGCAAGCGCGTGCAGGCCATGATGGGCGCGAAGAATCACGCCGTCGTGCTGCCCGATGCGAACCGCGAGCAGACGCTTAACGCGCTTGCCGGTGCGGGTTTTGGCGCGGCGGGGCAGCGTTGCATGGCAACTTCGGTCGTGGTGTTCGTGGGGGCATCGAAGGACTGGTTACCGGAGCTGGTCGAGCGGGCGCGCGGCTTGTCCGTGAACGGCGGCACGGAGGCGAACACCGACGTTGGCCCGGTCGTCTCGCGCTCAGCCAAGGAACGGATCCTCGGGCTGATCGAAGCAGGCGTGAAAGAAGGCGCAACGCTTTCGCTGGATGGTCGCGACGTGACGGTCAAGGGTTATGAGAAGGGCAATTTTATTGGCCCGACGGTGTTCTCAGGCGTCAATACCGACATGACCATCTACAAGCAGGAAATCTTCGGTCCGGTGATCTGCGTGCTGGAAGCGGCAACGCTTGACGATGCCATCGCGTTGGTCAACCGCAATCCGATGGGCAATGGCGTCGGGCTCTTTACGCAGAGCGGGGCGGCCGCGCGCAAGTTCCAGAGCGAGATCGATGTCGGCCAGGTGGGGATCAACATTCCCATTCCCGTGCCGGTGCCGTACTTCAGCTTTACCGGCTCGCGCGGGTCGAAGCTCGGCGACCTCGGGCCGTATGGCAAGCAAGTCGTGCAGTTCTATACGCAAACCAAAACGGTCACGTCGCGCTGGTTCGACGACGCGACCGTCAACGACGGCGTCAACACGACTATCTCGCTGCGCTAAGCTGGCTGTCACGCAGCCAGCTCGCCGAACGAAATACAAAGGGGATATGCAATGGAAATCGGCTTTATCGGACTAGGCAACATGGGCGGACCCATGGCCGCCAACTTGCTCAAAGCAGGGCATTCGCTGACGGTGTTCGACTTGTCGACGACGGCGTTGCAGGCGGCTGTCGACGCAGGCGCGCGGACTGCCGCGTCGCCTCGTGAGGCGGCGCAGACAAGCGAGGTGGTGATCACCATGCTGCCGGCCGCCGCGCACGTGAAGGCGGTGTATCTGAATTCAGATGGCGTACTCGCCGGCGTTCGTCCGGGCGTACCGCTGATCGACAGCAGTACGATCGATCCGGCGACCGCACGCCTGATCGGCGAAGCCGCGTTGAAGCAGGGCAATCCGTTCGCCGATGCCCCCGTGTCAGGTGGCACCGGCGGCGCGCAGGCGGGCACGCTGACGTTCATGGTCGGAGCCGATGCAGCCTTGTTCGACACGCTCAAACCGGTGCTCGCCGGCATGGGCAAGAACATGGTTCAGTGCGGCGAAACGGGGACGGGTCAGATCGCGAAAATCTGCAACAACCTGCTGCTAGGCATTTCGATGATCGGCGTGGCGGAAGCGATGAAACTTGGCGCGTCGCTCGGGATCGAACCCAATAAGCTTGCCGCAATCATCAACACATCGACAGGACGTTGCTGGAGTGCCGATACGTGTAATCCCTACCCTGGCGTTTTACCGAACGCTCCTTCGTCACGCGGGTATACCGGGGGGTTTGGCGCAGATCTCATGTTGAAGGATCTCGGGCTGGCCGTTGATGCAGCGCGTCAAGTCAAACAACCCCTCTTGCTTGGCGCGCTCGCACAACAGCTTTACCAGACCATGAGCATGCAGGGCTTGGGCGGGTTGGACTTCTCCGCCATTATCAAGCTGTACGGTGGGGAGGATGCCTGATTAAAACCTGCCGGTCGCGAATTGCTGCAGCGCATTTTATGTGACCTTTTAAGCTGCGTTGCAGCATGGCTATTCGCTCTGCCATGCTAATCAAGGACATGGGGAATACGATGATTCGCTTCTTCTGATTTTGGCCTATTCTCAAAGCACGACGTTCATGTCTTCATTTTAATTAGTAAGTAAATTACGAACTGAGTGAATGAAGTCAGCGAAGCCGCTTTGAGTTGCTTGTTAAGTAAGTTAAGGCCAGCGAAATGCTGGCGGCAAATAGCCAGGATCAAGGAGAGCCAGATGTCAACAACTCGTCATCACTTTCAGATGGAATTGCGGCATGCAACGCTGCCGACCTACGTATTCAGCTACCTGTTCCCGCTGGTGCTGTTGGCGTATGAATTATGGCGCGTAGGTTCGTGGGTGGCTGTGCGCGGCTTCAACTTTGCGGACTTCAGTTCGATGGGCTATGAGTTCGCGCTGATGCTGGCTGTGTTTGCGATGCAGATCATCGTGGAAATCGCCTTCATGGCTGCGGCCATGTTGACGAAACACCATGATGTTGCGCACCGTGCGGGTAACTTGCTACTTGGCGTGTTCTGCTCGGTGGTCGTGCTGGGATTTGACCTCGCGCTCCAATATGCAATGTAACGGGATATCAACCATATAAACCCGCGCTACAAGTCGTAGCGCCGTTCAGGTTCTCGCAGCAATAAAAAGCCCGTTCCAGCATTTTTGCGAGAGCGGGCTTTTTCCGTTGGATATCTTCGGTTTTTTCAGGCTCGGGTCAGCAACCTGCCGCATTGGGCAATTCGGGTGCTGTCTGTGCGCGTGCTTCAAAACATTTCTTGTTCGCTTCTTTGAGCGCCGTACGCAAACCTTCCTCGATCACCGGGTGATAAAACGGCAGCTTCAGCATGTCCTCGACCGACAGGTCCAGTTGCAACGCCCATGCAATCAGATGACCGAGATGTTCCGCGGCCGGTCCGCACCCCTGGGCGCCCAGCAACTTACCGGTCTTGGCGTGAGCATAGACATGCAGCAAACCCCGGTTTTGGCGCAGCACGCGACTGCGCCCTTGCGTTTCGAATGACACGGTTCCGGTCACTGTCATCTGTTTGTCGAGGTCGTCGTAGGACGCACCTACGCTCGCGACTTGCGGCTCGCAGAACACGATGGAAAACGGCACCTTGCGTTTGACGGAGTGCACATCGGGGAAACACGCGGCATTGTCGCCGGCGAGCTTGCCTTCGTCGGCGGCATCGGAGAGAAAGGGACGCGTGCCGTCGCAATCGCCCGCCATGAAGATGCTGCTGTCGCCACACTGCATCGACTGCTCGTTGAACAGGGGAACACCTTTATCGTTGAGTTCGATGCCGGTCTTTTCAAGCTGCAGTGAAGTCAGTTGCGGTTTCCTGCCGGTCGCCACGAGCACCCGGTCGAATCGCTCGGTGCGCTCGGTTCCATCCAGCGCTTTAAAGCGGATCGTGGGCTCGCCATCCTGCATCGATTTTTCGAGGATGGTCGCATCGGGGTCGAGGTAAAACTCCTGCTGCAGCGCTTCAATCAAGGCGTCGCGCACAGGGATATCTGTTAGCGCGCCCACCTGGTTCTTCTGGCTGAACATGAATACGTCCACGCCGAGTCGTGCGAACGCCTGGCCGAGTTCGAGGGCGATAGGGCCGGCGCCGAATACGGCGCAGCGCTTGGGCAAGGTCTTCAGGCCAAAGACGTCGTCGCTCGTGATGAGACGGTCGCCAAATTGCTTGAAATCATCTGGAACGATGGATGCCGACCCCGTCGCGATCACCACGCTCGTGGCTTCCACGCGGGCGAAGTCATCGACAAGAATGACGTTACGTGATTCGAAGCGGGCAAACCCGCGGATGATCGTATCCTGAGCAAACGAATCCGTTTCCTTCAGCACGCCCTTGACGAAATGATCACGCTCGCTGCGTACATAGGCGAGTACATGCTCGCCGTTTGCTTCGAGCGCATGCGTGCCTTCAATGCCCCGCGGCGCCTGCGCCTTCGCGTCGTGCAAGCCATTGGCGGCAGCGATCAACAGCTTGGACGGCATGCAGCCCACGCGCGCGCAGGTCGTGCCGAACTCGGCGCCCTCTATCAGCACGACTTGCTTGCCCGCTTGCCGTGCCGCACGATACGCGGCCATGCCGGCCGTCCCAGCGCCAATGACGGCGACGTCCACCTTGATCTGCTTCATCGATACCCTTGATTGGATGCGCTCGAGCCTGCGCCCGAACATGTCTTCATGACCACTGCGGATGGGCTCCGTCCAGGCTCCGGTCGAGCTGGAACGCGGTGCTGATCAACGCAAGATGGGTCAGTGCCTGCGGGAAATTGCCCAGCGCTTCGCCACTGATCGCAACCTCTTCGGAGTAGAGGCCAACGTGGTTGGCATAAGCCAGCATTTTCTCGAATACAAGCTGTCCTTCGTCCACTCGTCCCGCGCGTACCAGTGCTTCCGCGTACCAGAACGAACACGCGCTGAATCCCCCTTCTTCGCCGGGAAGGCCGTCTAGCGAATCACCTCTCGTATAGCGGAATATCAGCGGATCGACGCCCAGTTCTCGGCCGATTGCATCGAGCGTGGAAAGCCAGCGCGGGTCCTTCGGGCCGATGAAACGCACGAGCGGCATCATCAGCGTCGATGCGTCGAGGATCTTCGAATCGGGCGTCTGCACGAAGCTCTGTATCTCGTCGTTCCAGAAGTGTGCGTAGATATCTCCGTGAATGGCGTCGCGGACCGCGTTCCACTCCGCGAACGGCGCGGGCAGCGAACGTTTTTGAGCGAGCCGTATAGCGCGGGCCATCGCGACCCAGCACATCAATCGCGAATGCAGCAGCGGCCGCCCGCCGTTGCGAAATTCCCAGATGCCCTGATCCGCTTGTTGCCAGTTCTGCGCAACGAAGTTCACGGTGCGCGTAACGTGGCGCCAGCCGTCGTAGGAAATGGCTTCGCCATATTTGTTGTAGAGATAGATTGCGTCCAGCAGCGCGCCGTAGATGTCCAACTGCGTCTGATCGCGTGCACCATTGCCGATCAGCGGGGGCCCGGTGCCGCTGCCATACAGTTCCGGTATGACTTCTTCTTCCGGAGACTCTTCGCCATCCACCGCATACATGACGCTGAATGATCCGTCCGAGTCGCACTGCCTGTTGCGCTCGGCGATCCAGTTCTTGAAGTTGCGCGCCTCGCCTGTATAGCCGAGCCGAAGCAGCGCGTAGACGGAGAATGCAGCGTCGCGAATCCAGGTGTATCGATAATCCCATCGGCGGCCGCCATCCGGTGTTTCCGGCAGACCGAACGTAGGCGCCGCGACGATCGCGCCGGTTGCGCGTGAGCTCAGCAACTTGAGCAGCAGCGCCGAGCGCATCACGACTTCGCGATAGCGGCCACGGTAGGTGGACTGACGCGACCATTCGCGCCAGAATTCGATGGTCTCGGACAGCGCTTGCTCGCAAGGAAGGGTCTTGCGCATCACGTCGGATTGCGCGCCGAAGATGAAGCAGGCCATCTCGCCTTGCTTGAGATCGAAGCGGGCGACGGCGTCGTCATGATCGATCGAGAGCGGCACGGTTGCATCGAGCGTGAGTGCTTCCGCCTGAGCGCCGCTCGCCTCGCTTGCAGGCGTGAAGCGCAACGTGTTGGTGTCGACCTGCGCGGTTTCATGACTGCCGCGGGCATAGTCGAAACGCGGTGCGCAGCGCATTTTCACCGACATATCGCCGAAAATCGCACGCACTATCCGCACCACGCAATTGGACACGGCCTTCGCGTCGTCATCCGGGTCCGCGACCGGCATGAAGTCGACGACCTCGCACACGGCCTGCGCCGACATGAAGCGCGTGAGCAGCACGTTCGTTTCCGGCAGGTACAGCTGCTTCGCGCGCGCTACCTCGAAGTCCGGCGTGATGCTGAACGCACCCCCTCGTTCAGGGTGCAGCAGCGACCCGAACACCGTCGGCGAATCGATGCGGGGGAAACACATGAAGTCGATCACGCCTTCGGTCGACACCAGCGCGGTCGTGCGCATGTTGCCGATCAGTCCATGCGCGTCGATAGCAATGCCGTGGTGCGCGCCGGGGCGGTCTTCGCGGAGGCTAACCATTGCCCGCAAAGCCCGGATACAGGGTCATGCCGCCGTCCACGAACAAGGTCGTGCCAACCACATAGTCGCTCTCGTCGGAGGCCAGCCAGACAGTTGCCCGGCCAATATCCTCGCTCTCGCCAATCCGGCCGTAGGGCACGAGTTGGAGCAGCGTCTTCAGCGCCTCTGGGCTGTCCCACGCCGCCTTGTTGATCGGCGTGCGAATTGCGCCCGGGGCGATCGAATTCACGCGGATCCCGTGCGGCGCGACTTCCTGCGCGAGCGATTTCATCATCATCTGGATGCCGCCCTTCGACGACGCATAGTTGACATGTCCCGCCCACGGAATGACTTCATGCACCGAGCTCATGCAGATGATCTTGCCGAGCGCCTTCGACACGGGACGCGGGCCGCGCCGGAGAAATTCGCGCACCGCGCGTTGAGCGGTGAGGAACTGGCCCGTGAGATTCACGTTCATCACGGCGTTCCAGTCGGCGAGCGTCATGTCGACGAACTTCGCGTCCTTCTGCAAGCCGGAATTCGCGACCACGATGTCCACCGTGCCGAAACGCTTGATGAGCGTGTCGAACATCGCGTCGATATCGGCTTCGTCCGAGACGTCAGCTTGGAGCGCGATGGCCTGGCCGCCGGCTTTTTCTATCGATGCCGCGAGCGCTTCAGCCGCTTCGCCGTGCGAGTGGTAGTTGATGGCGACGCTCGCGCCGGCATCGGCGAGCGCTTGGACCACGCCGTAACCTATGCCCGAACTGCCGCCGGTGACGAGTGCGACCTGACCTTGGAGTACTGGGTTCATAACGTTCCCGGATGGGATGCGAAGCGCACCATGTGCAACGCTTGGGTCATGCGTAGCGCCTGCTCGCGATGCATCTGCTGGGGGCCGGCCTGGGCCGGAGTCGTCAGGAGCGAAGCAAGAGCCGGTCCCGCCCGCGAACGGGGTGTCAACTCGGGCAAGCAACTCGGGCAAGCAACTCGGGCAAGCAACTCGGGCAAGCAGTTCGGGGTTGCGCCCATCCAGCAGACCTACTCGGAATCCACCCCAATCGCGGGGAAACGTTCCGTGGGATAGGCAATTTCGTCCTGCGAGGCGACGATCTCAAGCTCGTAGCGTCCGGCCTGGAACGTGGTCCTGACCACCGCGTTCACCGCGGCAAGCGTGTGTTCCAGCGCGGCACGCACCGAGTCGCCCAGTAGCGTGCGCGCGAGAAATACGGCACTGGTCAAGTCGCCTACGCCTACCGGTTGCCGCGCGAACGGGTAGAGCGGCCGCTGCGAGAACCACGCTTCGGTCGCGGTCACGGCGAGCATGTTGAAGGTATCGGCGCGGCTGTTTTTGTCGATCAGGTGTTTGACGAGCACGACTTTCGGACCACGGGCGATCACCTCGCGGCACGCGGCGATCGCTTCGTCCACCGTCTCGATGGTGCGTCCCGTCAGCTTCTGCAATTCGATGTGATTCGGTGTCATGGCATCGGCGACTTCCGGCATGATGTTCACCAGAAATTCCTGGATGCCGGGTTCGACGATGCAGCCGCTGGTGGTACCCATCACGGGGTCGCAGAAATAGCGTGCTTTCGGGTTGACGGCTTTCACCATCCTGACAATTTCGACGACCGCGGCACCTTGCTCGGGCGAGCCGAGATAACCGGACAGGATCGCATTGCAGCGCGACAGGACGCCGATTGCGCCAATCCCCTCGATCACGCGGGCCAGTTCATCAGCGTCGACAACCCCGCCGGTCCAGCGGCCATATTGCGTGTGATTCGAAAACTGCACCGTGTTGAGCGGCCAGACGTTGACGCCCATGCGGCGCATGGGGAAGACCGCTGCGCTGTTGCCTGCGTGGCCGAAGACCACATGTGACTGGATGCTGAGGACGTTTTGCATGTTGGTTTTTAGCGAGGTGCAGGACAGCGGCCAGGGGCCGCGCACGAAAACCGCATGCAGGTTTGGCATGCCGGACATCATTGTGCCGTGGTTTTTGCCGCTGCCGGAAGAACCCGCCTGAAAACGTTGCCGCAGAGGGAATCCGCCTGGCATGAGGCTTGCTACGTTGTACCGCTTTCTTGCACAGGCTGCGAACGCAAATCAGTCCGCAGGAAGAATTCCATCGGATTGCAAAGCGATTTTGACGGCCTTGCGCATCAATTTCCGAAAAGCAGGTGCGAACTATTCACCTTTGCAGCAAAATCATTCCAACCGCACAATCAACTGCCCATTCAAATCCTCTGGAGATAACCGCCCCCAAACCAATCGATTCATTCGCCAAGCAAGCCGGTAAACAGCTGAAACCAAGCTACAAACAGGCCAGAGACAGGCCGCAAAACAGGAGGTCGGTATG
>Ga0302234_10003235_pt1 | contig 9979 bp, 9 predicted proteins | sample II_Palsa_N3_2_FD_193576 | JGI IMG/M metagenome (GOLD analysis project Ga0302234, IMG submission 193576) | Peat permafrost microbial communities from Stordalen Mire near Abisko, Sweden - II_Palsa_N3_2 | ecosystem: Environmental > Terrestrial > Soil > Palsa > Peat permafrost | place: Sweden... | reverse complement strand
GCAACTTCGGATTCGACTTCGCGAACGCGATACCTTCAGGCGACGTCGCGAACGGCTCGCCGATCGGCTTGTAGGTATTCGGTTCGAGCTTCATTGCATACGGTAGCGTCTCACTGCCTTGCACGCCCGCCACAATCCGCCCCTGCTTCAACTGCATGCGTGCAGCGGAGGTATCTTCGGTTCCGGACACCGTAATGGCGGCCTTGCCGGCCGCCTCGCAATTTTTCGCACTCCATGCGGCCGTGTCGGCCGGGAAGGACGTGCTGCGGCTTGTGCCAACCGACTTGCCGCAGAGATCCGTGGCTTGCTTGATCTCGTTCGCACGCGACGCGAGGATATAAAACTGCGCACCCGAATTGAGGTAATCAAGAAAATCGGCGGTGTCACGACGACCCGGGACATCGCTCATTCCGCTCAGGATCATGTCGACACGGCCCGTTGCCAGCGACGGCAACAATTGCTCGAACGCCGACTCCTGCCAGTCCATTTTTACGCCCAGTTCCTTGGCAATCGCGTTGCCCAGATCGATATCGAAGCCGATGAGATCGCCGCTTTCCGGGTCCTTGTATTCCATCGGCGGATAGATGGAGTTCACCGCGACCTTGATCACTTTCGACTTGGCGATGGCATCGGGCAAGGCCTGCGCATGCGCGCCGCTCGCGAAGAGAAACGTCGACAGGCACAGTGCCATCAGGCTGGAAACGGTACGGATCGGGTTCAGCTTGTTCATGGAAGACGCACCTTTGTAAAGGTCTTGTTGAAGGTCGGGGTCGAGGGTCTGGGTATTGATTAACGCACTACAGGTCTTGTGTCGGCGTCGCCTTGCAGCCATTGCGTCAGCGTTCGCGCGTCGGCGAGATTGTCCAGGTCGTGTACCGCGGTTTCAAGCGCATTCACTGACGCTTCCGAGATCGCCATGCCGGCCAGCACGCGATATTTATCGGCGAGGTCTGCATCTGAAACCGGATTGCGTGGGTCGCCAAGCGGCACGTTGATTTGCTGCGACCGCGGTTCGGCATCGGATAGTGCGAGCGTGATGACGGGCTCGTCGAGGTCGGACATCGACGGATCGATTTCGAGCGTGACGCGTTCCATTGCCGCGGCGATGCGCGGATCGTGACGCTGCGCGTCGAGATAGGCGCCGATTCCTGCATGGCCGTTCACCAGCACCGTGGCAATCGCGTAAGGCAAACTCATCTGCGCGGAAGCGAGCGTGTGGAGGTCTCGGCCACCGCACATCTGGTTCACGAAGGCGCTGAGGCTGACGTGCACGCCAACGAGCTTGTCCAGGTCCACCGGGCGTCCGTGCAGCAGGTCGAGCGTGGCATCCACGGCCGCGTGCGTGCTGCGGCATGCCGCGTGCGGCTTGATCGAGCAGCGCATGAGTTTCCAGACAACGCCCAGGTCTGCGAGCAACGCATCTGGCGTTTGCGTGTCTCGTGCAAACGCGTTGAAGAAACCGCCCCACACGTCCTCGAACACTTGCGTCGGGCCACTAACGCCCTGCTGCGCAAGCAGCGCTGCGAGCAAGCCGCCTTCAGCCGCGCGGCCCGTATGCATGCGCTTGGTCTGCGATGCATCGTGGATAAACCCCCACAACCCGCCGCTGAAACTTGCGGCGTGGCCGAACGCTGCAGCGGTCTGCGCGGTGTCGAGACCGAGCAGACGCGAGCAGGCGGCGGCCGCGCCGAACACGCCGCAGGTCATGGTCGAGTGCCAGCCAAAGTTGTTATGAGGCGAATAACCCCCGCACGCTTCCAGCACGCGGCGGCCGACGTCATAGCCGAGCACGACCGCCATCAGGAACTCCCGGCCCGATACGGGCCTCTGTGTGCAGGCGAGCGCGGCGAATGCGGCGGGTAGCACGACCGCGCCGGAATGATCGCAGCCGCCGGCGTCATCGAGTTCAAGCGCATGCGCCGCCACGCCGTTGACGAACGCTGCGTCGCGGGCATTGAACGTCTGGGACGTGCCCCACGCGATTACGTCACCGCTGCTGCCCATGCCCATGACAGCGCGGACACTGCGTGCTTCCACCGCCGTCGCGCCGCCCAACGAAGCACCGAGGGTATCGAGGATATGTCGCTTCGCCTTGTGCACGACCGGTGCGGGGAGCGCGTCAAAGGGCGTTTCAGCAACGAACGCAGCCAAGCGCTGCGAAAGTGATAGCGATAAAGACGACGCGTTCACGCTTCCCCCCACCGATGCCGCGCATACACTTCGACCGGATGACCGGGCTCGTTGGCTTCAACGTTCTGACTCCACCATGCAGCCATCTCAGAGCCCGTAGCGAACCAGACATCGTCGCGTGAGCGGATATCGGCGAGCAGTTCGCGCAGCACATCAATGCGCCCCGCCGTGCCGATAATCTCCGGATGCAGCCTCAGCACGAAACACAATCCGAATCGATGAAACGCCGCGAAATCATGCTTCCAGTTCCGCAGCACTTCGCGATACGAAGGAATACGCGGCTGCCCGACAGGGACTGCCGGCGAGAGGTTATAAGCAAAGTACGGCTCGTCTTCGAGTTCGTAGTGCAGCGGCAATTCGACCAGACGAGGGGCTGCGATCGACGCGTCCGTATCGGCTACATGAAAGTACGGCAGATCGTCGCCGCGCCAAGATGAAGACCACGTCACGCCTTCATCGCGCAGGAAGTCCGCGAAGCCCGGCGCCCAGTTACCCGTGAATGAACGGAAGCCCTGTGCACGCCGTCCGAGCACCTGAGCGAGCGCGGCTTGTCCTTTTCTGAACGCGTCTTTTTGCGCATCGAGCGCGAGCGTATCGAAATCTTCGCAGACGTACCCGCTGTTGGCTATCTCATGCTTCTGCACATCGATTCGCTTCACCAGATCCGCGTGCGTTTCAGCCACACGACCGGGCGCGAACCAGCTTGAACGCACCTCATATTCCTCAAGCGCATCGAGCACGCGATCCACCCCGCGCTTCGCGCCATAGCGCCATACGGATAGAGATTTCTCACGCCCCGCAATCTTGGGTTCCTGCGTCAAAATTCCGTGTTCGTCGTTGAAGTCGACCGTGACAACGACCGCGCAACGCGCGTTCTGCGGCCAGCGTAAAGAGTTCATCTGGGAGCTTCCTGCGGAGTCGGTGAGGCATGGGTGTCACCGTTGGTATCAACGTTCGCATCACCGTGATTGTCACGCCACCATTGCGCGACGTCGCGACACGTGGCGAACCACACGCCGCCCTGTGCATGCATGTGATCGATCAGGCTTTCCAGCAACGCGACCCTGCCCGGCTTGCCCGATACCTTCGGATGGAACAGCGTCGTCAGGCAAAGCCCGTCGCGATGTGAACCATCGAACTCGCGCCGCCAGTTATCGAGTGTCGTGTCGTAGCTCGCGATGCGATCCAGGCTCGCCGGAAAATTCGGATTGCGGTGATACGCGAGCGACGCGTAATCGTCCATTTCCCAGCGGCCGGGAATCTCGACCATCGGTTCGGCCATGCCCGGCGCGGGCAGCAGATACGGACGGTCGTCGCCACGCATGGAACTCGAATACCGTACGCCCGCTTCCATCAATACGCGGATCGTGTCTGGTCCCCAGTCGCCCGACGGCGTGCGAAAGCCAACCGGGCGTATGCCGAGGTACTTGTCGAACACTTGCGCCGAGCGCTCCATCACCGCGCGTTGGCCGTCGGCATCGAGCGTCCAGAATGCTTCATGTTTATAGCCGTGGTAGCCAATTTCGTGACCACGCGCAACGATCGCCGCGCACTGCTCCGGCCAGTTTTCGACGACCCATGCAGGCACGAAGAACGTGGCCGGAACGTGGCGCTCGTCGAGCATGTCGAGCAACCTTGCTAGCGCGCGCCAGGGGCCATAGCTGCCCAACGTAAAGTACGCAGGATTGCTCCAGATCGAGCCGTCGAGCATGGCGTCACCGGTCGGGCCGTCGAGGTCGAAAGCCAGCGCGACGCAGGACCGATAGCCCTCAGGCCAGCGCGTGGCGGCCTCTTGAATGTCAGTTACTGGCATCGATCAGCGCCTTTTGAACCGCGTGTTCCTGCAAGCCCCACTTCACCAGGATCTTCTGATACGTGCCATCGGCAATCAGCTGGTTGAGCGCTTCCGTCAGCCCCGCATTCAACGCCGCGTTGCCCTTCGCCATGCCGATGCCGTTGTACTGCGACAGGAACGGCTTGCCGATCGGCGCGTAGGCGTTCTCTTCCACCGAGTTCTGATACGGCAGCGTTTCACCGCCCCGCACCGCGGCGTCGATACGGCCCTGGCGCAATTGCACACGTGCATCCGCCGAGCCGTTCGTGCCACTCACATTAATCGGCTTCCTGCCCGCCTTGACGCAATGCTCGTTGCTCCAGGTCGCGATGTCATCGGGCCACGACGTACGGCGGCTCGCGCCCACTGCCTTCCCGCACAACGCGTCCATGCTGGCGAATTCGCCGACGCGCGCTTTGACGGTGTAGAACTGCGGACCGCCCGAGACGTAGTCGAGGAAGTTCACTGCCTCACGGCGTGACGGCAGGTCAGTCATGCCTGACAGGATCACATCGACACGATGCGTGGTCAGCGCGCTCATCATCTGGTCGAAGCCGGTCTCTTCCCACTGCAGCTTGACGCCGAGTTTCGCGGCAATCGCTTCACCGAGGTCAACGTCGAAACCCATCAGCTTGTCGGTGGCCGGGTCCTTGTATTCGAACGGCGGGTAGTTCGGCACGATGGCCGCAACCAGCGTGCTCTTGCCGATCGACGGTGCAGCCCCGGCGTGTGCCAGAGGCATGTGCAACGCCATCGCGCCGGTTACGAACGCGGCAAGCTGGCGAAAGCGAAGGGAAACATTCATGGAAACTCGCTGAAGGTAAAAGTCAGACCGGGTTCCAGCGGCGCTGGAACCACAAATAAAAATCAGGACAGCACGGCGGATATGAAATCCTGCGTGCGTCGATGCTGAGGGTTCGACAACACCTGTTCCGGTGTGCCGCTCTCCACCACCTGCCCCTGATCCATGAACACGATGCGATTCGCCACTTCGCGGGCGAATCCAAGCTCATGCGTGACGACGATCATCGTCATGCCGCTCTTGGCGAGATCGCGCATTACGGCGAGCACTTCGCCAACCAGTTCCGGGTCAAGCGCGGAGGTGGGTTCATCGAAGAGCATGAGTTGCGGATGCATGGCAAGCGCCCGTGCAATGGCCACGCGCTGTTGCTGCCCACCCGACAGCTCCACCGGAAACGCATCGCACTTGTGAGCAAGACCGACGCGTTCAAGCAGCGCACGCGCTTCTTCAATCGCCTCCGAGCGACGCCGCTTGAGCACCTGCACCGGTCCTTCAATCACATTCTCCAGCACGGTCTTGTGGGGAAACAGGTTGAAGCGCTGGAACACCATGCCGGTCGCCAGCCGCTGACGCGCGACCTGCTTCTCCGACAACGCATGCAGCTTGTTGCCCACGCGCCGGTACCCTACTCGTTCGCCGTTGACCCACAACGCGCCATCGTTGATCTCTTCAAGCTGGTTGATGCAGCGCAAGAACGTGCTCTTACCTGAACCTGATGGTCCGATCACGCACAGCACTTCGCCTTTCGGGATGTCGAGCGTGATGCCTTGCAGCGCCTTGAAATCGCCGTAGGATTTGCGCACGTCGACGGCACGAACGATGGAACCGCTTGAACCGATTGAACCGATTGAACTCATGGGGAGTGTTTCCTTTTCATTCGCCGGGTTCATTGCCGGCCCGACGGACGACCCGCGCCGCGTGCGTAAAACCGCTCCACACGCGACTGCATGAACGACAGCACCGTCACCACCACGAGATACCAGATACCCGCGACCATCAGCAGCTCGATCACCCGGGCGTTGGCATAGTAGATGTTCTCCGCGTTGTGCAACATCTCCGCATACTGGATCACGCTTGCGAGCGAAGTGAGCTTGACCATGCCGACCAGTTCATTGCCGATAGGCGGCACGATCACGCGCATCGCCTGCGGCAGGATCACGCGGCGCAACGCCTGCAGCCTCGGCATGCCGATGGACTTCGCCGCTTCGTACTGACCCGTGTCTACCGAGAGCAAACCGGCACGCACCACTTCCGATGTATACGCACCCTGGTTGATACCGAGCCCAAGCAATGCAGCGAGGAACGGCGTCATCACGTCGACGGTGCGAAACTCGAAGAGACCGGGTACGCCTATCGATGGAAACACCAGCGCGAGGTTGAACCACAACAGCAATTGCAGGATTACAGGGGTGCCGCGAAACAGCCATACATAGGCTTGCGCGACCGTCTGCAGCACCGGGTTGGTCGACAGCCGCATGATCGCGGTGATCACGCCCAGCGCGACGCCTAGCGCCATCGCAAGCACGGTCATGACGATGGTGTTGACGAGGCCCGTGAGGATCGATTTAGCGGTGAGGAAGCGCGCGACATAACGCCACTCGATCTGGCCATGCGCAAACGCTAGCCCGATATAAACGACTATCGCGAGAATCACGGCGGACGCAAGGTATCGTCCCCAATGACGTCGACGCACATATTCCAGTTGCGTGGAATCGTGCGCGCCGGCCTCCATCGCGTCGGCGGGTGTTACGTCCTTGGAAACGCTCAGCATGTCGGCCCACCGTATGAAGTAGCCCATGCCAGTTGCCGGTCGAGCGCTGTCTGCAACCGCGTGATCTGCTCGGCCACACGCACCGGCGCAGTGCCGCCGAAACCACTGCGCGCCGCCACGGCCGCGTCGAGTGTCACGTGGTCCAGCACCGCGGGTTCCAGCCGTGCGTCGACCTGTGCCAGCGTCGCGGCCGATACCTCGGCGAGTCCGATGCCCTGCTCCTCGCAGACCTGCACCAACGCGCCGGTAATCTCATGGGCTTCGCTGAACGGCACGCCACGCAGCGCGAGCCAGTCGGCAACTTCGGTGGCGAGCGTGAACCCGAGCGGCGCCTGACGGCGCATCTCATCCACGTTCACATGCATGGTGCGGATCATGCCCGCCATCGCGGGCAGCACGAGTTCGAGGGTATCGATGCAATCGAACGCTGCGATCTTGTCTTCCGCGAGATCGCGGTTATACGCGAGCGGCAGCGACTTGAGCGTGGCGAGCAAGCCGCTCAGGTTGCCGATCAACCGGCCTGCCTTGCCGCGCGTCAGCTCTGCGATATCCGAGTTTTTCTTCTGCGGCATGATCGAGCTGCCGGTTGCATAACCATCGTCGAGCACGACCCAGCCGAACTGGCGCGAGGTCCAGAGGATGACTTCCTCCGAGAGCCGCGACAGATTCACCGACAGCATGCTCGCGATAAACACGAACTCGGCAACGTGGTCGCGAGAGGCGACGGCATCGATAGAGTTCTCGCACGGACCGTCATAGCCGAGTTCCGCCGCCGACAACTCAGGCCGCCGGCATATTGCGGACCCCGCCAGCGCCGCTGCGCCCAGTGGCGAACGCGCGCTGCGGCGGTCCCAGTCCACCAGACGATCGACATCGCGATAGATCGACTGCGCATGCGCGAGCAAGTGATGCGCGAACACAATCGGTTGCGCCGGTTGCAAATGCGTGAACCCTGCGCTCACGCTATGCACGTGCGCGTTCGCTTGTTCGATTAATGCATTCTGCAAATCGATGACTGCTTCGGCCAGCGTGCGTGCCTTGTCGCGCAGAAAGAGGCGCAAGTCGTTCGCCGCCTGGTCGTTGCGTGAACGGCCGGCGCGCAATTTGCCGCCTGTCGCGCCCAGGCGTTGCGTCAGTTCGCGCTCGAGGAAGGTATGCACGTCTTCGTCGTCGAGCGTCGGGCCGACCTCGCCTGCCAGGAACTGCGCTTCCAGCCGGTCCATTTCGCTCAGCAGTTGCTGCAGTTCGTCAGCCGTCAGGATTTCGGCGCGTCTAAGCTCCTGCGCATGCGCGCGTGAGCCCGCAAGGTCGTACGGCGCTAGCCGGAAGAAGCTTGGGTCAGAGCGCGACAGCGCGGTCAGTGCGGGCGCCGGGCCAGTCTTGAAGCGTCCACCCCACAGCCGGTCTGAATGTTGGGTCATGCAAAAACTCCCTGGAAGTGGATGGGTTGAATGCGGGCATGTTGAAGCGGTATATCGCTCGGCGCCCTGCTCGTTAAAAGGCTTCTTGCAGGCTCCTCGCGCTTTCGAGCGGGCAAGAAGCCTTAACTTTCGAGTCGATTTTATGAACGCCAATTTCTAAGCGACAAACGGTAAAATCTCATGGTTACCATGCAGAACTCGCATAAATGAAAATCGAACGCTATCCGCCGTTCAATGTGCTTCAATCGCTGCTGGTTGTTGCCCGTTGCGGGAATTTCACGGCTGCATCGCAGCAGTTGTTCCTTAGCCAAAGCGCAGTAAGCCGGCATATCCAGCAGATCGAGGAGTATTTCGGCTGCGCGTTATTCGTGCGGCACACACGGATGGTGGTGCCGACGGCGGAGTGCCAACGGCTCGTGCCTATCGTGGAAGAGCTGCTTGCCACCGCACGCCGGTCGATGCATATCATCAGCACGGGCGGCCAGACCATTACGCTGAGGGTCACGCCTACGTTGGCCGCACGCTGGTTGCTGCCGCGCTTGCCCGACTTCTATGCCGAGGTGCCGGGCACGCAGTTGAACATCGACACCGCCTGGTTCCTGCCGACCAATTTCGGCGAAGGCACGCTCGACGCGGCGATCCTGTTCGGTAATGGACGATGGGAAGGACTCGAGGCGACCAGCCTGATGCGCGAACGTTTGACGCCCGTGTGTTCGCCGCAAACAGCGCATGGTGCTCATCCGTTGGCGGAGCCCGCCGATCTGAAACATCACACGCTGCTGCATTCCAGCTTTGGCAGGCGCGGCTGGATGTTATGGCTGCAGCAGGAAAGCGATGAACTCGCGTCGCATACGTATCGCGAGCAGGTTTTCGACACGCTCGATCTCGCGTTTGGCGCGGCGGTGCGAGGTCATGGCGTGGCACTGGGGGACTTGAATCTCGTGCAGGAAAACCTGGCGAGTGGCGCGCTCGTGGCGCCGTTCGAACGCGTGCTTGAAACGGGTTCGGGGTATTACCTCGTGCATCCGCCGCGTAATGAATATCGCGAGAAATTGAAACCGCTGCTCGCGTGGCTGCTGGGGATTGGAGCGGGTTGAAATCGAACGACGGACGGCGGACGGATGCTGTCGTCTGTCATGATTCTTGGAAGTCCTTCCCTAATCTGCGCGGTTCTTGAGGGATGAGGGACTCCGGCAGATCGACGCGGACCGCAGACCGTGAAATATCCCCTCAGCTCCGGCAACAATGCCACTTTCGGCCATTCGACAGGGTGCCCTGAATCGTCGAGAATTGGCAACGCGCTTTGGATTGTGAAGATATGAACTTGATCATCAAGCAGCTTATCGATGAATTGCACGAACAGGATATCTACCTGCCAGATAGCAACGTTCGGATCGGCAGTTTTGGCGATTCCGAAGCGCTATCAAACGCGCTCATTTTACTTATCGCGACCGGCAAAAAACGAGCGACGTGCAGTCTGCTGTGGTCTTGGGAATTCGAGGGCGACGCCCTGCCGAAACCCGGAGACACCGAGATTGTTCTTGATTGGCATGGTCGACCCGCGCTAGTTCGGCGAACAGCGACCGTAGAGATCGTTCCGTTTGCGCACGTAACCGCAGGATTCGCAGCTAGCGAAGGTGAAGGCGATCTTTCCCTATCGTATTGGCAGACAGAGCACTGGCGTTTCTTTTCTGACGAGTGTCTTCGGATCGGACGTGTAGTGGATGAATCGATGCCTCTCGTGTGCGAGACGTTCGGTGTAATTCATGTACTGGGCCGGTTCAAGTCGAAGGTTCGCGACTGAAGGGTTTGCGACTCAACATCAGCCAATAAGGGACGTTCACTTTCAGGCTCGCGCCGACGTTCGAACGGCGCCTTCCCTTCACCTTGTTGACTGTCGTCGCACACGCGGCTTTGAGGTCGACTGTTCAGCCTTAGCTGCCAGTGGCACGGGCCGGGTT
>Ga0302234_10003221_pt1 | contig 10001 bp, 8 predicted proteins | sample II_Palsa_N3_2_FD_193576 | JGI IMG/M metagenome (GOLD analysis project Ga0302234, IMG submission 193576) | Peat permafrost microbial communities from Stordalen Mire near Abisko, Sweden - II_Palsa_N3_2 | ecosystem: Environmental > Terrestrial > Soil > Palsa > Peat permafrost | place: Sweden... | reverse complement strand
CTTTCATCGCCGAGCGTGTGCTGGGCAATGTAATCGCCTCGGGCATCAAGGTGCTGGTTCTCGCCGTGATCGTCGGGATCGGCTCGACGCTCTTCACCCAGTTCACCACCGCCAGTTCGACCACGCCCAGCATCGATGATGCCATGGCGATCGTCCTGGCGGCCCTCTCGCTGCTCGGCCTTGGCATCTTCGGCCCCGGCATTGCCAATGGCCTGGTCTCCGGCGGCCCGCAGCTGGGCGCTGGTGCGGCCGTCAGCACGGCACTGGCAGGGGGCGGCGTCGCGGCCGCCGGCATTGCCGCTGCGGGCGCTGCCGCGTCGGGCGGCGCGGCGCTTGCCGGTGGCGCTGCCGCCGCTGCGCGCGGCGGCGCATCGCTCGCGGGTGGTGCTTCGGCGGCTTATGGTCTGGGTGCCGAAGGTCAGACCGGTGCGCGTGCGGTTGCATCCGGGCTCGGCAATGTCGCGAGCACCGGCGCCAAAGCGGCCGTCTCGCCACTGCGCCGCGCCGCCGGGCGCGCTGCCGAAAGCCTTAAGGAGAGCTTTGAGGCCGGTAGCGCAGCCGTGACCGGCAACGGCGGCGAAGCGTCAGACGCTGCAGCCGCCGGTGCCACCGCGCCCGATGCCGCGCCGCCTTCCGGCGACAATCCGCCCGACTGGGCCCAGCGCATGCGGCGGACCCAGCAGATCACCCAGGCCACGCACACCGCGACGCAGGCTGTGCGCAGCGGCGACAGCCATGGCGGAGGCCATTCCGTCGATCTTTCCGAAAGCGAGTGATCCATGTTCAAACGACCATCCGTTCATTACGGCAAATCCCCGACCCCCGAGACACCCTATCAGCGCGCCGCGCAGATCTGGGATGACCGCATCGGCTCGGCCCGTGTGCAGGCGAAGAACTGGCGGATGATGGCCTTCGGCTCACTCGCCCTCTCCGCCGGGCTCTCCGCTGCGCTGGTCTGGCAAGCACGCAACGGTTCGATCGTCCCCTGGGTGGTCGAAGTCGACAAGCTGGGTCAGGCCCAGGCGATCGCGCCGGCCACCGCCGACTATCGGCCCAGCGATCCGCAAATCGCCTTCTATCTCTCGCGGTTCATCGAGGAGGTGCGCTCGATCCCGGCCGACCCGGTCATCGTGCGGCAGAACTGGCTGCGCGCCTATGACTTTACGTCGCAGACCGGCGCGGTCGCGCTCAACGATTACGCGCGAACCAGCGATCCTTTCGCCAACATTGGCAAAGTGCAGATCGCGGTCGATGTCACCTCGGTCATCCGCGCATCGCCGACGAGTTTCCGGATCGCCTGGGTCGAGCATCGCTATCAGGATGGCTCGCTCGCTTCGACCGAACGCTGGTCGGCAATCCTCACCATCAACCTTGCCGCATCCCGCGACGCCGACACGCTGCGCAAGAACCCGCTCGGCATTTACGTCACCGCCCTCAACTGGTCGAAGGAGCTTGGATCATGATCTGCGCCATCCACAATTCCCATGTGCCAACGCGCCGAATGGCCAGCGCGGCGCTGTTCCTCCTTGCCAACACCGTGCTCGCCGGCTGCGCCGCCGCGCAAAAGCCGCCCGTCATTGCGCTCGACAACGCCGTGCCGGCGGTTCGCGCGTCCGATCCGCCGGCCCCCGTCGCCGTGGTCGAGGTGCCCAAACCTCTGCCCTTGCCCGGCCAGTTGATGCCGCTGGGCAAGACGACCAGGGAACCGGAGGCGGCCGATCCAACCGCGCGGATCAAGCAGGCCAATGCCGCCGCGCGAATGCAGCCGGCCCGCGGCGGCTTTGTGAACGCGATGCAGGTCTATCCATTTGTCGATGGCGCGCTCTATCAGGTCTACGCCTCGCCGGGACACATCACCGACATCGCGTTGCAGCCCGGCGAGCAACTGGTCGGCGCCGGGCCCGTGGCGGCCGGGGATACGGTGCGCTGGATTATCGGCGACACCACCAGCGGTAACGGCGGGGGCAACCAGGTCCATATCCTCGTCAAGCCAACCCGCGCCGAACTGACCACCAATTTGGTCATCAACACCGATCGGCGCACCTATCATATGGAGCTCCGCTCGACGCTGTCGACCTATATGGCGTCGGTCTCCTGGCAGTTCCCGCAGGATCAGCTCATTGCGCTACGCCATGAGAACCGTGAGGCTGCGGCCGCGCAGCCGATCGCCACCGGCGTCGATCTTGCCCGGATCAATTTCCGATACGAGGTCACGGGCGATCGCGTGTCCTGGCGTCCGTTGCGGGCCTTTGACGATGGCAAGCAGGTCTACATCGAATTTCCGCATGGCATTGCCCAGGGCGAGATGCCGCCGCTGTTTGTCGTAGGCGCCGAGGGCAAGACCTCGGAGCTGGTCAATTATCGGGTGCGCGACAATTACATGATTGTCGATCGTCTCTTTGGCGCCGCCGAATTGCGCTTTGGCTCGGGCAAGAAGCAGAACCGCGTGCGCATCGCTCGCTCCGATGGGAGGGCAGTATCATGAACGAGCCGATCGAACCCAACCAGACCGAAACGGACAACACCGAGCCGGGCAAGGTCGAGCCCGGTAAGCGCGCACGAGGCAAGGCCCCGCCAGCGAAAGCCGCACCAGCCAACGGTGAACCGGGCAAGATTCAGCCCGACACCGCCGAAGCCGGCAAGGACAGTGGAGTGAAACCCGATCCTGCAACGCAGGTGCAGGCAGACGCAGATGACGCCAGACCTCTGACCGGCGAGGCTGTTGCAGCGATGCGGCTGCGCCCGGAACTGCCCCGCGTCACGCGCCTGTCGCCCAAGGTCCTCGCAGGCGCCGGACTCATTGTCAGCCTCGGTATCGGCGGCGCGCTCATCTACGCGCTTCAAACCCGCGACCACCAGACCGCACCCACCGAGCTTGTCGCGACCACAAACCGTGCCACGCCTGATGGCCTCGCCAATCTCCCCAAAGATTATGCGACTGTTCCCAAGCTTGGTCCCGCACTGCCCGGCGACATGGGCCGTTCGATCCTCGATGCCCGGAATGCGGGGCAAACCATGTCGCCACCCGCGATCGGCGCGCAGCCTCCCGGCCCGAGCCCCGAGCAGCAGCGTCGATCGCAGGAAATCGAGGCGGCACGCAGCGCGCAGATGTTTGCATCTGGGCAAACCCGGCAGGCGGGGACCGGCGGGGGCGGTGCCCAGCCCGCCGCTTTGCCGGCATTGCCGCCAACCGATCTCGCCAGCCTGGGTCTGGCGCCACAGCCAGCGACGCCCTCGGCACAGGATCGCCAGCTTGCTTTTCTGAAGCAGACACCCGATCGGCGCACCACGGCACCGGACCGCGTGACAGCGCCGGAGGCACCCAACGTCTTGCAGGCCGGCGCGATGATCCCGGCGGCGCTGATCACCGGCATCCGCTCGGATCTGCCCGGTGAGATCACCGCACAAGTCACCCAGAATGTCTATGACAGCCCGACCGGTCATCTGCTCCTCGTGCCTCAGGGCACCCGGATCATCGGCCAGTACGACAATGGCGTCGGTTTCGGGCAACGCCGGGTGCTGATGGTCTGGACGCGGCTCATCTTCCCCAATGGCCGCTCGATCGCGCTTGAGCGGCAACCAGGCGCCGATGTGCAAGGGTACGCGGGCCTTGAGGATGGCGTCGATTACCACTGGGGATCGATCCTCAAGGCTGCCGCCCTCTCGACCATTCTCAGCGTCGGCGCCGAGGCCGGCAGCAGCAACAGCGAGAACAACCTCGCCCAGGCCATTCGATCCGGGGCGTCGAACAGCTTCAGTCAGGCGGGCCAGCAAATCGTTGGCCACGAGCTCAATGTCGCGCCGACGCTGACGATCCGGCCGGGCTTTCCGGTGCGCGTGCTGGTCACGCACGATCTCGTCATCGAGCCCTATTCCGGTTGAAGACGGGCCTACCTGCAAACCTGTTGCCTTGCTGCGGACAAAACTGCGGAGATTGAAATTGCCATGACCAATCTGAAACTGGGTCCAATCCTCGATGACAAACCGGTCAAGGTCAGTCTGGAACTGCCCGCAAAGCTGCACCGGGATCTTGGCCTTTATGCCCGGATCCTCGGACAACAATCGGGAGGGGCCGAATTTGATCCTGTCCGGTTGATCGTGCCTATGCTCGAACGCTTTATTGCGTCCGATCGCAGCTTCAGCGCCGCGCGGCGATCGCGCCCGGCAACGGGGGCTGAAGACCCGGCCCGCCCCACTCGCTGATTGACCGTGCAAGATCGAGAAAGCGGTCCACGTCAGGATGGCGCCGGGTAGCTGACCAGACGGCATTAACAGGCAGCGCTTCGCCTTCGATGGGGCGTAGCAAGATCCTCGACAGGCCAAGCCCGGCAATGCCTTCGCCGACCATGGCAACGCCACGTCCCGACGCGACCACCGCAAGCTGGCCGAGCAGCCCGACGCTATGCTGCTCAATGATGGGCTTGCGACGCAACCGCGCGAACGTGACGCGCAAGTGCTCTTCAATCGTGCGCGATCTGGCGGTGGTGCCGACGATGAATCGCTCCGACAAAAGCTCTTCCCATGTCACGATGTCCTGATCGGCCAGAACATGGCCATGCGGCAGCGCGACGTGGGCCCGTTCGGTCCAGACTTGCTCAATCGCGCAATCCGGCATCACATGGCTACCGGTAACAAATGCGATCTCAAGTTCGTGGCGCACGACGGCAGCGACGTGGTCGGCTTCTTCGCCTTCGACAAGGCTGATCCGGACCGACGCATTTGCGCTGGTATAAGCCTCGATCAAGCCTGCGAGAGCTGGTGACGGGCACGCAGTCAGCACGCCGATCCGGATCGAGCTGGCTTTTTCGGGCTGCTTTGGCCGGATTTCTGATTTGGCAAGGCCGAGTTCGGCCATTGCCGAGCTCGCGCGATCGACAAATCGCTTGCCATCGGGTGTCAGTTTGACCCCGCTTGGTCTGCGCACGAACAGCGTAGCGCCCAGGCGATATTCGATGTCGCCAACGCTCCGGCTGATCGACGATTGCTGGGTTCTGAGCGCAATGGCGGCCCGGCGGAAGCTCCCGTGCTCGGCGGCGGCGATCACATGGCGAATATGGCGAAGCTCGATGGTCACTGCGTCAACCCCCCGGAAAAAATGCACGCAGATGGTGATGCCTCGACGAGGCACCGCCGCTTGCGCGGCCGCGCTGTTACTCTTGGGAATGACTGATATTTACCCCCGATTTTGGGCCGCGGTATCCCATGAAATGGGGGTATAAATGTCGAAAGTTGACCCCGACGCAGCGTTTTAGACCCAATTCTGATCCGCGAATCACACCTTGGACCGTCCTGCGCGAATCAGTGGCAGTTCCCTCGATTCGAACACCAGGCCAGCCCTGACCGCGCTTGCCAATCGGCGCACTTTATCTGACCGCCAATCGCGTCGCTGATCACGTTCACTGGAATGGCAGGTGGGCGTCGCTTGGCAATAACCCCGCCTCGGTAGCCCGCAACCCTTCGCGTACCGCTCAGGGTCTTCCACTTCGTTGCAGCCCCTTCGGGGTGCGGGCCACCTCACTAGGCGGGGCCTTCGCCATGCTCGCGCCGCCACCCGCCATCCCGGCGCACGTGGGCGTGCAAGCAGAAAGGCGTTGGTCAATGGAACAGGACGATGATGCACCGAACGGCGCTGATCTCGCGCAGATCGAGGATGCATTCCGCAGGGTGCCGAGGATGCAACGTGCGATCTTCTTCGCGGTGCGCTTCGACAAACTCAGCTACAGCGAAATCGCACAGCGCACCGGATTGACCACGGCACAAGTCGAGCGCGAACTCGCCAAGGCGCTGATGAACTACACCCGCAACCTTGCCGATCCGCACCGCCACTGGTGGCGACGCCATTGGCCGTTGTGACACTACAGCCGCCCGGTAGCTCACTGTCGGGCGGCTAAGCGACGCGGACAGAGCCCGCTACCGGCAGCATCGGGCCACACCACCGGGAAAATTCATTGCCTGACCTATGAGCGCATGCCAGTTTCTGAGAAGGTCTGCCGGCACCGACGCTAGAAGCAGACTGTCGGCAATGCGCCCTAATTGTCGCCGTTCGTAGGGCCGGAAGCCGATCCCGATAGCAGTATACAGCGGTAGATCGCGCTTGGTGTATGACCGTGATTGCGGACGAACCGGAAGGGCAGCTTTGGATCGCCAGCCTGACCTAAGCTGTCATACATTCACCATGGCAATCTGCGGCCCGGAATGAATGGGGTTGCGGACGTTCTGGACGGTCCGCTTTTGGCGGGGACGAGCGATAAGCTGGACGTTCGCTTACCTGACAAGTGCTTGAATGAGACGCTGTTCGCCTCGCTCAGCCATGCCCGGGCGGCGCTGTGCAACTGGCACGACGACTACAACCACGTGCGACCGCATAGCGGGATAGGCGTGCTGACGCCCGTCGATGCTGCCAGGCGGCTTGTGCGACCTTCCCCCGGACGGGCACCGTAACAACCCCGGACTCTACTTATGAGTTGCGGAACTTTGGGGAGCACGTCATTGGCACCAGAGAGTCGGTATTTAGCGCTCTAGTCGCACGCGCAAGCGCCGCGCGCGTTCCCGGAAAGCCGGCTCACCACCTTCGAGAATCTCGCATACAGTCTTCCTGATCGACGCGTCTTCAAGCCCGCCCGCATTGTAGGTGATGACAGGAAGCCCTCCACCGGCATGGCCACCTGCGTCGGCGACGATGATCTGATCCGCGTCGGTGTTGATCACCAGATTTGCGTTGTGGGTGACGATGATAACCTGCCGCTTCGACTTGGCTGCGATAAAGAGCGAAACCAATTCGTCAAAAACCGATTTGGGATCCAGATTTTCCTCCGGCTGATCAATAATCAGCGGTCGATCATCCGCGTCATCGAGCGCGAGATAGAGAAGGAGAAGAACGATACCGCGCGTGCCAGGCGAGAGCTTGCGGATGTCCACTCCGTCGTAGGCGATCTCGTAGCGAATCGAAATATGTCCGGTGCTGAACAACCAGTGAGCATAGCGTTTTGACCATGCGCGGAACTCAGTCTGCTGCGACGGCATGAAGGATGCGTGTGCCAGCACGTCCTTGGTATAGGTCGCGATGAAGGCAGCCATTGCGTTGCGGACGTCGGTGGCTGAACCCGTCTCCCAAGCCGGCCTGAGGTCAGCTTCCGCGACCTTGACCAACGCTCCTCTCCCGTAGAACGGTCCAGCACGCCGGCAATCAATCAACTGATCCTCGGCGGTGGTCGCCCAGCTGGCGGCATCGACCACGCGCGCCACATTAAAATTCAACTTCTGTAACGTGCCCGACGATGTCGCAAGCCGGCGCATGAGAGGCGCGTAGAGATCGGTGAGCGCCTTCTGCTCGCTGGCAACCGCGTCGAATAGCCGCTCATAGGCGTCATCGCGCTCGGTTTGCAGCGTCTTGCGGCGACGCACCGCGCCACGCCCATCCTCAAGCCGAGTCTTCAGCGTCTGCAGGGCGCCATTCTCGGTGGCAATGCGCTGCGCGAGTGCGGTGTACTGATTTCGCACCACTACGTCGGCGCTGATCAGCTTTTCGAGCCGTGACATCTCTGCACGGAGCATCACCAGAGGGATTGTCGAAAGATCGGCGGCATCGGCGATCAGCGCGACATTGGGATCGCCCGGCACCGGCGGTATGCCGTTGACCTTGGCGATCTCGCCATCCACCCAAGCGATATAGTCGACCAGCGCCTTGTCGACGTCGCCCTTGTAGATCAGCAGGAAGTCTTCCCACTGGGTGTCGTTGAGATAGCTTCCGGCATGTCGGACGCGCGCTTCACGAAGCAGTTCTGGCGCGCGCGTAGCCCGAGTGTTCCTTACCTCGTCTTGCATTGCGACGAAGGCGCGGCGCTGGGTGCTGAACGACTGGAGTTGAGACGCGCGCTGCTGCGCCGCGGCATTGACCGCAGTATGTCGCTGGGCTTGCGCCTCGGTGCCCTTAACGACCAGCTTCGCCAGATCGGTCGTGTAGCCCGCGATCAATGCCTCTTTCTGGCTGACCTGCGTCGAAAGGATCGGGACCAAAGCCTCCTTCTCGAATTCATCAGCGATGCGCTCGGACACGGCGGCAATCGACTCGACCTCACGCCGTCGCGCTTGCTGGAATCGATGCGTCCGATGCTCACGCAGCTCCGCGAAGTTGACTGCGCCGTCCCGCTGATCCTGCGCATGTGCCTCGAAGATGACGCGCTCGATCTCTCGGATGAGACCTTCAGACGCCCCTTTTGACGAGCACAGGTCTTCGACGAACTGCTGAGAGAGGTAGCGGGCTCGCGGGAAGGACAGCGGCCCGTTCGCGCCGCGGCCATCAAGGCGGCAGATGGTCTCGCCGCCACCGCCCCATGTCAGCTTGACCTGGCCGTCGCCGAGAAGCGGGCGGGCACGAACGAGGAAAGATGGGCTGACATCCTCGTCCGCGGCCCAACCTTGCGGGGGAATCGCATCGCAGCCCGCCGCGATCATGTCAGCAAGAGCTGTCTTACCCGACCCGCGAGCGCCGATGATCGCGACGAGGCCGGGATTGAGAGGGATCGAAGGCGTGGAAGCCCATGGAGCACCAACCGCTTCGACGCGCGATATAACCTGCGATGGCATGGCGGTGCGCGGCGGCTCGGTCCCGACAAAAGCGCGTCCCGCCGGGTCGATGCACGCTTGACGCAGCGCGTCGAAGGTCAGTGCGCCCTTGATCCAGGAATAGCGATCGTTTGCCGGTTGACCAACGGCGGCCTGACTATGGGCGTCGCTGCCATGAAGGCAAGGTTTGCAGCCGTCGTAACGATCGCGCAGCTGCTCCGGGGTGAGAGCGCGAAGGCCCAACCAGAATTCACGCTGTGCCGGGCTGCTCGAGAAGATGATGTGCGCGAACTTTTCGATTTCCTCACGGGTCGTCCTATCGGCGGAGTCCTGGAGGCCCGAGGTTCCATCGCCGGTGCCGGCAGCGACCGCGATAAGAATGTTGGTCTTAGCCCAGTTACTGGCCATGATGACCGTCCGAAGCTGGTCAAAGCTGACCTTCACCTGTGTCGCCCCGAGCGCAAGCGCGGCTCGATCGTCGATGATCAGTGGATTGGCCTTCTTGCCGAGCCGGATCAGTTCCTCGCGGCTGCAATCGAATCGGTCGCCATGGGCACCGAAATCGAGGCGCTTCAAAATGCGATGCACCTCGGCGACGTGGTTCGGGTCCTCTGGGCTGACCAGCAGGTGAATGTTGATGAAACCCGATTTAGCCGCGGACTCAAGGCGCAACTCAATATTGGGGAACAGGAGCTGGACATCCCGCAAGCGCCCCGCCGCCTTACGGCGCACCAGTTCCTCATAGGTATCGGTGACATAATAGTCGGTAACCGCGATCGCCTCAATGCGCGGGGAAGACGTCTCCAGCGAACCGATATAAGATTCCCACGGATCAACCCCGCCGAACTTGTTATTCAGGATCGTTCCCGGTGCATGAATATGTGGCTCCCAGCGGCGCCATTGAGATCCCCTCGTAATCATAACCCCGCCTGTTTCCGTTTCTGCTTTGTACGTTGATGTAGACTGCGGGAACTAAGAAAGATGCCCCGGCTTAACGCGACTCGTTGTGGAGCGCCAAATCCGCCAAGTCTAACGGCGCTTGTCTTATGACATCCCTATCCGTTTGGGTCATGATGGATTGCCCGGGCCGGGGTGGCCACCCCGGCCCGGGCGGAAGGGGACGGATCGCAATGGTGCCGGTCGTTGAGGGACCGGGTTAGAGTAGGATCGCCCCTTTCTTTTCCTTCAGGCCCGAACGGATACCGGGGCTTTGCGGCCCGGATGACAAGCATGGGACATCGGAAAAGATGAGCAACGATCTACCACAATCCATCGGCATCGACATCTCCAAAGCGAACCTGGACTGCCATGCCTATCCCGCAGGCGCCGAGCGCCAGTTCGCCAACACGGCCAAGGGCCACAAGGCGCTGATCGCATGGCTGCGGCAATGGCAGGTTGAACGGATCGCCTTCGAGGCGACCGCTACATACCACCGC
>Ga0302234_10003216_pt1 | contig 10009 bp, 9 predicted proteins | sample II_Palsa_N3_2_FD_193576 | JGI IMG/M metagenome (GOLD analysis project Ga0302234, IMG submission 193576) | Peat permafrost microbial communities from Stordalen Mire near Abisko, Sweden - II_Palsa_N3_2 | ecosystem: Environmental > Terrestrial > Soil > Palsa > Peat permafrost | place: Sweden... | reverse complement strand
TACGACGCCCGCGCCGCAGAATTGTATCTGGCGGTCACGCCGCCAGCCGTGATCCTGATGGCCGGCCTGCAAGGCGCGGGTAAAACGACCACGGTCGGCAAGCTCGCCAAGCTCTTGCGCGAACAGTATAAGAAGAAGGTTCTAACGGTCTCGTGCGACGTGTATCGCCCAGCCGCTATTGCCCAGTTAAAAACGGTCACGGAACAAGTCGGCGCCGATTTCTTCCCCTCGGAAGCCAATCAGGCACCGGTCGATATCGCCCTGGCCGCCGTCGATTGGGCGAAAAAACATTATCACGACGTGCTGATCGTCGATACGGCCGGCCGCCTCGGTATCGACGAAGCCATGATGCAGGAAATCACCGCGCTGCACGGCGTGCTGAAACCGGCCGAAACGCTGTTTGTGGTCGATGCGATGCTGGGCCAGGATGCGGTCAATACAGCCAAAGCCTTTAATGATGCGCTGCCCTTGACGGGCGTGGTCCTGACCAAGCTCGACGGTGATTCGCGCGGCGGCGCAGCGCTCTCGGTACGTCATATCACCGGCAAACCTATCAAGTTTGTCGGGGTCGGCGAAAAACTCGACGGCCTGGAAGTGTTCCACCCGGACCGCCTGGCCTCCCGGATACTCGGCATGGGCGACATTCTCGCCCTGGTCGAGGAAGCGCAACGCGGCGTCGATGTGCAGGCGGCGCAAAAATTGGCCGACAAAGTCAAAAAAGGCGGCGACTTCGATCTCAACGATTTCCGCGCCCAATTGTCGCAAATGAAAAGCATGGGCGGTTTGTCGTCCCTGATGGATAAATTACCGGCCCAGTTCCAACAGGCGGCCGGCAAAGCCGATATGGGGCAAGCCGAGAAGCAAATGCGCCGCATGGAAGGCATTATCAATTCGATGACCATGCTGGAGCGCACCAAACCCGACCTGATCAAGGCCAGCCGCAAACGCCGGATTGCGATGGGTGCGGGCGTCCAGGTCCAGGAAGTGAACCGGATGCTGGCACAATTCGATCAGATGCGCGGCATGATGAAAAAACTCAAAGGCAATAATCTGGCCAAAATGATGCGTGGCATGAAAGGCATGATGCCTGGCATGCGCTAGACAGTGGCAACCGGGTGCCCCGCACCTCATGAAGCACGGCATCACTAGAGAGTCTTTCGAATGGAAACAACCATGAATCGCGAAGAAGCACTGCATATTTTCCAGCACTCTGAAGAAATTGTTTCAGCGCGCGCGGTCGATGAATCGATCACCCGGATGGCGGGTGAAATCAAGCAAGCAATCGGCGACGAGTTTCCTCTAGTGCTGTCGGTCATGGGCGGTGCCGCTGTATTTACCGGCATGCTGCTGCCCCGCCTCGATTTCCCGCTGGAATTCGATTACATCCACCTGACTCGCTACCGCAACATGACGCAAGGCGGCGAAATGCAATGGCGCGTGGCGCCCGCCGAATCGGTCAAGAATCGTGTGGTGCTGGTGCTCGACGATATCCTCGATGAAGGCCAGACCATGGCGGCGATCCGCGACCGGATCATGGACATGGGCGCGCAGCGTTTTATCAGTGCCGTGCTGTGCGAAAAAACGCTGCACCAAACCAAGCCATTGCGCCCGGACTTCTGCGGTTTTACCGTCCCCGACCGTTATATTTTCGGCTGCGGCATGGATGCCAAAGGCTATTGGCGCAACCTGCCGGCGATTCGCGCCCTGACCACCCAGGTCTGATGCTACGGGCGGCGGCGCAAACGATGCGCGCGGCCGTCAAGCAAGCCCCTGCGGCGTTACCCCAGACCTGAGCCAAGGCCTGGCGTAACGCCGCAGTTTCGTCAGAGCTTGATAGGCGGCAACGACTCCGCATACTCGCGGCGCTTATGTGTCAGCGGCCAACGCCGGCCTTTCATCACAACTTCCCAATACAAAAACGGCAAGAACGACTTCTTGAGCCACCAGTACGCGCGACGCGGGCTCCGGGGATCGACCGGAAAACTCGGCGTCACCACGCCGTCATAGCAAAACTCGGCCAGTAACACCCGGCCGGCCGAAGTCGTCAGCGGACAGGACGCATAGCCGTCATAGTGCGCCTCGGTGCCGCGTCCTTTGAGTGCACGCAGCAGATTCGCCACCACCACCGGCATCTGATTTTTAACCGCGGCCGCGGTCTTGCTATTCGGTGTCGAGGTGCAATCGCCAATACCAAAGATGTTGGCGTAGCGCTTATGCTGCAAAGTGGCTTTATCAACCTCCACCCAGCCGGCAGCGTCAGCCAGCGGGCTGCGCTTGATAAATGCGGGCGCGCTCTGCGGCGGCACCACATGCAGCATCTCGAACGGCACCGCCACCCGGGACGTCACGCCATCGGCGACGACCTCGAAATAAGCTGTCTTGGCAGGACCGTCGACTTTCACCAGACGGTGCCCGAATAAAGCGCTGGCCCCGTATTGAGCCATCACTTGGTCCAGTGCTTTCGAATAAAACGGCACGCCGAACATCACCCCACCCGGCGTAAAAAAGCGGATATCGGCTGTGATGCCCCGTTTTTTAAAATGATCGGCTGCCAGATAAAGAATTTTTTGCGGTGCGCCGGCACACTTGATTGGCATCGGCGGTTGCGTAAACAAGGCGGTGCCGCCTTGAAACGCCTGGATGCACTGCCAGGTATATGGCGCGAGGTCATAACGGTAATTGCTGGTCACGCCATTTTGCCCCAGCGTGTCGCTCAGCCCTTCGATCGCGTCCCAATCCAGCTGGATACCGGCGGCAACCAGCAGAAATTGGTAATGGAGCGTCGCCCCGCTCGCCAGGAGTAAAGCGTTGTGTTCGGGATCAAACGACTCGACCCGATCGGCGATCAGGTCGATGCTGGCAGGAATGCAATCGCGCACGCGCCGGCGGGTGCGCTCGGCGATAAATTGCCCACCGCCGACCAAGGTCCAACCGGGTTGATAATAATGATATTCGCCCGGCTCGATGACCACGATATCCAGCGCCGCATCCAGACGGCGCAAGCGCGCAGCCACGCTGGTACCACCTGCTCCGCCGCCCACAATAACCACACTGTAACGCTTTACATCAGCCGATTGCTCAGTCACAAACGTATCCTCCAAAGATCTACTTTTGACATTTGCCTCTCGAAGCTATAGCATATTCCATATCGATATAAGCTTATATCCTAAAGTAATATAGCCCGCTTTTTAGGTCATTCTTTATATGATTTTTCGTCAGTTCTTCGATGCGGCATCAAGCACTTACACCTATTTGCTGGCGTCACGAGTCGGCGGCGAAGCCCTGATCATCGACCCCGTCAAAGAGCAATTAGCCCAGTACGCCATGCTGATCGAACAGCTCGGCCTGCGGCTGGTTCACGCTATCGATACCCACACCCATGCAGACCATATCACCGCGCTGGGCGATCTGCGCGATATGACGCATTGCACCACCATCATGGGTGAGCTATCGCAAGCCAAATGTGTCTCCCGGCATGTGCGCGACGGCGAAATCCTGAATGTCGACGGTCTCAAGCTCGGCGCCATCTACACCCCCGGCCACACCGACGAATCGTTTAGCTTTGTACTTGATCCGGCGACACCGCGCGCGGTTTTCACCGGCGATGTCTTGCTGATACGCGGCACCGGGCGCACCGACTTCCAAGGCGGCAATGCACACCGCTCGTGGGATTCTATCGTCAACAAACTATTTCGGCTCCCGGACGACGTTACCGTCTATCCGGCCCACGACTATAAAGGCTGGAGCGCGTCGAGTATCGGCGAAGAAAAAAAATTCAATCCGCGTCTGGCCGGAAAGACCGAGGCTGAGTACGTGGCGTTTATGAATCAACTCAAACTCCCCAATCCGGCGATGATGGATATTGCAGTGCCCGCCAACCTCGCTTGCGGTCAACCCGCCCCCGAGCCTAAGTTCTGTAAATAAGACCATGGCATTTGTAGTAGCAGCGAATCTTACCCATGGAATAACGCAGAGCATGATGCAAGAAATAACGCAGGGAATCGTCGCCGCACTGTGCGGCGGCTTTGTCAGCTTCTCACTCGGACTGATTGGCGGCGGCGGCTCAATTCTGGCGGTACCGCTGATTTTATATGTCGTAGGCCTGCACAACCCCCATTTGGCCATCGGTACAGCCGCCCTCGCCGTCGCCGCGAATGCGTATCTCAACATGATCCCGCATGCCCGCGCCGGGCATGTGCGCTGGAAAGCCGCCTTCGCCTTCGCGGCTAGCGGCGTGCTGGGTGCCGCCATCGGCTCGTCCATCGGCAAGCTGGTCGACGGACAAAAACTGCTCACCTATTTCGCGCTGCTGATGTGCGTCGTCGCCATCCTGATGCTCAGGCCGCAAGCGGCGCGCCATGAGCGCAAGGCTCTCGGCCCCGGGGTGTATCCGCGACTCTGCGGCACCGGCTTGGGGGCGGGAGGACTGTCAGGTTTCTTCGGCATCGGCGGCGGCTTTCTGGTAGTGCCGGGCCTGATGTTTGCGGGGCGCATGCAAATCGTCGACGCCATCGGCACCTCGTTATTTGCCGTAGGCTCATTTGGGCTCACCACCGCCATCAATTACTCGCTCTCCGGTGACGTCGCCTGGTCGATCGCCGCTGAATTTGTCGCCGGCGGCATTATGGGCGGCTGGCTCGGCGCGCGCATGGCAGGCCGCCTAGCGCGCAGGCGCGGGGCCCTCAATCTAATTTTTGCCGTCATGATCATTGCCGTCGCTATCAATATGCTTTATCACACTTGGCGTTTGAGCGGAGGGTAGAGACATCCTTCGTCAGCGGCTGCGGTATATTGAGATGATCTAAGCGGCTGATGAGTGCGAATCGAAAACTTGCTTGAAAAGCCACAACACAGTGCATGACGCGCCTCGTTTCGAGCACCCATGCATCCTCTTTGCATTGCGTGGAGCGCCCTACATGTCCGAAGTCAACACCCGTCGAACCGCCCTTAAAAATTTCGGCCTAGCGGCCGGCATGGCCGTGCTCGCAGGCAAGCACGCAAGCGCCTCGCCCCATGCCGAATCGCAGCTGCTGCCCAGCGGCGCGGCAGATATCCGTCAGCTTAACGATAAGCTGGCAAACGCACCACGCCGCCGAGATTTCGCTACGGTGCCGATGATCCTGGAACACCCCGAGCAGTGGGATCATGAAGCGCTCTCGGAGGTCATCGCATACCATGGTGAGCGCCGCCAGATCTGGGATAACACCGAGATTGGCGGACCATGGTTGAACCTAATGCGTAATGCTCTGAATACCCAGGTCTGGTCCTTCAAACATCCCAATTCGCTGATTGTTTCTGCGACCCATGGCACGGCGCATCTCGCCTTATTCACTCAGGCAACCTGGGACAAATATGATCTCGCCAGCCGGGCCGGAGACAAGTTTAAAACCAATACATTGATTATCGAGCCCGCCGCAGCCGGCGCGGACCCGGCTGATTTTGACCAAGCCGATGGCGTCTTTTCACAGCACGACAACAATATCCTGACGCTGCAGCGCCGTGGCGTGGTGTTTCTGGCGTGTCATAACGCGATCTGGGAATTGGCCGACGGGCTGCTCGCGGAAGGCAAGAACCCCGACCAACTGTCGCACCAGGCGCTCGCCGCGGAACTGACCAACCATCTGATTCCCGGCGTGATTGTTACACCCGGCGTGGTCGGCACCATTGCCGAGTTGCAGCATGCCGGATTTACTTACACAAAATAAAACTCTGCCGCGGCCTTTCCGCACGCAGCACGCTTGAAAAAACCAGCGGCCGGCACACTGCATGGCCACTTGCCATGCGCCGCCGCAGCGAGAGCCGCGTGGGCGAGACCGGTACACGCACCAAAACCAAGGGACGCATCAATGAATCACGGACCGGTACAGTCACCGCGCCGGCGCACCGCGAAGACCCTGCTCTGCGCGAGCTTGCTGCTGGCCTGGACTTGGGCTGCGGCGCAAACCAACGATCTGGGCCGTGCGGTGGCCTTAAACGGCACAAAAACCGGAGTGGCTGCGTGCATCGCCTGTCACGGCATGCAGGGCGAAGGCGATATGATCGGCGGGTTCCCGCGTATCGCAGGCCTCAGTTCAACGTACATCGAAGCCCAATTGAGTGCTTACGCCCGTGGAGAAAGGCAATCGTCGCTGATGCAAACCCCGGCGGAACACCTGAGCGCCGAGGAACGCCAGGCGGTTGCCCAGTATTTCAGTCAGTTGCCGCCGTATATACCGCCTCAAACTCTACGTGATCCCGAGCCGGCGACACCGGACAACGTGGGCGCCTGGCTGGCGACGCGAGGCCGCTGGAAACAAGGCTTGGCAGCCTGCGCACAATGCCATGGCGCGACCGGCCTGGGTGTCGGGGCCGCCTTCCCGCCATTGACGGGGCAAGCCGCGTCGTACCTAGCTTTGCAACTACAGAGCTGGAAAAACGGCACCCGCGCTCCCGGCCCGATGGCTCTGATGCCGCAGATCGCCGGCAAATTATCCGATAGCGAAATCTCCGCCGTTGCCGCCTACTATGGCGGCCCCACTGCGCCTCTACACAATTCGCCCTGGTCCGGAGCAAAACCATGAGTCGGCGCTTCGTCATAATCAGCGGCCGGGTATGGCTCGCCGCCGCACTCTACAGCGCCGCAGCGGCGCAAGCCGAGACGACGCAGCCGGCTACGGTCCCGTCATCTGCCTCGTCGCCGACACTGGCGTTCAAGTCACCGGATGAGCGCAGCATGCCGGGCGGCGAGTATGGCAAAGCCATCAAGCTGGGCGAGCAAATCATGCTGCATACCCAAACCTATGCCGGCCGCTATGTCGGCAACTCGCTTAACTGCGCCAGTTGCCATCTGGACGCAGGCCGTCAAGCGTATACCAGCCCGCTGGCCGCGGCCTATGTGTCCTATCCCATGTACCGAAGCAAGAATGGTCGGGTGATCACCTTTGGCGAACGTCTGCAGGATTGTTTTAGGTACAGCATGAATGGTCAGGCACCGGCGCTGAACGATCCGGTGCTGGTCGCCCTGGAAAGCTATTCGGTCTGGCTGGCCAAGGGTGCCCCCATGGGCGGCAAACTTCAGGGCGGTGGCCTGCTCAAATTAGGCAAACCGGCCCTGGCTGCCGATTACGTGCGCGGCGGCCAAGCCTACGCGCAATCTTGCGCACTATGCCACGGCCCGGATGGACAGGGGCAAAGCAGCGGCGGCAAGATGGTTTTCCCGCCATTGTGGGGGAAGCAATCGTTCAATTGGGGTGCAGGCATGCACAACGTCGATAGCGCCGCCGGTTTTATCAAAGCCAATATGCCGCTGATGCGGGGCAACACGTTGACCGATCAGCAAGCCTGGGACATCGCGCTATTTATGAATAGTCATGAGCGGCCGCAAGATCCGCGCTACACCGGCTCGGTGCAGGAAACCCGGCGAAAATACCATGATTCCCCGTACTCGATGTACGGCATGACCGTCAACGGTCATGTACTGGGAGGGAATTGAATTAACTCAGCACCGCCGGCAGCCGGCAACACCGGCCACCGGCGGACACTGTCAGATCTCGTGCACGAACGTCCGTATACCGCCCAGCATCATCTCGACCGAAATCGCGACTAGTACCAAGCCCATCAGCCGCTCAAACGCCATCACCGTGCGCTCGCCGACCAAGCTTTCGATGCGCTCGGCCATGGTCAGCACCAGCGCACACACGCCCATCGTTACCGTTAGTGCAGCCACCCATTCCAGCATATGACCGGGCGCCTGCGAGGTCAGCAGCATCACGGTGGCCAATGCCGACGGTCCCGCCAGGCTTGGGATAGCCAGCGGCACGATAAAGGGCTCGCCATGGCGGCCGGCCGCCACCGCGTCATGATCGGGATGCGGAAAGATCATGCGGATGGCGATCAGGAACAGCACAATGCCGCCACCTATTTTCAATGAAACAGGTGTCAAGCTCATCAACTGCAAAAACCGATCGCCCACCACCATAAACAGCAGCAGGATCAGAAATGCAATTGCCACCTCGCGCAAGATGACGATCTTGCGTCTGGCGGCCGCCACCGGCCGCAGCGCGTTGATAAACAACGGGATATTGCCCAGCGGATCGGTAATCAGGATCAGCAGGATGGTGACGGACGCAAAGCTATATTGCACCTGGAACTCCGTTATTGGGCCAAGGCCGCGCGAACGCGGTCGGACACCGTTTGCACCACTTCTGCGGCAGGCAACAAGGTGGCTTCGGTCTCGCGACGCCCTTGATATTCGACCTTGCCTTCTTTCAAGCCGCGCTCACCGATCACCAGGCGATGCGGCACGCCGATCAGCTCCCAGTCGGCGAACATGACCCCCGGACGCTCGCCACGGTCGTCGAGTATCACGTCAATACCGGCCGCCAGCAATTCGCTGTAGAGGCGATCGGTTTCAGCGCGCACCAACTCGCTACGGTCATAGCCCATCGGGCACAGCACGACTTCAAACGGAGCAATCGATTCGGGCCAGACCATGCCGCGCGCATCGTAACTCTGCTCGGTGATAGCACCCAAAATGCGCGTCACGCCGATGCCGTAGCAGCCCATTTCCATGGCTTGCGGCTTACCGGATTCGTCCAGATAGGTGGCGCCCATCGCTTTCGAATAATTAGTGCCGAGTTGAAACACATGGCCGACTTCAATCCCGCGGCAAAATTCGAGTACCCCTTGACCGTCCGGCGAAGGATCGCCGGGCAGCACGTTGCGCAGATCGGCGACGGCCGCCGGCTCAGCGACATCGCGCCCCCAATTGACACCGGTAAAGTGGAACCCGGCCTGATTCGCGCCGCAGACGAAATCGCTCATATTAGCCACCGTCCGGTCGGCAATCACCTTGATCGGTTTTTTGCTGGCGATCGGCCCGAGGTAGCCCGGCGGCGTGCCGAACCATTCGATGATTTCGGCATCGCTGGCAAAACGATAGCCGGCCAAACCAGGTACTTTGCCGGCTTTGACTTCGTTGAGCGTGTGGTCGCCGCGCAGCAGCAGCAAATAGATTTCGACTTCGCCGCCGTCCTTGGCCGGATCGACAGCCAACACCAGCGACTTGATGGTGCGTTCCAGCGGCAGATTCAGGAATGCCGCGACATCTTCGCACTTGGCCTTACCCGGCGTGGCGGTATTTTCGAGCGCCTGCGCGGGAGCTGCGCGCACCGCCAACAAGGGCAGCGCTTCGGCAGCTTCAACGTTGGCCGCATAGGTCGAGGTCGGACAATACGCCACAGCGTCTTCGCCCGTGTCGGTAATCGCGTGGAACTCACACGACACGGCGCCGCCAATTGAGCCGCTATCGGCGGCGACGGCGCGGAATGTCAGCCCGAGACGCGAAAAAATCCGCATATAGGCATCGTACATTTTCTGGTACGACTGCTGCATACCCTCGACATCTTTATCGAAGGAGTACGCGTCTTTCATGATGAATTCGCGCCCGCGCATCACGCCAAAGCGAGGACGGATTTCGTCGCGGAACTTGGTTTGAATCTGGTAAAAATTCACCGGCAATTGCCGATAGCTGCGAATTTCCTTGCGCGCGATATCGGTAATCACTTCTTCGTGGGTCGGCCCGATCACGAAATCGCGATCGCCGCGATCTTTAATGCGCAGTAATTCAGGACCATATTTTTCCCAACGCCCGGTTTCCTGCCACAACTCGGCCGGCTGCACCGACGGCATCAGCAGTTCGATCGCGCCTGCCCGATTCATTTCCTGCCGCACAATCGCCTCGACCTTGCGCACCGAACGCAAGCCTACCGGCAAATAGCTGTAGATCCCGCTGGCGAGACGCCGGATCATGCCGGCGCGTATCATCAATTGATGGCTGGTAATTTCGGCCTCAGCCGGGGCTTCTTTCAGGGTGCCGATGAAAAAACGGGATGCTTTCATTCAATATTTTCCGAAAAACGCAGGAGCGCAAGGCAGGGCAAACGCACTGCAATACTTTGTAATAGAAGCCGGCAGCCCGTCAAACGGTGCGCCGGGTTCATTATCTGTTTATAATCAAAGCAATTTTAAA
>Ga0302234_10003214_pt1 | contig 10011 bp, 8 predicted proteins | sample II_Palsa_N3_2_FD_193576 | JGI IMG/M metagenome (GOLD analysis project Ga0302234, IMG submission 193576) | Peat permafrost microbial communities from Stordalen Mire near Abisko, Sweden - II_Palsa_N3_2 | ecosystem: Environmental > Terrestrial > Soil > Palsa > Peat permafrost | place: Sweden... | reverse complement strand
CTGGCGCGTGAATCGGCCACCATCTTCCACAGCACATCCGGTGTCGGATAAGCAGGGTTACCGTCGTACAGCACTGGTACCACATCGACCAGCAGCGAGCTGACCAGAAAATTCCACATCATCCAGCCGGTGGTCGTAAAGAAGAACATCCGCTCGCGCGGGTGGCAATCCATCTGGAATGCAACCGCCTTGCACTGCTCGAGCGTCATGCCGCCGTGGCAGTGCACGATCGGCTTCGGCAGGCCCGTCGTCCCCGATGAGAACAAAATCCACAGAGGATGATCGAACGGCACCTGCTCGAACTTGAAATCCTCGCGCGAGACTGCCGGGCCCGCCAGCGCATCATCCCAACGCAATGTGTGATCGGTCGGATTCCACTGATCGGCCGGCGCGATATGACTGACGGAGATGACGCGCTCCAGGGTCGGCAGTTGCTTGAGAATGGCGGTGACTTCATCGCGCCGATCAAAGGTCTTGCCGCCGTACGAATAGCCATCGACGAAAAATGCGATCTTCGGCGTCAGCTGCGCAAAGCGATCGACCACGCCGCGGGTTCCATAATCCGGCCCGCAGCTCGCCCAGATGGCGCCGACGCTCACGGTGGCCAACATGGCGATCACCGCTTCGGGAGAATTCGGCAGGTAAGCGATGACGCGATCGCCAGGCACGACCCCAAACGCCCGCAGTCGCGTGGCCAATTTGCGCACCTGGCCTGCAAATTCCGGCCAGGATAGCGATTGCAGGCCGCGACGCTCGCTAAGGTACAGCAGCGCTTCCGCATTCTCCCGCTCGAAACGCAGTGCGTGCTCGGCGTAGTTGAGCCGCGCTCCCGGAAACCATTCCGCTCCGGGCATCTCGCGCCGTGCGAGTGCGCGCTCATAGGGCTGCGAACTGAGAATATTGAAATACTCCCACACCGAGCCCCAGAAGCCATCCAGATCGTCCAGCGACCACTGCAGCAGCTGCTCGTAGGAATCGAAGCGCCGACCGCGTTGCGCCAGCCAGTCGATGTAGTGAGTCAGGTTGGCGCGATCAATGCGCTCCGCGTCCGGCCGCCACAGTATCCGGCCTTCGTGCGATTTTCTTGGCTCTGTTACCATGTTCATCATCATCCGGGACAGTGCGGCATCATGCAGTTTCACCGTTTCGATCTCAACCTGCTGATAGCTCTCGACGTGCTGTTGCGGGAGAAAAACGTCACGCGCGCCGCGGAGAAAGTGTTCGTATCGCAGCCTGCCATGAGCGCGGCGCTGCATAAGCTGCGAGACTATTTCAACGACCCGCTGCTGGAGCGTGTAGGGCGGGATCTGGAACTCACGCCGCGCGGCCTCTCGCTGGTGGAGCCGGTGCGCGAGGCGCTGCTGCTGATCCAGGCAACGCTCGGCACCCAGCCGACTTTTTCACCGGCGACGACTCAGCGCGATTTCACAATGATCGTGTCCGAAGAGGCCGTGCCCGGATTGCTGCCGGCGATTCTGCAGCGTGTCGCGGTGGAGGCACCGGGGATCCGCTTTCACATCGAGCTTATCTCGCAAACCGCGCTGTCACGGCTCGAGTACGGCGAGGCCGATCTGTGTCTCTGCCTGGATAATCTTCTCCTTTACGATGTGCGCTCGTACCCCGAGAGCCTTCACAGTGTGCGCCTGCGCCCCGTTCAATGGCTGTGCGCAGTGGACCGCGATCACCCGACCGTTGGCGACTCGCTGACGGCCGAGCAGTTCTATGCGCTGCCGCATGTCTTCGGCCGCCCAAGCGGCTATACCGCCTCCGCGGAAGAATTGGTCCGTCGATTGTTCGATGCCGACATAACCGTTCACTTGACGGTTCCGAGCCTGCTGCATCTGCCTCTGGTTCTGCCGGGTACCCGTTATGTAGCCACCGTTCCCGATCGCGTCGTCAAGCTGTTTGCGGACTCGACCCCGATGAAGACCTTCCTGCCCCCCTTTTCGACACCGGAGCAGTACGAAATCCTGCTCTGGCACAAGCGCAATGAGTCCGACCCCGCCCACGCCTGGGTGCGACAACTGATCGTCGCCCTGGCGCAAAAGATCTAGGGCAGAGGGCGGTACCGGCTGCACGTTTAATCGAAGACCCGCTTCCCTCCCAGTCGAGACCGGGTGGTCAGACGCGCCTTTTAATCACGGTCCACGCGAAGTCAGCCGAAATCGAGAGCACCGCTATGGCCCAATCCAGCCTGGAACAACTGCTGCGCAGCGCCGGTAATCCGGTCAAGCTGTTGCGTAATTCACAGATTGGCGCCTACGTCTATCCGGTGGTGCCGAGCGAGTTCTCCAATTGGCGCGATGAGCAGCGCGCCTGGCGGGAAACCGCGGTTTTGTTCGATCAGTCGCATCACATGGCCGAGATGACGGTCAAGGGCCCCGATGCCGTCAAGTTGCTCAATCACCTAGCCATCAACAGCTTCGCCAATTTTGGGCCCAACAAGGCCAAGCAGTTCGTGCCCTGCAGCTACGACGGCTACGTCATCGGCGACGGCATCCTGTTCTATCTCGACGCCAACGAATTGCTGTTCGTCGGACGGGCACCGACGGTCAACTGGATCGAATTTCATGGCCAGACAGGCGGCTACAAGGTCGATCTGATCCGCGATGACCGTTCGCCTTCGCATCCGCGCGGCAATGCCGTGGTGCGCCGCCACTACCGTTATCAGATCCAGGGACCAAACGCTGCCAAGGTGCTCGAGAAGATCAACGGCGGCCCGATACCGGACGTGAAGTTCTTCACCATGGACTCGATCAACATCAAGGGCCGCAAGGTTCGGGCGCTACGTCACGGCATGGCGGGCGCGCCGGGCCTGGAGATCTGGGGCCCCTACGAGCAACGTGATGAAATCCGCGACGTCATTCTGGAGGCCGGCAGGGAATTTGGCCTGACGGCGGTCGGCTCGCGTGCCTACGCCAGCAATACACTGGAATCCGGCTGGATTCCCTCACCGCTGCCGGCCGTCTATACGGGCGAAAAGATGAAAAAGTACCGCGAGTGGCTGCCCGCCGGCGGTTATGAGGGCACCGGCTCCATCGGCGGAAGCTTCGTATCGGACAACATCGAGGATTACTACACCACCCCCTACGAGCTCGGCTATGGCCCCTTCGTTAAATTCGACCATGACTTCATCGGACGCGAAGCGCTCGAGAAGAAGGCGAAGCAGCCTTCCCGACGGAAAGTGACATTCGAATGGAATGCCGCCGATGTGGGCAAGATCCTCACCTCGCTGCTGATACCGGGCGGCGAACATTACAAATTCTTCGATTTCCCGTTGGCGAACTATTCCTCCTCCTCGTACGACAAGATCCTGCTCAATGGGAAGGTGGTCGGCTTCTCGATGTTCGGCGGCTACAGCTACAACGAGCGCACCGCGCTGTCACTGGGCATCGTCGATCCCGAAGTACACACCGGAGACGTATTGACGCTGGTCTGGGGCGAGGAAAACGGCGGTACCAGCAAGCCGCCCGTCGAGCGACACAAGCAGTTGGAGGTGCAGGTCAAGGTATCCGCGGTGCCTTACGCACGCGACGCGCGCGAGGCCTACCACGAAGGCTGGCGAACGCGTCAGGCGTAAAGCGCGGTTATCCCTGCGCGAATCCGCCGTCGTCGGTCAATCGAAAGCGGCCTGCGGCAATGGCATGCAGCCACTCGCAGCTGCGCAGAAAGCCGCCGAAGCAAAACAGGTGAATACCGGAGAAATCGGTATCGCCGCGAAGACGCGCGACAGCCAGTGTGCGCACCAAATTTTCCGGTCCGTGATCGCCCAGCAGCTTTGCAAAAGAGCCGGGCCTTGCGCCCAAGGCCCGAATAGAAGGCCCGGCGCCGCAACGCAGGGCAAATTTGAGCAGCGTCGACAGCTTGGACGGCCCCGCCATACCGGCGACCGTTTCCACCCGGATTCCGTCGCAACGAAGTTCCTCGATCCACGCCAGGAATGGCTCTGGCTCAAAAAAGAACTGGGTCAGAAAGCGCGGGATCAGACCGGCATCTGCGGCCAGCTGCAGCTTTTCGCGCTCGGCCTGCCGTATGACATCGATCGCCACCTTGGGATGTCCCTCGGGATGCCCGGCCAAAGAAACTCGTCGCATGCCCGCGCGCTCGAGCGCACCGGCGCGCAACACATCGCTGACGTTCTGGTACGGACCGACAACGGAGTCATAGTCGCCCGCAATCAACAGTACCTCACGGGCCTGCGCCTGCTCGACAAGGTCCGACAGCATCTGCTCGAGTGTCTTCTGATCCGGAATGAGGCGTACCGGCAGATGCGGCACCGGTTCGAAGCCGGCAGATCTCAACGCAACACTGGCCGCCACCGTCTGCTGCCAGGTTTGCTTTGGCAGGAAACTGACATAGATCCTTTGTCCCGGCGGCAGCAGCGCACGGCTAGCCGGCAGATGCACCACGTCCTGAACGTTGAGTTCAATCGAGGCTTCGCGGGCCAATTCAACAATGGCGGCTGTCAGCGTCGAGTTCGACGCGGGCGCCAGCTGCGTCCGGTGCGATTGATTCATGGGTGTCTCTCGATGCCATGATCGCGTTGCTCCGGCCGTGCAGTCTCAACTGGGAGCGAATCGCCGTTTCGATTGAGGCCGCTCCCATTGGAGAGCGTCTGGATAGAAAGGCTGCGATAATGCATCAAGGGCTGCAACCTGCCCTGTCGGCATTGAGGTCATAAGATGCGCGCGTTTGAGATCGTCGCCGGAAGCACTTCGTTCGATGGGCTGAAGCGCGGCACACGCCCCGATCCGGTGCCCGCGCCGAAGCAAATCCTTGTCAGGCTGCAGGCCGCCTCGCTAAATTTCCGCGACCTGATGATCGCGCGTGGACATTATTTTGGTGGCCCGGTGGCGACCAATACAATTCCGCTATCGGACGGCAGCGGAGCAGTCACTGCGGTCGGCGCCGGTGTGACGCGATTCAAGGTAGGCGATCGCGTGTGCGGCACTTTCTTTCGCGGCTGGATCGATGGCAGAGTACCCGACGGGCCTCGCGCCGCCCTGGGTGCGCCGCCCGCCGATGGTGTTCTGGCCGAGTACGCGGTATTCGATGAGCAGGATGCCGTTGCCGTTCCTCCCCATCTGTCGCCCGAAGCCGCTGCCACCCTGCCCTGCGCAGCGGTTACCGCCTGGCATGCCCTGGTCGAGAATGGCCGCGTTGCCCCCGGCGAGACGGTACTGATCATCGGCACCGGCGGCGTTTCGATATTCGCTTTGCAGTTCGCGCGCCTGGCCGGTGCGCGCGTGATCGCGCTCTCTTCGAGCGACGCCAAGCTCGAGCGAGCCCGCACGCTCGGTGCCGAAGCCGGAATCAATTACCGCGCAACCCCCGAGTGGGAAACTGAAGTGCTGCGCCTGACACAGGGCCGTGGAGTCGACCACGTTATCGAAGTCGGTGGTGCCGGAACCCTGGGCCGGTCAATTGCCGCCGCCGCCGCCGGTGGCCGGATCCAACTCATCGGCGTACTGACGGGACGCGGGGAAGAGCCCCTGATTCCCTATGGCCTTCTGGCCAAGCAGGCCAGCATTCAAGGCGTATTCGTGGGTTCACGCGGACACTTCGAACGCATGAATGCGGCGATCGCCGGCGCACGGCTCGAGCCCGTGATCGATCATGTCTTCGGCTTCGATGAGGCGCCGGCTGCCTACCGACATCTCGAACAGAGCGGGCATTTTGGCAAAGTCGTGATCCGCCTTTGATGAGCGAACTGACGGTACGCGAGGCCTCATTCGCGCTGCTGCGCGATTTTGGACTGACCACGGTATTCGGCAATCCCGGCTCCACCGAGCTGCCGATGTTCCGCAGCTTCCCAAAAGACTTCCGCTATGTACTCGGCCTGCAGGAATCGGTGGTGGTCGCCATGGCCGACGGCTTCGCCCAGGCGCGGGGCGACGCTGCGCTCGTGAATCTTCATTCGGCCATCGGTGTCGGCCACGCACTGGGTAGCATCTTCACGGCGTTCCGGAATCAATCGCCGCTGCTCATCACGGCCGGTCAGCAGGCGCGATCCATTCTGCCCTTCGAACCATTTCTCTATTCGGAGCAGGCACCGCAGCTGCCCAAACCCTATGTGAAGTGGAGCGTGGAGCCCGCGCGCGCCGCTGACGTACCTGCCGCCATCGCACGTGCCTATTACGTGGCCATGCAGCCGCCTCGCGGACCCACATTTGTGTCAATCCCGGTGGATGATTGGGATCGGCCCTGCTCATCCCTGGCGGCAAGGCAGGTAAGTTCGCGTGTCGCAGGGGATCCGGGGCTGCTCGCGCAGGCAGCGTCAGAGCTTGCCCGCGCACGGCAACCCGTCATCGTGGTGGGTGCTTCGGTGGCACGTGATGGCGCCTGGGATGAGACCGTAGCGCTTGCAGAGATGCATCAGGCCGCGGTCTGGGCAAGTCCCATGTCTTCGCGCAATAGCTTTCCCGAGAACCACAGGCTGTTCGCGGGGTTTTTGGTGGCCGATCGGGCCCGCATCGTGCAGCAGCTGGCCGGCAGCGATCTAATCCTGGTGCTTGGCGCGCCGGTGTTCACCTACCACGTGGAAGGCGAGGGTCCGCACATCCCCGCCGGAGCGCAGCTCTTGCAACTGACGGACGACCCAGCGGCAGCGGCACGCTGTCCGGTAGGCATCTCCATCGTCACGAATCTCAAGCTCGGCGTCGCCGCCCTTTTGGCGCAGTCTGCGGACGCCCGCGGCCAGGGCGGCGCATCGCGCACGGCGCCGAACATTCCGCCGCGCGCATCGCCGCTGCCGGGCGGCAAACTCACCGACGCCTACCTGTTGCAGCGGATCGCGGCACTGCGCCCCGCCAACAGCATCGTGGTCGAAGAGGCGCCGAGCAGCCGGGGCGCATTGCATGACCGTTTACCCATGGTTGATAGCGATAGCTTCTACACCTGCGCGAGCGGGGGATTGGGTCATGGCTTGCCGGCGGCCGTCGGTGTCGCACTGGCCTCACCGGAGAGAAAAGTCATCGCGCTGATCGGCGACGGCTCGGCCATGTACGCCATCCAGGGACTATGGAGCGCCGCCAGGCTCGGTGTTCCAGTCGCCTTCATCATCGTCAACAACGCGAGCTACCAGGCACTCGAGGACTTTGGCCGTCACTTCAACATAAGCGAACTGCCGGGTGTGCAATTGCCCGATCTTGATTTCTGCGCACTGGCGACGGGGCATGACGTCCGCTCGCTTAAAGTCGATCAATGTGAAGATCTGGACGCAGCGCTGCAACAGGTCTTCGCCGCCAAAGTTCCCATGCTGCTCGAGGTTCGGGTCGAACGATGAATCGAGTCAAATAAACGAACGCACAGGATCCTGGCCGTCCCAGCCAATACTCGCACGATAGAATTTGCTGAAGGCCGGTTCGAAGCCGCCACCGAGTTCGATCAGCTCGACGTAACCGGGCATTTGAGCAGTCGTATCCATGTAGGCTACGCGTCCCCCGGTGGGCACCGCCGCCAGAAACACCAGCGCGTGGCCTGCGGACCGATAGCGCTCGACATCGCGGTCGAAGTGCCACGTGGCGCGACCCCAGTGATGAAATCCGTAGCCGCGCCGTTCGATCCATTCGCGGTACACCGATGGCGCGTCATTGTTAGGCTGTATGAGTTCGATGTTCATATGACCCGCGAAACTCATTGCCAGCGACACATCGGCCTGCGACGCCGCACCGCGATATTGCGGATCGATCCCCGTGAAGTGATCGAGCACAAACCAGGGGCCGACTCCGGTCTTATCGATCCATGCCCGCATGGCTGCCTGGATGTCAGGCACGACATAGGCCATCTGAATGATCCCGTCATCGGGTTGCCCGAATCCAACCAAACCCATGTCGCTTCTCCTCGTGTGTTGGTGAGCTGAGAGTCAGTCGGCAACGCCCAGGGACCAGCCGCCATCGATCGAGATCTGCTGCCCGGTCAGATAAGCGGACGCGGGCGATGCAAGGAACAGCGCCAGGCCCGCCATATCCTCCGGAAATCCGACGCGATGCATTGGCACGATCTTGCCGACGGTTTCCTGCACGGCCGGATTCTTGGCGTGCCCGCCGCCAATGTTGGTGACGAAGAACCCGGGTGCGATCGCATTGACGGTGATGTTGTAGGCCGCCAGCTCGAGTGCCACGCAGCGCATGAAATGCGTGGCGCCGGCCTTGGCGGCCATGTAGGCGGAGCCGATCGCCGGTTCGCACAGATAGGAGGCGACCGATGAGGTGACGATCATGCGGCCCGAGCGCTGCGGGCGCATCAGGCGCGCGCCGGCGCGCAGCGTGGCAAAGATGCCGTTGAGATTGATGTCGATGACGCGGTTCCAGCGTTCATCGGTATAGCGCTCCAGCGCGCCTTCGGGATTACGCGGACGCTCCGATCCCACCCAGCTGCCGACGATGCCGGGCCCTGAATCGATGCCGGCGTTGGCGAACACCACATCGAGTCGCCCGTATGCGGCCACCGCTGCGTCGAAGGCACGATCAATGGCTGCGTGATCACGAACATCGACGACTTCGCCTCGTACCGTCCAGCCGCGCGAGCACAGCCGCTTCGTTTCGGCCTCGATGGCTTTTGCATCGACATCGAGCAGCGTCACGCGTGCACCGTTGGCGGCCAGCGCCTCGGCGAAACCGAGTCCGAGGCCGCTGGCGCCACCGGTCACGATGACGCCATAGCCCTCGACTTTGAACAAGTCCTGGATCTTCACTGCTTCACCTCCACCAGAATCTTGAGTCCTTCCTGGCGCCGCAATCGCTCCATGCCGAGCTCGATGAGTCCGTCGAATGGAATCGACTCCACCCAGCCGTCCAGCGGATAGGCTCCGCGCGCGGCTTCCTCGATGACGCTGGGAAAGGCATTCGCCGACATGGCCACCCCCGTGAGGTAAACCTCCGGCATCAACAGATCGAACGGCGGAATGACCACCGGTGCGTGATGGATGGCCACCACCACGGCCGTGCCATTGACGCGCGTGCCGAGCAGCATCGATCGAAACGCGATGGCGCCACCCGCCGCATCGACCGAAGCGTGCGCGCCGGCGCCACCGGTCAAGTCCCGCACCACCGTGATCGGATCACAGGTGGTGGGGTCGAATACGGAGCGTGCCCCCAGACCCTCGAGCACCGCGCGACGACCCGGAGAAGGATCAAAGATGATGCTGTCCACGCCGCGCCGCCGCAGCGTCAGGAACACGCCGATGCCGATCGGCCCTGCGCCGTGGATGGCGGCGACCTGGCCGGATTCGAGCCGGCAGCGGTTGGCGGTATTCCATGCCACCGACAGCGGCTCGATTAACGCTCCCTGTAACGCACTCATCGAGGGATGCAGTCGGTGCGCCATCGAGCGGCGCACCACGGTGTATTCCGCCAGGCCGCCACCGCGGCGGTTGTAGCCATGCAATGCGACCAGCGGACAATGCGGGTATTGCCCGGTCTGGCACCAGATGCAGCGACCGCAGCTCTCGAGCGGATCGACGGCAATGAGGTCGCCCATCGCCAGATCCTCAACGCCGCTCCCCAGCGCGACGACCTCGCCGCACAGCTCGTGGCCCAAGATGATGGGATTGGCGACGCCGGTCAGCGGGTGGGGCGTCGTACGGGTAGTGATCGGCCCATCGTAGTACTCGTGCAGATCACTGCCGCAGATGCCGTTATAGAGCACGCGTAGCTTGACGTCCCCGGGGCCGGGATCCGGATCCGGTACAGATTCCAGCCGCAAGTCGCGGTTACCGTAATAAACTGCGGCGCGCACAAATTCTCCCTAAGCCCCGATGGAGCGATCAACGATGGCCACGTACGTTCTGGTGCATGGCGCATGGCACGGCGGCTGGTGCTGGCACCGCATTGTCGCGCGCCTGCAGCGCGCTTCGCATCGTGTCATGGCGCCCGACCTGCTTTCACTCGGTATCGATGGAACGCCGCCGGGGCTGGTGACGCTGCGCGCCTGGACCGATCAGATCGCAGCCGTCGCCGAGTCGGCCGACGAGCCTATCGTGCTCGTCGGTCATAGCCGCGGCGGCATTGT
>Ga0302234_10003213_pt1 | contig 10012 bp, 9 predicted proteins | sample II_Palsa_N3_2_FD_193576 | JGI IMG/M metagenome (GOLD analysis project Ga0302234, IMG submission 193576) | Peat permafrost microbial communities from Stordalen Mire near Abisko, Sweden - II_Palsa_N3_2 | ecosystem: Environmental > Terrestrial > Soil > Palsa > Peat permafrost | place: Sweden... | reverse complement strand
ATGCACCTTCGTGGCTATGGTCCAGCGTGGTCGATCTGGTCGCCGAGCACGAGCGCGGCTATCTCGAGCATTGCCGCAAGTACGTGTTGCTGGATCACGATTGATCGGCTTTGACGTGTGGGTTCAAGAAAACATTGATCTCGCGTTCCGACCTTGGCACTGAGGGTTTATCTGTTTAGCGCCACGCCGTTTGCTTGAACGGCCCCTGCTGCCGATAACGGCTCGGCGCGACGCCGCACGACGCCTTGAATGCCGCGATGAAACCGGAGTAGCTGTCAAAACCCGACTCGATGGCGATTTGCGTGAGCGTTCTGGCCGGCTCTTGTTCCATCAGCGCTCTGGCGGCATGAACGCGCACTCGCGTGACGTACTGCCAGAGCGAGCACCCCATCGCCGCGCGAAACAAGCGGCAAAGATGGAACGCGCTGGTGGCGGAAGCGCTGGCAATGGAGGCCAGATCCATGGGTTCGTGAAAGTTAGAGTGGACATAATCCATCGCGCGGCGAATACGCCAATCTATCGGGGTGCACCCCGATTTTCGCGAGAATCCTTCGGCAGCTCCACCGACGGCGGCAGCAAAGCTGACGAAAATGGATTCACCCACCAGAGGTCCATAGGGGCTACCGGCCAGCATGTCAGCGTGCATCGCGCGCATCAGAAAGCTGAGCGTTGGCGATGCGTGTCCGATGGCTGGCGCGATTTCGCTTCGCAACCCGCCGTGCTCTTGGCCGAGCGCATCGGTCAACGCGGCCGGCGTGAAATACAGGCAGGCGAAATCCACCGGGCGATCCCACCAGACCTTGGCCGAGGCACCTGCGGGAATGATGGAAACATGATCGGGCGGTAACGATGTGCCGCTGCGATGGCCTTCCATGTCCCAGCCCATGCTCAACGGCTCGTGATCGAGCCGCAGGCCGAAATGGTGAAATGGCACGCCCGGCGTCACGTCGGCCATCGGGCCAAAGCACGATTGCTCCACGACGAAGGCCGAATGCAGGCGACGGTGCGCCACCTTGTCCTCGAACCACGGCGGCACCCGCGTCATGACCACGGCAGCTGCGTCCATCGGGCTACTCCGGGAGGTAATCGAGAGATACACGCCTGGAAAAAAGATTAGCAGGATTCAGAAAGAACGGCGCTGGGCGTTGAGGCTAATCTGGCTGTGCACGTCACATCGCGTCCTTTGTTCAAGGACGGCGATCTACGCACATCGACAGGGGGAGTCATGAAAGTTCAGCGTTCACTTTTGCTCGTTGCCAACGCACTATTTTTGCTTGGGCCGGCGGCAGCCTCGGTCGCGTTCGCCACACCGGCGGATGCACCTCCGGTGCAGGAACAGGCCGGCCTCCAGCAGCAGTTGATCGCCGCCGACCGGGCCCTGTTCGACGTCACCACGGGACCCCACCCGGACGTCGAGAAGTACCAGCAGATGCTGGCTCCCGACTATGTCGACATCGAGTTTGGGATTGTCCACTCCCGCCAAGAGGACGTTGACCAGGTCAAGGTGATGCGGGACTTTTCGATTGACTACAAGAATCCCAAGGCCGTCGTCCTCTCGCCCACCTCGGGCTACGTTCTCGCCGACGTGCGCTATTCAGGCGTCGTCAACGGCGGAGGCATCCAGAATCATGTGCTTTCCACCACCATCTACTCACTCGAGCAAGGCAGGTGGCTTGCGCACCTGCAGATGTCCCAACCGTATGCCGCAGCGCCGAAATCCACAGCAGCCGTCCCGGACAGCGATCCCACGCTCGTCGCGCTGCGCGCACTGGCCTCGCAGGTGGAAGCGCGGGTTCACGTCCCCGGCTACCCCGCGTTCACTCCGCCGAAGGTGATGCTCGATGCCGGCATGGGCGTCTCGTACTTCAGTTACGGCGACCAGACCGTGCATGAGGCGCAGTTTGCCGACCTGCCCGCACCGATGCAGAGCATATGGAATCAGTGGGCCACGTACACCACCGACCAACCGACCGGCAAGGCGCTCTTCGATGACATGTTTCATCGTTTCTTCTTCGTCCATGAGCTGGGCCACTGGATGGCCAGCCAGGTTGTCGCCGGACTTCCAAAGGGCGAGATAAGTGTCATCGCCAAAAACGACGCCGGCCATAAGTGGGAGGGAGAAATAGCCGCAAACCGCATTGCCGTTGCCTGGTATCGTGAGCATGACCCGCAATACCTCGCCAAGCTGGTGAAGGACTTCCGCAGCATCCAGGCGCACCTGCCGGACCCCGTACCCGCCGGCATCGACAAGAAAACCTATTTCACCGACAACTACCAGAAACTGGGCACCGATCCACTGGCTTACGGCTGGTACCAGCTGCAGATGGTGCTGATCGCCTATGACGAGCCCGCTCGAAGCTTCCAGCAGGTGCTCGACGCGCTGCCCAAGAATCGTTACGAGTGACGTGCCGACCTTGGATCGGTCGACAGCTCAATCGTGCTCACGCGGACCGAGCCGGCCAAGAAGCTGGCCGGCTAGTGCGTGCGCTCCACCGCATAAGCGGCCAGTGCCAGCAGCGCATCGCGATGTGCTGAATCCGGTAGCACCTGCAGCGCGGCGCCGGCCGCATCGGAATGAAAGACGGCCCGCTGATGCGTGCGTCCCAGCGCACCGGAGTCGCGGATGGCGGCGATGATGCGGTCGAGCGAATCCAGGCCGCCGTGTTCTATCGCGTGGCGCAACGACTGCGCCTGCTCGGGGGTGGATTTTTCCAGCGCGTAGATGACCGGCAGCGTGGGCTTGCCTTCGGCCAGATCGTCGCCGATGTTCTTGCCCAGCGTGTCGGCATCGGAAACGTAGTCGAGGAGGTCGTCGGCGATCTGGAACGCATAGCCGAGCTGCATGCCGTATTCGCGCAGCGCGGCGATCTGGTTTTCCGGCAGGCCGCCAAGAATGCCGCCCAGCTCGGTGGCGGCAGCAAACAGCACCGCGGTCTTGCGCTCGATCACCGCCAGGTAGGCCGCCTCGTTGACGTCGGCGTTGCCGATGTTGAGCAGCTGCAGCACTTCGCCTTCGGCGATGGTGTTGGTCGTGTCGGCCAGGATGCGCATGATCCGCATATCGTCCAGTTCCACCATCAGCTGGAACGAGCGCGAGTACAGAAAATCGCCGACCAGTACGCTGGCGGCGTTGCCCCACAGCGCGTTGGCGGTCTTGCGGCCGCGGCGCAAATCCGACTCGTCGACCACGTCGTCGTGCAGCAGGGTCGAGGTGTGGATGAACTCGATGATCGCCGCCAGCTTGGTGTGCTGATCGCCGCGGTAGCCGGCGGCTCCGGCGGCCAGCACGTGCAGCATCGGGCGCAGGCGCTTGCCGCCGCTGGCGATGATGTGATCGGCAATCTGGTTAATCAGCACCACGTCGGACGACAAACGCTGGCGGATCAGCGCGTCGACGCGCTGCATGTCGGCAGCGGCGAGAGCACGCACTTGGGAGAAGTCGGCGGGGCGGCTGGCGTCGGCTGGCATCGAGTTCATGAAGGCTTCAAATCGGCGTGTGTCGCAATTATAGGGTGCGACAGGTAATTACGCCGTGACACGACGCCGCGAGCTACGGCAAGCCCCGCCCAGCAGGCTCTTGCGAAAAACTTTACGGCTTGTTTACGCCCCAGCGCCGAATCGATACCCCTTTGTTATGCGCCAATTCCTACAGTGCGCTCCTTACTTTACCGAGCCTGCGCCAATGGATTTCGTCTACCTGCTGCTGCTGATCGTGCTGTGCGCAGCCACCCTGGGTCTCTTGCTGATCTGCGATCGACTGAGTCCGCGCAAGTAATCGTGATCGGCGGGCCCCCGCCAAACGTATCCGCCGTTGCCTCGATCGACACGGCTTCTTCAGCAACGTTACTGAGTCCCTCCTCATGAATGTCCTCTATGTCCTCGCCGGGCTGATCGCTGTGGCGCTGACCGGCTACCTCTGCGTGGCACTTCTCAAGCCGGAGTGGTTCGAATGACCACGAATGACTTTGTCCAGATCGGGTTTTTCCTGGTCATCCTGCTGCTGCTGGTCAAGCCGCTGGGTGGCTACATGGCCAGTGTGTTTTCCGACACCCCCAATCGCCTCACGCGTTTCGGCGGCGGTGCGGAGCGGCTGATCTATCGACTGTGCGGCATTCGCCAGGACGAAGACATGGGCTGGAAGCGCTATGCGCTGGCCGTGCTGGTGTTCAATGTCCTCGGCCTACTGGTGGTCTATGCGCTGCAGCGCCTGCAGCAGTGGCTGCCGCTGAACCCGCAGCACTTTGCCGCCGTGTCGCCCGACTCGGCGCTCAACACCGCGATCAGTTTTGCCAGCAATACCAACTGGCAGGGCTATGGCGGCGAGTCGACCATGAGCTACTTCACCCAGATGCTCGGACTGGCGGTGCAGAATTTCCTCTCGGCCGCCACGGGTATCGCGGTGCTGATTGCGATCATCCGCGGCTTCAGCCGTCGCAGCGCGCTGGGCCTAGGCAACTTCTGGGTCGACATGACGCGCAGCACGCTGTACATCCTGATGCCGCTGTCGCTGGTCCTGACGCTGCTGCTGGTGTCGCAGGGCGTGGTGCAGAACTTCAAGTCCTATGTCGACGTGCCGGTGGTGCAGACCACCACGGTCAGCGAGCCGGTGCTGGACGCTTCCGGCGCCGCGCTGAAAGACAAGGCCGGCAACCCGGTGATGAAGCCGACCGAAGTCTCGACGCAGACCCTGCCGATGGGCCCGGCTGCCTCGCAGATCGCGATCAAGCAGCTCGGCACCAACGGCGGCGGCTTCTTCAACGTCAACTCCGCGCACCCGTACGAAAACCCCACACCCTTCAGCAATTTCCTCGAGCTGCTGTCGATCCTGCTGATTCCCGCCGCGCTCTGCTACACCTTTGGCGAGCTGGTGAAAGACAAGCGCCAGGGCTGGGCACTGCTGGCGGTGATGCTGGTGATCTTTGTGCCGCTGCTGATCGCCTGCACGGCGGCCGAGCAGGCGGGTAATCCCGCCTTCAACGCGCTGCATGTCGATCAGACGGCCTCTGCGCTGCAGGCTGGCGGCAATATGGAAGGCAAGGAAACGCGCTTCGGCATCGTCAACTCCACCCTGTGGGCCACCGCAACCACCGCCGCGTCGAACGGCTCGGTCAATGCGATGCATGACTCGTTCACCCCGCTGGGCGGCCTGATTCCGATGTGGCTGATCCAGCTGGGCGAGGTGATCTTCGGCGGCGTCGGCTGCGGGCTTTACGGCATGCTCGCCTTCGCGGTGGTCGCGGTATTCATCGCCGGGCTCATGGTCGGCCGCACGCCGGAATACCTCGGCAAAAAGATCGAAGCCTACGAAATGAAAATGGCCAGCCTCGCCGTGCTGCTGCCGTGCGCCCTGGTGGTGATCGGCACGGCGATTGCGGTGATGGTGCCGGCTGGTTTTGCCGGTGTGGCCAACCCTGGTGCGCACGGCTTCACCGAAATGCTTTATGCCGTGAGCTCGGCCTCCAACAACAACGGCAGCGCGTTCGGCGGTTTGTCGGCCAACACGCCGTTCTGGAACGTGCTGCTCGGCATCTGCATGTTCCTCGCGCGGTTCCCGCTGATCATCGCGATGCTGGCGATGGCCGGTGCCCTGGCCGCCAAGCGTCACGTGCCCGCCACGGCCGGCACCTTGCCGACGCATACGCCGCTGTTCGTCACGCTGCTGGCCTGCGTGGTGATCGTGATCGGCGCGCTGACCTTTCTGCCGGCGCTGGCCCTGGGGCCGATCGCCGAATACCTGATGTCCGCTCACTGATGCACTCGCCATCGATCTTATCGGGACACTGATTGCATGACTTCGCATACTGAAACGATGGGCAACGCGCCCGTCAGCAACTTCAACCGCGCGCTGGTGATTGCCGCGCTCGGTGACTCGTTCCGCAAGCTGTCGCCGCGGCTGCAGTTCCGCAACCCGGTGATGTTCGTGGTGTTCGTCTGCAGCGTGCTGACCACCCTGCTGTGGGTGCAGGCGCTGGCCGGCCACGGCGAGGCGCCGACGGCCTTCATCTTCTGGGTCAGCCTGTGGCTGTGGTTCACCCTGCTGTTTGCCAACTTTGCCGAAGCCCTGGCCGAAGGCCGCGGCAAGGCCCAGGCCGACGCGCTGCGCAGCTCGCGCAAGGACGTACTCGCCAACAAGCTGGCCAGCGCCGATCGCAACGCCGCGATCACGATGACGCCATCGAGCGAACTGCGCACCGGCAACTTTGTGCTGGTGATGGCGGGCGATCAGATTCCCGGCGACGGCGAAGTGGTGGTTGGCGCGGCCAGCGTCGACGAAAGCGCGATCACCGGCGAGTCTGCGCCGGTGATCCGCGAATCCGGCGGCGATCGCAGTGCCGTCACCGGCGGCACCAAGGTGCTGTCCGACTGGGTGGTGGTGCGCATCACCAGCAACCCGGGCGAGAGCTTTCTCGATCGCATGATCGCGATGGTCGAAGGTTCCAAGCGCCGCAAGACGCCGAACGAAATCGCGCTGACGATTCTGCTGGCCAAGTTCACGCTGATCTTTCTGCTTGCGTGCTCCACGCTGCTGCCGTATTCGATCTACAGTGTGAAAGTGGCCGGCGCCGGCCATCCGATCACGCTGACCGTGCTGATCGCGCTGCTGGTGTGCCTGATCCCGACCACCATTGGCGCGCTGCTGTCGGCCATCGGCATTGCCGGCATGGACCGGATGATTCGCGCCAACGTCATCGCTACGTCGGGTCGCGCCGTGGAGGCGGCCGGCGACGTCGACGTGCTGCTGCTCGACAAGACCGGCACCATCACGCTGGGCAACCGTCAGGCCGTGCAGTTTCATCCCGCGCCGGGCATTGCCGATCACGTGGTGGCCGAAGCTGCGCAGCTGGCTTCGCTGGCGGACGAAACGCCGGAAGGCCGCAGCGTGATCGTGCTGGCTAAGGAAAAGCATGGTCTGAGCGAGCCGCAGCTGGCCGAGGGTGAAGCGCAGTTCGTGCCGTTCACCGCGCAGACGCGCATGAGCGGCGTCGATATCGGCTCGCGCCAGATCCGCAAGGGTGCGCTGGATGCGGTCGAGCGTCACCTGGAAGCGCAGAGCAGCCACCTGCCGCCGCTGGTCAAACGCATGGCCGAGGACATCGCCCGTCGCGGTGCCACGCCGCTGATCGTCACCGAAGGCGCGCGCGCGCTCGGCGTGATCGAGCTGAAGGACATCGTCAAGGTCGGCATCAAGGAGCGTTTCGCCGAGATGCGCAAGATGGGTATCAAGACCATCATGATCACCGGCGACAATCCGCTGACGGCCGCGGCGATCGCGGCCGAAGCCGGCGTCGATGATTTCCTCGCCGAAGCCACGCCGGAAGCGAAGCTGAAGCTGATCCGCGACATGCAGGCCGAAAACCGCCTGGTCGCAATGTGCGGCGACGGCACCAACGATGCTCCCGCGCTGGCGCAGGCTGATGTGGCGGTGGCGATGAACACCGGCACGCAGGCGGCGAAAGAAGCCGGCAACATGGTCGACCTGGATTCGAACCCGACCAAGCTGATCGAAGTGGTGGCCATCGGCAAGCAGATGCTGATCACCCGCGGCGCGCTGACCACGTTCTCGATCTCCAACGATATCGCCAAATATTTCGCGATCATTCCGGCGGCGTTTGCCACCACGTATCCCGCGCTCAACGCGCTGAACGTGATGCATCTGGCCACGCCGCAGAGCGCGATTCTTTCGGCGGTGATCTTCAACGCGCTGATCATCATCTTCCTGATCCCGCTTGCGCTGAAGGGCGTCAAATATCGCGCGCTGGGTGCGGGTGCGCTGCTGCGGCGCAACCTGCTGGTCTACGGCCTGGGCGGCATCGTGGTGCCGTTCATCGGCATCAAGATCATCGACATGCTGCTCGTCGTTTGCGGATTCGCCTGAGCGTAGCTGGCCTGATTCATTTTCACCGTCATGCCTGAGTTGACATGACGACTTACTTCTCTCTGGAGTCTGTCGATGCAAACCCTGAAGCTTTCTGTCTCGCTACCCGACGCAACCCATCCCGATATGGAGCTGCGCCTGTCGGCCAATGATTCGGACTGCGAAGTCGTTATCGCCTTGCCCGCAGGGACACGCGTCGACCTGGCCAAGCCAGCGGTCGTCAGCGTCAACCCGCTGAGCGCGGTCAACGACGAATACGAGCTCGGTGGTTACGCCGGCATCTGATCAAAAGAATTACCGCGACACACTGCACCACTCACTTATTTCACCTATTTCACCACCAGTCTGGTCCGGCACGGACCACAGTTGCAGGGGCTTTAACTTTTATGCAGTACAAGACACTTCTTTCCGGCGCGATCCTCATGGCCATGCTGCCAGTCGGCCAGGCGATGGCTACGGTCGACGCCTCGGCCGGCGCAGCGCTCACTTCGGATTCGCAGTCGGCCATGTCCGCGCCGGCGACGGCCAAGGTATCGAGCAGCGATTGTTCGGCCGGATTTTTGAGCCGCTTTGCCGCCGCCTATCGCGAGGATGCCGAGCCAGCCGATCCGAATGCCGCATCGCCAGCACGGCGCGGTATGGATGCCCCCTTCAGCTCGCCGCCGTTCCCGTCGAGCGAGTGGCAGCTCGGTGGCGTCGACAATCCGATCGGCGTGCCGGATACCAACTCGCAGTACCCGCTAGAGAAGGCGCTGGCTTGTACGGGCTTTGGGCACTGGATGCAGAAAAATCGCATCGAAATGTATGGGTGGATCAATCCCTCGATGAACATCAGCTCGTCGAGCTTCACCAACTACCCGTTGTCCTATGCCACGCGCCCGAACCGAGTAGAGTTTCAGCAGGCGCTGTTTCGTATCGAGCGACTTCCAGACACGGTGCAGACCGATCACATCGACTGGGGCTTCCATTTCGACGATCTGTACGGGTACGACTATCACTACACCACAATGAAGGGTGTCACCAGCGATCAGCTGCTGAATCACCCTAATTCCAACGGGCCGCAGGAAGGGCTCGTATACGGCAACGACCCGATGATCGGGTATGTCGATCTGTACATTCCCTGGGTAGCGCAGGGAATGGTGATTACGGCTGGCCGGTATCTATCGCTGCCGGATATCGAGGCGCAGTTCTCGCCTAATAACTATCTGCTGACACATTCGATTCTGTATACGGTCGATGCGTACACCAATATGGGCATCGTCACGACGACGAAGCTCAACGATCAGTGGACGGTGCAGCTCGGTGTACATGGTGGCGACGATTCGGCCATCTGGGATGACACCAGCCGACTGAGCGCGCAGGCCTGCGTTCGCTGGGTATCGAAGTCGAACGATGACATGCTTTATCCCTGCGTGGAGTCGTATAACCATAGCAACCAGAGCTACAACAACCTGCAGGAATTTGTGCTCACCTGGGGTCATCGCTTCTCGCCGAACGTGCATATGCTGACCGAGGCGTACCGCATGTTCGTGCGCAACCAGTCGCTCGCCACCGACCCGTCGCAGGCACATGCGCCGGAAGGTGAGCCGGGTTATCCACTGGGCGAAGCGCCCGACTTCCCGCTCGGTCACAACCCTGCCTTCGGCATCGTCAACTATTTCAATATCGAGTTGAACCCGACCAACATGATCTCGATCCGCAACGAGTTCTATAACGATGAACAAGGTCAGCGCACAGGTTTCGCTACACGTTATTCCAGCCACACGATCGGCATGACGCACTGGGCTACGCCGGATCTCGAAATTCGCCCGGAATTCCGCTACGAACATGCGTACGATTTCCCGGCTTATAACAACGGCAAGAAGAACTACCAGACCACGGCGCTGCTCGACGCCATCCTTCACTACTGAGAAACATCATGGGCAAATTACTGCGTCAATCCATTGTTATGCTGCTGCTGATGACGGTTATCACCGGCATTGCGTATCCGCTGCTCGCCACCGGCTTGGCGCAGGTGATGTTTCCTGGGCAGGCCAACGGCAGCCTGATCGAGAAGAACGGCAAACCGGTCGGCTCGGCGCTGATCGGTCAGTCGTTCACTGATGCGAAGTACTTCTGGGGTCGTCCGTCGGCCAC
>Ga0302234_10003210_pt1 | contig 10017 bp, 7 predicted proteins | sample II_Palsa_N3_2_FD_193576 | JGI IMG/M metagenome (GOLD analysis project Ga0302234, IMG submission 193576) | Peat permafrost microbial communities from Stordalen Mire near Abisko, Sweden - II_Palsa_N3_2 | ecosystem: Environmental > Terrestrial > Soil > Palsa > Peat permafrost | place: Sweden... | reverse complement strand
GGCTGCTGGATGCCTTCGTCGCCGTGCTGATGCTGGTGCTGGCGTCGGTATTGCTGGGTGCATTTGGCTGAACTGTCGTGCTGTGTGCACGCGGCGCTCGGTTATCATGCGCGTCTGCATTCGACGTTGGACCTCCAGGGCATGACCACCTTACGCTTCGCGCTAGCGCAATTCGATTTTTCGGTGGGTGCGGTGGCCGCCAACGCGAAACGCATGCGTGGCTTGATCGAACAAGCGCAAGTGCAGGAGGCGGCGCTGATCGCGTTTCCGGAGCTGGCGTTGAGCGGTTATCCACCGGAGGATTTGTTGTTGCGGCCGAGTTTCCTGGCAGCTTGCGAAAATGAGCTGAAATCTTTGGCGGCAGCATCTGCAGGCACGGCAGTTATCGTTGGCCACCCGCACAGCGAGGGTGAGGTCTTCAACGCGGCCAGCCTGTTGCGTGAGGGCGCGATCGAAGTCACGGCGCACAAGCAGGCGCTACCCAACTACGGTGTTTTCGACGACAAGCGCTATTTTCGACCCGGCCATGAAAGTGTGGTGGTTACCATCGACGGCGTGCGCGTCGGCCTGCTGATTTGCGAAGACGTCTGGATGCCGGAGCCGGCAGCACAGGCGGCGGCAGCGGGTGCCGAACTCATCGTAGTCATCAATGCATCGCCCTGGGATGACGCCAAGCAGTCGACTCGCGAGGCCGTGCTGACGGCACGGGCACAGGAAACCGGCTGCGCGATTGCCTACGTCAACGTGGTTGGTGGCCAGGATGAGGTGGTTTACGACGGTGCCTCGCTGCTGGTGAATGGCGACGGCCGCATTGCTGCCCGTGCGCCGGCATTCGTCGAGGGGCTGCTGTGGGCGCAGTTCGACGCGCAGACGCGCAGCCTTATTGCGGAAGACTGGCCCGAGGCCACGGATACCTCGCACGAAGCGGTTCTGTACGCAGCACTTGTGCGCGGCATCCGCGACTACATCGACAAGAATGGCTTCGGCGGTGTGTTGCTGGGCCTGTCCGGCGGCATCGATTCGGCGTTGACCCTGGCACTCGCGGTCGATGCGCTGGGCGCTGATCGCGTCACCGCGGTGATGATGCCGATGCGCTACACCTCACAATTGTCGCTGGACGGAGCCCGTGCACAGGCGGAGCAGCTCGGCGTGGATTATCACGTGATCTCGATCGAGCCGACCTACGAGTCGTTCATCGATGCGTTGACGCCGGCGTTTGCAGGCAAGCCAGCCGATACCACCGAGGAAAACCTGCAGTCGCGTACGCGTGGCGTGATGCTGATGGCGTTGTCCAACAAGCACAGCCGGTTGCTGCTGGCGACTGGCAACAAGAGTGAGATGGCTGTCGGCTACGCCACCTTGTATGGCGACATGTGCGGCGCCTACGCGCCGCTGAAAGACGTTTACAAAACCGAGGTCTACAAGCTTTCGCGCTGGCGCAATATCCAGCCGGGTGGTGCGGAGTTCATCCCGGAGGCCGTGATCGAGCGGCCGCCGTCGGCCGAGCTGCGCGAGGATCAGACCGATCAGGATTCACTGCCGCCTTACGACGAGCTCGATGCCATCCTCGAACGCTTTATCGAAGGCGAGCAGTCGCAGGCCGATATCGTTGCCGCGGGATTCGCCGCCGAGACAGTGCGACGCGTCGCGCGGCTGGTGCTGGCCAACGAGTTCAAGCGGCGTCAATCGGCCCCTGGACCGCGCGTCACCACCCGTGCGTTTGGTCGCGAGCGGCGTTATCCCATCACATCCGGGTGGCGATAACAGGGATTCGGGGGCTGGCTCGCCTCGACGCTGCTCCGTCCGGCAGCAATAAAAAAGCCGGCGATCACTCGCCGGCTTTTCGATTTCTGACCAATCTCCTCAATAGTGTCCGGAGAATGGCACCATCTTGCGCAAGGTCGACGGCGCATGCGGCCACTTCGGGTCGGTCAGGTAGGGGTGATTCGGGTAGTTCAGCGCCAGCACCTGACGGGTCTGGTCGGCCAGTTCCTTGTGGTCGAGTGCCAGATAGCTACGGGTGAGGATCGCCAGCGCATCGCCGGTTTGCGGCGCCTGCTGGTAATGCTCGATGACATACTGCGAGCGGTCGGCGGAAGCCACATAAGCCTTGTTGCGCAGGTAGAACTTGGCTACATCTATCTCGAACTGCGCCAGACTGTTACGCAGATAAATCATGCGCTGACGGGCGTCGGCTGCGTAGGCGCTGTCGGGATAGCGCCGGGTCAGTTCGGAGAAATCGTCGAACGACTGCAGGTTGTACCCTTGGTCGCGACGCGCCTGGCTATTCTCGCGGTAGACGTAGCGTTCGATCACACCACTGGTGCGCTCGAAATTGATCAGACCGCGCAGGTAGTAGGCATAATCGATGTGATTGTTGGCCGGATACGTCTTGAGGAAGCGGTTCACCGTCGAATAGGCATCATCCAGCTGGTTGTTCTTGTACTGCGCGTAAGTCAGATCAAGCTGGGCCTGCTCGTTGTACGGACCCGACGGAAAACGCGCAATCAGGCGCTGATAGGCTTTGACTGCCGCCGCATAGTCGGAATTTTCCAGCGAATCGTGCGCGGTGTTGTAAAGCGCATCTACCGGCATGGTATCGAGCGTGTCGCGTTTATGATGGAACATTGAACATGCGCTCATCGATACCGCGAGCGCGAGCACGATAAGTACCTTGAAAACACGCAATTTGGACATCGACAGTTTCATTACACGCATGGGAAAAGAATTCAGATGTTTGATCGAAGAGGCATGATAGCCGAAACCGGCCACAGCCCGTGGGGACAACCATGACTACCATTCGGCACGAGGCGGACGTGCCTCTGGCCGCCGCAGGACGTAGATTCGACCAGGCTTTGGCCGAGATGTTCCCGGATTACTCACGGTCGCGACTCAGCGGCTGGATCAAATCCGGCGCGGTGACCCTGGATGGCGCGCAGGCGCCGCCCCGTCAGCTGCTGCGTGGCGGGGAGCAGGTTTTGCTGCAGGTCGAGCTGGAGGTCGAGGTCTCCAGCGAGCCCGAGGCGATCGCGCTGGAGATCGTGCACGAGGACGAATATCTGCTGGTGCTGAACAAGCCGGCCGGGCTGGTGGTACACCCAGGGGCCGGTAACCCGGCTGGAACCTTGCTGAACGCGTTGCTGCACCACGATCCGAAGCTGGCCGAGCTGCCGCGCGGCGGCATTGTGCACCGACTGGACAAGGACACCTCCGGACTGATGGTGGTGGCCAAAACATTGCCGGCCTGTACGGCGCTGGTCGACCTGCTGTCCCGTCACGAAGTGGAGCGCCAATACGAGGCTGTTGTGCTGGGTACGATGGTGTCCGGCGGCACGGTAGACGCACCCATCGGCCGCCACATGGGCGATCGACTGCGCCAGTCGGTGCGCGACGAAGAGGATGGTAAGCATGCGGTGACGCATTACCGGCTGCGCGAGCGCTTCCGTGCCCACAGCCTGTTGCAGTGCCAGCTGGAAACCGGCCGCACGCACCAGATCCGCGTGCACATGGCGCATATCAACCACCCGCTGCTGGGCGACCCGCTCTACGGCGGCGGCCTGAAACTGCCCAAGGGCGCCTCACCCGAACTGATCGCCACTCTGCGCGGTTTTCGCCGCCAGGCGCTGCACGCCGAGCGGCTTTCATTCGCGCATCCGGTCACGGAGGAGGCGCTGTCGTTCAATGCGGAACGGCCGGCAGACCAGCTGGCGTTGATCGAAGCGCTACGGGCGGATCTGGCAGCCCACGGCGCTGACGAGTATTGAATGTCGGTGGCGGATAGTTTTCTCCCAGGCACCGATAGCTGGATTTACCCGGACTGGCCGGCGCCAGCCAGCGTTCGTGCGTGCGTAACCACCCGGCATGGGCCCGGTGTATCGGCAGCGCCGTTTGATCGGCTCAATCTCGGTCTGCGCAGCGGCGACGCGGTCGACGTGGTCAACGCCAATCGTGGTGGCTTGCAGCAGGCGCTGGCGCTGCCGGCAACACCGCGCTGGTTGCATCAGGTGCATGGCACAACCGTGGCCGAGCTGGGGCCGTTGCCGAGTGAGGATGAGCCACTGGCGGATGCTGCGGTGTCGCATCTGCCAGGTACAGTTCTGGCGATCCTTACGGCCGATTGTTTGCCTGTGCTGTTTTGCACAGCAGATGGACGCGAGATTGCCGCCGCCCACGCCGGTTGGCGTGGCCTGGCAAACGGTGTGCTGGAAGAAACGTTGACCCAGCTGCGCGCGCCGCGCGAGCACTTGCTGGCGTGGCTGGGGCCATGTATCGGTGCGGCTTCGTATGAAGTCGGAGAAGAGGTGCGCGCTGGTTTTGTAGAAAACGATGCGGACGCGCAGGCTTGTTTCGTCGCAACTCGTCCAGGCCACTGGTTGTGTGATCTGGTCGCACTGGCACGTCTTCGGTTGCAAGCTGCCGGTGTTGCTCACATTTATGGTGGTGGCTTCGATACGTTCACCGATCCTCGTTTCTACTCCTATCGACGGGAAGGCGAGCGCAGCGGACGTTTCTCCAGTCTGATCTGGCTGGAACCAAAGAGTACGCCCCAAGTCTGAGAGTCGACGGGTTACGTCTGGACATCAGCCAGGGCAGCGAGAAAACCATTGCGCCATGTGTTGATATCGTGGTTTTCCAGCACGCCCATCATCGCGCGCCAGCGCCGCTGCCGTTCCTTCAGCGGCATTTTCAACGCGCGTTCCAACGCATCGGCGACTTCGGCGGTGTCGGCAGGGTTGATGAGCAGCGCGTCGGGCAGTTCGAAAGCGGCGCCCGCAAAACCCGAAAGTACCAGTACGCCGGGATTTTCCGGATCCTGACTGGCAACGTACTCCTTGGCGACCAGGTTCATGCCATCGCGTAATGGTGTGACCAGACCGACTCGCGCGTTACGGTAGTAGCCGGTGAGCACGCTGTGGGGGAACGATTGATTGACGTAGCGGATCGGTACCCAGTCCGGTGCGGCGTACATGCCATTGATATGGCCGGCGCTGCGTTCCAGGTCCTTGCGGATCTGGCGGTACTCAGGCACGACGCCGCGCGTGGTCGGTGCGATTTGCAAAAAGGTTATCTGCCGATGCAGCTCAGGTGCACGCTCCAGCAGATGCGCGTAACCGCGGAAGCGTTCGGGCAGTCCTTTGGAATAGTCGAGCCGGTCGACGCCGATGATCAGCGCCCGGCCCTCCAAGCTGTTATGCAGTTGTTCGATTTCTTCGAGTGACTCGGCGTCGTGTGCGGTCTGGGCCACTAGTGCGGTATCGATACTGATCGGAAACACGCCGGCGCGAAAACGGCGACCGTTGGCAGCCTGCAGCCTTCCAGCTTTGCGCATGGTGCCGCCGATTTCGTACAGGAAGTAATCCTCCAGGGCGCGCAGGTCGCGGGCGGTCTGCAAGCCGACCAGGTCGTAGCTGGCCAGTGTTTCCAGCAGGTCGCGATGCTTCGGCAGGACGATCAGCAGCGCGGCAGGCGGCAATGGCGTGTGCAGAAAGAAACCGATGCGATTTTTTACGCCGCGCTCGCGCAGCATCGAAGCAATCGGTATCAGGTGATAGTCGTGTACCCAGAGGATGTCGTCTGGCTTGAGAAGCTTCAGCAGATGATCGGCAAACAGCGCGTTGGTGCGCATATAGCCATCCAGATGGCTACGCTGATAGTCGACCATGTCGAGTCGAAAATGCAGCAGCGGCCATAAGGTGCGGTTGGCAAAGCCTGCGTAGAACTCGTCATGATCCTGGCGCGAAAGATCGAACGTGGCGTAGTCGACGGATTCATGACTGACCCGATGGAGTTTTTCGTTGTTGGAGACCTTGCCGCTCCAGCCAAACCACAGCCCGCCGCGTTCTTGCAGCGTTGCCTGCATGGCCGACGCAAGCCCACCGGTAGATGTCTGCCCGGGCAGCGCGATCCGGTTAGATATCACCACCAGACGGCCGGGTTTGTGATCGCTCATAGCGCCTCCTCCCAGCGGCGGGAGAGCCGCATTGCTGCCTGAATCATGCCGACCAGTGAATAGGTTTGCGGATAGTTGCCCCAATGCTCGCCACTGCCTGGTGCCAGATCTTCTGACAACAGCCCAAGCGCGTTGCGCTTGCTCAGCATGTTTTCGAACATCGCTCGCGCCTGTTCCTCGCGACCGGTGGACGCCATGGCCTCGATGTACCAGAACGTGCAGATGTTGAAGCTGGTTTCCGGCGTACCGAAATCGTCCGGAGCGATATAGCGGAACAGATAATTGCCGCGGCCCAGTGCCGCGCCGATGGCATCTACTGTGGCGACGAAACGCGGGTCGTTCGCTTCGATGAAGCCGATATCGGCCAGCAGCAGCAGGCTGGCGTCCAGATTCTCGCCGTCGTAAGCGTCAACGAAATAGCCGAGCGTCGCATTCCACGCGCGCGCCTCGATGCGGGCGTGAAGCTCGATGGCTTCGTGGTGCCAGTAACGCGCCCGGTCATCCAATCCCAGCTCGGTGGCAATGTGCGCCAGACGATCGCAGGCGGCCCAGCACATGGCTGCGGAGTAGGTGTGCACCGAGGCGCGGCCACGAAATTCCCACAGACCGGCGTCGGGCTGCTCGGCCATGCGCAGTGCGGCTGTGCCCATGCGCTCAAGCCGCTTGAACATGATCGCGTCGCCGCGATGCTCGATGCGGCGATCGAAAAACAGCTGCGCCGATGACAGCACCACGGAACCGTAGGCGTCGTTCTGGCGCTGCTGCCAGGCGTCGTTGCCCACGCGCACGGGGCCCATGCCGCGATAGCCGGCAAGTCCTTCCACCTGACGTTCGTGCAGCTCCCGCTCGAAGGTGATACCGAACACAGGGCCGACCTCGTCATCGCCCTCGACCACCGCCAGGTTGAAAACGTAGCGTATGTAGTCTTCCATGGTGTTGGTGACGCCGAGTCGATTGAGTGTCCGTACGGTGAAGGCCGAGTCACGCAGCCAGCAGTAGCGATAGTCCCAGTTGCGTGCTGTGCCCGGTGCTTCGGGGATCGAGGTGGTGAGCGCGGCGACGATGGCGCCGGTGGCTTCGTACTGGCAAAGCTTCAAGGTAATGGCGGCGCGGATCACCGCCTCCTGCCATTCGTAGGGAATCGACAGATTGCGTACCCAGTCGCGCCAGTAAGCCTGTGTACGCTCCAGCGCCAAGTGGATGAAGTCGGCGGGGCTCTCGCTCAGTGTTTCGTCGGGGCCAAAGACAAAATGTGCCGGACGATCCAGGCTGAAAGGCAGGCTGCGTTCGATCAACGGTGTAGCCACATCGCTGGTCAGCCGCTGGACGGTTTCACTGAGCATATAGCGAACGTGGTTGCTGCCGGACGTGGTGGACGCCGGTTGTGAGCCGTAATCGCACAGCGGTTGAAGCTTGACGCGAATGCGCGGTGAGCCGCTGAGCGGGCTGATTTTGCGAGCCAGCATGACTGGGTGATACATCCGTCCGAGAGAGCGGTTGCGCGGTGCGAAATCGACGATCTCGATCGCGCCACCGTGCGTGTCGAAAAGCCGCGTCACCAGGACGGCGGTGTTGGGCAGATAGTTCTGCTCGGCCCGTTCGAAATCTTCCAGCTCGATGGCCCATTCGCCGCCATCGATCTTCGGTGAAAGTAGTTTGCAGAAGCTTGCATCGGCGTCGAAGCGTGGCAGGCAGCACCAGACGATGCTGCCATGCGGATCGATCAGCGCGGCGATGCTGCCGTTACCGATAACGCCGAGTTCAAGGCTGGCGGGCAGGGCGTTCGGCGGATTGTTCGTCATGTTGAGGTATTCCTCACGAAAGTGCGTCAAGGACGCGAACCAGCCACGTTTTCACCGCAGCGGGGTCACGCAATGAAAAAGATGCCTGCGTGGATGAGTGGGGTGAGCCGATCAGCACGCCCATGCCATGCTTTTGACGGAGGCTGGCAAAAGCGTGTTCGTCCGTCAGGTCATCACCTAGGTACACGGGCAGGCGCCCGTTGAACGGCGCGCTGGCAAGCAGTTCGAGTACCGCCCGGCCTTTGTCCATGCCGGCTGGCTTGAATTCGATCACCAGGTTGCCTGGCTGTAGTTCGTAGCCAGGCAATTGCGTAACCATCTGAACTGCGGCGTCGCGAAGTGATTCGAACTGTTCGGGTACGCGTCGGCAATGCAGGGCAACGGCAATCCGCTTGTCCTCCAGCTGTACACCTTCGAACCGCGTGGCCAGCGCCGTAGCGGCCTGGAGCATGTGCTGCTGCTGTTCGGGCGTTACCGTTATCCGTCGAAAACTGCCGTCGGCACGGCGCAGTTGCAGCCCATGCAGACCCGCCGCGGCCCAGTGTGGATTGCCGAACAGCCGATCCAGATCATCCAGCTCACGGCCGCTGACCAGTGCCAACGCGCCGCCCAGCGCATTGTGCAGCGAATGCAGCAAGGCAAGCAGAGGTGCAGTGACTTCGACAGCCCGCGGGTCGTCGTTGAAATCGAGCAGGGTGCCGTCGACATCGAGAAACAGCGCCCAGCGGGAGTCGTTGGCAGGTAGCGGTGGCGCTGGCAACATGCGTTGGGGTGAGTCGGCGTTGGAATTTTTCATATCCATCAGCCCCACCGTAACAAGGCCTATGTGAAAGATATCTTTGCTGGCGATGGGAGAACAGCAACGGGCGGCAGCGAGGATCTTGATTCCGCCCGAGCTTGATTCAACCCAGGCCGTCCGCATCTTCCAGTCAGTGGCAAGTCGGCTGTTTGAGCGCTGGCGGGCCAAACCAATGAGGGCTCATCAATGCGAATGGACAAACTCACGTCGCGTTTCCAACAGGCGCTTGCCGACGCACAGTCGCTGGCGGTTGGCCGCGACAACAACATGCTGGAGCCGGCGCACGTGATGGCCGCGTTGCTCAACCAGCAAGGTGGCTCGACCGGACCGCTGCTGACGCAGGCGCAGGTCAACGTGCCTGCGCTGCAGCAGCGTGTCAACGAATTGCTGGAACGACTGCCGAAAGTCAGCGGCCAGGAAGGCAATATCCACGCGGGCAACGAGCTGACTCGGCTGCTAAACCTCACCGACAAGCTGGCGCAGCAGCGCGGTGACCAGTTCATCGCCAGCGAGCTGTTCGTGCTGGCGGCACTGGAAGAGAAAGGTGAGCTGGGTGCGGCGCTGAAGGCGGCAGGCGCGACAAAACCGAATGTGGAGGCTGCGATCGAAAAGCTGCGTGGTGGTGAAAAAGTGCAGAGCGAAAACGCCGAAGAATCGCGCCAAGCATTGGAGAAATACACCATCGATCTGACCGAACGCGCCGAAAGCGGCAAGCTCGATCCGGTGATTGGCCGCGATGAGGAGATTCGTCGCACTATCCAGGTGCTGCAGCGGCGCACCAAGAACAATCCGGTGCTGATTGGTGAGCCCGGCGTGGGCAAGACCGCCATCGTCGAAGGTCTTGCCCAGCGCATCGTAAAGGGCGAGGTGCCTGAAGGCCTGCGTGACCGCCGCGTACTGTCGCTCGATATGGGTGCGCTGATTGCCGGCGCCAAATTCCGTGGCGAGTTCGAGGAACGACTGAAGGCCGTGCTTAGCGATCTGGCCAAGCAGGAAGGTCGGGTAATCCTGTTCATCGACGAGCTGCACACCGTGGTCGGTGCCGGCAAGGCCGACGGTGCAATGGACGCGGGCAATATGCTCAAGCCCGCCTTGGCGCGCGGCGAGCTGCACTGCATCGGTGCGACCACATTGGACGAATACCGCAAATACATCGAAAAGGACGCCGCGCTGGAGCGCCGCTTCCAGAAAGTGTTCGTGGGCGAGCCTTCGGTGGAGGACACCATCGCGATCCTGCGTGGGCTGAAAGAGCGCTATGCCGTGCACCACGGTGTGGAGATTACCGATCCGGCCATCGTCGCCGCGGCCACGCTATCGCATCGCTATATCGCCGACCGCCAGCTGCCGGACAAGGCGATCGACCTGATGGACGAGGCGGCTTCGCGCATTCGCATGGAAATCGACTCCAAGCCGGAGGAGCTTGATCGGCTCGAACGTCGGCTGATCCAGCTGAAGATCCAGCGCGA
>Ga0302234_10003209_pt1 | contig 10020 bp, 8 predicted proteins | sample II_Palsa_N3_2_FD_193576 | JGI IMG/M metagenome (GOLD analysis project Ga0302234, IMG submission 193576) | Peat permafrost microbial communities from Stordalen Mire near Abisko, Sweden - II_Palsa_N3_2 | ecosystem: Environmental > Terrestrial > Soil > Palsa > Peat permafrost | place: Sweden... | reverse complement strand
GAACCTTAATGAACAAACAGGAACTGATCGACGCCGTCGCAGGTCAGACGGGCGCCAGCAAGGCTCAAACCGGCGAAACGCTGGACACGTTGCTCGAAGTGATCAAGAAGGCTGTGTCGAAGGGTGACGCGGTCCAGTTGATCGGTTTTGGTAGCTTCGGTTCGGGCAAGCGCGCAGCACGTACGGGACGTAACCCGAAGACCGGCGAGACCATCAAGATCCCGGCTGCCAAGACCGTTAAATTCACGGCTGGCAAGGCGTTCAAGGACTCGGTCAACAAGCGCTAAGCACATCGGTGCTCCGTTGTTGAAACCCGCCCCGGGCGGGTTTTTTTTCGTCTGAACGACGCGCAATCAGTGATGGTGATGGACGATTTCACCATCGCCGTGGTCGTGATCATGATCTTCTTCGGCATCGAAATCCCATGCCGGGAACGGATCGTCAAATTGCAGCCATCCTTGCGACCCCAACGCGTATTCGTCGTCGTCTAACAGGCACGCATCGAACTTTGCGCTCCACACGACCGGGTCGATACCAACACCGATCATCACCAGTTCCTGACGCCGGTCGCCGACGCTGAAGTCATTCGCGTCGCCGTGCCAATCGGCGGCGATTTCCGCGGCGAGCTCGTCGTCGCCGTCGGGCCATTCGCTGCGATCCTGGGCGGCCCACCACATCCCCGCTGGGCCATGGCGGCATGCGCCGCCCGCCTGCGAAAGCGAGCCGGCGATGTCGTTACGCGTGGCGAGCCAGAAGAAGCCCTTGCTGCGTAGCACGCCTTTCCATTCTTCATGCAGAAGTGCCCACAGACGCTCGGGATGAAACGGCCGGCGCGCGCGATAAACGAAATTGCCGATGCCGAATTCGTCCGCTTCGCCGTTGTGATCGTGCCCGTGCCCGTGCTCCAGCGATGCGAGCCAGCCGGGTGCGCTCGACGCTGCGTCGAAATCGAAGCGCTTCGTATCCAGCACTTCTTCGAGCGGCACCACACCAAAACGGCTCACCACCTGCGCGGCGCGCGGATTGATGCGCGCGAGAATCCGCTGCAAGCGCGTCAGATCGTCCGCACTGACGAGATCGACCTTGTTCACCACCAGTACGTCGCAGAACTCGATCTGTTCGATCAGCAACTCCACCAGCGTGCGGTCGTCTTCTTCACTGGCTGCAATGCCACGTTCGGCGAGCGCGTCGGCCGAGCTGTAATCGCGCAGGAAGTTGAAGGCGTCGACCACAGTCACCATGGTGTCCAGACGTGCGACGTCGGAGAGGGACGTGCCGTCATCGTCGACGAAGGTGAAGGTTTCGGCGATCGGCATCGGCTCGGCGATGCCGGTCGATTCGATCAGGATTGCGTCGAACCGCTGCTCGCCGGCAAGGCGCCGGATCTCGATCAACAAGTCGTCGCGCAGCGTGCAGCAGATGCAACCGTTGCTCATCTCGACCAGCTGTTCTTCGAGGTGCGAGAGCGCGGCGGCGTCGCGCACAAGCGTCGCGTCGATATTCACGGCGGCCAGATCGTTGACGATTACGGCCACGCGCAGACCGGCGCGGTTGGCGAGAATATGGTTCAGGAGCGTGGTCTTGCCGGCGCCCAGAAAACCGGAGAGCACGGTGACGGGCAGAGTCGGCTGGTTCATCGCAGTACGGAAACGGAGAGGTAAGGAGGCGTGCCGGGCACTTAAGCGCAGTCGCAGGGCCGACGGCAGCACGAAGCCGCATTGTGCATCAAACCTGCGCCGTTCGCGCAAACCCCCGGGCAAGCCACCTCTCAGTGCGACGCCGCGATCAGGTTCCACTTACGCAGGATACCGACAATCTGCTGCGCATACTGATCGCGCAGCGACGGCGTTTCCGAATGGTAGGCGCCCACCGCTTGCCAGGTGTTGCCATACTTGTTCATCTGCTGGCGCAGATGCCAGGCGGCAATATAGACGTTCTTGCACGGCTCCATCAGCGTGTTGCTGGAGATGCCGTACAGGGCCAGTGTGGGGAGATGAACGGAGTTGATCTGCATCAGGCCGTAGTCGGTCGAGCCGTTGGCGTTCTTGTGCAGCGCGTCGGGCCGGTTGTGCGACTCCTGCCAGGCGATCGCCCGCAAGATCAGCGGATTGACCTTCTGATAACGGGCAGCCTCATCGAAACAGTCGGCGTGCGCCTGCCCCGCTGCGAACAGCGTGCCCAGTACCGTAGCGACAGTTAGAAGGGTCCGTTTCATCGGTCAAGATGACTAAGCAATTCACATAGGTAAGATGCGGTAAGGCATTTTGCTCGCGCCTAGCATGCGCCTGTGCATGCCTGCAAACCCGCCAACACCGAGCCTGTGACGGACATCGGGGAAAACCCGCGTAGCCAAACCTGCGTCCGGCAGGATGATCGGCTCGTATGATACCGGCAGGCAGTCGAGCGTCAAGTCGACTAATCGATATACGCGCGCTAAAAACGAACTTCGCTGACGGGTTGGGCAATTCCTCACCAAAGCTTTCAAAAATTTTACGTTGCGCGAGCTTGTTTAGAGTAATCACACCGGAGCCTTCGTTTTGTGACAAATCCGACATGAAAAACTGTTACTGTTCGTTTTTTCCGGACATAGGTTGGAAGGCAGTCGGGGTTGCCAGCGCCCGCGGGGGCGCTTGCAAGCCGTGGGGACCGCTGGTACGCACCTATGTTTGCTGCGCATGACAGCGGGTCGCTTCGGCGGTCGGCATCGACATCAAACTCCATGAGAAGAAATCGTATGGCATTGCGTCGCGTCGCAACGGCGCTGCTGGTGGCTGGCCTGATCGGTGCGCAGACCGCACACGCCCAGGTGACACTCAACTTCGTCAACGCCGACATCGATCAGGTGGCCAAGGCGATTGGCGCTGCAACCGGGAAGACGATCATTGTCGACCCGCGCGTCAAGGGTCAGTTAAACCTCATCTCCGAAAATCCGGTGCCCGAGGACCAGGCGCTCAAGACCCTGCAGTCCGCTTTACGGATGCAAGGCTTTGCGCTGGTAGAGGATCACGGCGTGCTGAAGGTCGTGCCGGAAGCCGATGCCAAGCTGCAGGGCGTGCCGACCTACGTCGGCAATAACCCGGTGGCGCGCGGCGACCAGGTGATCACGCAGGTGTTCCAGCTTAAGAACGAATCGGCCAATAACGTGCTGCCGGTGCTGCGTCCGCTGATCTCGCCGAACAATACGGTGGCGGCCTATCCGTCCAACAACACGATTGTCGTGACGGACTACGCCGACAACGTGCGCCGGATTGCCCAGATCATCGCCGGCATCGACACGGCTGCGGGCACGCAGGTTTCGGTGGTGCCGTTGAGAAATGCCAACGCGCTCGACATCGCACCGCAACTGACGAAGATGCTCGATCCGGGCGCGATCGGCGCGACCGATGCGACGCTGAAGGTATCGGTCACCGCCGACGCGCGCACCAACTCGCTGCTGATCCGTGCGTCGAACGGCGCGCGCCTCGCGGCGGCGAAGGAGCTGGCGAAACAGCTCGATGCGCCGAGCGCCGTGCCCGGTAACATGCACGTGGTGCCGCTGCGCAACGCAGATGCGGCGACGCTCGCGAAGACCTTGCGCGGCATGCTCGGCAAAGGCGGCGACAGCGGCTCGTCGAGCGGGTCGAACAACGCGAGTTCGTTCAACGCGGGCGGCAGCTCAGGCAGTTCGTACGGCAGCAGTTCGACGGGTACCTCGGGCACTCCACCGCTGCCGTCAGGCGGACTCGGAGGCGGCTCGGGCTCGTCGCCGCTCGGCGGTGGCGCCAGCTCCGGCGCGGCCGGCGCTTCTGGCGACACGATCGGCACCGACAAGGACAAAAGCAGCGACGACAACCAGCCCGGCGGCATGATCCAGGCTGACACGGCGACCAACTCGCTGATCATCACGGCGCCCGAAGCGGTCTACCGCAACCTGCGCTCGGTGATCGACCAGCTGGATGCACGGCGCGCGCAGGTCTATATCGAGGCGCTGATCGTCGAACTGAACTCCAACACCAATGCCAATCTCGGCATTCAGTGGCAAGTCGCGAACGGTTCGGTGCTGGCCGGCACCAACCTGGCAACCGGCACCGGCAATAGCATTGTCAATCTGACGGCGGCCGCAGCTGCTAACGCGAGCACGGGCGGTCTCGCTACGGCACTGGGCAGTGGTCTCCAGCAGGGCCTCAACGTTGGCTGGATACACAACATTTTCGGTGTGCAGGGACTCGGCGCGCTGTTGCAGGCGCTGTCGCAGACCGCCGACGCGAACGTGCTGTCGACGCCTAACCTGATCACGCTCGACAACGAGGAAGCCAAGATCGTCGTCGGTACCAACGTGCCGATCCAGACGGGTTCGTATTCGAACCTGACGAGCGGCACCTCGAGCGCGGCGTTCAATACGTATGACCGCGTCGACGTGGGCCTGACGCTGCACGTCAAGCCACAGATCACCGACGGCGGGATTCTCAAGCTGCAGCTCTACACGGAAGACTCGGCGATCGTCACCGGCACGACCAACGCGACGACCAACCCGGCGGGCCCGGAGTTTACCAAGCGGTCGATCCAGTCGACGGTGCTGGCCGATAACGGCGAAATCATCGTGCTGGGCGGCCTGATGCAGGACAACTACCAGGTCAGCAACAGCAAGGTGCCGTTGCTGGGCGACATTCCGTGGATCGGCCAGCTGTTCCGTTCGGAATCGAAGAGCCGCAACAAGACCAACCTGATGGTGTTCCTGCGTCCCGTGATCATCACCGATCACGCTACTGCGCAGGCCGTGACGGAGAACCGTTACGACTACATCCAGGGCGTGCAGGGCGCGTACAAGTCGGATAACAACCTGATCAAGGACAAGGACGATCCGGTGGTTCCGCCGATGCCGATCGGCCCGGCCGAGGGCGGCGCGCCCGCGATGAACCTGTTCAATCTTGACGAGATGCGCCGTCAGCAGATGGCGCCGCCGGCTCCCGCTTCCCGGGCGCCCGTGTCGAATGGCGGTGCGGTTCCGAATGGTGGCGCGGTCCAGAGTGGCGGTACCGTCCAGAACGGCGGTGCGGTCCCGAATGGTGCTGCTGTTCAGACCAATCCCGTGCCGACCAGCTCGCCCGTTACCACGGCGCCGGGAGCGCAGCCGTGAGCACGCCGTCCACACCGTCGTCTGGTTCTGCGTCGTCAGCAGCGACCCCGGCCGGTGCCACGACGACGCCAGCGTTCGCGGCGGTGTCTGCCGAGCGCGGCGCGTCATCGGCAGTCGCCGCACGGCTCGTGCCCTATGGCTTCGCCCGCAGCGGCCAGATTCTGGTCGCGCATCAGCACGCCGACAGCCTCGAAGTCTGGATCAGCGAACGCACGAGCGACGCTGCGCTCGCCGAAGTCGGGCGCAATTTCGGCGCTCTCACGGTAGTGCGCTTGCCCGCTGAGGAACTCGCTCAGGCAATCAACCAGGCCTACGCACGCCACGATGGCAGTGCCGCGCAGGTGGTGGGCGAAGTGGAAGGTGAAGTCGATCTGTCGCGTCTGATGCAGGAGATCCCGGAGGTCGAGGATCTGCTCGAATCGGAAGACGACGCGCCAATCATCCGCATGATCAACGCCCTCCTCACTCAGGCGGCGCGCGAACAGGCTTCGGATATTCACATCGAGCCGTTCGAGAATGCCTCGGTGGTGCGCTTTCGCGTCGACGGTACGCTGCGCGATGTCGTGCGGCCGAAGAAGGCGCTGCACGGCGCGCTGATCTCGCGGATCAAGATCATGGCGCAGCTCGACATTGCTGAAAAACGCTTGCCGCAGGATGGCCGGATCACGTTACGCGTGGGCGGCCGGCCGGTCGACGTGCGGGTCTCGACGTTACCGACCGGGCACGGTGAGCGCGCGGTGTTACGTCTGCTCGAGAAAGACGCGTCGCGCCTGAATCTGGAAGCGCTCGGCATGGGCGCGGACACGTTGGTGAAATTCGACAAGCTGATCGGCCGTCCGCATGGCATCGTCCTGGTGACCGGGCCGACCGGCTCGGGCAAGACGACGACGCTCTACGCGTCGATGTCGCGGCTCGAGACGGCGACGGCCAACATCATGACCGTCGAAGATCCGATCGAATACGACCTGTCGGGCATTGGCCAGACCCAGGTCAACGAGCGGATCGGCATGACCTTCGCGCGGGCGCTGCGCTCGATTCTGCGGCAGGATCCGGACATCATCATGATTGGTGAAATCCGCGACCTCGAAACCGCGCAGATCGCCGTGCAGGCATCGCTCACTGGCCACCTTGTGCTGGCGACGCTGCACACCAACGATGCGGCCTCCGCCGTAACGCGTTTGACCGACATGGGCGTCGAACCTTACCTGCTGGCTTCGTCGCTGCTCGGCGTGCTGGCGCAGCGCCTCGTGCGCAGGCTCTGTCAGGTGTGCCGCGAAGAGCGCCCCGATGCGGACGGGCGCATGCAGTGGCATCCCGTGGGTTGTGAGAAGTGTGGCCACTCCGGTTACGCAGGACGGCGCGGCGTGTACGAGTTGCTGCTGATCGACGACACGATCCGTACGCTGGTCCACCGCAATGCCGCCGACTCGGAGATCCTCGCGGCCGGTCGTTCGCAAGGCATGCGCACGCTGCGCGAAGACTCCGACCGCTGGCTCGCTTCCGGCCTGACCTCGCTCGAAGAAGTGATCCGCGTGACGGGCGGAGCATAACCCCATGCCGGCATTTCGTTTCGAAGCGATCGACGCGACGGGCAAAGCGCAGAAAGGCGTACTCGACGCCGACAGTGCGCGCGGCGCCCGCACGCATCTGCGTGGCCAGGGGCTCACGCCGCTGATCGTCGAGCCGGCCTCGAGCCGCACGCGCGGCGAGCGCAATCAGCGGCTCTCGTTGGGGCGGCGTCTGTCGCAACGCGAGCAGGCTATTCTCACGCGCCAACTGGCCAGTCTGCTGATCGCCGGCTTACCGCTCGACGAAGCGCTCGGCGTGCTGACCGAACAGTCGGAGCGCGACTACATCCGTGAACTGATGGCGTCGATACGCGCTGAAGTGCTCGGCGGTCATTCGCTCGCCAATGCGTTGCAGCAGCATCCGAAAGATTTTCCGGAGATCTACCGGGCACTGGTGGCCGCCGGCGAACATACCGGCAAGCTGGGTCTCGTGCTGTCGCGTCTCGCCGACTATATCGAGCAGCGCAACGCGCTCAAACAGAAGATCGTGTTGGCCTTCACGTATCCGACCGTCGTCACGATCATTGCTTTCGGCATCGTCACGTTCCTGTTGAGCTACGTCGTGCCGCAGGTCGTCAACGTGTTTGCGAGCACCAAGCAGCAGTTGCCGGTGCTGACGATCATGATGATGGCGTTGTCGGGCTTTGTGCGGAAATGGTGGTGGGCGGTGCTGATCGCGGTCGTGCTGGTGGCGTATCTCGTGCGGTCGATTCTGGCGCAACCCGGCCCGCGTCTCGCCTTCGACCGCTGGCTGCTGACCGCCCCGCTGCTCGGCAAGCTGGTACGCGGCTATAACACCGTACGCTTTGCCAGCACGCTCGGCATTCTGACGGCAGCGGGCGTGCCGATTCTGCGCGCGCTGCAGGCGGCGAGCGAAACGCTCAGCAACCGCGCCATGCGCGACAACATCGACGACGCGATTGTGCGCGTGCGTGAAGGCACGTCGCTGTCACGCGCGTTGGGCAATACCAAGACGTTTCCGCCGGTGCTGGTGCACCTGATCCGTTCAGGCGAAGCGACCGGCGACGTGACGACGATGCTCGATCGCGCGGCCGAAGGCGAAGCCAACGAACTCGAGCGGCGCACGATGTTCCTGACGAGCCTGCTCGAGCCGTTGCTGATTCTGGCGATGGGGGGTGTAGTGCTGGTGATCGTGCTGGCGGTGATGCTGCCGATCATCGAGTTGAACAACCTGGTGCAATGAAGCGTTCAGGCGCGCGGCCACGAAGGGCGCGCGCTCGATCGCGGCGAAGCGGCTGGCGGCAGGTTTGCCTAACGCACGTAAATGGTGGGGCCGGCGGGATTGGCGGGCAGGAACACTTCGGAGCGGACACCGTTGCGGTCGATGATGATCGAACGGGGGCGCACTTCGTAGAGCTTGGCGCCTTGCATGATGGCGCTGCCGAGCGACACGGCTCGCGGCGGTTCGCCACCTGCGCTGAGGATGGCGGCGGCGCCTTCCTGGAGCGAGAGGATGCCGAACAGACGCACGTCCTGGTTGGCGCTGCGCTGAAGCTGGCCGCCGAACAGCGTGGCCGCCTGGTCGACCGAGACCGGCGCGTTCACGGCGGCAGCCGGCAACGGGCCGCCTCGCAGCGCGGCGAGCGTGACGACCCAGTAAGTGAGCGTCGCGCAGAACACCGCGAACAGTGCGAGCGACAGAAGGCGGATTTGGATGGCGTTCATGCGCATCATTGTACGGACTATTGTGAAATTTGCGTGGGGGGAACGTGCCCTAACCTGGCGCCTCGCGCCAGGTTCCGGCGTTTTCTCGCAACCCTTCAACTGCATGACATTAAAATGACAGAACGGGAGTGTTAAATCGCACGCTGATCCTGGTTGGCACGACACTCGCCCGACACGAAAATCTTCCTGAAAAGAGGTAGCAAGCTATGCAAATGTGGACCACTCGCCGCACCGAAATCGCGGGTCTGCGCAACCGTCGTCAGCGCGGTTTCACGCTGATCGAAATCATGGTGGTGATCGCGATTCTCGGCATCCTGGCCGCGCTGATCGTCCCGAAGATCATGAGCCGGCCGGATGAAGCGCGGCGCGTCGCTGCGAAGCAGGACATCGGCACGATCATGCAGGCGTTGAAGCTGTACCGTCTCGACAATGGCCGTTATCCGACTCAGGACCAGGGGCTGCGCGCATTGGTCGAAAAGCCCTCGACCGATCCGGTCCCGAACAACTGGAAGGACGGTGGTTACCTCGAGCGTTTGCCGAACGATCCGTGGGGCAATGGGTATCAGTATCTGAACCCGGGCGTGCACGGTGAAATCGACGTGTTCAGTTACGGCGCCGACGGCAAACCGGGTGGCGAAGGCAACGACGCCGACATAGGCTCGTGGGAATGACCGGTTGAGTTTATTGCGCGCACTCTCGCTTATCGTCGGCACCATGTCTCTGTCCGCTTGCAAGTCTCGTGTTGCCCCGGCGCATCTGGCGAGGGTGCCATACGTGGCGCCTGGCGACACACGCCGGCAAAGCGTCGCGGTCACGCCGGGCGGACGTCGGCGTGTGAACCGGCAGATGGGCTTTACGTTGCTGGAGATGCTGGTGGTGCTGTTGATTGCCGGGCTGCTAGTGTCGCTGACATCGCTCGCGGTGACGCGCAATCCGCGTACGGATCTGAATGAAGAAGCTCAACGCCTGGCGTTGCTGTTCGAATCGGCTGGCGACGAAGCACAGGTGCGGGCCCGGCCGATTGCGTGGCAGCCGTTCGATGGCGGTTTCCGGTTCGATATGCACACCGACGACGGCTGGCGTCCCTTGCGCGACGATCTGCTTGGCGCGCGTCGCTGGGAAGGCGGCGTGACGAGCGTGTCGATCGATTATCCAGGTTCGGACGTGCACCCGTCGCGGCTGGTGTTCGGCACGGAGAGCATCGACGCGCCGGTGCAGATCACGCTGTTTTCCGCTGTCGGTCAGGCGCGGATCGTGGGAACGGGCAATGGCCGCTATGAGGTGCGTTGAGATGAGCGGCCAGATGAGGGACGCCGGGCGTGCACCGATACATCGGAAGTCACAGGGCGGCTTTACGATGATTGAAGTGCTGGTGGCGCTGGCGATTATCGCGGTGGCTCTCGCTGCCTCGATGCGTGCGGTGGGCAATCTGGCGAACAGCGAGGTGGAGTTGCATCAGCGGTTGCTGGCGGGCTGGAGTGCGGACAACATGCTGGCGCAGTTGAAGCTTGCGCATAGCTGGCCGGATGTGGGATCGAGCAGTTACGACTGTTCGCAGGGGAATTTGCAACTGCTTTGTACGGAACGCGTGACGGCGACGCCGAATCCGGTGTTTCGCCGAGTGGAGGTGCTGGTAACGACACCGGGCCG
>Ga0302234_10003198_pt1 | contig 10043 bp, 12 predicted proteins | sample II_Palsa_N3_2_FD_193576 | JGI IMG/M metagenome (GOLD analysis project Ga0302234, IMG submission 193576) | Peat permafrost microbial communities from Stordalen Mire near Abisko, Sweden - II_Palsa_N3_2 | ecosystem: Environmental > Terrestrial > Soil > Palsa > Peat permafrost | place: Sweden... | reverse complement strand
TGGTCGAGCAAGGGCTGTGCAAAGAACGACTTGCCGCACTGGGGGCACGGGATCGTGCTCTCCTGCAGCTTGCTGATGGTGGTGCTGTCCATGTAGTCCTTGGGCTTGTACCGCAAACCGCCGCCGCCGCCGCCGCCGCCGCCGCCGCCGCCGCGTCCGCTGCTGCTGCTGCTGCTGACATCGCCTCGTTCCTTGGAGGCCGGGAGGGAACTGGAGGCCGGGAGGGAACTGGCCTGGGTGACGAGACGGACCTGCGCGCAGTCGGGCAGCTTGTTGTTCTTGAACACCGTGTCCTTGAGCCTGACCTCGACAATGTCGTCCACGCGGAGCTGGCGATCGAGCACAGACTTGTGGTAGAAGGCGTCCCCGCCCAGCTCCTCGATCGTGACCCAGCCACAGCCGTACAGCTTGTGGTTCCTGTCGGAGAAGTGCAGCTTGACCGTGGCCCTGTACCACTTTTCCCCGTCGACGTTGGCGGGGGCCTCGCGACCCTCCCTTGCCACGGCGGCCTCGGGCTTGTCTGTCTTGGGCCCGTTCAGGCGGATGCGCACGGCCTGGCTGGGCACGCTGATGATCTCCACGCCCGGCACAAAGAGCGACAAGCTGGCGTCGACCAGGCCCGGGTCGTCGTACAGGTCGGGCTGGGGGCTCGCACACGCCAGCACCTTGATCTCGACCGAGCCGTTGGGCAGCAGCGCCACGCCCGAGTGCTCCTTGTTTTGGGTGATCTGGTTGAGCAGGGAAACACAGTCCTCGGCAATCTGCTTCATCTTGGCAGCCTTTTCCGCATCGATCCTGTCGAAAACAGAGTTGAACAACGCAATTAAAACTGTCTAAAATGCAGCGTACGTTCCAGGCACATGGGCCTCCTCGTCCACCGTCGCCAGCGGGAGCGTTGCCACCTCTGCGGGCTGGTCAAACGGCCGCAAGGCCTGCTCCTTGTACTCGCGAGCGCGGGGCATCCGAAGTCGCCACGTGTTGTGCCTAGTACGCCAGCGATTGTCCTTGTAGACCTTGTCTTCACGTGCAAAGGAGCCGATGTTGGTGAGGGAAAACACAACCGGGTTGCCAATGTCCGTGATGCCACTCATGTGCTTCTCCGGAACGCTGGTCGTGCGTATCCAGGCATAGGGCGTGTCCTTCTTGTCCTCGAGCAGGTCCGCAGACCCGATGAGCACCGCCTGCGCACTCACGTCCACGACATAGCCCAAGTAGGCCTTGCCGGGTGCGGCACGCTTGGTCGCGGTCGGCTTATACTGGACCGAGCCCTCAAACAGGTACGGGAGCGACTATTTGGCGGGGTGTCAGTGGCTACAGAGAAAAGAGGGAGGTACCTCGGCGAGTTCTTCTGGGGTAAAGTACTGGCCATTGGCGGGCACTGGTGGTCCGCTGCTCTTCTTGCCCTCCGCCGGCTGCTGCTGCTGCTGCTGCTGCTGCTGGACCTCCTCCACTCGCACCTCTTCTTCTTCTTCTTCTTCTTCGTCCTCGCCGTCCTCCTGTTCGTCCACCAGCTCGGCCAGGTACTGCGCAATCTTGCTGGGATCAAACGGGGTCACACGCTTGACAGCCGTGTCGTTGTTGCACAGCACGAGCGACTTGGACTCGGCGGCAATGGCCATCGCCAGGATGTGCTCCGGCTCGGTCTCGGTCTCGTGGTCCTCCAGTTCCTCCACGTCAACCACCTTGAGGAGGGTCTCGAGTGGAACTGAGCAAAGGCGGGGGATTAACTGACGGGCAGACAAAAAAAAATACAACGCACCGGCGCCCTCCGGGCTCGACGCCACAATGGCCTGCCACGAGGGGCTGCGGGCAAGGCGCACGTCGCTCAGCAGTCGCTCCACCTGCGTCGTCAGCAGCACCGCGCGCGCCTTTTTCGTCTCGTCCAGCATTCCCCGGGGCGACAATTTGTTCAAATATGGCCGCTCTGCAGGGTTTAATTCGATCTCCAGGCTCCAGCAAGCATCGTTCTCAGCATTCTTTTTATTTCTCTCTTTTTTTATTTTATTTTTAAAAAAGAGACGTAGTGTAAAGGTACAAAAAAAAAAAGGAAAAAATAATTAAAAATACCGTGACTGACGAGTTATTACGCGCCCACAAGGCCAAAGAGGGTTGTGCAGGCCACGACCGTGCCCATGAACACGGCCACGGCCACCGTCGACCGGATCGAGAACCTGGACATGCCTGCGATGCCGTGGCCGGTCGTGCAGCCGTTGGCCAGCTGCGTGCCCACGCCGGTGAGGACGCCTCCGAGCAGGATCGACCAGGACGGGTGAGTGGCCTCCATCCCGGCAAAGATCGGATAGGCGAGGGCCTCGGGGCAGACGTAATACAGGGCCACGCCTGATTCAACAGAGTAAGTTCTTGGCAATTATTTTGTTCATACCGCCGATAAACATGCCGACGAGGAAGCTGATGCTTGCCCACTTGTCGCGCACGGGCTTGTCCTTCACCGAGTCGGCGAGGATCCCCGACATGCCCATGATGCGCCCGTTGAGCACGAGCAGCGCGATGCTGGCCCCGCCAATCAGCAGCCCGCCCAAGGCCGCACGCTCGACCGGCCACGGCACGACCACGTTCCGGTACGCCTCTGGCACGGGCATGAGGACGGGCCCCACCACGCCCAGCGCCGCCGGCACGATGATAGGCGCCACATGACGCAGCACGGCCCCCGGGTCGCTGAGTTCGCTGGGCTTGTTGGCGATCTGGTACATGGCCATGCCCAGCATCATGCCGATCGTCGCGAGCACGTTGTTCTGCCCGCCGTTGACGACGCCGACGACCGCAGGGCCTGTGGCAAAGTCTGGTCAGTGCGAGGGGGGGAGAAGGTCAACGGCAACGTTACCTGGGCACGAGCCACTCAACGACCAGCCAAGGCCAAACAGGAGGGACCCGCCGATGAGCCGCCGGTCGATCAGCCTGCTCGCGGGGATCGTGAACGCCGACAGGGCCGAGGAGTGGCTCGCCAGCAGCGGCCGCCGGGGCAGGCCGATCACCTGGTGGACCAGCAGGGGCGGTGTGAGCGCGGCCGCAAACACGACGGGCAACGACCAGTTGAAGGGCCCGTGGCGGTTGCTGAAGGACCAGTCCATGAAGCCCAGGGCGATGTGGTGCGTCATGCCACCGAGGCCCATGCCCAGCGCTGCGACGGCCCCGGTGCCCAGCCAGGCGGCGGCCTGGACGGCGTCGCCCTTCTCCAGGTCGCGCAAAAAGATGGACATGTACCTGTTTTTACCATTTAATAATTGAAAATTAATTAATTAAAGGCTAGTGTTCCGAGCAGAACACAAGGGGAAAACGACGCATAGGAGAGAGAAAGAGAGAGCATCAACGGCTGCCGCCGCCGTCCGTCCGACGGCACAGCACGGCACAGCTGACTTCAAATGCGCAAAACGAAAACACGTAGAAAAAAAAACCGACCCGACAGTAAACGGAACAAATCCAAATTTGTTCCGTTCCGAGTTTGATTAATTTGTTCCGTTCCGAGTGGGGGGGAATTAATCCACTTGGCAAGCGTGTGAAGGCTGGGGACAGCGGAAAGCACATTTCTGCGTTAGGAAAAAATTAGGGATTCACAAACAAGGAACAATTGGAAATGTTTTTAATAAAATGACGTCACGGACCTCGGCTTACCTCGCCCCGTTTGGGTTTGCCGCGCCGCTGCTGGCCGAGCTGCGCCTGGCGGGTCTCAAGCCCAGTTCGCTCGTCGCCAACGGCCGTCTCGTGCTGGTCGACGAGGCCCCCGAGGGCACGACGGGCTTCCTGTGGGCGCAGAACACGTGGCACGACGTGCAACGCGTGCCCGTCACGTCGGTCGCCTCTGCCGCCGCGCATCTCCGCGCCCAGCAGCGCAACTGGGCCCGTCTGTGGCCCACGAGCGCGGCGGGCGGGGGGCTGACACGTCGCTCCCAGCTGATCGAGCAGGCCCTGCCGCCGTTGCGGCGATCCCTGCGCTTCCCTGGCTGCGTGCAAACAGTCGGCGCCTACCGCGACTCGCCCATGGGCTCGTGGACGCTGCTGGCGCCCGACGTGATGCTGTGTGCGGCCCGGTGCTCGAGCCTGTTTGCGCACGGGGAGCTGCACTTTGACGAGGACAAGCGGGGCCCGCCGTCGCGTGCCTATCTCAAGCTGTGGGAGGCGTTTACGCGGCTGGGGCGGATCCCGCTGCCCTCGGACGTGTGCGTGGACCTGGGCTCGTCGCCGGGAGGGTGGACGTGGGCGCTGCAGCAGCTGGGCGTCAAGGCGGTCGTGAGTGTGGACAAGGCGCCGCTGGATCCCGCCGTGGCCCAGCTGCCCAACGTGCATTTCGTAAAGGAGAGCGCGTTTGGGATCGACCCAAGGAGGGCGCTCGAGGCGGTCCCCGGGGCACAGCGGGTTAACTGGTTGTTTAGCGACATTGCGTGCTACCCGGAGCGGCTGCTGAGGCTGGTGAGGACGTGGATCGACAGCGGGCTTGTGGACAACATCGTGTGCACGATAAAGTTCCAGCACGAGACAGACTTTGACGCGATCGCCCGGTTCCGCGCCCTGCCCAACTCGTCGCTCGTCCACCTGCACAACAACAAGCACGAGCTGACGTGGATCTATCTATCAAGCTGATGCAAATAACGAATTTCAAGTGCATTATTGTACAACATAGGTTAGTTGTAAAGGCGCTTATCAAAGGTGTGGCGAACGAGGCGGTCGTAGAGCTCGTCGGGGAGCATCTTGACCAGGCGGATGCAGAGCGAGATGATGGCCTTGGCGTCCAGGTCGGGCAGGGTGCGGAGCAGCTTCATCGGGCTGGACGAGCGCAGGAGGTCGTCGCGGATGAGGATCAGCTGGGCGACGGCGCACAGCACACACAGATGAACCCCAAAGGCGAAGAAAAAGTCCCACAGCTTCATCACCTCCTCCAGGGGCGGGGTGCAGCCACAAAGCGTGAGAATAGCTATATTTTTTTTTTTTTTGAAAATAAATCATTATTTTATTTTAAAAGAAAGATATACAGGGCATGGCATATAGGTTTGCCGTGAGCTTGTGGCTGATCAGGTGCGCCGACAGATCCGGGTCGACAAAGCGGAGGCACTCGTCCATGAGCCTCAGGCCATAGTGCACGCCATCGAGGGACGGCTGGACGTACATGGGGATGTGGTCCTTGATCAGCCGCGAAAACGTGAAGAAGGCGTCCAGCTCGGGCATGGCAAAGAGGATGGGCGCAAGCAGGACGTTCATGCCCTGGACGTACGAGATGTTTGTCGAGGCGCCTACACCGTAGCATGAGGGCCAGAGGACAAAACAGTGTTAAATTACCGTTTTGGTGGGCAAAGGCGTTGAGGATTCGGATCAGCTGGTCCTCGGACACGCGCGCCTTGAACGCCTGGTCGGACGCAAACGTGCGAAAGGTGTCGTCGCTGGCATCGCGAAAGAAAGACGGCGTAAACAAGCCAACCAAACGAGAGAAACGCAAATTAATTACCTGATCTTGTTGTGCACCTTGGACTCGCCCAGACGCACCAGCGTCGAGTACTCTGTCAGGCTGCAGTGGTGCACGTTCATGAGCACCTTCCAGAGCCTGCCGCGCAGGCTGCATTGGTGGTTGGGCCCCTTGTCCTCCTGTTCCGGTAAAAGGGGTGCGTGGAAATGTCAAATCCCGCCCTCCCCCCCCCCACCCCAAATTAATTGCTACCTCAGTCAGCGGCTGCGGCAGGCCCTCCAGCAGCACGAGCTTCCTGATTACGTTTAGCTGTTGCCTTCGCTGAACCTGGAGGAGCTGTGCCGCTTGGCTTTGTGTTTGCGGCGGCGGCTGGCGGTCGCTGCTGCTGTTGCTGTTGCTGTTGCTGCTGCTGCTTGGCTGCTTCGCCTGCGCGAGTATCAACTCGTACTTTTGTCTGAGCCGCGACATGGAGGGACGAGAGCATAACAGGAAGGAGGAGGGCCAACGGGACAGACGGACGGACAGCAAGACAGAGGTGCACGGGGGATGAACTTCTGAAAATGGCCTGCGATCTGAACACTAAATCTACTTTTGAGTGCCCGCAAAGCCCTCCCACTGACGCTCGAAAATCTCGCGGCCCTTGAGGGCGTAGGCGTGCGCGTTGCCCTTGAAGGTGCCCTTGCACCAGTCGTCGATCAGGTGCTTGTGGTCCTTGCAGACCCACATCACGGTCTCGCGCGAGCCGGACGGGCAGTCGTCCGAGGTGTGGATGCGCATGCGGTGCAGGCCCGCCTTTTGCACCATGCCATTCTGCACACGATTTTAAATTTAAGTAAAAAAGGATCTTATTTTACTCTTACCACTTCGGGGAAGAGGGCCATGACACCGACGAGCGTGTCGCCCATCAGGGACACGGGCGAGATCTCGTCGTACTTGGACACGGTCTCCTCCACCTCCTCCTTGGCCTTTTTCTTCTCGACCTCCTTGCTGGGGGACGGCTGGGCCGCCACCACGGCCACTGCCGCAGATGGCGTTTGGGAGGCCGATTTGCTGCCGACGAGGCCACCCGACGTGGCCCGCGAGACAGTGGAGGCCGTCGTGGCCGATGAGGCCGAGCGTGACACGGTCGCAGAGGAGGAAGAAGCCGCTGCCGAGCTGCTGCTGGTGCTGCTGCTGCTGCTGCTGCCGTCGCTAGCACCGCTGCCCAATTCGGGCGCCTTGTCCTTGCTCTTGTACGTGCCCGTGAGCTTGCCAAAGAGCTTTTTGCCGTTCTTGACCGGACGGAACCGTTTCTTCTTGGGCTCGCCGTTGGGCATGACGGACGACGCGACCGACTGTATCGACCGTGCGTCGTCCTCGACGCCCTCCTCGTTCTGCCCTTCCTCGGCTGCGTCGCCACCTTCCTCGGCAACAGGGGCATCGTCGTCGAACGGCGTCACGGTCGCTGTTGGGGCTGTAGCCAAGGGCGAAGACGGGATCGGCGCTGCCACCTTAGGGGACGCAGCAGGGGACGCAAGCGCAGCCGCAATGGCCTTTCTGCGAGGCGACAGGTCGAGCCGAACGGGCTTGAGCGTGCTGCGGTTGATGACGTCGTTGGACAGGGTCAGGTCGAGGGTGGTGAGCGTGCTCGCCGCCGTGTTGATGTCGCCGAGCATGTTTGAACTGGTCGCCATGTCGACGATGCACGAGAGCAGCATGGAGATCTTGGGCAGGGGCACGCCGCTGAACGTGACGGCCGACTCGATGACCTTGAGGAGCATCGCCGTGTACTTTAGCGCGGGGGTGATCTTGCGGATGAGCTCCTTGTACTTGAGGTCGGTGATGTCCTGGGGCTGCGCCTCGGACGGAGGGTGGTACCACGGCCGGCCCTCGCAGGCAAACTCGCACAGGGGCAGGAGGCTGAACTGGTCCAGCACGAGGTTGATCGCGTTGGAGACCATCTTGGCGATCCACAGCTTGGGCTTGATGGCGGGCACGAGGACGAAATAGGAAGGGTACTGGTTGCTGACGCTCTCGGCCACACGCACCACCAGCCGCTCCGTGTCGTCCTGGCGCTTCTCGATCTGCTTGAGCCGGTCAAACAGGTCGGCAAACTGCTTGCCGTTGATCACGACCTCGACAGAGTCCAGAATGGCGGCCAAGTCGTCGTCTGTCTTCCACAGGCCGCCCGATGCGATCAGGCGACGGCGGGGCACGACGCAGTGGTGCTCGCAGCTCACGTCCACGCCCATGTCGTCCGATTCGGCCAGCGATCGAGCCACAATACCCTGAAGAAAAAGAAAAAAAAATTGTAATTATTATAATAATTTGGTTTCAACTAGTTTTGGCCAGCTTCATTTTTGTTGTTACCTTGTGGGCGCCAGGCTTGCGCTCGCACACGGTGCACTCGACCGTCTCCGTGTACACCAGGCCCTTGTACACACTCAGCGACTCTGTGACGATGGTCACGACCTGGTCCAGCAGGCGCCGAGCCACGTTGCGGCCCGCCACGTCGGTCCTGGACGTCCTCACGCGCACGGTGAGCCGCGTGGACGAATCGGGCATGCGGATGAGGGCCCACACGGGCACGTCCGTCGCGCCGTCAATGACCTTGAACAGCGCCTCGCGGCGGGTGAGGAGGGCCTCCTTGTGGACGGGCAGCTTGCCGGCCGCACGTCGGATGAGCCGGTCGATGGCGATGGTGAGCCCACTCAGGTCGCCCTCGAGACTGAAGATGCGGTTGAGCTCGATCTGGTTGGTGGGCAGCGCCAGGGGCCACTCCTTGTCCAGCTCGACGTCGCTGATGCTCGCGTCCAGGTTGTCCAGCAGGAAGAGCGTCTCCACGGCCGTGAGCGAGGCAAAGCACAGCCCGGTGCTTTCGAGCAGCGTGAGCATGCTCTTGCGCAGGCCCTCGTCGGCGTCGGCCGTGAGCATGCCGGGCAGCTCACCAAAGGCCGAGATGACGACCGTGTGGTGCACCGGCTTGCGGTCCTTCTTGCGGCTGTTGTACACCTCCTTGGTGGCCGTGTACGTGAGGTAGTCGGGCACGAGCACGACCAGGTCGGTCACCAGGGGATCGTACTTGACCAGGCCCCACTCGTTCAGGGCCGTCAGGGCCAGCTTGACGTCGGTGCTGGCCTCGGGGCTGGCCATGACCGAGGGCCTGCTGCCGCCCCTGGGCACGACGAGCGAGTGGGACAGCGACAGGTACGAGTGCAGGATGTCGCCAAAGCGGCACACGGGCGGGAGCTTGGCTGCCTCGTTGGCATGGCGGCGCAAGAGCACGGCCGACTCGACCAGGGTCTGCTTGGGCTCAAAGGGCGTGGACAGGAACTTGACCAGGCTGTCGATCTGGGTCGCGAGGCTGTTGTAGAGGCTGAGGGTGCTCGCCTTCTCGTTCTTGCCGCCGCGGTTGTTGTCCTCTGCCATCCTGAGGATGGGGACGTGCGCGACATGGGCAATGTAGTCGTGCATGCCGATGGCCCGGGCCTTTTCCAGGATGTCGGCGCGGCGCGTGTCGACCGAGATGACCCTTTCGTCGGTGCTGATCGTGCCCACGAGCACAATCGACAGCTTGGCCGACCTGCCGGGGGTCCGTGGCACGAACGAGCGGAGGATCTTGAGCGGGCCCATCACCTCCTTGTCCAGGTCCTCGGTCGAGCTGTCGTACACGATCACAAAGACGGTGTTGCTGTTGTTGAGCAGCAGCGACTCGAGCTGCATGACGTGGTCCGCAACGTCGCCCTCGACGTCCCAGGCGTCAACCAGGACACGGTTGGGGAACTGGGGCACGGTCATGTTGCTTGCGGGCAGGGAGAAGCGGCGGGTGCTGACGGCGTGGCCCGTGGAGGGGCCAGCGGGGCCGTTGCTGCAGTAGCGCTTGAGGCGCTCGACGAGGCGCTTGTTGGTGTCGGTCAGGCTCACGTTGATGGACAGATCGATCGTGTATCTGGAGAACTTCTTCATGTTGGTGAGGGCGACAGAGATCGGGTTGCCCTTCTTGTCGCTCGAGACCTCGAGGGACCAGTCGCCGCTGAGCTCGACGGTCGTGTCCTTGCGAAGGCGGAGGACGGGACCTGTCAGGAGCAGCGGATCGCGGTTGGGCACAAGGGCAGTCACGTTCTTGGCAATGCTAGAAAACAGAAAATTTAATTTTGTGAATGTGGGCTTTAGTTACCCAGTGATGTTGCCGCCAATGTTTGCGATCGAGGCCACGTTGGACGGCGTCCACTTCACCTCGGGCAGGTAGATCGGGTCGATAATGTCGAGCACTGACGTCTTGCCCACGCCCCGGTCGCCCATGACGACGAGCTTGGCACGCGGGTCCTGCTGGCTCTCGATCGACTTGCTGAGCAGGTGCGCCGCAACCTCCTTGAGGCCGCCCTTGACGACATCGGGCGGGAGCAGGTCGTCGCCCGAAGTGGCGAATGGCTCGGCAAGGCCCTCGATGCTGCAAACAGCAAATAAATAACAACATTAAAATAAATCATAAGACTTGCTCGAAATTGACGAGGACGGGGCGCTTGAACGACTGGTACTGCGCGATAAACGTCGACATGAAGGCCAAGTGCACGTTCTTGACCGAGGGCGCAACCACCGCTAATACGTAAAATAAACAAAACATATCTATTCTTTTTTCGTAATTGTTCGT
>Ga0302234_10003196_pt1 | contig 10043 bp, 8 predicted proteins | sample II_Palsa_N3_2_FD_193576 | JGI IMG/M metagenome (GOLD analysis project Ga0302234, IMG submission 193576) | Peat permafrost microbial communities from Stordalen Mire near Abisko, Sweden - II_Palsa_N3_2 | ecosystem: Environmental > Terrestrial > Soil > Palsa > Peat permafrost | place: Sweden... | reverse complement strand
GGTCGGTGCGCACACCTTCGAGCTGTGTCGGCGCCACGTCGACATCGTGCTGCGCGTGGATACCGACGCGATCTGCGCGGCCATCGGCGACATCTATCAGGACACCCGCAGCGTGGCGGAACCAGCTGGCGCGCTGGCGCTGGCCGGCCTCAAGCAGTATGTCGCCACGCATGGTGCCGGCGACGGCGCGCTGGTGGCGGTGGTCTCCGGCGCGAACATGAATTTCGATCGGCTGCGCTTCGTCGCCGAGCGGGCCAGTATCGGCGAGCAGCGCGAAGCGGTATTCGCGGTCACCGTGCCGGAGGAGCGCGGCAGCTTCAAGCGGTTCTGCTCCGCCCTGGGCCAGCGCAGCATCACCGAGTTCAATTACCGCATCGGCGATGCCGCGTCGGCGCATATCTTCGTCGGCGTGCAGATCGGCGCACGCGCCGACCGCGAGGCATTGCGCGCGGCGTTCGAGGAGCAGGATTTCGGCGTGCTCGACCTGACCGACGACGAGCTGGCGAAACTGCATCTGCGCCACATGATCGGCGGACGCTCCGCGCTGGCCCGCGACGAGCAGATTTACCGCTTCGAATTTCCCGAACGGCCCGGCGCGCTGCGGCGCTTTCTCGAGCACATGCACCCAGACTGGAACATCAGCCTGTTCCACTACCGCAACCACGGCGCCGATTACGGCCGCATCCTCGTCGGCATCCAGGTGCCGCCGCACGAGCGTGCCATGTTCCAGCAGTTTCTCGGCACGCTGGGGTATCCGCATTCCAACGAGAGTGAGAATCCCGCGTATCGGCTGCTGCTTGGATCGTGAGCAGCCAAGGAAGGCGCGTTTAGTCGGACGTATCCGCGGTAGTACTGTCAAACGGCGCCTTCGCCGACTGGATACGCATGCTGCGAAGGAACAGCGCCAGCTTGCGCGGATCCGCACTTGCCTTGGCTTCCAGCGGTGAACGTGGCGAATCGAAGACGAAGCGCACGACCAAATTTTTCTGCCGGGCGAACGTGGTCGACGGAATAACCAACGTCGTCGGCGGTTTGGCCCGGTTGCTGTCGAACGACCAGTGGCCGGCCAACTTGCCGTTAACCTGCAGGTCCACAGCCAGCCGCGGAAACGGCGCAGGCAGATAGGGCAAAACGTCGAACACCACGCGCAGATCACCCGAGGCGTCCGGCACGTGAAATGCCAGAGTCGATGATGCGCCGTCCGACGAGAACCCCGTATCTTCCTGGCCGCTCCAGCCGCTAGCCAAGAGCGCGGCGCCGTTTCCATCTTTCGCGAAGCTTATGGTCTGATTGAGCGGCACGGGCGAATAGTCGAGATCGCCATGCCGATGCAGCGCATCCGAACCGACGGCGTTGAACCAGCCGGGCGCGACAATCGACAGTCCATCCACGATGCCAAAGCCGGTCGCTGCAGGAAACAGCGTGGGCTTCTTCTCCAGGGTCTGCAACGTATCGAAGGGCACCACATAGAGGCTGTCCGGCTCGGCGCGCCCGGAGAGCAGCTCGGCGCGGCGCTGCATTGTCGAAGGCAGCGCCGCTGATCTGCCTTCGCGCTCGAGCGGATCCACGACGAACCCGTACAGCCCGGCGGCATACCGGTAGTCATTGACCAGAGTGGCATCCGCAGCGGGACTTGCGAGATGCAAATGGGTGTAGCGGGCGCGCGCCTGCCGCCAGAACGGCGAGTCGAGCGAAGGGAAACCCTCGGCCTGCGCGCGCGCCGCGAAGCCGCGCTGCGTGGCGTGCACATAAGGCATCACATCGATCAGCTGGAGCACAAGCACCGCCAGCACCGCGTAGCCGATCATTCGCGCGGGCAGCCTCAGCAGTCCACGCAGTGCCGCAAGCACCAGCAGGTAGTACGCAGGCCAGAACAGCCGTCCGGACGCGCCAAGCTCAATCAGCAAAGTGGACATCGAGCCTGCGAAAAGCCGATCCGAGGCCCATGCCACTACGCCGGACATGGCCAGCACCGTCAGCACGACACAGGCGATGACAAGGCTCCTGTCAGGCGTGACCGATGATGTGTCACTCAACCAGTGCTGGCGGCGGGACATACGCCAGGTGGCCGTTGCCACCAGTGCGGCCAGCACGCCGAGACCGAGATAATTGAAGTCCTCAACCTGACCCGGCACGGCCAGCGCGGGTACGGGCATGCGAAAAGGCGCTTGGCCCAGCGGAAGCAACGGTGCGAGCACGTTCATCGAGTCGGTGCCAAACCGGTTCGCTGCCACGGGCGATGGCGTGAAGTAGCCTGCCAGCCACATCAGCGCCACGCTCCCGGCCAGCGCAGCGACCATCCACACCATGGCTTTGGCAACCGCGTGACGGCGCTGAACCGCGTGCGCCAGCCAGATGGCCAGAACCATCAGCGCAAAATACCCCTGCACCAGCGTCGCCAGCCAAAGCAGCGCCACCCATGCGACCGCCCGACCCTGCGCGCGGTTGGCGTAGTACAGATAAAGCGCGGCCAGCACGATCCACTGCGCGGCCAGCGCGGGGACGGTGTGCACGCGCGCCAGCAAAAGCGGACTCAGCAAAAACAGCAGCACACCGCCCGACAGCAAGGGCATTCGCTGCGTAAACAGCGCCAACAGTCGATAGGCAAAAAACCCTTGCAGCGCGTAACACGCAAGCAGCCACAGCCCGAAGTACTGGAAATTGGCCGGCAGCACGTGGGCAAAAAGTTTGAAGAAGAATGCCAGCAGTGGAATCGATCCAGCGGCCACCAACGACCCGGATTCAAAGCCGGCAGCGTGCAGCGCACCGGGCGGCCACGCCCACGGTGCAAGGCGATAAAAAAGCCATCCCAGGTAGCTGGTGGCGTCGCCACTACTGGCGATCCAGCCCAGCCTGGCCGGATTGATGATCGAACTACCGGCGATTGCAACGAACACCAACGCGCCGAACAACGCAGCCATCGCCGGCATCGTTCGAGGCCCGATCAGGCGACCGATCGCGACGATCGGTGATTCGATTTCAATGATCTTCGGCATTCGGCGATCTGGCAGGTTGTCGATTTTTCGCGTGAGTCAGCGCGGATCACAGCATTGCATCACGGCGCCACATCCAACGCCAGCGAGTACGTTTTTGCGCATGGAATGGCCTCGTACCGATGCGCGTGGAATGCATGCAGCAAAAAACGATTGAATGGCCGCGCGCCTCGTGCTTTCAAATGCCCCGCTTCCTCACTCCGCTCTCGCACGGTGTTAACGCCCATGGCGGCAACCTTCAAGCCCCACCGACCCCCAGGAGTAGCGCAATGCCAGGCAATCCGATGAATCCGCAACCGCCCTTCGCCGAGCCCGGAAAAGGCCTGCCGGAACGAGAGATAGAGAACCCCGGACATTCTCACCCTGAGACGGACGCTGATCCGGACCCGCTGGAGCCGGATAGCGACGACGACATTCTCTGAAGTGGTTTGCAGCCTCATTTGCGCCGCACCGATCTCGGCTCGTTCGGGCAGCCCAATCAGGAAGATCAGGATTGGGTTGCCGGAAACGAGTCGAGCGTCTTCGTCAGACCCTCGCCGATGTAACGGCGTGAACGCTACTATTGTGCGCTGATGGCGAGCGACCCGGTCGGTTCAAGCATCGACAGCCGAAACCCTCAGGTTAGACTGTCGGCATGCCGCCACCGCCCCGCAAACGTCAGCCGCGTAAATCATCGCCCTCTCCCGCCCCGCGCACGCGGGCGGGGATTGCCAAGCCTCCAGAAAAGAAAACGCCGCGGCCCGCAGATAGCTCGACGCGTGCGACGCGCGTGCTCAACTGGCTGCTGCAAAAGCTGCCGCCGCGCTATCGCGAGAAATCCCTCGACTATCTGGTACTGACCCGCATGGATCGCCCGATCGGCGCGCTGCTGCTGCTGTGGCCGACGTGGTGGGCGCTGTGGCTGGCCGCCGGCGATTTTCCGCCGTGGAAGCCACTGATCATCTTCACCCTTGGCGTATTCGCGATGCGTGCGGCTGGCTGCGCCATCAACGACTACGCAGACCGAAAGCTCGATCCGCAGGTCGCGCGCACCGCGGGACGACCGATCGCCAGCGGTCGCGTGACGCCGCGTGAGGCGTTAATTGTGTTCGCCGTCCTGCTCGCGATCGCCTTTGTGCTGGTGCTTTTCACCAATGCGCTGACGATCAAACTGGCGTTTATCGGCGCCGCTCTCGCGGCGGCCTACCCGTTCAGCAAGCGCTACACGCATATGCCGCAGGTGGTGCTCGGCGCCGCGTTCGGCTGGTCGATACCGATGGCCTTTGCCGCGGTTGCAGGTAACGTGCCGCCGGTCGCATGGCTGCTGTTTATCGGCAACATTTTGTGGTCGGTGATTTACGACACCGAGTACGCGATGGTCGATCGCGAGGACGATATTCGGGCGGGTGCCAAGTCCACCGCCATCCTGTTCGGCGATGCCGACCTGCCGATCCTCGGCATCCTGATCGGCACGTTTCTGCTGGCCATGCTGTTTGTCGGACAACGCGCCGCGCTGGGCTGGCCGTACTGGATCGGGCTGCTGGTTGCCGCCGGCCTGTTCGGCTACCAGCTATGGCTGATCCGCAACCGCGCCAAAGACGCCTGCCTCGCCGCCTTCCGCCACAACAACTGGCTCGGCGTCACAGTGTGGATCGGCATTGTGCTGGCGCTAGCGGTGCGTTGAGCGCGCGCGGCCACTTCTTCTATTGGACTTGAATCACGACGCCATGCAACAGCAGGGCGAGCTTTCGTGCATCGATGCTTTCGCCGCTTTCAGCCGGTGAGCGAGCTTCGTCGAAGCTAAGGCTCAACGGGATGTTACCGTCCGACCGCCGCAATGCTTTCGGCAAAAGCAGCGAGGTGTCCGGCCCGGGTTTGCCGCGCACAAATTGCCAGTGCGCCAGCAGCTTGCTACCCAAGCGCACATCTACGGACAGCTGCGGATACGCCGCCGGCAGGTAAGGCTCCACGTTCAGGCTCATCTTCAGATCGCCCAATTCCTGAGCGACGTGAAACCCCAGCACCGCCGAGGAGCCTTCCGACCATGTCGCGCCGATGCCCGGTTCACTCCAGCCGGCAAGCAAAAAGGGGAGCCCGTCGCCACCCGTGCCGAAGCCATAGGACTTGCCAGCCACGGCCGGTGGAAAATCGTGCTGCTCCGGCGCATGCAGATAGCCATGGCCGCCTTTCTCCAGCCACTGCGGAGCAATGACGGTAAATCCGTCGACGACACCGACGCCGGTGGCCGGTGAAAACGACAGCTGCGCGGCGGCCAGTTTGCTGAGCGCCGACGACTGGACAAGATACAAACCGTCTGGATCGAACTTGCCCTCAAAAAACTGTTCGTGACGAATTTGCCGCGGCTCCTGCAATCGAGCAGCAGGCAATCGCGCGTAATACGCCGTATCAACGGCAAATCCGTATTCGCTTGCCAGTGATTCATAGGTGATGTTTTCTTGGCCCACAAATTGACCGGGAATCACATAGAGATAGGCGTAGCGCTGCCGCGCTTGACGCCAGAATGGCGATGGAAAGGTGGGGAATTTCCCCGTGGCCACCATGGCAGCGTAAGAGGCGTTTACGTTGCGAATGTATGGAAACACATCGGCCGTCTGGACGGCGAGCAACAGCAGCAGCCAGCGTGCGCACATCGGCGCTGACAGACTCAAAGCACCGCGCAGCACGGCCAGGATGAGCAGGTAATAGGCCGGCCAGAACAATCGTCCCGACGCCCGAAAAATGTTCAGTGCAGCGGCAACCTTCGCCGGCAGCGGCACGGTGAAAAGCACGTGCGATCCCCACGTCACCTCGTTGCTTATTGCCAGAAGGGTCAGCGCCAGACAGGACAGGATCAGGGGGAAGTCGGGCTTTGCGCACCAGCCGGCCAACATTTTCGAAGCGGGCTGACGAGGCCACCGCGCCGTTCGCCAAGCCGTGGCCACCAGCCCCAACGAAACGCCCATCCCCAGATAATTGAAACCTTCGTACTGCCCCGTGGTCGCCGGCGCTGGCGCGTGCAGCAGAAACGGGCCTGCACCGATAGGCAACCATGGGGCGAGCAGGTTCAAGGAGTAATAGCCGAAGCCACGACTCGACACGTCCATTTCCAGAAAATAGCCTGCCGCCCACATCATCGCGAGCGAGCCGGCAATGGACAGCACGAGGCACATAGTCAATTGCCGAATCGACCAACGACGCTCCAGAACACCGTAGCGCAGAAGGTAGGCGCCCCAGATGGCGTACACCATGAACATGAGATACGCATGAACCAGTGGCGCCAGCCACAAAAGCAGAAACCACTGCAGCAACCGCTTTTTTTCCGGCGCCGCGTAGTACAAATAAAGGCCGGCGACAATAATCCAGTGAGCGGTCATTGCCAGGTGCGGCTGCGCGCGGAACAGCATGATCGGGCTGAGCACAAACAGCAGCACACCGGCAATCAGCACCGATCGGCGATCGGTAAAAAGTGCAAGAAGGCGGCAAGCGAAATAACCCTGAAACGCATAGCAGGCGCAAAGCCACGGGCCGTCGTATTGAAACGTTGAGGGTAACCAGGCACGCAGCAGTTTGAAGACAATCGCCAGAAGCGGAATCGAATCGGAGTAAACGATCGAGCTGCTCTGCTCCATGCCGAGATTGTGAACAACGCCAAGCGGCCATGACCACGGCTCGTGCCGAAAAAACAGCCAGCCGATATAGCTGGCCGCCGGGTCACCATTGGCCAGCCAGCCCACGTGCAACGGATTGATGATGGACGGGTCAATCAGCAACGTGAACAGCACGATGCCAGCCAGGGCCGCCATCAACGCCAAGGTGTTGACGCTGTAGCCATGCCGATCACTTACCGTATTTTTCAATGTCATCAGCGTCCGTTGATTCCGAAGTTAACGCGAAGGCCGACTCGTCGTTCGACCCAGTTTGATGGAGTCAGTACCGAGCCAGCCGCTCGCCAGGTCGGGACAATGTCGTACGCAACAGCGCATCGGAATCGAGCAAGCATACCGAAGCTTGCTCGATCACACGGAGCTTTATCGCAATACACGGGTGGCTCGACCCGACACTCGGCCTCAGGGTAATGGCGCTCCTGTCTCGGCATGGCTGCGAAACGTGCCGCTGAAATACTGTCGCGGCACGCCATTAGAAAATTCTCTTGAAGTGAGCCAACGCCGTGCGAAACTGTGGCCGTGGCGCACGATGTGCGGCGCCTATTTGGCGAATCAGGCAGGTGCAGATTTTGTCATCGATCATCGATAAGCTCTTTGCGCCGCGTCGGCCGACCATCGAACCCGAATCAACGCCAGCGCCGTTATCGAAGCCTTGCGTGCAGCGCCTGGAGAAGACTGATGATTCGGTTATCGCCGAGGATTGCAGCAACGTCAGCCGACAAGCGCTATTCATCATCGGTGCGGCCCGCAGCGGTACCACTATCCTCCAGAATGCTCTGAACGATTCAGGCGACATCTTTCTGTTTGGCGAACCATGCTTTCATGCAGATAGCGGCGACGCGGATTTTGCATCGCGCTATAACGCGATGCATCGCAGCTGGGGCAATCAGGAAAACAAGAGCAGTTATTGCCCGCCATTATTCAAGACCGATGCCAGCTGGTATCAATACCTTGCCCGCCTAGCTGAAACGTATCGCTATGTGGGCGCCAAGATCGTGATCAATCCCGGGCTGGCCGAAGAGCAGGCCAGCCAGCTGTTCGCCTTTCAGTGTCGGCACTTCTACGCGTCACACTATCTGTTTACCTTCCGCAATCCGTTGGACGTGCTTATGTCCACACTCGGCCTGGCCGAGCTCAACGGCGGGAAGATCGCCACGGTTGCCGAGGTGCTCAAGGGATATTTCGTGGTCGTGCAGTTGTTCTTCCGTGCGCTTCGTAACCTGCCGCACGTCCACGTCATTTTTCACGAAACAGTGAACGCCGATACGTTCGGAAAGCTGGAAACCTGGCTCGGCGTGCCACTGCCGCGGGCCGGCGATTACTACAGCAATGGCAAAGTGCGCCACTACGATCTTGATCGGGTTCCGGAAACCCATCGCGCCCGGGTGACCGATGCCATGACGCTTTACGAGAACTTCAAGCAAGCGACGCTGGCAGGCTTTGAGCTGATTCAGATCGAACAGAACTCGGGCCATTTCGATCAGCATCATTTTACCGCGCTGGGTCGGCTGTCACGCACCGTGACGAAGTTCGTCGAAAGCTTAGATGCCCACGATCGATGATCATCCGCGCGGCGAGGGCGCCCGCGCTAAAACCCACACGTCCACCCGCTGCACGCCGGCTCGTTTGAGTACTTGGCTGCACTCGGCCACTGTGGCGCCGGTCGTCATCACATCGTCCAGAATCACCACGTGCGCCGGCAGCCGCATGCCCGTGCGCAAGGCAAAGGCACCCTGCATGTTGCGGCGGCGAGTGACAGCGTCCAGTTCGGTCTGTGGTGATGTCGCACGCTGGCGCTGCAGCAGATCGCACTGCAGGGGAATACCGAAAGCTTTTGCCAGCGGCTTGGCCAGTTCCAGCGCCTGGTTGTAGCCACGCTGACGCAAGCGGCCGAAATGCAACGGCACAGGCAGGATCAGCGCGGGCAACGCTGCAGGTCGTGGCTGCGCTTGCCATTGCGCTGCCAGCACGCGGCCAGCGGCGAGGTCACGGCCAAACTTGAAGCGTGACTCCAACCGGTCCATTGGCCATGCATAACGAAACGGAGCCCAGGCCGCGTCCCATGGCGGCAGCCGCCGCTGGCATTCGCCACACAACGCGGCGGGCACGGCCAGCGGCAGGGCGCAGCGCGCGCAGCAGGAAATATTTCGAGGCAACTCGTTGGCGCAGTCCGCACACAAATCAGCGCCGTTGGCGCCCGGCGCTCCGCAAAGCAGGCAACGCAGTGGCAGCAGCCAGTGCTGCAATCGAGCGCTGAATTTTGCCAGCGCTTCCCTGCGCGTCGTCATCATCGCGGCGGTCAGGTCAGCTCAGGATTTGGCCTTGAACAAAGCAGCGTCGATGATCGACCAGATATGGATGATCCAACCCAGCAGGAAAACCAGAGCACCCCCGCCAGCACGAACATCAGAACCGCCATCAGCAGACGACCCTGCACGAGCTGACCCAAGCCCGGTATGAATAAGCTGCAGATCGCGGCCAATACGTTGCCGCCACTACCTTGTCCTGTGCTCATGCTAGTCCCCTCCTCGATAGTGAGGCCGATGGTAGCGGCAGTGGCCGGCCGGGTCACGTCAACCTGAAAGCTGTTATCCAGGTTGACTGCCGATCGAACTGCTCACACACTTGCTTGCTTACTGATGGGAGTTTTCCATGGCCGACGCTGTGATCCGCCACGACTGGACCCGCGAAGAAGTCACCGCGCTGTTCGCTCTGCCGTTCAACGAGTTGATGCACCGCGCGCAAAGCGTGCACCGCGAATTCCACGACCCGAACGCGGTGCAGGTGTCCACGCTGCTGTCGATCAAGACCGGCGGTTGCCCGGAAGACTGCGCCTACTGCCCGCAGGCCGCGCGTTACGACACCGGCGTGCAGGCGCAAAAGCTGATGAGCGTCGAAGCGGTGCTGGAGCGCGCCAAGGCGGCCAAGGCCGCCGGCGCCAGCCGCTTCTGCATGGGCGCCGCCTGGCGCAGCCCGAAGGATCGCGACGTGGTCAAAGTCGCCGAGATCGTCAGCGCGGTGAAGGGCCTGGGCTTGGAAACCTGCGCCACGCTGGGCATGCTCAGCGATACCCAGGCGCAGTCGCTGAAGGCGGCCGGCCTGGATTACTACAACCACAACCTCGACACCGCGCCGGAGTTCTACGGCGAGGTGATCCAGACGCGCCAATATCAGGATCGTCTGGACACGCTCGAACACGTGCGCGCCGCCGGCATGAAAACCTGCTGCGGCGGCATCGTCGGCATGGGCGAATCGCGCGGCCAGCGCGCCGGCCTGCTGCAGACGCTGGCCAACCTGCCCGAGCATCCGCAGTCCGTGCCGATCAACCAGCTGGTGCAGGTCGAAGGCACGCCGCTGGCCGGCATCGACGTGCTCGATCCGTTCGAATTCGTGCGGACCATCGCCG
>Ga0302234_10003191_pt1 | contig 10048 bp, 7 predicted proteins | sample II_Palsa_N3_2_FD_193576 | JGI IMG/M metagenome (GOLD analysis project Ga0302234, IMG submission 193576) | Peat permafrost microbial communities from Stordalen Mire near Abisko, Sweden - II_Palsa_N3_2 | ecosystem: Environmental > Terrestrial > Soil > Palsa > Peat permafrost | place: Sweden... | reverse complement strand
GTGAGGGCCATTCCGTCTGGCACGCTGACCCGCAGCGTGCCGGCCAACAAGGTTTGATCGCGACGCAGGGCATAAAGACCGTGCGCCAGTCCTTCGGCCAGCCCCACCATCTGCAGCGCCTCCGGCTTCAACTCAGTGCCTGACTGGCTCCGGTACACCAACTGGCATCCCCAAGCATGCTTCCGGCTTGATGCACGGCCAGAAGCCATCGCCATCGCAAATGACACGGACTATGGGTATGGGCTCGCTGCCTACGTACTCTCTTCCAAACATACTCGTGCGCGAGCCGCTGCCGCCCGACTGCAGGCAGGTCGGGTGATGATTAACGGCGCGCCTCACGAACCCTTGGCCCCGTTTGGCGGCTACAAGCAGTCCGGCATCGGCAGGGAATACGGCGTCGCCGGCCTGGAAGCCTTTCTGGAAACCAAAGCCGTTTTAGGCGCTTTAATCTGCGTTTAGTTCAAAAGCTTTTTGGCACCGATCGTTGGTCAAGCGTGAGATGCCCGCTGCGCCATTAACGTTGTGCACGGCAAGCTCGGCGGCGAAAATTAATCCACCACCGACCAGCAACCCTTGTGCTTCCAGACGGCGACACATTGCATGATTTTCTGAGGGGTGAACTTCACCAGCTCAGCTGGCTTAGCCCTGGGGAAAGAGCGCTCGACGTAACGCCGTGAAAACATCACGGTCATTGATCTTTGACACCGCAGCGTCCGGTGCCACACCCTGAAAAGCGTGGCATGCGCCAGGGTAAATATGGAGCTCCGTGGGTACGCCGTCGCGGATCAGGCGACGCGCATATTCGATGTTTTCTTCTACAAAAAGATCAATTGCTCCTACATTGATAAACGTGGATGGCAGTCCCGCGAGGGATTCTGCACGCGACGCCGAGGCATAGGGCGATACACCATCTGCCCCTGGCTCATGACCCAACAGCGCCGACCAACCGAAATGGTTGTATTCCTTGCGCCACAGATACTCGCCAGCAAAAGGATGTTGGTAGGCATCCGTTGCGTGGCGATCGTCCAGCATGGGCTGCAACAAAATCTGAAACTTCACGCTCACTTCGCCGCGATCTCGAGCAAGCAGCGCCAGTGAAGCGGCCAGACCCCCGCCGGCGCTTATGCCACCGACGGCAATACGCTCCGGATCGATACCCAGCGTCGTCGCGTGATCGTGCAGCCATTTCAGCGCGGCGTAGCAATCTTCAACCGGTCCGGGGAAGGGCGTCTCCGGTGCGAGGCGATAGTCCACCGATACAACGCAGCAGCCAACGGCATCCACCATCGGGTTGACCAGGAAACCCTCCCAATCGGCGCTTCCGCCGATATACCCGCCGCCGTGCATCCACAGCAATACCGGCAACGGCTGAACAACGGCTTTTGGCCTGTAGACAAGTACCCTTACCTCAGGCGCACCCTTGCGACTTGGTAGCTGTCGCTCACGGACTTCGATGTCGGGAAACGTGGGCCATAGAGGCATCAGCGCTTCCATTTGCTGCGCGCGCGCTGAGCGCACGGCAGACAAGGTTTCCCGGTTCAAAGAGATGATGGGCAACTGTTCGACAGCAGCCAGTTGGGGGTCAAGCAAATGACTGGTTTTCTTGGTCATGATGCGCATCGTCGCTCTTGTTGAGAACCCTACTGTGCTGCTGTCCCATAAGTGCGCGCTTCTCACGCTCTCAAGACGCAGCAAAGATCCTGGTCGTTGCTTTTGCCACTTTTACACACCCGTCAGGCCACCGCTGCACGGCAGTGTTTGGCCGCTGATGTAATCGGACTCCGGAATGCAGAATAGATAAATAGCGCCAGCCGCTTCCCCCGGCGTGCCTGCCCGTCCCAGCGGGATGGTCGCCTCCATCGTTGCTCTGACTTCCCTCTTGATGCCGAACTTGATCTCGCGGCCCTCGATCGTGGCCGTGGTGCCTTGGTCTGCATCAGCCGCGGTGAGTCGAGTATCGATGAAGCCAAACGCAACACAATTCACCGTCGTGTTGAGGCGGCCCCACTCCTTCGCCAATGTCATGGTCAAGCCGACAATGCCGGCCTTGGCAGCGGAATAGTTGACCTGTCCTGCATTGCCAAACAGACCGGAAACCGACGAGACATTAACGACCTTGCGTACAACCCGTTGCCCTACTCCGGCTTCTGCGCGGCTCAGCTGACGGATGATCGGCTGCGCCGCGCGCAGGATACGAAACGGCGCAGTGAGGTGGCAGTCGATAATGGCCTGCCATTGCTCATCGCTGGTTTTCTGGATGACATTGTCCCAAGTGTACCCGGCGTTGTTCACTACGATGTCGAGGCTGCCGTAGTGTTTCATCGCTTCGCCAACGAAACGCTCGGCAAAAGCTTCTTTGGTGACGCTCCCGACGCAAGCCACAGCATCGCCGCCTTGTGCCCTGATCTCTGAAACGACCTCGTTCGCGGGCTCGTCATCAAGATCGTTGACGACGATACACGCGCCATCGGCGGCAAGTTTCAGCGCGACCGCACGACCTATCCCACGACCCGCGCCGGTGATCAATGCGACCTTGCCATCTAGCTTGTTGCTCATTGTCATCCATCGATTATTCGCCGCCAAAAAAACTGATAGTCAACCCGGCGGCTCCGAAGTGTTCTGGTCACTGATGAAGAAAATCTGAGTAGATCGGTTGTTGAACAATGAGTGCACTATCGCCAAAGGCGAAGCAGATTCGCATCCAAATCCGATGCTGTTTTCGACACCCTGTCGAAGACCATGGTGACTTTATGCTCGGCATCAAAGGGTGCCCATGCGGGCATTCCCGATGCCGCAGGCCTGCCGGTTTTCGCAAATTGCGTCCAGGCTTCGAGCATCAGCTCCGACAACTGCAGGGTCTGGGCATCGTCTTCCAGCAGCAGACCTGCGGGGGGATTGCGGAACAGCAAAGCGACGTCAATGCCGTGGATGGCGCCTATTCCGGCAATGGCCGAGGGGTAATCCAACTGATAGAGATAGGTCGTTCCCGGCTGATCAGTCGCATGTGCCTTCGCTACAGTGTTTGTTGGCACGCGATAGAAAGCATCGTTGTTTATTTGCTCCAGCACTCGGCGATTGGTGGCGCGCGGCATCTCCGCGCGGTAATGGCGGCGCAGAGCTTCCATGTCGCGGTTTGGCACAAGGCCCAGCAGTTGTTTGGAAAACAGCTTGGCGGACAGCGATCGACCCATTGGCAACAAGAACGAGAAAAGGCCCCCGTCATTGGCGCATGTGCCAAGCATCAGCTCGGTTTTATTAGCTGTACCCGACGCATAAGCATCCAGCGGCGATTGCGGCAAAAAATCCGTACCGGTCGCTGCGCCCAGGAAGCCGATCCGCTGGCGGGTGAGCGAGCCGTACTGGTCTTCGCTACTCCGGAAAATGCGTTTTGTAATAGCCGCATGCAGCGCCTGCATCTTTGGCTTGTCCAGCGCAGTCAGCGCTTCAGCATTACCAACGGCGATGCCTACGTCGCCCAGCGCGTCGCGCGTCGCCAAGTGATACTCGGTAGCGGGCGCGCAGGTTTGCGCCATGCCGCCCATCGCGATCGCGCGTCGGAACAGGCCTTTGGCCTGCGGGCTGGCTGCCAGCTGATAAACGCTGAACGCACCGGCTGATTCACCAAATACCGTGACGCAGGCCGGATCGCCACCGAAACTAGCGATGTTCTGTTGCACCCAACGCAGCGCACACAGCTGATCCAGAAACGCACGATTGTCGGCACAGAATTCACCATCAAACAGGCCGCTGCCGTGCAGAAACCCCGGCGGCCCCAATCGATACTGGATGACCACTGCAACGACACCCTTACGGGCAAAACGAGCAGCGTCATAGAATCCGTCAGCGGCGCCCGCCGTGAAGCCGCCGCCGTGGATATAGACCATCACTGGCAGCTTGGCTCCCCCATCGACGCTCGGTGTCCACACGTTCAACAACAGACTGTCATCGCCTTCGACGAGTGCATCTAGCGGCCTAATCGCACGCAGATATTGTCGTCTGGCTCCGGGGATGGACAGCATTGAACGCGGGGCGAACGTTGGGCACGCATGGCCGAACTGACCTGCATCGCGCACACCCTGCCACGGACTACGGGGTGCCGGAGGTAGCCAGCGAGCACGGCCAGCGATTGGCTCCGCATACGGAATGCCCTTGAAGGCATGCACTTCGTTCTCAAAGCTGCCGCGAACGGCTCCGCCCGAGCACTTGACAATGGTCATTGCAGAATATCGCGATGGCAGCTCTGATTGAGCCCAAGTCATCGTAACGATCGACCACACACGCCGCTGTCACGGCTGGGACACTGACCCATAGAATTATCGACGTCCCTGCCAGCCACCGTGATAACCGCGCAGATACCCATCCAGATCAAAACCGGATTTTTTAGCCTCTCGTTCAAGACCCTGGGTGTCGATGATTCTCGTACCGTCCTTGTGCAATTCGATCAATCCTTTTTTTACCCACGCCTTGAGCACGCCGTTGACACGCTGGCGTGTGCCACCTACGCGCGCACCCACTTCCGTCTGATTGTCAAAGATTTCGATCCATATCGCGCCCGATACCTCTCGCCGGCCCCGCAGCCTGGACATGCGCAGTAGATAAACCGCCAACCGCACGTTGAGGTTATGCAGGCTGAGCAGCTCGATACGACCAAGGATCACCACTGCCCGGTCGGTAAATTCGTGATATAGCCCTTGATAGTACGCCGGCCAGCGGCGTGAAAATTCAGCCACGATCGCCAGCGGCAGAGAAACCACAGTGGCATCCTGACGGCAACTGCAGTCCGCGCTGTAGACGGGAGGCTCTGCAGGAACAATGTGCGGGAACCAAGCCCCCGGAACCACTTCCTCCAGCGTGATTTCATGCCCACGCGGTGAAGTCGTATAGATACGGAATACACCACTGATCACGCCGTAAATATGCGTCGCCGGCGTGCCGGCGAGGTACAGGATTTTTCCTTCTTCAAAGCGCTTGATACGGGCACGCTCGGCCAGCCAATCGTGCGCCGCTTCCGGCACGTAGTGAAACCAGCGCCAGCCGCGAATGAGCTCCAGGATTTTTTCGTGGGTCTCGCTTTCCGATAGGACGTTCATTTTGGCGGATTCGCGCCGTGACTTCGACACGATCGGTCGCGCAGCCCACCGTGATTTTTCATAGCCAAACTAATGTCTCCATCAAGACGGCAGACTCCGAAACAAAACGAACTTTCATGGTGTCTCGACTTTGACAGCGAAATGCGTCGCTAGCTTGCACACTGTGGACTTAACCCCAGGGGTTCGACAAGAGAGGCCGCCGTCTCCGGATGGTGCGACGCAACGCAAACGGTCATCCAATGTCTCGCCAACGATGTCGCTCGAGGTAGCAAAATGAAAGGCCAGATGATGGCGCAGCCGCTGTTGACCAGCAGCCTGCTTCGACATGCCGAGGCGTGTCACGGTGATACCGAGATCGTGTCGCGGCGCGTCGAAACCGCTTCTGGGGACGCGCGTTTTCATCGCTATGGTTGGCTTGACCTCGCCGGGCGCGCGAGAAAGTTGGCCAAAGCTCTAATGCGTCTTGGTATTAGTCAAGGCGATTGCGTAGGAACGCTGGCATGGAATGGCTATCGGCACATGGAGCTGTGCTACGCCGTATCGGGCAGTGGCGCGGTCATCCACACCATCAATCCGCGGCTGCTGCCGCAACAGATCGCCTGGATGATCAATCACGCCGAGGACCGTGTGGTCTGTTTCGATATCGATCTCACGTCGCTGGTGGAAAAGCTGGTGCCGCTTTGTCCGGGAGTAGAGGCCTGGGTCGCGCTGACGGACGACAAGCAGATGCCATCGACGGCAATAATCGATATGCGTTGTTACGAGGCGCTGTTGGATGCCGAAGATGCGGACTATACGTGGCCCGATCTCGACGAATCCGCGGCCGCCTGCCTTTGCTATACCTCCGGCACGACGGGCGATCCCAAAGGGGCGCTGTATTCGCACCGATCGATGGTGTTGCACGCATTCGCCGCGGCGCTGCCCAATACGATGAACCTGTCCGCCATGGATACAGTGCTACCCATCGTGCCGATGTTCCACGTCAATGCCTGGGGCATTCCGTATACAGCCGCGCTCGTCGGCTTCAAACTTGTGCTGCCAGGACCGGCGCTGGATGGCGCGAGTCTGGCCGAGCTTTTCTCGACCGAAACAGTCACGTTTTCAGCCGGCGTACCGACGGTTTGGCTGGGGTTTCTGCAGTATGTACGTGCGAACGGCCTCACCTTTCCCACCCTCATGCGATGTCTGGTCGGCGGTTCGGCCTGCACGGCCGCCTTGATGGAATGCTTCGAATCCACGTTGGGCATCAAACTACAGCCCAGCTGGGGTATGACGGAAATGTCGCCTCTGGGGGCGGTGAATACCCTGAAGCAAAAACACCTGAGCTGGTCCGATGCTGAACGCAAGACCCTCGCGCTGAAAGCGGGTCGTACCCCGTTTGGCGTCGCGGCGAAGATTGTCGATGCGCTAGGCAAAGAGTTGCCGCGCGATGGCATCGCGGTGGGCAACCTCATGGTGCAGGGGCCGTGGGTTATCGAACGATACTTCAAGGTAGAGCAGACGCCGCTTGTTGACGGCTGGCTGCCTACGGGTGATGTGGCTACGCTGGATGCGGATGGTTTCATCACCATCACCGATCGCTCAAAAGATCTCATCAAGTCGGGCGGAGAATGGATCAGTTCGATCGAGTTGGAGAGCATCGCCGCCAGCCACCCTGCCGTCGCCGAAGCCGCGGTGATCGCCATGACACACCCCAAGTGGGACGAGCGGCCACTGCTTATCGCGGTCCTGGGCGCGGATAGTCGCGTCACTCACGAGGAACTGATCGCGCACTATCAAGGGCGTGTGCCCAAGTGGTGGATACCGGAAGACGTTATCTTCGTAGACACGCTGCCGCATACGGGCACCGGCAAGGTGAATAAGTTGGCGCTACGCGAGAAATACGCGGCCCGCGGCGGCCCATCGTTGTCGGAGAACACGTCGGCGAGTTAATCGTTCCAAACGACCGATCGACGTCATTTGTACCGAGACAAAAAAATCCCGCGCTGTGGCAGATGCACATTTCCTTTTGAAATGAATACCAGACCCACGCTTGCTGTCCCTACGTGTGCCCGCCACGCGGTGATGCTCGAGAGAAAGCGACTACGCCGCACCGCGAGGTACGGCGTAGTCGCATCGCATAGCATCCGGTGGCGAACATTAGTTCGATTTGGAGAGCGCCTTAGCTAGCGCGGTCTCCAGTAACCGAAATCCATTATTTGCAGACTTTATGATGGATGCGTCAAGCCAGGCGCGATGCATCCGTCAAAAGCTATAGTTTACTTCCGCCCCGAAGGTACGCGGCTGGATCAGGCCTGCTTCGTAGGGATTCAAACCCGGCGCGGCGTTGCGCGTTGCCAGATAGGTGATGCCGTCGCGATCAGCCAGGTTTTTGACATACAGCGAATAACGCCAGCGACCCTGTTGAATGCCTACATTGAGGTTGAGCGTGGTGTAAGACGGCGCAGTCACCGGCTGACGCTCGCTGTAGTCGGAAACGCGACTTCCAATGAAGTCAAACGAGCCGCCGACGCTGGCGTCCATACCATTACCGAGCGGCCAGTGATAGCCAGAACTCAGCGACGCGGTGACCTTGGGCACGAACGGCAGCGGGTCGCCCGAAACGCCGCCAGCCAGCGGTGCATCGGAGGTGATATTGGCGTGCGTGTAAGCACCGGTGGCGCGGATGTTCCAATGATCCATGGGATAGAACACCAACGTCGCCTCGGCACCCTTGCTGGTCGCCGTACCGCCATTGACGAAGAAATTGAACCCGGCCTCGTTGGTGAGAATTTGGATGTCTTTCCAGTGGGTTTCGAACAGCGCGGTTTCGAAGGACAGGTTGCCGTTATCCAGCACGGTTTTGTAGCCCGCTTCAAAACTGGTCAACGAATCCGGCGCGAACGTACGGGGAGCTGGCGCGGCGCTTGCCGGTAGTATGGCGTTCGGACCACCGGGGCGATATCCGGTGGCGACGCGCGCATACAGCTCGTCGGTCGGCGTAGCCGCATAGCTTGCCGTCCCTAGATAGGTAGCCTTATCACCGTGCTCCTTCGCGCCGAGAACGACCACCGGCTCGGGACCCACGAAAATGCCCCCATAGTTTTGCTCGTACGTCTGGTGATCTTCCGCATAGCGAACGCCAGCCTGCAGCGAGAATTTAGACGTGATCGCATACGTGGCGTTGGCGAAGCCGGAATATTCCTTATAGGTGGAACCCAGGCTTCCCGCGAAAATGCCGAATGGCAGCGGAATCGGTGCGAGCGTTTGTGTATCAAATGGGAACACGCCTACCGTGGTATTGGTGTCCTGCTCGTGAGTAAAGTACACGCCGAATTCGTACTGCAGCTTGTCGTCGAATGCGTTCGAATCGAGGCGCAATTCCTGCGACCAGCGATCGGTGTCATAGGCGCCGACAATGCGCGAGCCGATGTTGGGGATGCCCAGCGCGGGACCTAGCAAAGTCTCGAGTACCGGCGAGTCATCGAGCACCGTGTGCGCGTAGACATTTTGATAGGTAGTGGACGACACGAGCTGAAAATTGCCCATTTGCCCGGTGATCGTCATGTTGTAAAGGTTGAGCGTAGTGGACGAAGGCTGCGGCACGAACACGTTTTGAGTACGGGGACCGTAAAGCGGTTTAACCGTCTTGCTATCCACGTCTTCGGTCGGGTTGTCGTCACTATGCACGCGCTGGGTCATCGCGGACGCGGCCACCTTCCAGTTGTTGTTTATTAGCCAGGTATAGGCGAGGCGGCCGCCCTTAAGATGCGAATGGTTGACGTCTTTACGCCCATTCACTTCATTGATATAGCCCGGTTCGTTCTGATTAAAGGCACTGGCCTGCAGAGCCATCGTGTTGTTGCCGAACGGCAGGTTGAGATAGGCACGACCCACGCCGCCCTCCCCGCCGTGATCGACTGAATCGCCGCCGAGGGTAAAGCTGCCGTGCGTGTTCTGGAAGTCAGGCGCTTGGGTGACATAGCGGATGAGGCCACCAACGGCACCGGCACCGTAAAGCGTGCCCTGCGGACCCTTCAATACTTCGATGCGCTGCAAGTCGGCCGGATCGATATCCGGCGTAAGCGTGCTGCCGGCACCAAAAGCATTGACCGAGCCCACGGGTGCTTCGTCAATATAAAACGACGTGGTCGGTGCGCCCTGCGCCAAACCGGTGGTAATGCCACGAATGGTAATTTGTGCCTGGCCGGGCGCGATGGTGCTCACCGACACGCCCGGAATCTGTGCCGCGTAATCGGTCAACCGATTTAGGCCACCGGCGGTCAATGTCTTGCTGTCGATTGAAGTCACCGAACCGGGTACGTCGATCGCGGCCTGTGCGCGCTTTTGTGCGGTCACCATGATGGTGGAAAGGTTCTGCGGCTTTTTTGTCTGCGCGTCGGTATCTGCTTGCGGTGCAGCGCTGCCACTGGCTGCCGGGACGGCCGGCGCCGATGCCGCAGCAGTCGTTGGGCTGCTACCGGCTGACGTATCCGTAGCCAGCGCGGACGAGCAAGGCAGCCACGCGGCGGCAAAGCACACTGAAATGGCAACCGACAAGGTGCGCCGCTGCAGGCGCTCAACGTTACGAGTGTTCATCAATTTTCCCCAATCTTCAGTTGTTTTCTTCAACACGTTTTTTGCTACGCCGCGACGCGACGGTTACTTTCTATGCTTAAGCCTTAATGCTCGAGTCCAGCGTGTCGGCCACCGTGACCGGTGCGTTGATCATGGCGAACACGTATCCCGCCACAGAGAGCAGGCCTGTCACAACACCGGTAATCGCCAGCGCCTCACCAAGAAACTGTTCGCCACCTAGCGCTGCGCTGCCCAGCGTCACCAGAGTGGGCGCCAAGCTCAGACCGACAATAGAGTTGACGATGCCGAAGGCAGCCATGCATGCGCCGCGCTCCTCGTTCGGAATCAGTACCGCCACAGCGGTCGAGGCCACCAGCGAGATCACCGTGCCGCTGAGCAAC
>Ga0302234_10003181_pt1 | contig 10068 bp, 8 predicted proteins | sample II_Palsa_N3_2_FD_193576 | JGI IMG/M metagenome (GOLD analysis project Ga0302234, IMG submission 193576) | Peat permafrost microbial communities from Stordalen Mire near Abisko, Sweden - II_Palsa_N3_2 | ecosystem: Environmental > Terrestrial > Soil > Palsa > Peat permafrost | place: Sweden... | reverse complement strand
GGCCCTGCTGGTCCGGAGCGGAACCACGATCCTCAAATTCTTCCTCCATATCAGCAAGGAAGAGCAGCTCGCGCGCTTCGCCCAGCGCCTCGAGGATCCCGGCCGCAACTGGAAGATCAGCGAGGCTGACTATACCGAGCGCGAGTTCTGGGACGACTACATCGAGGCGTTTGAGGACGCGATTCGCGCCACCAGCACCGATGAGGCGCCGTGGTACGTGATCCCGTCGAACGCCAAATGGTTCCGGAATCTGGCGGTATCGCAGATCATTGCCGACGCCATGGCCGATCTCGACCTCGCCTACCCGCCGCCGTCGGTTAACCTCGCTGAAATCCGGCGGAAGTATCATGCCGCGGCCCACGAAGCCGCGGGCGGCGGGAAGAAAGCTTGATCGGCCGCGCCGGCCGGCGATTTCCAAAAAGTCGCCGCCGATGATATGGAAGGCGCGGCGCGGTTCGGCGCCGGCGAACAGCAACGCAGGTCGACGATCGGCGGGCGCGAGGGGCTGAAGCATTGTCGGTATGGCGGTACGCCCGCGAGCGCGTGAGCTCCTTTCTCAATGCGCCCTCAAACGCGATCCTGCGGCGGCTCTTTTTCGATCAGGGCCTCAAGCACTGGAAGGGCTACCTGTTCTCATTCGCGATGATGGGCCTCATCGCGGCCACCACGGCGCTGTCGGCGTGGATCATCGGACGGATCGTCGACCAGATTTTCGTCGGCCGCAGCCTGAAGGCGGTGTGGGAGATCACGGCCGCGATCGTGGCGATCTACACGGTCAAGGGCCTTGCGACCTACGGCCAGCAGGTCGTCATGTCGCAGGTCGGCAACGCCATTGTCGCCGACATCCAGCGGCGCATCTTCGACCAGATGCTGAGGATGAAGGTCAGCTACTACAGCCGCTCGCATTCCTCCGAGTTCATCGCCCGCCAGTCGTTCATCTCCCAGTCGGCGAGCAGCGTGCTCAACGTCCTCATCACCACGTTTTCGCGCGACGCGCTGACCATTGTCGGGCTGGTCATCGTGATGGTGTCGCAAGACCCCCTGCTGTCGCTCTTGGCGCTGATGTTCGTGCCCTTGGCCGCGGTCGGGGTGCGCAAGATCGGCGTCCGCGTGCGCAATATCATGGGGACCGAGTTCCAGGGCGCGATGCAGATGATGGAGTCGCTGGCGGAGACGGTGCAAGGCATCCGCATTGTCAAGGCCTTCACGCTCGAAGACTTCATGCGCGCCAAGCAGCAGAAGGCGATCAGCGGCTTCCAGGCGGCGTCGAACAAGCTCGCGCGGGTCAGTTCGCGGACGAGCCCGATCATGGAGAGCGTGGGCGGCTTCGCCATCGCCGCCGTCGTGCTGTACAGCGGCTACACCGTCATCGTGCGCGGCAACCCGCCGGGGAGCCTGTTCTCGTTCATCACCTCGGTGATCATGCTCTACGAACCGATGAAGCGGGTGGCGCGGCTGCATGTCGACGTGTCGCAGGGCCTGTTCGGCGTCAAAATGCTCTACACTTTTCTCGACGAGCACGACTACGAGGAAGATGAGCCGCGCACGCGCGAACTCGAGGTCACCGAGGGCAGAATCGAGTTTCGGGACGTGACCTTCGGCTACCGGTCCGGCGAAACCGTCCTGCACGCGGTCAGCTTGGTCGCCGAAGCAGGCCGGACGACCGCGCTCGTCGGCCGCTCGGGCGGCGGCAAATCGACGATGATGAACCTCATCCTGCGCCTCTATGAAGTGGGGTCGGGGCAGATCCTGTGCGACGGCGTGGACATTGCGACCGTCAGCCTCTACTCGCTGCGCCGGCAGATCGCTTATGTCGCGCAGGACAATTTCCTGTTCAAGGGCTCGGTGCGCGACAACATCGCCATGGGCCGGCCGGGCGCGAGCGAGGACGAGATCGTCGCCGCCGCCAAGGCGGCCTACGCCCACGATTTCATCATGAGCTTCGAGAAGGGCTACGATTCGCCCTGCGGCGAGCACGGCGCGCAGCTTTCCGGCGGCCAGCGCCAGCGCATCGCCATCGCCCGCGCCTTCCTCAAGGACGCGCCGATCATCCTGCTCGACGAAGCGACCTCGGCGCTCGATTCGGAGTCCGAGCAGGCGATCCAGAAGGCGTTGCGCACGCTGTGCGAGGGCCGCACCACGATCGTCATCGCCCACCGGCTGTCGACGGTGGCGCAGGCCGACGAAATCTGCGTCATCGATCGCGGCCGGATCGTCGAGCGCGGCCGGCATGTCGAGCTCCTGGCGCAGGGGCGCACCTACAGCCACATCGCCCAGACGCAGTTCCCACGCGACGCGGCGTAGGACGACGGCGTGGGTTGAGCCGCGATCACGGCCTCAATTTCGAGCCCTACTCCCAGTCCGTCGACCGTCGACTTGCGCGCCCCCTGTTTTCGATGAAGCATGTCGCGATTCTCCGACCGCAAGACGCCGCATGCAGAATCCTTTGAACTCGGTGCTTCTCTTTGCGATTCTGTGCGCAAGCTCCGTTCTCGGCTTTTTCGTCCATCCCCGCCTGCCGGAACGGCATCGATCGGCGCAATCGATCGCTCTCGTGCAGCTCGCGATCTCGCTTCTGGTCACCTTCACCGCGATCGTGCTCGGCCTGCTGACGACCTCGGTCAAGGAAGGATTTGACGTCGCCTACAACGCGCGCGGCGAATACGCCGCCCAGCTCGCCCAGATGGACCGCTGCCTGAGCGACTATGGGCCCGAAACGGCGCCGATCCGGGCGCAGCTTAAGAGCTACGCCGCCGCCGTCATCGCCAGCACCTGGCCGGACGAGCCGCCGCCGGTCGGCGTCACCTATCCGAACACATCGAACATGCCGCTGACCGGCGAAGTCCCCGTCCTCGGCGATATCATGAACGACGTCGGCCTCGAGACCCGCTCGCTCCAACCGAAGGACAACCTGCACCAGACTCTGATAGCCGCCTGCATTCTGCAATATCATGATCTGATCCAGGCCCGGTGGAAGGTGATCGAGGGCGTGCACGGGTCGATCTCGGCGCCCTTCTATTGGGTGCTGGTGTTCTGGCTCGCGCTTCTCTTCGGCACCTTCTGCCTGACCGCGCCGCCGAACCCAATGGTGGTGACGGTGATCGCTCTATGCGCGCTGTCGATCACCGTCGTCGTCTTTGTTATCCTCGATTTGGATGAACCCTATGGAGGCCTGTTCGGCGTCCCGAGCACCTCGATGCGCAACGCGCTCGCCGACATGATGCGGTGAGGGGATCGCGATTGACAGTTCCGCTCGCGCCGGGCGAGGCGCCGGGTCTCCTGCGATTGCGCCGGGATCCGCGACGCCATCCCTTTCTGCTCGCCGCGGCGGCGGTCCTTGGCTTCGCCCTGCGGCCGGGCGCGGCGCAGGCGCAAGCCCCGGATGCGAGCGCCGAGGCCGCGCTGTTCGAGCGGCGCTGCGCGGCGTGCCATGCGATCCCCGTCGGGCGCGCGCCCCCGCGCGCAGCTTTGAGCGCAATGTCGCCGGCCTTCATTGTCGACGCGCTCACCAACGGCGTGATGAAGGCGCAAGGCTCAGTCCTCACCGCCGCGGAGCGGGTCGCGCTGGCCGAATACCTGACCGCCCGCAAGGTCGGCGGCGAGGCGCCGATGGGGGGCAAATGCGCCGCCGCCTCGCCGCCCCTTTCGCTCGACGGGCCCACGTTCAAGGGATGGGGCGCGAATCTCGAAAACTGGCGGTTCCAGCCAGACCCTGGCCTCACCGCCGACGACCTGCCGCGGCTCGAACTCAAGTGGGCGTTCGGCGTGCCCGGCGCGATCATGATGTTCGGCCAGCCGACCGTCGCGGCGGGCCGCGTCTTCATCGGCGGGCAGAACGGCCATGTCTACGCGCTCGACACGGGGTCGGGCTGCTATTTCTGGGACTACCGGGCGAGCGCGGGCGTGCGGACCGCAATTACGGTCGCGCGCATCGGCGGGCGGATCGTCGCCCTGTTCGGCGACCGGCGCGGGTACGTCTACAGCGTCGACGCGGCGACCGGCGAAACCATCTGGAAGGCTGCTCCCGATGACGAAACCGGAGCGTCGATCAGCGGTTCGCCGGTCCTGTTCGAAAACAGGCTTTATGTTCCGATCTCGAATGGCGAGACCGGCGGCGATCCGAGCTACCCATGCTGCAAGGGCCGAGGGGCGGTCGTCGCGCTCGACGCCGCGACCGGCGACGTCGTCTGGAGAACCTACACGACCCACGAGGCTGCGCCGCAAGGCCGAAACGCGATCGGCGCCCAGCTCTATGGCCCTTCCGGCGCCTCCGTGTGGTCGGCGCCGACGATCGACGCCGGCAAGCGGCTTCTCTATGTCGGGACCGGCGACAATCATTCAGCTCCCGCCACCGATACCAGCGACGCGGTTCTGGCGCTCAAGCTCGACGACGGCAAGGTCGTGTGGTCGAGGCAGTTTCTTGCAGACGATGTCGATCCACAGGGGCCGGATTACGATTTCGGCTCGTCCGCCAACCTGATCGCGCTGGATGGGGGCAAGCGCGTGCTGACCATCGGCCAGAAGTCCGGCATGGTCTGGGGGCTCGACCCGGATGACGGCGGCCGGATCGTTTGGAGTCGCCGCGTCGGGGCCGGGGGCCGCCTCGGCGGGGTTCAGTGGGGTACGGCGACCAACGGCGACGCCGTCTTCGTCGCGGTCTCGGACATGAGAGCCCGGGATCGCGCTCCCGGGCGACCGGCCGGGCCCGATCCCGCGGCGGGGGGCGGGCTCTTCGCGCTTCGCCCCGCCGACGGCGCGGTCCTCTGGCGGGCGCCGCCGGCGGACGCCTGCGGAGCCGCACCCGATTGCAGCCCCGCGCAGTCGGCCGCGGTCACCGCCGCGCCGGGCTTCGTGTTGTCGGGTTCGGACGACAGCCACATCCGCGCCTATTCGGCGGCCGATGGCCGGGTCCTTTGGGATTATGACATGGCGAGGCCATTCAGGACCGTCAACGAGGTCGCGGCCAGCGGCGGGGCGATCGACGGCGGCGGGCCGACAGTCGCCGGGGGCATGATTTTCGTCTATGCCGGCTATGGCCTTTACGGCAAAAGGCCCGGCAACGTGCTCGCCGCCTTCGCGCCCAAGCCATAGTCTCCGGCAGTCCTGCTCGCTCCGCCGCAAAACCGCGCTCACAGGATGCGGCTCGTGTGGCCCTTCCAGTAGCGGTCGCGCAGCGCGGCCTTCATGAGCTTGCCGGTCGGCAGGCGCGGCAGCTCGGCCTCGAAATCGATCGAGCGCGGACATTTGGGGTGGGCGAGATTCGCGCGGCAGAAGGCGATGAGTTCGGCCTCCGTCTCCGGGCCCGGCGCGAGGCCGGGCGCAAGCTGTACGACCGCCTTGACCTCCTCGCCCAAATCCTCGTTCGGCGCGCCGAATACTGCGGCGTCGGCGACCATCGGATGGGTGAGAAGCAGGTTCTCGCATTCCTGCGGATAGATGTTGACCCCGCCGGAGATGATCATGAACGACTCGCGGTCGGTGAGATATACGTAGCCGTCCTCGTCGACATGGCCGATGTCGCCGAGCGTGCTCATCGTTCCGTCGGGCGAGTTCACTTCGGCGGTCTTGACCGGATCGTTGAAATATTCGAACGGCGACGCGGTCTTGAACCACAGCTTGCCGGTCTCGCCGGGCGGAACCTCGCGCATCGCGTCGTCGAGAACATGAAGCTCGCCGAACACCGGCTTGCCCACAGTGCCGGGATGGGCGAGCCATTCGGCGCTGTCGCAAAGCGTCATCCCCATCGCTTCGGTGGCGCTGTAATATTCGAGGATGATCGGCCCCCACCAGTCGATCATCGCCCGCTTGACCGGGATCGGACACGGCGCAGCGGCGTGGATCGCGACCTCGAGCGATGTGAGATCGTAAGCCCGGCGCACCGCTTCCGGCAGCTTCAGCATGCGCGAGAACATGGTCGGCACGAGTTGGGCATGGGTGACGCGATATTGCTCGACCAGCGCAAGGAAGCGTTCTGGGTCGAACCGCTCCATGACGACGACCGTTCCGCCGCGCCTGATCGTGCCGCCAACGCCGGCCAGCGGCGCCGAGTGATAGAGGGGCGCGGGCGAGAGGTAGATCTGGCCCTCGCGAAACCGCCAGACGTTCAACCGTGCGGCGAGCGCAGACAGCGGCACGGCGGGCGCCTGGTCGGGCAGCGGACGCAGCACGCCCTTGGGCCGTCCAGTCGTACCGGAGGAATAGAGCATCGCCGCGCCCAGCGTTTCATCGGGCAACGGGGTTGCGGGACAATCGGCGGTCGCCTCGCCGAGATTGCGCACGCGCGCCCCTTCGCCGGGCCCATCGACGATGAGACAGAGCTCGACCCGGGGGCAATCGGCGAGCGCCGCGAGCGCTATCTCGCGCTTCGCTTGCGACGTGATGAGCGCCTTCGACAGGCTGTTGTTGACGATAAAGGCGAGCTCGGGCGCCGTCAGAAACGAATTGACGCAGGTGTAGTAGAGCCCTGAGCGCTCGCCGGCGGCGCAGCACTCGACGAACCGCGGATGGTTCTCCATGAAGATAGCGTAGTGGTCGAGGCGTCGGAGGCCGGCCGCGCGCAGGAGATGCGCCAGGCGGTTGCTGCGCGCTTCGAGCTCGCGATAGCTGACGCTCTCGCCCGATCCCGCCATCACCACGGCGGGCTGATCGGCGCGCGCCTGGGCGTGCTGGCCTGGATACATGTGCGGATCCTTACGCGGCGCGGACCGTCGTCAAACGATGCGGCTCTCGCGCCCCTTCCAGTACCGCTCGCGTAAGGGGCCCTTATAGAGCTTGCCGGTCGGCAGGCGCGGCAGCTCAGCCTCGAAATCGATCGAGCGCGGGCATTTGTGATGGGCGAGATGATCGCGGCAGAACGCCATCAATTCGTCAGCGATGTCCGCGCACGGCCCGAACTCGGGCGTCAATTGAACCACAGCCTTGACTTCCTCTCCCAGATCCTCGTTCGGCGCTCCGAAGACGGCGGCGTCGGCGACCTTGGGGTGGGTGATCAAGAGGTTCTCGCATTCCTGCGGATAAATGTTGACGCCGCCGGAAATGATCATGAACGCGGCGCGGTCGGTGAGGTAGATATAGCCCTCCTCGTCGACACGGCCGATGTCGCCGACGGTGCTCATCGTGCGGTCGGGCGAGTTCGCCTCCGCGGTCTTGACCGGATCGTTGAAATATTCGAACGGCGAGGCGGTCTTGAACCACAGCTTGCCGGTCTGGCCGGTTGGAACTTCTAGCATTTCCTCGTCGAGCACGTGAAGCTCGCCCGCGACCGTCCGGCCGACCGTGCCCTTGTGGGCGAGCCATTCGGCGCTATCGCACATCGCCAGACCCATGCCTTCGGTGGCGCCGTAATATTCGTGGATGACCGGCCCCCACCAGCCGATCATCGCCTCTTTCACCGGCACGGGACAGGGCGCGGCGCCGTGAACCGCAGCCTCGAGCGAACTTAGGTCGTAACGGCGGCGCACGGCTTCCGGCAGTTTGAGCATCCGCGAGAACATCGTCGGCACCAGCTGGGTGTGGGTCACGCGGTGTTTCTCGACGAGATGCAGGAACTGCTCTTCGTCAAACCGCTCCATGACGATGAGCGTCCCCCCCAATCGAATCGTTCCGGCAGCTCCGACAAGAGGCGCCGAATGGTAGAGGGGCGCCGGCATCAGATAGGTCATGCCCTCGCGAAACCGCCAGTTATTCATGTAGCTCGGGAGGACCGGGTGTGGCTCGGCCAGCGGCTGATCGTAGAGCGGCCTTAGGATGCCCTTCGGCCTGCCGGTGGTGCCCGAAGAATAGAGCATCGCCGCTCCCAACGACTCGTCGCCAATCGGGGTTGCGGGGAATTCAGCCGTCGCCTCGTCGAGATTGCGAATGCGCGTCGCCTCGCCCGGACCGTCGACGATGAGGCAGAGCCCGACGTTCGGGCATTCGCGCAACGCCTCGAGCGCGACTTTGCGTCTGGCCTGCGAGGTGATGAGCACTTGCGACAGGCTGTTGTTGACGATGTAGGCGAGCTCGCCCGCGGTCAGGAACGAATTGACGTTGGTGTAATAGAGGCCGGACCGCTCGCCGGCGGCGTCGCACTCGATGAAGCGGGCATGGTTCTCCATGAACACGGCATAGTGGTCGCGCCGCTTGAGGCCGACCGCGCGCAGGAGATGGGCGAGCCGATTGCTGCGCGCCTCAAGTTCCCGGTAGGTGACCGTTTCGCCCGATCCCGCCATGATGATCGCCGGCTGATCGGCGCGCGCTTGAGCGTGCGTCCCTGGATACATCCGCTCCCTCCCAAAGCGAGGCTCGACCCTCGCCGCTTTGCGCCCCGGCCGCGCCGGGAAATCCAGACTGCCCGAGGACTTGCGCGTTGTCGAGATGAGGGCGGCGCGCCTTCAGCGGCCGAGCGTGGCGATCAGGTTGTCGACGCCGACCGGCGAAATGCGGACCAGGCCGGAATAGGGCTGGCTGAACTCGAGAATCATGAAAATGGCGCTGGCGACGGCGATCGACCCCAGTGCCACCGCGGCGACGCTGACGAGGTTGAACGCGTTCAGAAATCCAAAGCTCAGGAACAGCAGCGCCGACCAGCCGACGACCACGAACAGGAGCAGCTTCGGCACTGGACTGGCCAATTGCCGGCTCATCAGCAGGGTCGTCTGAATGACTTGGATGAAGAACGGCCTGGAGGTCGCGATGAACTCCCGCTGGCGGTCGTCGGCCGGCTTGAGGCCGCCGAAGAAGGCAGCGATATTCTGCAGGTCGGCGCGCGCCTGCGCGTAAAGTTCATGTCCCGGCAATCGGGACCCAGCGGCGCCGAACGCTTTCGCTTTTGGTCCTCATTCATTTCGCGTGCACGGCGAGCCAGACGGTCGGCTCATCGGCGTCGGTCCATTCCACGCGATGACGAACGTGCGGCGGGATCTCCACGTAGTCGCCCGGAGCCAGAACTCTGGGCGCAGATTCGCCCTCGATCATAAGGCCCGCCGAACCGGCGAGGACGACGACCCATTCCGTCTGGTCCTGATCGTACCAGAAGCCGGGCGCGCTCGCCTGTCCGGTGGAGACGATCCGCTCGACGCGGGCGCCGGGAAGCTCAGCGAGAACCGCGGTCTCCTCGATGTCCAGCAGCGCCGGAACATTGGCGAAAAGGTTTCCGCTGCGGGGCGAATCCGGGCTCACGCCTGGCTCTGGGCGCCCGCCTGCTCGACGCGGATCGCGGTCTCGATCTTCTCCTCGCCGCCGCTGTGGGCCGAGCGGGTCATCGCGCCGTCCTGGCCGTCGAAGCCGACCGCGACGCGGATATAGCGCTCGTCGGGGCAGATTGGGACCGTCGCATCGAACGCAACCCAGCCGAGGGCCGGGACATGGACCTCCGCCCATTCGTGCGCGCCCGCCTTCTCCGATTCCTCGCCGGCGACGCGATAGCCGGAGATGAAGCGCGCCGGGACGCCGAGAAAGCGCGCGCAGGCGATGAAGATATGGGCGAAATCGCGCGCCCGTCCGCGCGTCAGCGCGAACGCCTCGGCGGGGGAGCCGGCGGCGTCTTTCTCATCGGGGTGAAAGGCGATGGTCTCGTTGAGGGCCGTCATGAGCCGATGCATCGAATCGAGCGGATCGGCGGCGCCTTTCGCCGCCTCGGCGGCGAAGTCGCGCAGCGCCCCATTGACGTGAGCGAGCGGGCTCTCGCGCAGATACATCTCCGCCGGCAGCCGCTCGACGGCGCCCCGGACCACGCCCGCCGCGTCGCTGGTCTCGACTTCGCCTGCCGCTGAGACGGCAAGGCGCTCGATGAGGCCATGGTGGGAGTAGGAGGCGACGGCGTTGCCGTGCCCGTCCTCGGTCTCGCGCAGCGCGCCGTCGGCGTCGACGTCGATCCGCCAGCGTAGCACATACTGGCTGTCGAACGAGAGCGGCGTCAGCCGCAGGATCTGGTTGACCGTGCGGGCCGGCGGGACGAAGCGGTGGATGATCTCGTGCGAAACCCTGATCCGCATATCGGGACCGCGCGGCCTTTCTCAGGTGAAGAGATATTGTTCGGAGATCGTGGTCGAAAGGCGCGCATTGTCCTCGATGAACTCGGTGATGAAT
>Ga0302234_10003170_pt1 | contig 10093 bp, 8 predicted proteins | sample II_Palsa_N3_2_FD_193576 | JGI IMG/M metagenome (GOLD analysis project Ga0302234, IMG submission 193576) | Peat permafrost microbial communities from Stordalen Mire near Abisko, Sweden - II_Palsa_N3_2 | ecosystem: Environmental > Terrestrial > Soil > Palsa > Peat permafrost | place: Sweden... | reverse complement strand
TGTCCTAAACGAGTTTCCGCCGGCCGAATTCGCGAACACCGCCGTCGGCGGTGCGCTGCCGCATAATCATTTCGCAGCTGAAGCTGCCGCTCTGTCCGGCAATATGAAACAGGTTATAGCCCGCCGCGTCTTCGCTGCCGTAGGCGGCCTGTGCCGAGGCCGAAGGCGCGCCGGCCGCAGGTATCGGCCGCGCACCGTCGAGCCACACCAGCGAATGATGGTGATCATGCCCGTGAATGACCAGCTCCGCACCGCTTTGCGCCAGCACACGGCGAAACTCCACGGCGTCGATGAGCCGCCGCAAATGCCGACGTCCGGCAATCGTCGGCGGGTGATGGATCAGCACGATACGAAATAATCCGCGCATTTCCTCAAGCGCTGCGGCAAAGTGGAGGAGTTGCGGCTCGCCGAGAAAGCCAGTCGCGAGAAAAGGTCCGGTCGGCAACGCCGACGATAGCGCAATCAGCGCCACGTTCGCGCGGCGGCGCACGAACGGAAACGATCCGCCTTCGGCGCTGCCGTCGCCACGCATATACTCATCCCAAAACTCACCCGGCCATTTCGTCGCTGCAGGCACATAGATGTCGTGGTTGCCCGGGATAACAGTTACTGCCGAGGGCGGCCCGACGGTTTCTAGCCAGGAGCGGGCGCGCCGGTACTCGCTCCTTGTCGAGAAATTGATGAGATCGCCGGTAACGGCGATGTGGTCGGCATTTATGCTACGGAGATCGCGTGTGATCGCATCCAGCACGTCGGTGCGATGCACATGTTTGCGCTTGCGGTGCCAATTGATGAAGCCGAGGCCGCGTTTGCTCACCAAGTCGGCGAGCGGCGGCCGCGACGCAAGATGAAGATCGGAAAGATGGGCGAGGACAAACATCGCGGCATTATGCAACGCCAATTATGCGCGCACTACGATCTCGTCGGTCGGATCATGAGTTGCCGATCAGGATGCCGGCGGCAAAGACCAGCGCCCCGCCGACCAGGACCTGAAACGCCGCCTGCAGGAACGGCGTGTCCATATAGTGGGTGCGGATCCAGGAGATGACCGCCAGCTCGAAGGTGACGACGGCGAACGCAAGGAACGTCGCGGCGTAAAAGTGCGGGATGAGGTATGGAAGCGTATGGCCAAGGCCGCCGAGCGCGGTCATGACCCCGCAAACCGCGCCGCGGACCAGCGGCGCGCCGCGTCCGGTCAGCGAGCCGTCGTCGGACAAGGCCTCGGCAAAGCCCATGGAGATGCCGGCTCCGACCGCTGCGGCCATCCCCACGAGAAATGTCGCCCAGGTGTTGTGGGTTGCAAAGGCGGCCGCAAATAACGGCGCGAGCGTCGATACCGATCCGTCCATCAGCCCGGCCAGTCCGGGCTGGACATATTGCAACACAAACATCCGCCGCGCGGTCTCGTCCTCGGCGGCGCGAGCGCCGGGCGCCAGTTTGTCGCCAAGCTCTTGGGCGAGCTGCTCGTGCTTGTCCTCTGCGGCGGCGAGGTCGGTGAGCAGCCCTCGTGTGGCCTGATCGCGCGCGGATTCGGCGGCACGCCGGTAAAAGCGCGCGGTCTCAAATTCCATTTCGCCTGCGAATTTCCGTACCGCCTCCAACCCGAGTGGACGATCAAGCCAAATCGGTCGGCGCGTCACGAAGCCTTTCACGTCCTGGCGGCGGATCAGCGGGAGAAAATCCCCGAACTTCGCCCGATAGAGATCGAGCAACATGTCGCGATGGCCAATCTCTTCCTCGGCCATCCTGTCATACATATTTGCCGTGTCCGGAAACGCTCCGCGCAAGGCGCCTGCAAATGACCGATAAATCCGGTGATCCTCGTCTTCATTGGCCACCGCCAGCGCCAGGATTTCTTGCTCTGTTAAGTCGGAGAATTTTTTCAAAGGCAGCCTCCGCTGCTGTGGCGGGTTGCCTTATATTAGAACGCTTCTAAACTTGTGCACAGGGGCTTTGCCGAGCAGTTTGAGTTCCGTCCGAGATTGGTTGCCTCCGGTTCGCCGTTGCGGTCAGTGGAGCCGTAGGGCTCCTCTCTTCAGGCAGGGATTCGCGATGCCCCCTCGTTCTATTGAGCTGGCAATGCAGAGATGCATGCACCTCTATTGGCGCTTTGCCCGAGGGTTAACGGTCGGCGTGCGCGCACTGGTGATCGACGGAACGGACCGCGTATTTCTTGTCAAGCACAGCTACATCGCCGGCTGGCACCTGCCGGGTGGCGGCGTCGAGCCCGGCGAAAGCTTGATGACCGCGCTGACGCGCGAATTACGCGAAGAAGGCAATATCGAACTCAGCGATCAACCGGTTCTATTCGGTATTTATTTCAATCGCCGCATCTCGCGGCGCGACCATGTCGCGCTTTACATCGTGCGTTCGTTCCACCAGAGCGCGCCGCCGCAACCGAACAAGGAAATCATTGCCCATGGGTTCTTTCCGCTGAACGCGCTGCCAGAAGACACGACGCGCGGAACGCGGGCACGTATTGGTGAATTTTTCGACGGTCGCCCGCCCGCTGAATTGTGGTGAAGGCGGCACTTGCCGAGACATCGTCAACTTTAATTGTTCCAGCCGCGTCAATTGGCCGTGACGCACCAGCGCGACGGCAACCATATCGTCCCGACAACGTTCTTTGGGTATGTGCGCCCCAACGGCGCAAAAAGGAGAAGATTCAATGCGTAGGAAGATTCTTGCAGTCGCGGCTGCGGCGGCGCTCGGGACGGCCGCCATGACGACTGGAGCCATGGCATTCGGGCATGGCGGTGGTGGCGGTGGCGGAGGCGGTGGCCACGCGGGCGGAGGTTTTGCCGGTGGCGGCCACGCGGGCAATTTTGCCGGCGCCGGCCACACCAGCAATTTCGCCGCTGGCGGCCATTTCGCCGGGAATGGCGGTCGTGGCTGGTCAGGTAACGGCTGGAACGGCGGCCGCGGCGTAGGATGGGGACCCGGTGTGGCCCTCGGTTTAGGCGGCCTCTATGCGTTCGGAGGCTATCCGTACAACGGCTACTGTGACCCGTACGCCTACAACAATGGGTATTGCGGACAGTATTACGGTTGGTAGCTTCCGCTGATTACGGTTGGTAGCTTCCGCTGTTCACGCAAATAGCGTGTGCGCCGCGCCCTTTACCGGGCGCGGTGCGTCGCTTTATGCAAACCGACCGCGGTCATGCGGTGATGTGAAATCAAGCAGCGGCCCGATGGGAACAATGCCAGTTGGGTTCACATTGCGGTGGCTGCCGTAATAGTGCCGCTTGATATGATCGAGGTTGACGGTGTCGGCCACTCCCGGGACCTGATAAAGATCGCGCAAATAATTTGACAGATTGGGATAGTCGACGATGCGCCGCAGGTTGCATTTGAAGTGGCTGTAATACACCGCATCGAAACGCACCAACGTCGTGAACAGCCGCCAATCAGCCTCGGTTAGTTGATTGCCGACAAGGTAACGCTGTCGCGATAAACGCTCCTCGAGTTGATCGAGTGCCGCAAACAGCGCCCGCGCGGCCTCCTCGTAGGCAGCTTGGCTGACGGCGAAGCCGGAGCGATAGACGCCATTGTTGACGGTCTCATAGATAACGCCGTTGATACGGTCGATCTCGCCGCGCAATTCGGCCGGATAGAAATCAGTGCGAACGTCGGTGAATGCGTTGAATGCCGAATTCAACATGCGGATGATTTCAGACGATTCGTTGTTGACGATGACCTTCTGCTTTTTGTCCCAAAGCACCGGAACGCTGGCCCGCCCGCTGTAGCGCGGGTCTGAGAGAACATAGATGTCCGCGACCGCTGATTTGCCGTTGACGGCATCGAGCGTCGCGCCGGGCTCGGTGCCAAATTCCCAGCCCTTCTTGCCGAGCAGTGCGACGGTGACCGAGACCGAGATCACGTCCTCGAGTTTTTTCAGCTTGCGGAAGATGAGCGTCCGATGCGCCCACGGGCAGGCGAGCGAAACGTAGAGGTGATAGCGGCCCGCTTCGGCGGGAAAGCCACCTTTACCGGTAGGGCCTGGACTGCCATCCGCAGTGATATAATTGTGGAAAAACGTCGGTTTGCGGACAAATTGGCCGTCCGCTTGAACGCGCATATCCACATCTTGCCACGCGCCGTCGACCATCAGCCCCATTAGCCATCTCCGGTTTATGCCGCGCCTTCAATGTAAGCATTCGCCCGGCCGGTGACAGATGTTGTGTTGCGCAAGCGCTTCCACTTCGGCTGGACCCACGTCGGCGCGGATGCTAGGCGGCGGGGGTGACCGACATTTCGCTAACCATTCTGACGGAAACGAAAGCCGACGCCTCGGCGATCGCGCGTTTGCATGAGCGTACTTTCGGTCCGGGACGCTATGCCAAGACGGCTTATCGGCTGCGCGAGCAAGTGACCCACCAACTCGATCTATCATTCACGGCGCGCATAGGCACGTTGCTGGTTGGTTCAGTACGCCTGTCCCCCGTGCGCATTGGCGATAGCGAGGCGCTGCTCCTTGGTCCGCTTACGGTCGAGCCGCCGTTTCGCGAACGGGGCGTCGGGCAGGCTCTGATCAGGCATGCGCTGGCGCAGGCGAAGGCTCAAGGACACCGGCTGGTGTTGTTGGTGGGCGACGAACCCTATTACGGCAAGTGCGGATTTAAGCGCATCCCGACGGGACTTGTGATTTTGCCTGGACCCGTCGATCCGGCACGCCTCCTCATCGCGGAGCTCGCCGATGGTGCTTTCAACGGCGTGTCGGGATCGGTCCGCGCGGAGTAACACGGGATGCGCACGGCATTGCCGCGGACGTAAAGGGCTCCCGCGCCGAGGCTTCTAGCGGCCTTCGCGGGCCCATGTCCCCGCGAGGCTGCCGAGGAGCAGAAGCAGCCCCAGCAGTCCGGCGAATACCGGCAGCACGCCGATGCCGCGAACGACGCTGGCGTCACGCATTTTCAGGCCGATCCAGTCGCCGCCTTTATAAGTGTCGCCGGAGCGCACGGCGAGAATGCGAGGGACGCTCATGTTGTTGCCTTCCTCGAGCCGGCGCGAGTCGCCTCCGGTCGCCGCGGTGATCGGCGCGAGCACGTCCGTCGTCGACGTTACTTCGGAAAACTCCCGCGGATTGGCGGGCCCTATATTGACCAGCGCATTGAGCTTGCCGTCGGTCGCGCGCCACAAGCCAAGTTCGTTGGCGGTGACGGTTGCTTCCCAGACGCCCGCGTCAGTGGGTGTCAGTTTCAATATCTGCGTCGATCCGGAAGGCGAGGTGAGGGTCACGTCGGAAACTTCGTCAGCCATTGTCTGCCGGCGCACCAACAATTCGTGACCGCGCACCACGAGCCGCAACGCTTCTTCTTCAAGGTCGGGCTGTTTCATCAGCCAATGCGAAAGCCGGCGCATCAGATCGAGATGCGGGCCGCCACCCTCGAATCCGCGGGCCCACAGCCAGATATGATCGGACAACAGCAAAGCCACGCGGCCTTCGCCTTGGCGCGACAGCAAAAGGAGCGGTTCATTGTCCGGCCCTTGCATCACCGCCGTTCCGGTTGGGTTTCGGGTATCGACTACACGGAACCATTGACTCCAATGTGGCGGCTCGCTGGCCGAGCCTTCGAGATCGCGCGTGACGGGATGACGCTTGCCGAGTTCGGTCAATCTCGGCCGAAAGCCGCGTTCGGTGAGGGTGCCATCCGGTTCGGCCGGCAGAATCGAATCGAGCGGCGTGCGCCAAAGGCTGGTCGAACTGGCGTAGTCGGGCCCGGCGGCGACCAGGACTGCGCCGCCGTCGCGCACATAGCGCGCAATGTTATCGAAGTAGATCATGGGCAACACGCCTTGGCGTGCGTAGCGATCAAAAATGATGAGCTGAAATTCTCCAATTTTTTGTTGGAACAGTTCACGCGTCGGAAACGCGATCAGCGACAGCTCGTTGATCGGAGTGCCGTCCTGCTTCTCCGGCGGACGCAAAATGGTGAAATGGACGAGATCGACCGACGCGTCGGATTTAAGCAGGTTTCGCCACGTTCGCTCTCCGGCGTTCGGCTCGCCGGAAACCAGGAGGACCCGCAACTTGTCGCGCACGCCGTCGATGGCGACCACGGCGCGATTATTGACGGCCGTAAGCTCGCCGGTGAGCGGTGAAGCTTCGATTTCCACGAGGTTCTGGCCGGCGTGCGGGATTGCGATCTCCGCGCGCTGCGGCACCCCGACCCGAACGCTGCGCGTCTCAAGGACGTCGCCGTCGCGCCGCACGGTAACCGTGGCGGTCCGTTCGCCGCCACCCTGATCGTCGACTTCGTAAGTGATGGTTTGCGTTTGACCGACAATGCCGAAGCGCGGCGCGGCGATGAGTTTAACCCGGCGGTCTCGTTCATTCTTGCTGCCGGTGATGAGGGCATGAACCGGAGCGGCAAAGCCAAGCGCGCTCGCGTCCGCGGGCACGTCATGCACGCGGCCGTCCGTAATCATGATGGCGCCGGCGATGCGATCGGGAGGTACGTCGGCAAGCGCTGCGCCAAGCGCGGTGAATAACCGCGTGCCGTCCGTTTCGCCGTCCGATTGACCCGCTTCGACCACACGCACTTCGAGACTCGGAATGCGGCTTAGTCGTGCGGTAATAGCCGCGCGCGCCGCTTCCGTCTGCTGCGCGCGGCCGCCGAAATTCTGGCTCGGGCTCTTATCGACCACGACGACCGCGATGGAGGACAGCGGGTCGCGATCCTCGCGGGTCAGCGACGGATTGGCGAGCGCGAGCACAACGAGTGCCAACCCGAATACACGAACGACGGCGCCACGGCTGCGCGCTATCAAGAGGAGTAGAGACAACACGACGACCGCCGCTGCGGCCGCCAAGAGAATCTGGAGGCCGACGAGAGGAGCAAACGCGACACCTAAATTCAATCGGTGCTCCTATTGGCCGAGTCGTTCGAGCAGAGCCGGCACGTGCACCTGATCGGCTTTGTAATTGCCGGTGAGGGTGTACATGACGATGTTCACGCCGGCGCGGAAGGCGAGTTCGCGTTGGCGCGGTTCGCCCTCGACCACCGGCAGCATGGGTTGACCGTCGGGCTGCATGGCCCAAGCGCCCGCCAGATCGTTCGAAGTGATCAGGATAGAAGAAACACCGTCGCCGCCGCGTGCGGGGCGGTGGGACGCCTCGTCGTCGTCATTGACCGCCGGCAAGGCCTCGACCCAAAGTTGGCCGGCGCTAAAGCGGCCCGGGAAGTCGCGCAACAGATAAAACGTTTTGGTGAGGACGTGGTCGCGCGGCACCGGCTCGAGTTCCGGAATATCGAGCGAGGCGAGGATGTTGCGCAGCTCCAGCATGCCGGCGCTCTGCGCCGTGCCGCCCGGCCCTGGCGGCGCCACGATTGCATCGCGAGTGTCAAAGAGAACCGTGCCGCCCTGCTTCATGTATGAGTCGATGCGCTTGAGAGCCTGCTCGGGCGGGCGAGCGGCACCGGGAACGATCGGCCAGTAGATCAGCGGGTAGAACGCGAGCTCGTCGCGGGCGATGTCCAAACCGACGGGTTCGCCGGCCTCGAGCGCGGTGCGCTGAGCCAGGAAAAGAGTGAGGCCGCCGAGACCGGCTTTACTGATCGAATCAACGTCCTGATTGCCGGTGACCACATAGGCGAGCTTGGTTTCGAGCGCGGCGCGCGGCACGTTAGTGGGCGAGTCTTCAGCGCCACTCCGCGCCAAGGTGAGCGCGAGGGCGCCGATGATGATGACAATCGCGGCGCTCGCGCGCGAAAGACGAGGAATAAGTCGGGTGAAGCTGCCGTTGAGGTAAAGCACCACCAAGGAGTCGAGCAAAAAGAGAGCGAGCGCCGCGAGCAATATGGGCCCGCGCAGATCCCGTGGTTCGCTCTTGCGATAAATCTCATGATTTGCGCGCGCCAGCCGGTCGGCTACCGCGAGCGTATTAACCGCGAGCGGACTGTCCGCCGGGCCGTAGAAGCCCGGCGGATGCTCCGCGCTGGCGGTACCGGAAAAATCCGTCGGCACCGGCCGCGCGGTCGACGGTGGCGGACCGAAATTGCCGAAGCCGTCGAGTACCCGGTTTGGCGAAGCGACTTCATGAACGTTCTTTGTCTCGGTATTCGGCGTTTGAGCGATTGCTGTCGTGCTGGCGAGTCCGACGATGCGCTTGAGCATGTCCACGAAGATGCCGGACAACGGCAAATCCGACCAGCGAGTGTCGCCGGTGACGTGAAACAGCACGATAAGGCCTTTGCCGCGCCGCGCCGCTGTGACCAATGGCGTGCCATCGGCAAGCGTCGCCCAAGTGTTTTCAGTCAGCGCTGCATCGGGTTCGGCGAGCACCTGGCGGCTTACCGTCACGTCATTGGGAACGTTCAAACCGGCGAACGGGCTTTCGCGCGAAAATGCCGCCAGCGGCTGCGGCTTGTCCCAGCTCAGGCTGCCGCCCAAGATACGGCCGCCGCGGCGCAGCCGGACCGGCACCAGATCGTCATCGGAGGCGGCGAGCCTCGGGCCGGCGAAACGCACGAGCACACCGCCGTCTTCGATCCAGCGTGCGAGCCGATCGTGCGCGTCCCCCGCTACATTGCCGACGTCGGCGAGAATAAGCATCGGCAGGTTTTGATCGAGAAAGTGTCCGACGGCGTCGGCCGGCGATTCACCTTGCGCAAGCCGGACATCGGCGAACGGGCCGAGCGCGCGCGTGATGTAATAGCTCGACGACAACAGCGGCTGCGACGTGTCGGCGGTAGCTCCGGAGACGACGCCAACGGTCCGCCGATTGGATCGCTTGTCGAGTAATTGCACCGCGCCCGACGAGCGTTCTCCCGAGATTTCCAGACGGGCGATGTCATTGCGAATTTCCACCGGTAAATCGAAACGCGCTTCGGTGTCGCGGTCCGCCGTTGCCTTGAAAGCGAAGGGGACTTCGCCAAGCGTCAGTCCCTTAAGATCAAGTGCCCGGATGGTTCCGTCGGCCGCTCCGCCGGAAACGGCGCGCAAGACTTTTACGGTCAGCGCGCCGGCGGCGTTGTCTGCCGCGGTGAGCGCCAACGGCTCGGGGATCCCTCCGGTGACGATTGTCATCGGGTGGGCGCCTATTGTCTGAGCGAGATTCTTCACAAAGTCGGGGCCACGGCCGAGATCGACGCCGTCGGATAGCCAAACCACCTCCACGTCGTGAACGTTGGCGAAGAACCGGTTGATGGCGGGTAGCGCCTCAAGGCGATCGAGCGTGTACGGTTTGGGCGCGATCTGATGCAGGCGAACGCGAACCGAGCCCGCGGTCGCAAACGAAATGTCGCGGGTCCCTTCGGAGAGCGGAATGAGCGCCACCGGCCGGCGATCGTTTTCCGCCCGCGCCAGAATATCGTCGGCCGTGCGCAGACGCGCATCCCAGCTGCTGGCGGCCGTCCAACCGTCGTCAATCATGAGCACGATCGGCGCGGTGCTGTTGATCGCTGCCACGGGTGGATTCCACTGCGGACCGGCCGCCGCGATAATGACGAGCGCTGCGAGCGCAAGGCGCATCAGTGTGAGCCACCACGGCGCACGGGCAGGGGTTTCCTCTTTCGGCGCGATTTCCAACAGAAGCCGGGTGGGCGGGAAGTCTACGCGGCGCGGGCGCGGCGGAATAAGCCGCAGCAGCCACCACAGCACCGGCAGTGTCAGCAAACCGACGAGCACGAGAGGTTCGGCGAAGCCGAGCGCCATAGCGCCGATCATGCCGGAACCCTCGCGCCGGTCTCGGCCGGCACACGCGATTCATCGTTGCGAAAGCCCGCGCCGATCCGCGCGTGCAGCGCCAGCAACAACTCGGTCACCGGGTGATCGGTGCGATGAATAATGAAACTCCACGCGAGCCGATCGGTCTCGGCCCGGATTTGCGCACGATGCCGTCGAACGCGTTCCTGATAATCGGCACGCCAGACTTGTGCTCGGCCGGCGGTGACGCGTCCGCCGCCTTCCGGCTCGACGAACTCGATACGCCCCCAAAAAGGAAAAGTCTCTTCGGCCGGATCGACCACCTGCACGGCATGACCGCGAGCGCCGCTACCGGAAAGCTGCGTGAGGGTCTGCCGCACCTCGCTAAAATCACTCCAGAAGTCCGATAGCAGGACCACCTCGGCCAGCGGAGCGGCCGAAAAAT
>Ga0302234_10003157_pt1 | contig 10117 bp, 14 predicted proteins | sample II_Palsa_N3_2_FD_193576 | JGI IMG/M metagenome (GOLD analysis project Ga0302234, IMG submission 193576) | Peat permafrost microbial communities from Stordalen Mire near Abisko, Sweden - II_Palsa_N3_2 | ecosystem: Environmental > Terrestrial > Soil > Palsa > Peat permafrost | place: Sweden... | reverse complement strand
CGGGTGGGTCTACTTTTTCTTCAACATGAACAAGTACGAGTACAACAGCATCCACCCGTACGTCTCGTTCGTCCCCCTTGTCGGCTACGTCGTCCTGCGCAACATCAACAAAACGTCCCGCTCGTATGTCATGGGCATCTTCCAGTGGTCCGGCCGCATTACCCTCGAGACCTACCTGCTCCAATTCCACGTACCAATAATAATAATAATAATAGAATCACTCCTTTTCCAAACATTTTATTTTCCTTTTGCAGGTTTGGCTGACGGACGACGCCAAGGGCCTCGTGCAGTTTATCAACGCGAGCGAGTACTACTATGTCAACTATTTTATTGCCTCGGTGATCTACGTGCTCCTGAGCAACTGGGCCTTTGAGGCGACCATCGTCCTCAACGACTACCTCATCCCACACAACGCCACCTTCCACAAGGTCGCACGCCGCGTGGGCATCATATTTGCTACATGGACGGCCATCTATATCGTCGTTCTCCTCGTTCGTCTCTAAAATAAAATAAAAAAGCTCTAAAGGGTCATTTAGTTTCATGTTTTTTCTGCAACAGTAACAGATTTAAGCAAAGAGTTGCCTCATATCCTCGATACGCATTTGTGCGTCCTCCTTGGAGGCCCCGTTGGATCTGAGTGCGGTCTCGCTCAGCAGCTTTTTGCGCGACTGCAGGCCCAGCATGCGCTCCTCGACCGTCCCCCGCACGACAAACCGCTTGACGTGGACCTCGCGAGTCTGGCCGATTCGGTGCACACGATCCACCGCCTGCTGCTCTACCGCAGGGTTCCACCACAGATCCATTAGAAATACGTTTTGCGCAGAGGTCAGGTTGAGACCCACGCCGCCCGCCCGCAGCGAGATCAGGAACACTTGCGTCTCGTTGTCAGAGTTGAACGAGGCCAAGGCAGTCTCCCGAGTTTGCTGGCTCATTGTCCCGTCCAGGCGGAGGTACTGTTGGTGAACGTTGGATCTCCTTTTTAGAAAATGCTCGTTTTTTGATTGTCTTGTCACCTTGATGCCAGAGAGATTTAGGGGGATCTGGATCAGGTCGAGGAACGACGTAAACTGGCTAAAGACGACCGACTTGGCCGTGCCGCCCGAGTCGTCTCGAAGCATCGTGAGATCCCTCATCAGCGCTTGGACCTGACGACAAAAATTAGTAACTTAAGAAACATTTTCCGGCTTTTTTGTGCACCTTGGCAGACGTCTTCCAGTGCCGCCGGGGATCGAGCTGCTCCGGTTTGGGCTGTGGGGGTTTGACACGCACAATGTCACTTTCCTTGAAGGGCCCCTTGTTGCACATGGGGCAGAGGACCGGCTGGTTGTTTCGTTGACGCGTGAGCGCAAACGAGAGGAGGCATTCAAAGCACCCGCTGTGCAGGCACGGCATCAGGCCTCGCTCTTGGATGGGCTCGTAGCAGATGGGGCACTCCACGTTTGAGTCCTCGGTAGCCCCACTTTCCTCGTCGGCTGCGTCGCCAGGAGTGGCCGCAGCCTGCTGAAGGACCTGGCTCACGACGCTGGCCACAAACTCTTTGTTCTGGCCATCGTCGGCGTCGGTAAACTTGGCAATCAACTACGACAGCGGCATTTCAGAATAAGCGTAAAAAATACGCGTACCGCGTCGACATCGCCAAAGATCTCGTGGTTGGTTCGATCGTCGTCACTGTGGCCGGTCATGACCAAAAATGGGTGGCAGCAGCACTGTCGCAGACGCATGAGCACGTTAAAGAGGCGCAGGAAATTTTGAGCGACGGCCCCACTGTTGGTAATAATAAATAAAAAACAAGCAAACCAGCACACGTACTTGCGAACGTAGTCGTTAAACTTGATTTGCGAGCGGGTGTACACGGCCGTGTAGAAATCACGCTCCGAGTCAGAGAAATCGACAAACTCGACGACCTCGTCCTTGGACGGGAGGAGGACGATGGGCTGGCCGTTCGAGTCCTTCATTGATTTGGTGCGTCGCAGCACGAGCGGCTGGAGGACGGTCTGCAGCGTCTCGAGGCCCTTGGGATCCTGCTTTTCAAACGGCTTGGCGATGAGCGCACGCCACACGCCGTGATGGCACCACGGCTCCACCTTGAGGAAGCAAAAGAGCGAGTACAGGTCTTCTATCCTGTTCTGTTGGGAAGCATTTATAAAAAGGAATTCAACGAGGGAATTACCTGGATCGGCGTTCCCGTGATCACCCACCGTCTCGTTGCCTGCACGGCATAGCATGCTTGGGCCACCTGCGTCTGCCTGCTCTTGATCATGTGCGCCTCGTCCAAGCACACACGGTGGAAGTGGACGTTGAAGATGCTCCCGGAAGGATCGCGGGCAAATTCAGAGGCCAACGTGCCGTACGATGTCAGAACGCAGTCATATTCGGCCAGGTTCTCGTCGTTTCGGTCGTTCCCACTGATGGGAAGGTTAAAAGAAAACAACTGAATTAAAGGGCGTACTAAAACATGTAGGCGCTGAGCGAATCCGCCACCGACGACTTTTCGATCTCTCGCTTCCACTGCCCCAGGAGCGACATGGGCGCAATGATCAACGTCGCCTTGGACACACGAGTGCCCGGCTTGAGGTTGGGCACGGGCTTGGTCTTGTCGAACCGGTTTGAGTGGATGAGCGAGAGAACCTCAATCGTCTTGCCCAGGCCCATTTCGTCCGCGAGGATGCCGCCGGCCGACTGCGACACGGCCGCGGGGAACGTCGCCAGCATCTCGCCAGAGAACGGGTTGAGGTAGAATAATTCTAAAAAACATGGGGAAGTTGATAAGTACAATTTTTGATTAGAAGCACCTACGTCCGTTGGCAGAAAACTCGCAATACATCGGATGCATGGCGTCGTCTCGGCCGTCATGTCCATTGCTGCTGCTGCTGCTGCTGCTCGCATCCGACGAGGACGAGGAAGACGACTCGCGATGGGCGAGCCACCAGAGCGCTTGTTTCTGGTATTTGCGCAAGGAGAGCACCATCGTCGGTGCAGGCTCCATCTCGGGCAGCTCGCGGTCGTACTTTTGTGCGCGTTCGTACAGTGCGTTGAGGTCCTTTTGCTCGATGACCTTTTCGTCCTCGCTAGAATGATGCAAAGTTAGCTGGGTACAGAAATGCGTGTGCTCATACTCGAGGTCCCTGTCCTGGTCGGCAATGGCCCCTGTCTGCTTCCACGCGTCCTGTCCGCGTGTGGGGGAGAGGCAGAGGAACTGCTGCAGCAGTGCGACAAAGCACGTCTTGAACTCTCTCCGATTCTCGTCGTTTGCGGGCGAGGATGTCGACAAGAAGGGCAGCGCAAAGACGTCTGGCCTGAGGAAGACGCGGACCGACAGCAGCACGTCGTCGTACGAGTTGAACGCGGCCTTGTCGTCGATCCACTGCACCTCAAAGTCGACTGCACGAAAGTCCAGCAGCTTGGCCACCACGCCCGCCACGTCCTTCTTGAGCCTGCCAATGTCGTTGCCCGTCGCGCTGATGATGCGCACAATAATGTTGTCCACGGCCTTGAATCCGCCGGCCCTGCCCGATCCCTTTGGCGCAGTGGCAGCCAATGGGGGCCCGCGGCGGTCGAGCTCGACCACGTCGCCTGGCCGCACAGGGCTGCTGCCGCTGAACATGGTGTGGCCAAAGCACACAAACTCGCCCAGGAAGTACTCTGAGCCTGTCCTTGTCCGCTTGATCTGTCCCTGTTGCTGTTGCTGTTTGGCGGGTGCCGGCTGGGGCGAGTGCTGTGCCGGTGCTGGTCGTTTGAGTGGGTTCACTGGTGCTTGAGGCTGTGGCGGGGGGGCTCGCTTGGGGCTCGTTGCCTCAAAGTGCAAGTTGGCAGCACGCTCGACGTCGCCGTTGGCTCGACGGAGTAGGCCGGCAAGGTACCCATCGCCGTCCTGCCCGCCCTCGCTGCCGAGGAACGCCTTGAGCATGGCAAGGTTCGCGCCAAAACCGTCGCCGGCCATGATTTATCAACTGATGGGCCCATGAATGCATTTCCTATCGCCCCTTTGTCGTCCACTTGTCGTCGCCAACCCCTTAGACGATGGCGACGCGGACTGATGTCATGTACAACGACCCTCCGGCGGCGCTGTTTCGGGCAAAGAAGGCAGAGTCTGGCGGTGTGTTTTCTGTTCTCCGTCTCAACAAACAGTGACACAAACGTACGTGTAGATGGAGCGACGCTGACCGACGAGCAGCTCGTGGCGGTCTTTAAGAAGCATCTGGAGGTGGTCGTGCAGCTGCCTGCTGGGACGTCTGGGGTACGCACGGAGAACTGCCTTGCAACAGAGGATGTACTGAACTGGCGACGAATGTAGCTCAACAAAAAGGCACTCGAGGACACGACCAGCCGGATTGGTCTGCTGTCGGCCAAGCTAGAGGAGCACGCTGTGTCTGCCGCGGTGGTCGCACACCTGCAGCAGATCGCAGAGGCACTGGAGAAGGACGACTTCAAGAAGGCCTTCAATCTGCACGTGTCGCTTATCACGGACCACTTTGATGAGGTGGGCCAGTGGATGACGGGGCTCAAACGGCTGCTGTCGATCCTGTCCACGACGGCGGCGACAACGGAAAAAGTAGAGAAATAGTCATATCAGCGTACATACAACACGACAACGAAAAAAAAAGTGGTGGTTTAAAGAAAAAAACAAACAAAAGTCTACTTCTTGGTGAACCCGACGGTGATGGGCTTGGCGCGGACCAACCGGATGGGGAAGTTCTCGGTGATGAGGTAGCCGTCCTGGAGGAGGACGACGACGTTGATCTCAAACTCGACCTTGAAGTTTTTGGATGCCAACGTGGGGCATGTGAACAGACGGGGGAAGATCATGTGCAAGGGGATGGTGAGGCCGCGGCAGACGTCGCCCTCGGCGACCTGGATATTCTGGATCTCGGTCGCTATTTCGCGACGGTTAATTCGACACGTTTGAGCGCGCCTGTTTACCATCGCGAGCGTAGCCGTCTGCGGAACCGCATGTCTCCACACGCACGAGCTGCAGCTCGATCGACTTGATCTTTGCGTCCACGTTCTCGACCGTGACCTCGCCCGTGAACGGCTCCATGATCGAACATGTTGCCGAGTGCAACTTGCCCGAGATTTTGAAGGCGGGTACGTTTGCCGCTTGTTGCTATTTTTGCAGTCGAGATAAGCGACCCCCCAAAAAAAGAGTAAGAGCACTGTGCCTTTTTGACGTTTTCTAGAGACTCGGGGGTGATGCTAAAGGGTACCTCGACCATGTCGACCTTGTCGACGGGCTTTCGTTATTTTGTGCACATGGTTAGTAACGATCAGCAGCGGCTGGACTACCTCGTTCTCAATGATAAACTCGACCGTCTTCTGGAGGTTGCGTCCGGTGATGAACGAGCGCTGCATGTCAGCACGGACCGAGTACTGGATGTTGACAAAGACGCCGTGGTAGGTCTCGTACAGCGGGTTGCCGTCCTTGCCCTTGAGCGGGACCTCGAACGGCATCTCGGTCGTCCCCGAGGGCAGCTTGCCGTTTGGGGCGACCTCAAACTGCGCGTAGATGAGCTGCACCGGCTTGAGCGAGTTGTAGAACGCCTCAAACATGCCCACGCTCTTGGCGCTCAGCTGCAGGTTGACCGACCCCTCGATCGTGAGCATGATCCCGCCATGCGAGAGGTCGCCCTGGCTGGTCACCACCACAACGCCAGAGAGCTTTTCCTGTTTTTTTTTGTGTGTGTGAAGGGGGGGGAAGGCGATAAACAAATAACCCGAGACAAAAAGCACGACGCAAAAACAGACGTACGCCCTCGTGGAAGACGCGGTCCACGTGCTTGAGTCTGATATCGAGCGACATTGGGTTTGTGCGCCTCTGTCTGTCGGTGCTGTTGTCGCCGTTTTTTGAACTGAACCCCTGGACACCACACACGGTTTAATGGGGGCTTAATTTTTTTGCCACCTCTTGTTCTTGGTCGCTTTGAGAGAGTACAGGAAGAGGCGTCGACAGGGAACCGAGCGTAACGAGTAAGATATAATATGATAGGAGTTCTCTGAGTTTTTATTTCGTTTTGTTTCAGACGACGCCGCTGTTCCGCTGCTCGAGGCGATCGAGCCGCTGTTCAAGCTGGCTGATGCGCGTGTTGGGCGTGGATGGCACGCGCTGCTGCTGTTGCTGCTGTTGCAGTGGTCGCTGTTGCTGCTGTTGCAGTGGCTGGTGCTGCACTGGCCGCAGTGGTTGCTGCTGCTGCTGCACGGGTCGCTGTGGTTGTTGTTGCAGCACCGGATGCCCGTGCCCGTGCCCTTCCAACGACCGCCGCGAGAAGAGGCGATGGGCAGCGATGACGGCCGACACAGCCGCCCTGAAGCGCATGAGCGGGCTCAGCGGGATCGACGACACGTACTCGAGGGTCGCAGGGCCACCATCGGCGGCAAGGAGCATCAGGTACCGTTTCTGGAACGTCAGATCGGCGCGCATGCTCGACTCGCGGCGCAGGCGCAGCTTGAGCGAGTTGACCTGCTTTGTGAGCGACTTCTTGTCCTCGGTGTGCGACTTGCGCTCACGAGAGAGGAGTGCCATCGCGTCCTGCAGCTGCAGCGCGATCTCCGACACTGGGCCCACAGAGGTGTGGTGCTCAATCTGCGCGGCCAAGTGCTCGTTCTCGGTGCGCAGCCGACGCAGCTCGCTGTCCACGGCCGCAGGCGATGGCAACTTGCGCTGCGTGGCCAGCTGGGTCGTCGCACGGGCCAGGCGCTCTGCGTACGCGGTCACTTGCGACTGCAGCTGCTCGCACTTGAGCTCGGCCGCTGCCCGTGCAGCCGCGAGCTTGTCTGCCACGGCGGTTCGCTCGGTCAAGAGCATCGTCAGCGTCAGCACCTCGGTCTCGTCCGCCGAGACCGCCGCCGACGAGGCAACGGCAATGTCCAGCTGCGTCTGTGTCCGCCGCAGGTGCTCGCGGAGGGTCTGCACGTCTTGGTAGTACTGCTGGGCGAGGTCGCGTTGGGTGGATGCCTGCTGCTGCAGCTGGCCCACACGCTCCTGCAGCACACGCTTCTCCACGTTGAGGGCGTTGATCCGGTCGGCCATCGCAGTTGCATTCCGTCTAGAAAAGAAAATTATCTGCACTTCCTTTTTCCCTTAGCTCGTACCGATCGGTGGAGGAGGTGCTGCTGCCGCTGTGGCTGCGCGAGTCGACCAGGGCGTTCTCGTTTGCGCCGTTGTTGAGCTGCGACTTTGCCAGGACGAGCTCACTCAGCAGCTGGTCGATGCGCTCCTGCATCTGCTGGGCGGCCTTGTCCTTGTCGGTCAGCTTGAGCGAGTTGAGCGAGATCAGCTCCGTGTTGTTCTCCAGCAGACGGTCGCACTCGGCCTGGAGCTGCTTGGCGCGGCTGGCCTCGTGCTGCAGTTGGTTGGTCACATCGGCCAGCTGGCTGCGCAACAGGGCGACGGCATCACTGCCCACAGAGGACGAGGGGGTAGGGGACGGTTTGGCCTGCATCTGACGCAGGGCCTCGTTCTGCAGCGTCAGGGTGCTCACTTCGGTCTCGTGCATGCGCCGCTCGTGCTGCAACTGGGACTCGAGCTTGCTGAGATCCACGACATGGGCGCGCTTCTCCTGCTGAACCTGGGTCTCGAGCAGGAGGACTTGCTCCTGGGCCCTTTGCAAACGCGCCTTGGTGGCCGCGTCCTCGTCCTGCTGCCGCTTGAGTTCGATCGCAGACAGGCGTTCAAACTCTCGGCGCTGAGAGTCGCTTTGGGTCTGCACGATCTTGAGTTGCTGCTCGCTGGTCAGTCGCATCCGCTCCTGCACATGAATAATAGTTGTTATAAAAATTAACTGTCTGTCTTGGCACGAACAATGTCTGTGGCGGCGCGAGCCCTGGCGTCCTCCAGGTCTTTTTCAAGGTCAGAAATCCGACGGGTCTTGTCACGAAGTGTCTTGTCAAGTTGGTCAGCCTCGGTGCGCTGCTTGGTCCACAGAGCCGTCAGATCCTCCAGGAGGTTTTGAGCAATCTGAACAACAAAAGCTTGCTTTAATAAAATATGACAACTATTTAAATATAGTACGGTTGAAGGGGTGGCATCAGTGCCAAGGGGCCTTGTGGTGATGAGGCGAGTGACGGCAGCATGGAGCGCTCGGAGGTCGGCCGAGAGGGACGACAGCTCACGCCCGAGCCGGATCGCCGTTTCCTCCTGGGCGACTTGCTGCTTGAGTGCGTCCCGCTCGACGGTCACGGATGCGGTTCCCTCGCGAAGCTGCCTGATCTGCTCCTCCTGCAGGCGAAGGGACGCGGTCTGGTCCGCAAACTTGCGTCGCACTTCGGCCATGAGCGCTCGCAGCGACGTGTTGGCGTCCACCTCGTTCTGGTACGACTGCCGCAGTTCCTCCACGTGCGAGGCCATCAGACGCAGATCGTCCGCTTCGACCACGGTGGCCGTCTTGGGCTGTTGGGCAGAGGCGAGGTGTTCCAGCTGCGCTGATTGGGCCTGCAGTTGCTTCAGGATCAGGCTGAGCTCGGAAGGTTGTTTCCTAGTTTGAAAATTTTATAGTTTGTTTGCACGCTCATGTGCGATACTTTTGCGATGAAAAGACGTCGTCGTCGTCGTCGCCCTCCTCGCCCGATTCGTCGTTGTCGACGCGAGGGGCACTGAGGACACCCTTGCCAGCAGCACTGGATGACGAGGGTGCGGGCTCCTCGGGGCGTTGGAGATCGGTGACCTTTTGGAGCAGGTCCTGGTTGGTCTGCTTGAGACTGTCGAGGACGCGCAGCTGCTCGACGTAGCCGGCCTCTTTGTCGCGATGCTGCGCAACCGCCTGGCGCAACAGCTCCTGGTCCTGCAGGGCACGGTCACGCTCTTGCTGAAGGACAGCCAGCTGATTGCTGTTGGCGTCGGCCAGTTGGCTCTCGAGAGCGACATAGTCGTGCTGCAGCTGGGCGAGTTCTGCCTTGGTCTGCGTCAGCTGTGATGCTTGTGTGCGCGCAGAGTTCAGGCTGGTCTGGAGATCCTCGGCGGTCGAGAGGGTCTGCAGCAGCGTCGAGTCCAGTTCAGATTTCTATGCAAACATTAAAAAGTAAATGGTTGGTTTGTAGTACCGTCTCCTCGAGGTCTTCCAGGGCCTTGGTCTTCTCCGCGAGGGAGTGCTGCAGATGCGCGTTGGCGACCCTGAGCTGCTGTACGTCCTGATCGAGCTGCTGGTACTTTGAGGCCGATTCGGCCAGCTGCTCGCGGAACGCGTTTGCCAACGCCTGTTCGCCCGCCTTCGATTCCAGAGCTGCCTTGGTAATGGCAAGCTCTTGGACAGTGGCAGAGCTTGCTGCCGCCTGCTGGGCGGCTTTGGCACGAAGGGCCTGGATCTCGTCTGTCTTTGCCGCAAGTTCTTGGTCGGCCTTGGCACGCAGGGCCTGCAGAGCGGCCTTGGTGTTGGTGAGTTCTTGGACGGCTGCTGCGTGTGCGGATGCCTGCTCGCCTGCTTGGGCACGAAGGGCCTGCAGAGCGGCCTTGGTGTTGGTGAGTTCTTGGACGGCTGCTGCGTGTGCGGATGCCTGCTCGCCTGCTTGGGCACGAAGGGCCTGTAAGGCGGCCTTGGTGCTGGCGAGCTCCTGGGCGCTTGCTGTGCTGGCCGAGGTGTGCTGGGAATGCAGGGTCTGGATCTCGTCGACTTTGGCAGCCAGCTCTTGGTCGGCCTTGGAGCGAAGGGCCTGCAGAGCGGCCTTGGTGCTGGCGAGCTCTTGAGCGGTTTCCGCACTTGCCGATGCGTGATCACCGGCCCTGGATCGGAGGGCTTGGATCTCCGCGGCCTTTGCGGAGAGCTCCTCGTCGACTCGCGACTGGAGGGCTTCAATCTCGGCGTTCTTTGCGGCCAGTTCCTGCTCAGACTTTGAGCGCAGAGCCTGGATCTCGGCGTTCTTTGCTGCCAGCTCTTGGTCAGCTTGGGAGCGGAGAGCTTCAAGCTCCGCGTTCTTTGCTGCCAGCTCTTGGTCAGCTTGGGAGCGGAGAGCTTCAAGCTCGGTGGCCTTGGAGCTGAGGGCGTCCAAAGCAGCCTTGGTGTCAGTGAGCTCTTGGGCCTTGGCTGCGATTTCCGACGCCTGTTCAGCAGCCCTGGTGCGGAGGGACCGCAGCTCTTCTGCTGTTGTTGACAGTTCTTGATCGGTCGATGCCTTTTCCTGTTGAGATTGC
>Ga0302234_10003155_pt1 | contig 10119 bp, 5 predicted proteins | sample II_Palsa_N3_2_FD_193576 | JGI IMG/M metagenome (GOLD analysis project Ga0302234, IMG submission 193576) | Peat permafrost microbial communities from Stordalen Mire near Abisko, Sweden - II_Palsa_N3_2 | ecosystem: Environmental > Terrestrial > Soil > Palsa > Peat permafrost | place: Sweden... | reverse complement strand
CGCGCAGGAATCATGAGCTCACCGAAGTACGTCGGCGCCATCGACCAGGGCACGAGCAGCACGCGCTTCATCGTGTTCGACCGCAGCGGCGCGATCGTATCCAGCGCGCAGCGCGAACACGCGCAAATCTTTCCGCAGCCGGGCTGGGTCGAGCACGATCCGGCGGAAATATGGCGCAATACCCGCGAGGTGATCGAATTGGCGATGGCGCGCGCCGGTGTCACTGCATCCGAGCTGGTGGCGGTCGGAGTCACCAACCAGCGCGAGACGACGCTGCTGTGGGATCGGCGCACCGGCCGGCCGCTGCACAACGCGCTGGTATGGCAGGACACGCGCGTCGACGAATTAGTCGCGATGTATTCACGCGATGGGGGACAGGACCGGTTTCGCGAGCGCACCGGCCTGCCGCTGGCGAGCTATTTCAGCTCGCTCAAGCTCAAGTGGCTGTTGAGCCAGGTGCCGGGTGCTCGAGCGCTCGCCGAATCCGGCGATGCGCTGTTCGGAACCATCGATTGCTGGCTTGCATGGAATCTCACCGGCGGTGCGGGCAGCGGCATTCACGTGACCGACGTGACCAATGCCAGCCGCACCCAGCTCATGAATCTCGCCACTCTCGAATGGGACGCGGGACTGCTGGCGGAGTTCGATATCCCGCGGGCGGTGCTGCCGCGAATCGTCTCCTCGAGCGATGTATACGCGGATATCAGCATCGATCCGCTCGCCGGGGTGAGCCTTGCGGGCATCTTGGGCGATCAACAAGCCGCGCTGGTGGGCCAGACCTGCTTTCAGTCCGGCGAGGTGAAGAATACCTACGGCACCGGCTGCTTTCTGCTCATGAATACCGGAGAGAACCCAGTTGCGTCGAAGGCGGGGCTGATCACCACGGTGGCATATCGGCTGGGCTCTGAGCGGCCGTGTTTCGCACTCGAGGGCTCGATCGCCGTCGCCGGCGCACTGGTGCAGTGGCTGCGCGACAACTTGCAGTTGATCCGCAGCAGCGCGGAGCTCGAGGCTCTGGCCCGCGAGGTCGAGGACAATGGCGATGTGTATTTCGTGCCGGCATTCTCCGGCCTGTACGCGCCGCATTGGAAGCCCGGCGCCCGCGGCATCGTCGCCGGGCTGACGCGCTACGCGAACCGCGGCCATCTGGCGCGCGCGGCGCTCGAGGCGACGGCGTATCAGACGCGCGACGTGCTGACCGCCATGCAACGCGATTCGGGAATCGCCACCCGGGAATTGCGCGCCGATGGCGGCATGATCGGCAACGAACTGCTGATGCAATTTCAAGCCGATATTCTCGACGTGGATGTCGTGCGGCCGCGCATCGCCGAAACGACGGCATTGGGAGCGGCCTATGCCGCAGGCCTCGCGGTGGGCTATTGGCAGGGCCGTGATGACTTGCTCGGCAACTGGGGCGTGGAAAAACGCTGGCAGCCGCGCATGACGCAGCAGCAGCGCTCGAGGTTGTACGGTTCGTGGCAGAAAGCGCTCAGCCGGTGCGATTGGAAGGATTGAAGTCACGATTATATTTGACGTTCATGTCAAACTTTCCCGCGAACTGATAGTCTGAGCCAGCACTCGGATCAGGCTTTTTGGGGGATGGGATGGGTTCACGGTTCTTCGCAATCGGCACGGTGGCGGCTTTGGCGGCCATGGCGGCCTCATCGGCTGTCTCAAACTTGCGACTAACCACTCTGGTACCGAAGGTGTCTGCCGGGCCCGCGCACCTCATTGCCGTGGGCAGCCGCAGTGCGCAACAGCGCCAGAGCGCGACTGCGGCAAGAATGGACCCCGTGCTCGCCGATCTATCGCGCCACGCGGCGCTGGCGCGGCCCGATCACTTGCTCTCGGACCTGCATTCGCTCAGTCCGGCCGCGCGCTTCTCGCAGACTGCGGACGGCACGCCGCTGGTGCTCGTTGATGCAACCGCGCGCGGCAACCCGCAGCAATTGAAATCCGCGCTGCAAGCGCTCGGACTTACGCGCGCGGCGGTGTATTCCAATGACGTCGGCGGCTGGCTGCCGCTTAAGGAGATCGAAACCGCGGCGGCCCGCGCCGAAGTTCTGTCTCTGCGCGCCTCGATGCCGCGGCCGCGCAGCGGGCCGGTGGCCACCCAGGGTGATTATGTCCAGCTGAGCAGCGCAGTGCGCAGCGACTTTCCCAGCTTGCTCGGCAGCGGCGTCACCGTCGGCGTGCTGTCCGACAGTTTCAACTGCTATGCAATTTACGCCGATCCCGCCAACGGCGTGCCCGTCTCGGGCTACTCCGGCTATGCCTACAACGGCTTCACCGCCGATTATGCCGCCGATGTGTCGAGCGGGTCGCTGCCGTCGGGCGTGACCGTGGTGGAGGAGGCGGACTGCCTGAACTATGGCGCGCCGTCGCAAACGCCGTTCGGCGATGAAGGCCGCGCGATGCTGCAGATCGTTCATGCAGTGGCTCCGGGCGCGAATCTCGCCTTCTACACAGCGGAGAACAGCGAAGCGGATTTCGCGGCCGGCATCGGCAAGCTCGCCAGCGCCGGCGCCAAGGTCATTGCCGACGATGTGGGCTATTTCGATGAGCCTTTCTTTCAGGACGGCATCGTGGCGCAGGCGATCGACAGCGTCGAGGCGCAGGGCGTGGCGTATTTTTCCGCGGCCGGCAACGATGGTAACGGCAGTAACGCGCTGTCCTACGAGAACACGGCTCCGAGCTTCAGCGCCCGCTCGACCAGCGCGCCGAATTCGGGCGAATATCTGCTGAACTTCGATACCACGGGCGCCAGCAATACGACGCAGCTGCCGGTGACCATTCCGCCGATTCCGCCAGGCGATTTCCTGGCGATCGTCGTGCAATGGGATCAACCCTACGTGACCGGCGCTCCCGGCAGCCCCGGCGCGAGCAGCAGCATCGATCTGTGCGTAACCGGCGGGACGGGCAGCGACACCATCGTCAACTACGACGGCGATGCCGCGACCTGCACCGGACTGAATGCCACGGGCGTCGATCCGTACCAGATCATGATCATTGGCAATCCCGCCAGTGCCACCGGCAACACTCAGCAACAGACCTTGAACATCGCCGTCGGCTTGGGCACGAACAGCAACGGCACGGTGGCTCCCGGCCGCGTGATCGTCTCGGTGGAAGACGACGGCTTGGGGAGCAAGATCAACTCCTTTGCGACCTACAGTGCGACCCTGCAGGGGCATCCCGGCGCCGCCGGAGCGGCGGCGGTGGGCGCGGCGTTTTATTTCGACACGCCGAAGTGCGGCACCACGCCGGCCGAGCTGGAGATGTTTTCGGCGCAGGGCGGGGCGCCGATACTCTTCAATACTTCCGGGGTTCGGCTCACGACCCCGCTGGTCCGCCAGAAGCCCGACTTCGTCGGACCCGACGGCGTGAACGATACCTTCCTCGGCTTCACGCTGGCGAGTGCCGGCATCCCCGTGAGCACGACGATCGCGCAGTGCGAAAACAATGCGAACTATCCAAATTTCTTCGGTACCTCGGCGGCGACTCCGCACGTGGCCGGCATCGCCGCGTTGATGCGGCAGGCGGATACGACGGCCACGCCGACGCAGATCTACAGCTCCTTGCACAGCAGCGCGCTGGCGATGAGCAGCCCGTCGCCCAATTTCACCTCCGGCTACGGATTCGTTCAGGCGGACACGGCGCTGGTGGTGCCGACCTTGACTCTGGCGGCCGCCACCATCGCGTTGCACAGCTCGACCACACTCAGCTGGTCGACACTCGACGCCACCGGTTGTACGTTCACCCAGAGCGCCGGGGCGGGCAGCACCCTGGTCAACCCGCTGGCCGCCAGCGGCAGCGCGACCGTGACTCCCACCGCCGCGGGAACGGCCACGTATACGTTCACCTGCAGCAATGCGTTCGGCACAGCCGCGGCCAGCAGCGTGAATTTGACGGTGACCTCGGGCACGGCGCCCGCGGCGCCGACCCTGACGTTGGCTGCGCCCTCGGTCCAGGTCGGCAAATCGACCACGCTCACCTGGTCGTCGGTGAATGCGACGGGCTGCACCGCCTCGGGCAGCTGGAGCGGCACTCTGGCCGCCAGCGGTACGCAGACGATTACTCCGGCCGCTGTCGGAGTGGAGACCTTTACCCTGGCCTGTAGCAACCTCGGCGGAACTTCGGCGTCAACATCCGTGACGCTCAACGCCACACCGGAAGTCGTCATTGCAGTGGCGCCGACAATGACTCTCGGGGCCGCGAGCATCCAAGCCAGCACCTCGACCACAATCTCCTGGGCATCGGCCAATGCCACGTCCTGCACATCCTCGGGCAGTGCGAATGCGGCAACTTCCGGCTGGGCCAGCGGCACGCAGGGACCGCGGGGAACCTATACGCTGACCCCTGTGACCGTCGGCACGTACACCTACACCATGGTCTGTTCGAATTCCACCGGGGTTTCGCCCGCGACCTCAGTCACCTTGACCGTGACTGCCGCGACGACCATCGGCAGCGGCGGTGGCGCTCTCGATGCAATCACGCTACTGGGCCTGGCAGGCTTGGCAGGCCTAGCAGCTAGGCGGAGCACTCCGAGTCGGCGTAAACGCTGACCGTATCGGCATCCTTGAGCCCCGCACTGGAGGCATGACCGCATTTGCGATCATTCGGATCCACGGTGGTCGCGGTCCATGACATGTTGGCTCTGCCCGTGGAGTCGGTCATCATGGAGACCGGAATCGAGGTGAAGCCGTTGATGCGAGCGTTCGTGAGGATGGTTCTGTAAGGCTGGGTGCTGGTGTCGTAAATCGTCACCACGACATCCTGTGTACCGTTGTTGATGATCTTGACGGCCACGCCGTCGCACAGCGCGGTGCCCATGCCCATCCCCAGCAGCACTGGAGCCACCATCAAAGCAAAGCGAATCTTGGCGCGCATGTTGCCAACATACGCAATTGATCGCGCCGCGCGCAGCGGCGCGCAACGCTTCCACGCGTCGGAAGCGGACTACGCCAACGCCGGCAGAGCCGCCAGCCGAGGGGCGATACGGCGAATTTGGCCGCGCGCCTGCTGCGCAGGATGATATTGTCACATTCGATGCAACGAGAACGATCGACGCAAACAGAAGCAACCGATATTCCCCCGGGCACATCAGTCAACCAGGCGCGGGCGCCGCGCTGGGCAACGCTGGCCGCGCTCGGCGTGGTGTTCGGCGACCTGGGCACCAGCCCGTTGTATACGCTGCAAACCGTGGTCGGGGCGACCGGGGGTCAGTTCACTGCGCGGAGCGCGCTCGGAATTCTCTCGGCCATCATCTGGACCCTGATCCTGACCATCTCCGTGAAGTACTGCGTGTTCGTCATGCGGGCGGACAACAAGGGCGAAGGGGGAATCCTGGCGCTGATGTCGCTGATCGGAGCGAACGGTTTCGCGCCGGGGATCAGAGTCCTGACCGGCATGGGGCTGTTGGGTGCCGCGCTCATTTATGGCGACGGCGTCATCACTCCGGCCATCTCGGTGCTGAGTGCCCTGGAAGGCGTCAATGTGGTGACCGAGTCGTTCAAACCGTATGTCATGCCGGCCGCCGTGGTCATTCTTATCGGCCTGTTCGCCGCGCAGCGCTATGGCACCGAAAAAATCGGCCGCGCTTTCGGTCCGATCATGCTGCTGTGGTTTGCGGTCATCGCGCTGCTCGGCGCAGTGGCAATTTCCGACCATCCCGGCGTCATTGCCGCACTCGATCCACGCTATGCGGTGGAGTATCTGGCGCACGCCGGGCGTGTGGGCTTCATGGTGCTCGGCGGAGTATTTCTGTGCATCACCGGCGGCGAGGCGCTGTATGCCGACATGGGACACTTCGGCAAGAGGCCGATCCGCGTGGCGTGGTATGCGATCGTGCTGCCCGCATTGTTGTTGAGCTACGCCGGCCAAACCGCCTTCATGATGGACAAGGGTTCGGTGAGCGGCAACCCATTCTTTCAGATCGCACCGGCGTGGTCGATTTATCCCTTGGTGGTGCTCGCGACTCTGGCGACGATCATTGCCAGCCAGGCGATCATCACAGGATCATTTTCGATGACCCGCCAGGCCATGCAACTGGGCTGGTTGCCCGGGGTCTCGATCCGGCAGACCTCGGACCGGATTTATGGCCAAATCTATGTGCCGGTGGTGAATTGGCTGCTGATGGCGTCGACCGTCGCCACCACCATCGCCTTCGGTTCCTCGGATCGGCTCGCCGGGGCCTACGGCACCGCGGTTTCGACCACGATGCTGCTGACCACGTGCCTGCTCTACAAGGCGATGCGCGATGTCTGGCGCTGGCCCGCCGCGATCGCCGTCGCCGTCACCGCGTTCTTCGTGGTGGTCGACGGAAGTTTTTTCCTCGCCAATCTCACCAAGATCCTCGAGGGCGGCTGGTTGCCCCTGACGTTCGCACTGCTGCTGTTCGTCGTCATGATCACCTGGCGCAGCGGGATCGATGCGGTGCGCGCCGCCCTCACGCAGGGTCCGGAGGTCGGCGAAAAATTTCTCTCCGACTTGAAGGCCGGGCTGATTCCGCGCGTGCAGGGAACCATGGTATTTCTAACCCGAAGCACACAGAAAGTATCGCGCCTGCTGGTCGATCACGCGCAATTTTCCGGCGCGCTGCCGAAGCATGTGATCGCTCTCGGCGTGCTGTTCGAGAATACGCCGCGCATAACCGGCTCGCCATGCTCGGTGGTCGAGCACCTCGGCGAGGGATTGTGGCACCTGGTGGCACGCTTCGGATTTTTTGAAATACCCGACTTGCGGCGCGCCTTGAGCCGTGCCCAAGGCCTCGACTTTGCGATCGACGTCGATGCGGCAAAGTTCGTCGGATCGCGCGACTTGGTGGTACATAAGCCTCATGGTGGCTCCTTGCATGGCTGGCGCCTGGCGCTGTTTGCCTTTCTGTACCGCAACTCGGTCAAGGTGGTGGATCGATTCAATCTGCCACCGGACAACGCCATCGAAATTGCCCGCCAGATTGAAATCTAGACAGACGCCTTCAGCCGGCGGTCTGTCCCTGCGGCGGGAAGCCATCGCTGCAATGGCGCCCGGGGCCTAACTCGGGTTCCGGTATCGATGGCTGAGGGTGAGCGCTGCGCGCAAACAAATCCTGCAGCACGCTTAACAGTCCGACCAGCAGCAAAAGACAGAACCCGAAGATCAAGGCAAGCGAGATGATGAATCGCATGGGCCAAATGATGCCGTGGCGCGCATCAGCGCCATGTAGGAATAGCACTGATATTCGTGTCAGAGCGGCGGGAGTATGCGGCCGCGCGCCTCGCCGAAGCCGATGCGCGCTGCGCCGGGCCGCTCGCACCAGCCCTTGAGAATCAGCGTATCGCCGTCTTCCAGAAAGGCGCGCTGCTCTTCATCACCCACGCGAATCGGCTGCTTGCCGCCGGCGCTGAGTTCCAACAGCGAACCGGCCTCGTCGGCGGCCGGACCCGACTGGGTGCCGGTGCCGAGCAGATCGCCGGCCATCAGATTGCAGCCGTTGACCGTATGGTGCGACACGAGTTGCGCCACCGTCCAATAGGAATGCCGGAAGCTGGTCAAGGACAGGCGTTGAGCCGGAGCGCCGCGTTTTGCCATCGCCGCGGTTTGCAGCAGGGCTTCGAGCCGAATGTCGATGCCTCCGGCAGCACGGTTCGCCGCCGAGTCAAGATAGGCAAGCGGAGCGGGATCTTCAGGGGGTCGTGTGAATGCCGTGCGGAAGGGCGCGAGCGCCTGCAGGCTGACCACCCAGGGAGAAATGGTGGTGGCGAAATTCTTCGCCAGGAACGGGCCCAGCGGCTGGTACTCCCAGGCCTGCAGATCGCGCGCAGACCAATCGTTGAGCAAGCACACGCCGAAGATATGCGACTCGGCGCGCGACATCGGAATCGGAGTTCCCAGGGCGTTCGCGCCGCCGACGAATAATCCCAGTTCGAGCTCGAAATCCAGGCGCGCGCTCGGCCCCACGACCGGCGCCTCGCGGCCCGGCGGCAGCCGCTGTCCCTGGGGCCGCACCACATCGTGGCCGGACACGACGATGGATGAGCTGCGGCCGTGATAGCCGATGGGCATCCATTTGTAATTCGGCATCAAGGGGTTGTCGGGACGAAACATCCGGCCGACCGTCGTCGCATGATGAATCGAGGAATAAAAGTCGGTGAAATCCCCGATGCGCGCGGGCAGCGCATACTCTGCCGCGGATTGCGGCAACAGGCAGGCCGACAACCGCGAGCGCAGCGGCGCGCCCTCGAGCAGTGCTTCGAATATTGCGTGGCGCAAGGCCTGCCAGACCTGCGGCCCGAGCTGCATCAGGGCATTGAGCGCGGGTTGACTCGCCGCGCGCGCGCCGCGGGCGGCGTCGGCTTGAAACGGCGGGGAATCGCCGAGTGCGCCAAAATCCAGGATCTGATCTCCGATCCCGATCCCGCCGCGAAACGGCTGGTCGCTGCCGCGGCGGCGAAATACCGCAAACGGCAAATTCTGGATTGGAAAATCGCAGCCCTCGATGTTGGCGGATGCCAGCCAGCTGCGGCGCGCCGGGTCGTTGGTCGCATCGGTTAGCGTGGCCTCGCTCACGGCCGGGTGGGTCGAAATGCTTTTTCAAATCGAGCCACACATCCACATAGTCCTTCTGCAGGGCCGGCCGGCCGTGCAGCGCCGATCGGGTCGGCCTGATCACCATGCGGCTCTCGAACATGAATGCCATGGTGTCGGCGATGTGCACCGGTTGCGACGTGTCCGCTGCCAGCGCCTTGGCGAATGTCGCCGCATCCGGACCATGACCGCTCATGCAGTTGTGCAGGGACGCCCCGCCGGGCACGAAGCCCGTGCTCTTTGCATCGTAGACGCCGTGAATCAACCCCATGTATTCGTTGGCGACATTGCGGTGAAACCAGGGCGGACGAAAGGTGTCCTGCATCGCAAGCCAACGCGGCGGAAACACCACGAAATCGATATGGCTGGTGCCCGGCGTGTCGCTGGGCGATTGCAGCACCGTGAAGATCGAGGGGTCCGGGTGATCGTAGGAAATGGAGCCCATGGCATTGAACAGGCGCAGGTCATACTTATAGGGCGCGTAGTTGCCGTGCCATGCGACCACGTCGAGCGGTGAGTGGTCCATCGCCGCGTGCCACAGCCTGCCGAGAAACTTTCCGACCAGCTGCGCAGGCCCATCATGATCTTCGTAGCGCGCGATGGGTGTCTTGAAGTCGCGCGAGTTGGCAAGTCCGTTCGAGCCGATGGGACCCAAGTCGGGCAGCTTGAATGGCGCGCCGAAGTTCTCGCATATGTAGCCGCGCGCATCGCCTGACTCAAGCGCGACGCGAAAGCGCAGGCCGCGCGGGATCACGGCGATCTCCTGCGGATCGAGCTGGAGTCGCCCGAGTTCGGTATCCAGCCGCAGTGATCCGTGCTGCGGAACGATCAGCATCTCGCCGTCAGCACTGTAGAAATAGCGCTGTTGCATGGAGCGATTGGCCGCATACAAGTAGATCCCGCAGCCGCCATGGGATTCCGCGGAGCCATTGCCGGCTACCGGCGCCAACCCGTCGATGAAATCGGTCGGCTCGGTCGGTATCGGCAGTGGATCCCAGCGCAGTTGATTCGGTGACAGCGCGGCGAGTTCGCTCGACGGCACGAAATCAGACTCGAGCGGCTCGAACGGGCGATGCGTCACGGCAGGACGTATGCGGTACAGCCATGAGCGGCGATTCGTGTGGCGCGGGGCGGTGAACGCGGTGCCCGAGAATTGCTCCGCGTACAGCGAGTACGGACAGCGCTGCGGTGAATTCCGGCCGCGCGGCAGCGCCCCCGGCAGAGCCTCCGTGGCGAAATCGTTGCCGAATCCGCCGAGATAGGCCGGCTCATCGAGATCAGACACGCAACCCCCGCTGAATGAGATTTGACGGCATTTTGTCACGCTATCGGAGTGGCGAATAGGTATGATTCGACACGGCTCCAGGGGAGAGGAGTATGACGGTTACGGCGCCGGAACCTGAGTTGAAGGCGCGCATCATGGATTTCGTCGGGCGCGCCTCGACCGAAATCACGCCGTCGCATGTGGCCCGGCTGCCCGAGCTCGCCACGGTGCTTCGTGCCGGCACCGCCGTGTACGTGGACCATCCTTCCAAAGCGACTCTGGGTCAGGTC
>Ga0302234_10003150_pt1 | contig 10135 bp, 14 predicted proteins | sample II_Palsa_N3_2_FD_193576 | JGI IMG/M metagenome (GOLD analysis project Ga0302234, IMG submission 193576) | Peat permafrost microbial communities from Stordalen Mire near Abisko, Sweden - II_Palsa_N3_2 | ecosystem: Environmental > Terrestrial > Soil > Palsa > Peat permafrost | place: Sweden... | reverse complement strand
CCTGCGAACGTCCATTACCGAGCTGATCCAGCGCGACGTCGGCCGTTTCCAGTCGCTGCCCGGCCGCGACGTGGCCGGTGACCAGCCAGACAACGTCAGCAACAACACCAGCACGACAACCGCAAACAACAAGGTCCTCAGCCGCAAGCGATCCGTCTTTGGCTCGCAGACCGTGGACGAGGAGGGTGCCTCGTTCGTCTGCAAACTGTACTCCTTGACAAACCAAACTATGATTATTCTTCAATTTAAAAATAACTAGGCCGTCAAAGGGAGTGACCGAGGACCGCATCAGCGTCTTCATCGTCGACGCCGAGAACGGCGAGACCCAGGCCGAAAACGTCAAGATCGACTTCAACCACGACAAGCAGGCCATGACGATCCGCTACGGTCCCCACAAGACCGCCACCGCCTTTGTCGCTGTGCGTGTTGACGGCCAGCCGCTGCCCGGCTCCCCATTCTTCGTCCAGGCCAAGATCAAGTGCGCCGTGGACAAGTGCGTCCTCGAGACCCCCGTGGGCCACGAGCTCAAGCGAAAGGAAACGGTCGCGTTCACGGTCCTCCTGCGCGACTCTGACGACCGCCCGTACGTCAGTGGCGATGCCGTTGCCCTGCTGCAGGCCGATCCCGACGCGGCCGTGACGATCAAGCCGCTGGGGCCCTCTGTGGACGACGCCTCGGTGCACCGCTTTGAGGTGACCCCGCTTGCTTCCCGCGGGACCAAGGCCACGTTCAAGGCGCTCGTCAATGGCACCGCCCTCGGAGGTCCCCCTGCAGCGTTCACGATCGTGCATCCCTTGGACCTGGCCGCCTCCACGGCCTCGTTCAAGCTCAACACGACGGCCGGTGCCCTATTGCCGTCGACCCTTGGCAGCGCCACGCGCAGCAACACGTCCTTTTCCCTCTCGGCCACGATCGTCGACGAAAAGGGCGAGCTGGTGGACGATCTCTCAAAGGACGAGGTCTGCTTCCGGCTCACAGCCGAGGCCCCTTCCCGAAAGATCAAGTCGGCCTCGATCCGCCAAGCATTCCGGGCCCACTTCGACCGCTTTGCGAGCAAGGAAACCAACCATCTGGAAAAGCACGCGTTTGGGCAGCTGTGTGGCCATCTCTTTGGCGGCGAGATCGGGCAGGAGCAGCAGGAGCGCTGCTGGGCCTCGGTCAGCGCGAACAACCAGCCCGTCTCCTTTGACCTCTTTTACTCGTAAGGAGACTGATTATCTAGTTGCTTATTTTGCTTTTAGGAATGTGGGACTGCTGTACTCGAGCTCGTTTCGTCTTCTGGCCGAGGATCCGGCCAGGACGGACGAGCCCTCTGCTGCCTCGCCCTCGTCGCCCTCGTCGCCCAAGCTAGCGCGATCCAACTCCAAGACCAAGCCTGAGGTGGAGGACACGACCGTTTTGCCCTGTGTTGCCAACGGCGTTGAGCAGCCGTGGCAGCCCGACGCCCGCCTCGTGGGCAAGATCGTGGCCGTGCAGGCCTTTGTGGGCACGAGCCCCGTTGGCGCGCCGTCCGTCACGTACCTGCGCCCCGAGATCCGGCCCGAGCTGAGCGAGGTGCTCGACTGTCCGGCCGTCGCCACCGTCGGCGAAACTGTTCGTTTGCACGTGGTCCTGCGCGACGAGCACAAGATGGCCCACCACTCGCTGCACGACTCGTTTGCGGTCACGCTGGTCGTCGGGGGCACGTCGACGGCGGTCCCCTCGCAGCTGATCGAGCGCAAAACCTACAAGGTGCCAATAATAATTTCGATAATTGATATATATATTTACATTTTCGTTGAAGGACCTGCCCGTGAGCGTCGTGTCGTTTGATGCGACGACCATTTGCCCCTCTGGGTCGCTCGTCCTCAGTGTCAACGGGCACCGCCTCGCGCCCGCCCTCGCCCTCGCCGTCATGCCCGTCCTGGAGCAAAACGACCTGTTCACGTTTGACGTGCAGGACAGCCACAACGACACGTACACGGTCACGTTCACGCCGATCCAGGCGTGCACGATGGTGATCGAGGTCTGCCGCGATGGCGAGGCCGTCAAGGGGTCCCCGTTCCCCGCCCGGGCCGACGTCAACCCGTCCACAAAGAAGATCGAGGTCACGCTGGACAAGGCCGCATTCAACGGCCCGCCTCCACGCGGCTCCAAGAAGGCCCCACGTGCCAACATCAGCATCAACCTCGTGGGCATCAGCAGGATGACGACAAAGTGCGTCCGGACGGGGCTCAACAAGGTCAGCATCATTATCACGCCCGTGTCCGACTCGGCCTTCTCCATGGAGCTGCGCAGCAACGGCGCCCAGCTGCCCGCCTCCCCCTTCCGCTTCTCCCGGGGCGGCAATAAGCTGCAATCGGAGGGCAACAGCAGTGTCCCTTCCTCGCCCGCGATCGACAAGCCCACTCGTCTCGACACCGCCGCCGCCGGCTCCTCGTCCAACCGGCTCGCTTCGACGCCGGCCAAGTCGCCCATCACGCCCTCGGCCACTCGCTTGCCCGCCCTGGCCCGCTCCTCCTCGACCAGCAGCGCCACCGGCACAAAGGCAGCCTCGCCCGCTGTGACAGCGACCCGATCGCCGTCCATCTCGAGGACGTCGTCGGCGGCGGCGGCGGCGGCGGCGGCAACCAAACCGACTCCAATCAATACAGCCAAGTGAGCGCGCTTTTGTTCCCCTCTTGTTTTCTCAGTGTTTATTATTTAACGAAGCCGGGACGAGGGAAAGGCCGAGGGAATCTCGGAGTCGAGTGAAATGAAATTTGTGACATGCTTTTTCAGCAGGTGCTTTTATACTGCAGGTGCTTTTCTTTGGTGGTGTGACGTTGACGCACTCAGATGGCAACAGCGGCAACAAAGACGGCGCTCGTGGTGGGCGGCACCAACGGCATCGGCAAGGGCATTGCGCAGCGTCTGGCAGCACTGGGCGTCAAGGTCGTGCTCGTGGGGCGCGACAAGGACAAGACCGCTGCCGTGGCGGCCGACGTCGGCGCGTCCGAGTGGCTGCTGGTGGACGTGTGCAAGCAGGCCGACGTGCGCCGCCTGGCCGACGAGGTGCGCAGCAAGTACACGCACCTGGACTACCTCGTGGTCTCGGCCGGCGCCCTCAACGACGAGCGCAAGCTGTCGCAGGACGGCGTCGAGTGGCTCCTCGCCCTCAACTACCTCTGGCGCTTCCAGCTCATCGGCCTGCTCAAGGACCTGCTGGCGGCGGCACCCGAGGGCGCACGTGTGCTCGCCGTGGCGACCTCGGGCAGCAACAGCGACGTCTTCTTCGACGACCCCAACTTTGAGCACAGCTCCTGGACGATGCTCAAGGCAGCCCGCCAGGCGCACCAGCTCCACGACGTGTTCACGGTCGAGGCGCAGCGCCGCTGGGGTGCCCTGGGCAACGGCATCCAGTTCCATGTGACGTACCCGGGCTGGGTCCGGTCCAAGGAGGCGTCCGACATCACCGTGGGCGGCCTGGCCGGCTTCATCCTCAAGAACCCGATCTCGATGTACCTGAGGAAGTCCATCGAGGTCACGGCGCTGCAGCACGTGCCGCTGCTGCTCGAGCCCGTGGGCGCGCACGGCGGCAAGCTGTGGAACGCGGTCCAGTCGGGCGGACCCGTCAAGGAGATCGTGCCGGCGAGCCGCGTCGTCGACCCCGAGTACGGCACCAAGTGCTGGCAGCTGAGCGAGTCGCTGGTCAAGCCCGAGTACAAGTAGGGAATCATGGATCGTCATCAGGAAGGAGCAATACGAGGACTCGAAAGGGAAAAAAAAAAATTTATTTTTTGTACGTTGTAGGAAAACGGGAAAAAGAAGCCTCTCGGCGTCTCTCTTCTATAGTAGATCTTCTATAGTAGACGACGACGAGGTGACTGGCGATCGCTAGGGAACTCGACGCAAAAAATCGGAAATGACCATTTTACATATGCCTTGCCCATTATGCTTGCTCGGTCACAGTCGCGCTTGCTGAGCAGGAACGTGCGGCGTCTGCTGAGCAGCAGCAGCAGCAGCAGCAGCAGCAGTGCGATGGACGTCGAGGGCCACCACCACTGCCATCCGCAGCAGCAGCAGCAACAGCCGCAGCACTTTGGGACGGGCCCGCTTGCTCTGTACAGGTACCTCGTGGCCAGCAAGACCATTCGCGAGGACACGCGGCAGCTGGGCGCCGTCCTCAAGCTGCAAGAGTTCCACGATGTCATCCACCTCGCAACGACGGAGCCAGCAACGACGACAGACGCACCGCCATCACAGCCGAGACGGACGATGTGGATGAACGTGCTCTTCTGGAGCAGCGACGATGGCTTGAACGGCAACGGCGCCAACGGCAAGGGCCGTGGCATTTACATTTACGGCGGTGTCGGGACTGGCAAGACACGCGTCATGGTATCGTTCGTCCCCTGTCCCCCCGTGGGGCCAATCTAAATGCGTCCCCTTAGGACATGCTGTTTGAATCGCAGCCGCCTCGGATGAAGCGACTGCGCACGCATTTCCACTCGTTCATGCTGGACGTGCACAGCCGCCTGCACGAGATGCGTCAAAGCGGGGCCCACCGCGACGCCCTGCCCGTGCTGGCCCACGAGATCGCTGCCGAGGCCAAGCTGCTGTGCTTTGACGAGTTCCAGGTGACGGACGTGGCCGACGCGATGATCCTCAAGCGGCTGTTCACGTGCCTGTTTGAGGAGGGCGTCAACGTCGTGTTCACGTCCAACCGCGAGCCGGAGGAGCTGTACAAGAACGGCCTCAACCGCTCCCTGTTCCTGCCCTTTATCGACCTCCTGCGAGAGCGCTGTGTCGTGTACCAGCTCGATTCGGGCGTGGACTACCGCAAGATGAGCACGGCAAGCCTCAACACCGTCTACTACTCGCCCCCGATCGAGCTCGTTTCGTCGTCGTCGTCGTCGTCGTCCTCGTCGTCCCCTCAGCATTCGGAAGGTGTGTACAGGCTGGTGGAGGCCACAAAGGCCGCATCGCTCAGCCTGCACAAGGCTTTTGAAGCCCTCACCCAGGTAACCTTTATTTAAAATTATTGTACTTATTTATCTACGTTAGGGGGCGGCCAAGGATCGCACGATCGTCGACACCATCCCCGGCAAACGGCTGCTCGTGCCACGATCCACCGAGCACGTGGCCTGGTTCGAGTTTGAGGACCTGTGCGAGGCGGCCCTGGGCGCGGCCGAGTACCTGTCCCTGACCAGACGGTACCACACCGTGTTTGTGCACAACGTGCCCCGTTTCGTCATTTCGCGCAATCGCAACGAGATGCGCCGGTTCATCACGTTTGTGGACGTCGCCTACGAGAACCACGTCAAGCTGTTTGTGGCTGCGGCTGCTCCGCCAATGGCCCTGTACGTCCCCGACCCGCAGCCAGGGAGCAGCAAGGGGGCCGCTGTGTTTGCGGGCGAAGAGGAGCATTTCGCCTTTGACCGCACCGTCTCGCGGCTGATCGAGATGCAGAGCGAGGCCTATCTGCAGCGCCACGCGTCGGCTCACCAGCCACAACCCGTTGAGCAAGTTTAAACATCATCATTGTAAAAAAAGAATGGCATTTAGAGAAAGTCAAAAATTTTTTATTTTTATTTTTATTATTTTGAAGGACTGGCAAGGCCGGTCGCGGCGTCCTTTTCGGCATCGCAGAACAAGAAAGAAAAAGAATAAATTATTTGAAGGCCTTGACAAACTCGACCTGCTCTGTCGTCTCCAGCGATCCCGGTCGCTTTGCACGCACCAGATTGATCGCCTCCTCGGGCGCCATCTTGTCGACCTGGACGAGGTAGCAGGCCAGTGCCGTTCCCGTGCGACCCACGCCCGCGCGGCAGTGGAACACCACGGCCTTGTTGAGCTGCTGCTCCACGACCTGCGCCTTGACGATCGCCTCATGCATTGCAGCGGGGTCGGGCACCCCAAAGTCACGGGTGGGCACATGGACGTACTGCAGCCCTCCGTTGCCGTTGACGTGCTTGGCAAGGTACTCATCGGGCAAGGCATACTCGGTCATGGACACGACCAGGCCCACGTTGTGCTTGGCAACAAGCACATCGATCGTGGCGGGGCTGCGCGGGAGACCCATCCCGCCCACCTTGTCGCGCACAAACGAAAAGTTCTTGATGCCTTCGTCCATTCCTGGTCGTTCAACGGGCCAACAGGAGACAAAGAAGCGACCTGGCAAAACTAAAAATCACGCCATATTTGACCACACTGTGCGCACCGTCATTCTTTTCTTCGCCTGGCAAATTTTGACGGTTACAAAACTTTGCCCCCTAATTTATTTTTCTCCCTCCAACACCACCAGCCGTCCAGCCCAGCTGTGCGTTCGTGGAGGAAAGAAAGAATGGCCGACGGCGTGCTGCTGGCCGGTCCGCGTCTCGCTAGCCACCGTCTCGGTGGCGTGGAAAACCTGCTTTCGTCCAAGGAGAATCTGAACAAGCCGTCATCCGCGACGGGCAAACGTGCCGCGCTGGGCGACAGCAACGTCAACAAGCCTGCGTCCTCGCAGGGTCCGGCAGCAGGGAAAAGCCTGGCCCTCAAAGACATTAGCAACGTCAGCAAAAGCAGCAGTGGCAAAAGTGGCAAGTCGGGGTCAGGCGCAGTCAAAAAACCAGCACTGACGCTGCAGGTCGTCCAGCCCGCGGTCAAGCAGCAACAGCAGGTCCACGCCAAGGCCGCCGAGAGCTGTAATGTGCACTGCTAAATTACTTGCGTTGGGGGGGTTTGGCTTAATCTTGCCTCTTTAAAAAAAGTCGTTCAATCCATTGCCGACGACGACGGGATCGACTTTGACGTCGAGTACGCGCCGCCCTCGCCACCGCCCTCGGACGTCGTGGGCTTTGGGCACCCGCCCGCCCTCCTGACCGTCGACAGCTTTGTGTCGTACATGGCAAACATCCCCACGCCGCCCTCGACCGACTGGGGCGTGGACGACTATTACGCAAACACGGACGCGGCCCTAGATGCCGAGGCTGCCGCAAAGATGGATTCGCGGGCGGCTCAGGTGTACGCGCTGCTCGATGACTACTGAATTTTCTCCCCCTCCTTGTTTTATTGCGTGTTGGTGTAATTTTTTGTGCCCTTTTCAAAAAAAATCCTACAATAGTGTCGTGCTTTGTCTTACCATTTAAATAACCGTCGCGGCCGCTTCGGAAGGAGCCTCTGCCTGCCAGCGATCGCCCATGCGCCAGATCTTGAGCGAGTTGTCGGCGCTTGTTGTGACCCCGTCCATTTCCTCCTCGTCCTCTTCGGAATCAGAGTCGGAAGTGACGGCCTTTGCTGGTGGATCGGCGTGTCGCTCGCCAGACGCGGTAAGGAGCAGCGGCAACGAGGGATGGAAACTAGCCGCAACGACGCACGCTGAAAAAAAATAGATTAAATAGTTATTTATTTAGCGTACACGTACATCCATGGGCCTCGAACGCCGTGGCGAGCGCCGGCGACCGCCCCGACGCCGGAAAGCCATTACTGGTGACATCGTACACGAGCACAGTCCCATTCTGCTGCCCCGTCACGAGGTAGTTGCCCGCGGCATCAAACCCAAACGCCATCCTCTGGTTCCCCGTGCACAGTCGTGGCACCCTCGCCAGCGTCTTGCCCGTGAAACGGATGTCCCACGCGATCAGCTCGTTATCCCTCCGCCCCCCAGACACGAGGTACTTTCCATCGGGCGAAAAGGCCAGCTGCGTCACCCCTGTTCTGTGCGCGTCGGCCAGGTGCAGCATCGTGCTGTTCTCCTCGGTGTACAGCCCAACCGTGCCGCCAAACGAGCCCGTGGCGTACACGCCGGCCCCAGGGTCAGGGCACACCGCAATGGCCGAGATGATTCCCTTCTGCCCCTCGCGACTGGCACGCGAAGGCGTGGTGGGGTGCAGGGCCACACACGCACCGGGGGCCGCCGTGTCAAACACGCGAACGCAGCCGTCGAACCCGGCGTAGAAGCGGGACCCGTCCAGGCTGAAGGCGAGCGCGTTGGGCGCCACCACTTCGTCCACGTCGTTGCGCGCCGGGTACGTGCAGCGCAGGGCACCGGTCCATGCGTCGACGAGCCCGATGGGGTGATCGCGGGCGCTGACGAGCACGCAGTGACCGCCGCTGTCCGATGTGCTCGATGGGTACCAGCACGCGTCGTAGACCGACTCGGCCGCGTTGTAGCTCGACGTGGGGCTGAGAGTGGACGGCGGCTCGTGCTCGCGGTCGCACGTGAGCCACGTGCTCACGCTGGACGCGTGGTAGATGCGCAAGTGGCCGTCGTCGCTGGCCGTGAACAGGGCAGAGCCATCGGGGGACCACTTGGCCGAACGGTGCGGTGACAGTGGCGAAGACGGCTGTTTTTGCTGCTGAGCGACCAACTGTGTTGACCAGGCCATCGTAGAAGGCGAGGTGCCGGATTTCGAGCCTGAAAAAGGACCCGGCTTGTCGTCGCTCGTTGCGAAAGAAAAATAATTTGCGATGTATTACGTCCACCTATTTACGTATTGCCTACAGTATGCCGATTGCCCAAGACGCCCTCGCCTTTGTCGTTGTGGCGCTGCTGTGGGGCGCGACCAACCCGTTCATCGCACGTGCGTCCAAGAAGAAGACAGAGGGGACCACCGTGCTGGGGACACGGCTGGGCGTCATCGGCGAGTGGGTGGCCCATTTGCTCGACTGGGAGGTAAACGTCTTGTGGGCTACTCTGGCTGGCTGACTTGCCGCGCCGCACAGTACTCGATCCCGTTTGTCCTCAATCAGTGCGGGTCCGTGGTGTTTTACTATACGCTGAGCCATGCCGGTAACAGGAGCCTGGATGAGAAAAGACGCGTCTAAAAACCCAAGAGAACAGATGTGTCGATTGCTGTGCCCGTGTGCAACTCGCTCACGTTTGTGTTCACGGCCCTGTCGGGTGCGCTGCTAGGGGAGAAGCTTGGATCGCTGCCTGGTACGAAAAGCGCAATGGAGACGTGCTCATTTGGCTACCAAATAGAAACGTGCCTTGGGATGGCCTTCGTCGTGCTGGGCGTCTATGTGTGCATCAGCAGCTGAACGATTGTAATTTTTTATTGCTAGTTTCTGTATGTACATCATCGGGAGAGAGGCACTGAGCAAAGAACGTTTAAGTGAGTATGTGTAATTGAGAATGCTTTTTTGGGGTGAGGCGGTGGTGGTGGGTAGATGGGTGGGTGGGCATTTGTACTTACATGATCGCGACGGTGGAAATGGAAATGGGAGGGGGAAAAAGGAGAGAGCCAAAAATGTAATTGGGTGAATTGCGGTTCTGATCAATCATCTTCGTCATCGTCTTGATCTGGCGAGCGCGAATTCGGCGGCGACCCTGTGTGCGACATCACAGACGTGGACATGGCAATGGTGTCCTTGGTCGGGATCTCGACCTCGACCTCGTCCAGGATCTGCTTGATGACCTCGGCGTGGCGCTCTGACCCTTCGGCCAGGACGATTGCCGCGAGCGTCTTGACGTGGCCGGTGGTTGAGCGCAGACGGTCTATGATCTCCGAGTTGGTCATTTGGAGTTCGTTGCATCGTTTCTTCGTACACACGAGTGAATAAGAATTAATAAATTAAAAAAAAACAGCAGCAATACCGACAACGTCTCGATCATGTCTCGTCCTTTTTTGCGGTACCGCTCAGCGGCAATGCGGTTTCGCTCTCGTCGTGCGATCTTGGCGTCGAGGGATCGCTGAGCGGCTGTCTTTGGCGTTCCGGGGAGCGACTTTTTGTTTGGAGAGGGTGCGACAATGCCGATGGGGAGAGCAAGCGCCTCGGACGGATCACTGCCAGGTCCAGCCTGGTGGTGATAGTGCGGAGCGATTGTTATGGGCGGTCCTGTCGAATACGAGTATGCCGTTGCTGCGTAGTGCTGATGTTGTTGTTGCTGTTGCTGCTGGTATTGCAGGACAGCCTGGAGGGAATCGAACGAGCGCAAGAGGTCGTCTGCTGACCCTGATCCGTTGTTGCCCAACGACGACAAGCCGCCCGCTGCTGAAGCCGTTGTACCACTAGAACCACCACCCACAATCCCGTCTAATAGCAGCATGTGGCTGGACGGTTCCAGCTTGACCGCGTGGCTGTTCCCATTCCTCTGCTGCTGCTGCTGCTGCTGCTGGCTGGGAGAGGGCGATGCCATCCGATACTGCTGCTGTTGCTGCTGTTGCTGCTGTTGTTGCTGCTGCTGCAACTG
>Ga0302234_10003145_pt1 | contig 10147 bp, 10 predicted proteins | sample II_Palsa_N3_2_FD_193576 | JGI IMG/M metagenome (GOLD analysis project Ga0302234, IMG submission 193576) | Peat permafrost microbial communities from Stordalen Mire near Abisko, Sweden - II_Palsa_N3_2 | ecosystem: Environmental > Terrestrial > Soil > Palsa > Peat permafrost | place: Sweden... | reverse complement strand
TGGGGGTGGGTGGCGGGTATACGCAGCAGGATGTGATTGAAGTCGCGAAGTGCTTTACGGGGTGGACGATTGATCGGCCGTATGCGGGTGGTGGGGCTCGGGCGCGGCTGGGTGGGGATTTGGGGACGCCGGGGGAGTTTGTGTTTGATCCTAAGCGGCATGAGCCGGGGTCGAAGGTGGTGCTGGGGCACGTGATTGCTGAGGGTGGGATGAATGAGGGGCTGGAGGTGCTGCATATCCTGGCTACTAGTCCGGCGACGGCGCATTTCATTTCCAGCCAGCTGGCGGTTCGGTTTGTTAGTGACGCGCCGCCTGCGGTGTTGGTGAATCGGATGGCCGCTGCTTATATGAAGTCCGGTGGGGATATTGGTGCGGTGTTGACTGCGATGTTTAAGTCGAAGGAGTTTTGGGCGCCGGGGGTGTATCGGGCGAAGGTGAAGACGCCGCTGGAATTTTTGGCGTCGGCGGTGCGGGCTAGCGATGCTACGGTGACGAATCCGCTGCCGCTGGTGCAGGCGATGGATCGGCTGGGAATGCCGGTGTGGGGGATGCAGACTCCGAATGGGTATGGATGGATGGCGGAGGATTGGGTTTCTAGTAACGGGTTGCTGAGCCGGATGAACTTTGCGCTGGTGCTGAGTGGGAACAAGGTGAATGGGACGACTACGGATTGGGCGGCGGTGCTGGGGTCGCCGAATGTGGAGGCTTCGGCGGCTACGGAGAGGGAGTTGGAGGGGGATTTGTTGGGGGAGAGTGCGTCGGTGCGGACGCGGGCGGCGGTGATGGCGGAGTTTGGGAATCCGCAGGCGCAGGCGCAGGCGGCGGCTGGGTTTGTTGGGTCGCCGCCGGGGCAGGCTGGTGGAGGGATGGTGAGGGCGGCGGCGGTGCAGGCGGCTCGGGGTGGGAAGCAGAGCGAGGTGCCTCTGGATACGATGGCGGGGTTGCTGATGGGGTCGCCGGAGTTTCAGCGGCGATAGGAAGACAGCTTCTAGCTTTTAGCTGTTAGCTTTTAGCAAGGCAAAAACGTACAACTATGCACGCACGATTTTGGGTAAACGCAGGAAAGATGTCCCAATAAGAGGGAGACAGATGTCGCGGAGACCTTTTCTAGTGCGTGCATTGCTGGCGGCTATGCTGGTGTCGTTCGCATCGAGTGCGCAGGAGCTGGATAAGAAATCGTTGGAGCGGATTTTGTCCAAGCAAGGATTTTCAGGACAGCTGACCGGTAACGTTAAGGTTAGATTTGCGTTTCTCGGAAACATGAAATGCGGTTCCGCGGTGCTACATGTCTACTACTACACCGGGGAGGAGACGCATCCGCCGGGAAAAGCTATCCATTTCAATCAGCGCCTGATATTTCTTGAGAATCAGGCGTATCTCGGGCAATACGACATCTCGAATCGTCCAGTACTCGTCAAGCAGAGGGCGTTGCGATTTCCGGTCTCCGAAGCGGACGGAAATTTGCTTGAGTGTGATCGAGACGGTTTACCGAAGTCTCTCTTGCTGGATGGCGGGGATAGAGATATTTATCGATGAGCGCGGGGTTGGGCTGAGGGGCTAGAATACCCCGCATTCCTTGGTTGCGTTGGGAGCGCGATGCCTGTGAGAAAGACTGGCGTGTTGGCGGCTGTCGTGGCGATGAGTTTTGTGAGGCCGATGGGGGCGCAGGGCGTTGGGGCGAAGTATGCGGTGGCCGCGCCGTTGGGTGAGTACATGATGGCGAAGGATGCTGAGGTGGGGATGGCTCGGAGCGCGGCGCCGGTGGGGATTTCGGGTGGGGCTGAGGTGTTGGTGTTGGGGCGAGATGGGTATGAGACTGCGGTGAAGGGGGGCAATGGGTTTGTGTGTTTGGTGGAGCGGTCGTTTGCGGCCGCGATTGATTTTCCGGAGTTTTGGAATGCGAAGATTCGTGGGCCCATTTGTGTGAATCCGGAGGCGGCGAGGACGTATCTGCAGGTGGTGCGGATGGAGGCGAAGCTGGTGATGGCGGGGAGGACGCGGGAGGAGATTGCTGCGGCGTTGAAGACGGCTTGGGAGAAGAAGGAGTTGGTGGAGCCGGGGGCGGGGGCGATGTCGTACATGATGTCGAAGGAGCAGTATTTGGGGGATGAGGGGCATGCCTGGCATCCGCACCTGATGTGGTTTGCGGCGGGGGATGCGGCGAAGAGTTGGGGGGCGAATGTGGAGGGGTCTCCGGTGATGGCGGCGCCGGATCTTGGGGATGGTTTCACGATTTTGCTGGTGGCCGTGGGGAAGTGGTCGGATGGTTCGGCGGCGCCGGTGATGTGAAGTTCTGGCTTTTAGCTTTTAGCAAAGGCAAAGGCAAAGGCAAAGGGAAGGAGCAGATTTCCGGGGGGAATGACAGAAAGAAAGGCGGCGGCGAGGACTTTGACGCAAAGGGCGCGAAGGTTGCTAAGTTTCGCCACGCCGATCGAGCAAGGAAGAAGCTTTGGTGGACAACTATTGTGGTGAGGTTGAGTTTGTATGGGTACGCGGTGGTGGGTGAGGGCGTTGCTGTTGGAGGTATTGGGCTATGGCGAAGACGTTTTTTACTGATGGGAGCGATTGGGGATGTGATCTGCGGGGGCGGGATTTGCCGCTGCGGAATTCGGTGACGCGGAGGGGGTTTCTGCGGGGTGGGGCGCTGGCGCTGGTGGGGACTAGTGTGGTTCCGGCGTTTCTTACGCGGTCGGTGTATGCGGAGGTGGCGCGGGCGGCGGTGGGGAAGAAGAAGCTGGTGGTGGTGTTTCAGCGGGGGGCTTGCGATGGGCTGAACATGGTGGTGCCGTATAAGGAGCCGAACTATTATGCGATGCGGCCTACGATTGGGATTCAGCCGAAGGACTTGATGGATCTGGATGGGTTCTTTGGGTTGCATCCGGCGATGGCTTCGGTGAAGCCGCTGTTTGACTCGGGGCACTTGGCGATGGTGCATGCGTCCGGATCGCCAGACCCGTCAAGGTCTCATTTTGATGCGCAGGATTTTATGGAGTCAGGGACGCCGGGTGTGAAGGCTACGGTGGATGGGTGGTTGAATCGGGCGCTGCAGGTTGAGGTGGAGCGGGGGAAGCCGTCGGTGTTTCGGGCGGTGGCGTTGGGGGCGGAGGTTCCTCGGACGCTGGCGGGGAAGGTGCCGGCGATTGCTGTGGCGAATCTTGCGGACTTTTCGGTGGCGGGGAAGGGGCCGGTGGCTGAGGGCGAGTCGAGTGCGTTTCAGGCGATGTATGACGAGAGTTCTGACGCGCTGCTGCATGGGACCGGGGCGGATACGTTTGAGGCGGTGAAGATGCTCAAGGCTACGAATCCGGCGGCGTATGTGCCGGCTGCTGGGGTGGAGTATCCGAAGAGTGCGTTTGGAAATAGTTTGAAACAGGTGGCGCAGTTGTTGAAGGCGAACCTTGGGGTGGAGGCCGCATTTGCCGACGTGGGTGGGTGGGATACGCATCAGAACCAGGGCGGCGCGGACGGGCAGTTGGCTGGGAGACTGCGGGATTTCTCGGATACGATTGCGGCCTTCTGGAAGGATATGGGCGATGACGCTGAGGATGTGACGCTGGTGACGATGAGTGAGTTTGGAAGGACGGCTCGGCAGAATGGGACGGGCGGGACGGACCATGGGCACGCGAATGTGATGTTCGCGCTGGGAGGAACGGTGAAGGGCGGGAAGGTGTATGGGAAGTGGCCCGGGCTTGCGAACGAGCAGCTGAATGAGGGGCGGGATTTGGTGGTGACTACGGACTTTCGGAGGGTGCTTGGGGAGGCGGCTTACAAGACGCTTGGCGTGCGGAAGCTGGAGGTGGTGTTTCCGGGGGCGGGAGTTGATGTGGGGAGCTTCTTGAACTTTGTGTAGGAAAGCTAGCTTTTAGCTTTTAGCTTTCTGAACTTGTGTTTGATGTGAATTCGGGTGATGCGGATTACGCGTTTCGGGTTTCACTTTCCGGAGTACTTTCTGGACGACATTTGGGTGACATTTTCGTTACAAAACTTTTGCACAACTTGTTCTAGAAAAGGGCGGTTAGCGCAAAACTTATCGGGCGTTTCTGCGTCAAAGAAGGTGTACGACAAAGCAAGTCGGGCCAGCAGTCCCCACGGTAACCGGCATCCCCTATCTGCACGAACCCTCCCACCTATTTGTAGGCGCCCAGAATATCGGGCGCCTCACGTCTTTAACGGCAGGGTGTAGGGGATAGAGTGTAGAGCGTAGAGAAGACGCTAAGGTTTTAAGTGAGTGGATAGGAAGAGTGCGAGGGCGGCTTGGTTGGGTGGGGTGGGGAGGAGAAGTTTGGGGGTGGGGAGGGTTTGGAGGGGTGAGGCGAGGGGGAAGGTTTGGTTGAAGAGGAATTTGAAGGGAACGATTTTGGAGCGGGGGTCGTGGGCGGCGCGGTCGGTGAGGTCGCCATCGGGGGATTGGAGGATGAGCGTAGGGAGGGTTGGATTTTGCGCGCAGAGATGGACGGCTAGCGAGGCTCCGAGGCCGGTGCCGTAGATGACGATGGAGGTGGCGGGGATGGAGCGGGTGGTGGTGAGGAAGGTGAGGGCGTCGGCTGCGTCGGCTTGCATGGAGGATTGGGTGGGGTGCTGGCCGAGGGATTGGCCGTAGCCGCGGTAGTCGAATAGCAGGACGTTGAGGTGCTGGGCGTGGAGGAGTTGCGCGGAGGGGAGCGCGTCGGCGAGGTTGCCGTCGGCTGCGTGGAGGATGAGGGCGGTGTTGTTGGTGGTGCCCGTCGCTGAGGAGTCTGCGGGGATCCACCAGCCGGTGAGTTGCGGGATGCCGGTTTCGTCTACGCCGAAGTGGACTTCGGTGAAAGGGAGGTTGAGCGAGGCGGGGGTGGCGGCGACCGTGCGCGAGGGGTGCAGGACGAGTTGCCACTGGCCGTGCGAGAACAGGACGCACATGGTGATGTAGGCGCAGAGGAGTGCGACGAGGACGACGACGGCGAGGGCCTTGAGGATCCAGGAGACTTCTACGAGCGGGATCATGTCTGGCGGCTGGTTGCCGCGTTGGGGATCGTAGCGGGGGGCGAGACGGGGGGATTTTGGGTCGGTGCGGGGGATGGGATTCTTCGGCATGGTTCTGGTGCTGGGTGTTGCGGTGTTGGGCTTAGGATCTCACGACGAGGAGTTGGCTGAAGAGGCGGCGGATGTGGCGGAGGCTCGCGAGATAGAAGGGAGTGGAGCGGCGCTGGTGGCGGTTGAGTTGGTGGACGGGGCGGAAGGAAGGCTGGTGGCGATGGAAGGCGCGCGGGTGAAAGGTGCTGGTGCGGAAGGTCGGCGCGGGCCGGGTGCGCGCGATGGTGGTGGGGTGATCGATGGACGCGGTGGTCGGGGTGCGTGGGGCTCCGTTGCCGTAGCGGAGGTACGTGTGGGCGTAGGCGCAGAGGAAGGCGAAGACGAAGATGGAGGCGAGGATTTTGATGGTGTTGCCGGCGCGGCGGAGGCGCGGCATCTTGCGGGGGTTGGTGGTGAGTGCCGGGGTGGGAGGAGTGGGCATGGGTCGGTTAGGCTGGGTACAGCATCTCATGGCTGCGCTGGAAGTGTCGCGGGGGAGAAGCAGATTCCTCCCCCTTCGACGCGCTCAGGGTGCGGAATGACAGCCAGAAAAGCAAGAGCAACGGCAGAAGCAGATTCCCAGAGGGAATGACAGAAAGAACAGCGGCACAGGGTTGGAGTGAAGGAGAACGTTGTGGGTGAGTGGGTTCGGTTGTGTGGGGTGGCTGAGGCTCCGGGGACGAATGAGGTGATGGAGGCGGAGGCTCCGCGAAGCGAGGGCATGCCTGTGCCGATATGCCTGGCAAATGTGGAGGGGAAGCTGTCAGCGATTGGGAATATTTGTCCGCATCGGCTGGGGCCGCTGGGGGGCGGGTGGATTGAGGGTGGGAAGGTGCTGTGTCCGTGGCACGCGTGGGCGTTTGACGTGGAGACGGGGGAGGCGGACGCGCCGGAGACGGGAAGGGTGAGGGTGTATCCGTTGAAGGTGGAAGGTGGTAATGTGCTGGTGGAGATTGAGGTTGCGGCGCAGGAGTGAGGCGGGGGTTTTCGACAGGGGGATGCTGATAGAATCAAGTGATCCTCTCGCTGCAAAGCCGTAATTCTGGCGACGATCACATCTCACTTGCAAGGGAGAGGGTATGCAAGCAATTCTCGCCCTCGAAGACGGGCGCCTGTTTCGGGGGAAGGCCTTCGGTGCGGGCAGCAATGCCAATGGACCTGCGGTGGAGCGCGTTGGCGAAGTGGTGTTCAATACTTCGCTGACTGGCTACCAGGAGATTTTTACTGACCCGTCGTATGCGGGGCAGATTGTGGTGTTAACCAATCCTCACATTGGGAATTATGGGACGTCACCCAGCGATGCTGAGTCGGCGCGTCCGTACATTGAGGGGTTGGTGGTGCGGGAGTTTTCGCCGGTGAGCTCGAACTGGCGATCGACTGAGGTTGCGGACGAATATTTGGAACGCAGTGGCGTGCCCGTGATCTCGGAGATTGATACGCGGGCGGTGGTGCGGCATCTGCGGGCGTATGGATGTTTGCGCGGTGTGATCTCGACTGCGGTGGAAGATACGGATGCCCTGGTGGCGAAGGCTCGCGCGCATAAAAAGATGGACGGTACGGACCTGGCTAGCGTGGTGAGCACGAAGGCAAGCTATGGGTGGGATGCTGGCGAGCCGAAGAATGAGACAGGCGATAAGTTGCTGCCGGTGGCGGATGCGGGCGCGAAGGACACGCTGCACGTGGTGGCTTATGACTTTGGGATCAAGCAGAATATTTTGCGGATGCTGACTCGGGAGAACTGCCGGGTGACGGTGGTGCCTGCGAAGACTAGCGCGGCGGATGTTTTGGCGATGGCTCCGGATGGGGTGTTCTTTTCCAATGGGCCGGGGGATCCGGAGCCGCTGGAATATGCGGTTGCGAATGTGCGCGCGATGCAGGGCAAGGTGCCGCTGTTTGGGATTTGTTTGGGGCACCAGATCTTTGGATTGGCGCTGGGTGGGAAGACGTACAAGCTGAAGTTCGGGCATCACGGGGGGAATCATCCGATCATGAACCATCAGACGGGGAAGGTCGAGATCACGGCGCAGAACCATAACTTCAATGTGGATCCGGAGAGCCTGCCGCCGGATGTGGAGCGGACGCATACGAATTTGAACGATGACACGCTGGCGGGGTTGCGGCATACGACCGATCCGATGTTCAGCGTGCAGTATCACCCGGAAGCGAGCCCGGGGCCGCATGATTCGCATTACTTATTCAAGGACTTTCGGAAGATGATGGAGGACTGGAAGAAGTGATGAACGAGGGTGTCGGAGAGGACAACGCGATCATCGGGAGGAACGCGGCGGAAGCCGATGTGCCGCCGGTGGTGTTAGCTGCGTTGGATCCGTCCGATCCCGTGGGACACCCGCCGCGCTTGACGCAACTGGATGGGATGCGAGCGATTGCGATTGCGATGGTGATTGCGCAACACTCCGGAATGCTTTCGATTGGGTGGGCGGGGGTGCATCTGTTTTTTGTGCTTTCGGGATTTCTGATTACAGGGATTTTGCGCCGGGCTCGCAAAGATACTCACTTCTGGTCACCGTTTTATTTGAAGCGGGTGACGCGCATTCTTCCTCCGCTGATTCCTTTTTTTCTGCTGTGCTCGATGGAGATGTCGATTCCGTGGAGGACTACGGGTTGGGCGTATGTGTTGTTTGGAGCGAACATTGTTCAGTCGTTGCCGCACGCGTCGATCACGGATCTTACGATTTTGTGGTCGCTGGCGGTGGAGGAACACTTTTATCTGCTGTGGCCGTTTGCGATTCGGTATCTGCGACGCACGACGTTGATCTGGTTGTTGGTGGCGGTGCTGGTGCTTGACCCGATACTGCGTGCGGTTGCGACGCATCATGTGGCGAGTTGGATGCCGATTTACTTTCTCACGCCATTTCAACTGGACGGTTTGGGTGCTGGGGCTTTGCTGTCGATTCTTGTGGAGGATGGTGCGTGGAAGCAGCGGCTGGGTGGGATTGCGCTGCCTGCGGCGCTGGCATGCGGGGTAGTGTTTGCGGCGTGCAGCCGGTTGAGCGGATTTGAACGTGGCGCGAATTCTCAGCTGTTCAACTCCCTGGGATATTCGTTGATCGTGATGGCTTCTGTGCTGCTGTTGGCGCATCTGTTTCTGAGGCCTGACTCTTATGTGAGCCGCTTGTTTTCGCTGTGGCCGATGGTGTTTCTGGGGACGATCAGTTATGGGCTGTATTTGTATATCGGGCCGGTGACGCATATTACGCAGCATATTTTGGTGGCTCATGGGATGACGCGGGGACGGATCAACTTGTTGCTTGGCTTGATCGCTTCGATCACGGTGAGCTGGGTTTCTTTCCGGTTTTATGAATCGCCGATTACCTCGCTGGGGCGATTGCAGGCTAAGGCGCTTGCGGGAGTTCCGAAACGGCTGTCGACTGCATGAATCGCGTTACTTGCTCGAGGGTTACGGAAGATGATGGAGGAATTCAAAAAGTGAATCGGGATCTGTTCTTGAGCATGATGATCGACGGGTCGAAGCGATGAGGGCGCCGAGTTTTTTCATCGTCGCGTTGTTTGCGTTGACGGTCCCTGCTGCGCAGGCGGGGCGACCGCGAGTGATCGCGCCGGCGCTGTGTGGTGTTGTGACGGACCTGGCGGGTGAGCCGGTTGAGAAGGCTACGGTGACGGCGATGTTTGGGGATGCGAGTACGAGCCAGGAGACGGATAAAGCGGGGCAGTGGAGTTTTGGAAGCAAAGCCGGGCCGCACTGGGTGCAGGTCGAGGGCAGAGGCCTGCAGACGTTCGAGTTTGATTATGTAGATAAAGAAGGGCAGAAGAGCGGCGGGGCGGATAATACTGCGTTCCTGTCCAGGCCGAAAGGCGAACCGTGCGTGGCGCCGATTTATGTGCGCCTTGCACCACTGAATCACAAGAGAGGTCTTGTAACGCTGGATGCATCGAAGGGCGTTCACAAGGAAAAGAAGACTAAATAATGCCACGTAGAAATGACATTGCGAAGATATTGGTGATCGGCTCGGGGCCGATTGTGATTGGGCAGTCGGCGGAGTTCGATTACTCGGGGACGCAGGCTTGCAAGGCGCTGAAGGCTGAGGGGTATGAGGTGGTGCTGGTGAACTCGAACCCGGCGTCGATCATGACTGATCCGGAGGTGGCCGATCGGACGTATGTGGAGCCGTTGACGCTGGCGTATGTGGAAGAGATTTTGCGGGTGGAAGTGGAGAAGCTGAAGGAGTCCGGGGAGAAGGGAATCTTTGCGGTGTTGCCTACGGTGGGTGGGCAGACGGCGTTGAATCTGGCGGTGGATTTGGCCGATGCTGGGGTGTTGGATAAGTTTGGGATTGAGTTGATTGGCGCGAAGCTGGAGGCGATTAAGAAGGCTGAGGATCGGTTGCTGTTCAAGGACGCGATGACGAAGATCGGGCTGGATATGCCGCGGTCGATGCTGATTAATAATCTTCGCGATGGGTTGGAGTTCGCGGCTAAGCTGGGGTTCCCGGTGGTGATTCGGCCTAGCTTTACGCTGGGTGGGTCGGGCGGCGGCATTGCGTATAACCGCGAGGAGTTGATGGAGATTCTTTCGCGCGGGTTGGATCTTTCGCCGGTGCATGAGTGTTTGCTTGAGGAGAGCGTGCTGGGGTGGAAGGAGTATGAGCTGGAGGTGGTGCGCGACTTGAAGGACAACGTCGTGATCATCTGCTCGATTGAAAATTTTGATGCGATGGGCGTGCATACCGGCGACTCGATTACGGTGGCTCCGGCGCAGACGTTGACCGATCGCGAGTATCAGCGGATGCGGGATGCGGCGATTGCGGTGATTCGCGAGATTGGGGTGGAGACGGGTGGGAGCAATGTGCAGTTTGCGGTGAATCCGCAGAACGGGCGCATGACGGTGATTGAGATGAATCCTCGCGTGTCGCGATCGTCGGCGCTTGCGAGTAAGGCTACGGGATTTCCGATTGCGAAGATTGCCGCGCGGCTGGCGGTGGGGTATACGCTCGACGAGTTGCAGAACGATATTACGAAGGCTACGCCGGCTTGCTTTGAGCCCACGATTGATTACGTGGTGGTGAAGATTCCGAAGTGGCAGTTTGAAAAGTTTCCGGGATCTGACGAAACATTAGGT
>Ga0302234_10003128_pt1 | contig 10193 bp, 9 predicted proteins | sample II_Palsa_N3_2_FD_193576 | JGI IMG/M metagenome (GOLD analysis project Ga0302234, IMG submission 193576) | Peat permafrost microbial communities from Stordalen Mire near Abisko, Sweden - II_Palsa_N3_2 | ecosystem: Environmental > Terrestrial > Soil > Palsa > Peat permafrost | place: Sweden... | reverse complement strand
GCTGTTGAAATATCGGAACGGATTGCTCATGAGCCGAGGCTAACACAGCCGGGACTGCCCGATGATTTGCTCTGACACCGCCATCTTTGATCGATATCGATGCGGGGACGTGTCAGGTCACGATGGTGGGCGGCGGAGTGTGCGGACTCAGGAGGACGTCGGACATGACGATCGGTCCCTTCTACATTACGCAGAGCGATCCTGGGGCAGACATTACATCATGCAGTGCAGGAACGTCTGTCTTAACAGGCACGAAGAACGCAGCCTTCGTGCTTATCGCATTGCGTTGGCGACGAAGGGACGGAAATCGAGGTCGTAGCCGAAATAGCGCGGGCCGACCAAATCCAGTCCTTCCGGCGTGCGCCACTGGTCGGAGCAAGGATATGCGAGCGCGACCACCCGAATGCCATACCGCACCGCGTCGGCGGTAACCGGTGCTCCGGTCTCAGCTTCGAGCAGGGTGATCATGTCGGGGGTCGTCACCAAAGTCTGGCCGTCGCGCTCCGCGATCAAAAACTCGTTTTGAAACGCGATGCGCATCTTGTGTCCACGATCGCCATCGAGGCCCTCAATCTGCGCCTCGCCGCGGGCGAAGCCCCCAATCGTTCGCCGCAGAACGTCCTGCACGCGGCCGTTGAAGATGATCTCCGCCCCCAGCGCCGCCCGGATCGCCTCGACCGGATCATCATGACGCGCACGCGCCTCCCTGAGCTTGCGGCCTAGGTCCGCGCACAGACTCAGCGTTCCGCGCACGACCGCCTTTTTCGCTACCGCGCCCGACATCGGATAGAAAGCAAGAAGCGCCGAGCCGCCCATATCGACGGTGCATGAGCGGGCGAGGCGCTCCGTCCAACGATTGCTGATCGTCTCGAGCACGACAGAGTTGCCCTTGTCGTCGCTGAGCACCATCGGCGTCGCTGAGACGCCGTGCATCCCGAACGTCGTCATCTGCAGTTCGGGAAACGCCCGTCCCATGCCGTCGCCGTCGACCAGGGGAAGATCCGCTGCGGCCGCGGCGACGAACGGGGTCGTGGAATTGAGGCCGCCGGCCTCGCCGCACAGCACGGCATCGACCTTGCGGCCGAGAAATTTCTCGAGTTTTCGCAAAGCGATCACGATCTCCTCGCCCTGCGGCAGCTTCTCCGTCATCACGGTCGGCGCCCCCATCATGCAGACCGGGGCGATGAGGGCGTCGTCGTCGAAATCGTCGACATCGACGAGGCGGACCTTGCCGTGGCGGCGGATCGCCTGCTGCGCCATCAGCTTGCCGATGTAGGGATCGCCGCCTCCGCCGGTCCCAAGGATGGCCCCGCCGATCGCGATGTCCTCGAGATCGGCCACGTCAATCGTGCGGATGGATTTCATTCCGGCCATCTCCCCTCGTATGAGCGCCGTATCAGAGGCCGCTCAACACCCCTCCGCGCTCGCGCGAACGTCAGACGGCGCGCCCAAAGGAGCGAAGGTCAGCTCCGGGTAGCCGAACGCCGCCGGGCCAACGATCTTGAGCGCCTCCGGCGTCTTGATGAGATCATGCGCGGGAATCCCGATGACGGCGAGTTGCTGGCCGTAGCGCAACATTTCCGTCGTGATCGGCTCGCCCGTCTCCAGTTCGAGATTCATGATGAGATCGGGGACCATCACGGCCGGCGTTCCGTCAACCCAGAGAACGAGGTTTTCGTTCTGGATCGCGACGCGAGCCTGCGACCCCGCATGGTCGCCGACGCCGGTCAGCATCGCCTCCCCCATCGCAAACCCGCCCCTAAGCTCCCGGCGCACGTCGGCGACTTTGCCGGTGAAGAAGAGGGTGGCGCCGGTTTTCGCCAGCAATCGCTCGACGACGTTATGGCGCCTTGCTCGCGCGTCGAGAATCGTGCCCCCGATTTCGAGCGCCTGCGTCAAAGTGCCGGGAACGGCGACCCTCTTGACATATGCGCCCTTCATCGGCGCCGTGGCGAAGCCCGCCGCGGCGCCCATATCGACCGCGATATGGCGAGCGAAACGCTCGAGCCAGAACATATCGACGACTTTCTTGAAGACGACGACATTGCCCTTGTCGTCGGCGATCGCTCCTGGCGACGGATCGAGCCCGTAGATGAAGAAAGTCGACATCTGGATTTCGGGAAACGCCCGGCCCATCCCGTCGCCGTCGACGACGGGGAGGCCCGCGTAGGCGGCAGTGAGGATCGGTTCGATGGAATTGGAGCCGCCAACTTCCGCCGATATGAGAGCGGAGACGCGCACGTTCATCGCCTCCTCAACCCCGCGCAGCGCCCGCAGACATTCCTGGCCTTGCTTGATTTTCTCGACGCTCACGACCGGCGCGCCGATGCCGCCGACCGAGCCGATGACGTCGTCGTCGTGCACAGCCTCAAGCGGAAGGATCTCCACCGACGCTCCCTTGCGGAGCAGTTCGCGCGCTCTCAGCATCCCGACATAAGGATTGCCTCCGCCCCCAGTCCCGAGCAACGCAGCCCCCAGCGACAGCGGCAAGAGATCGGACTCCTCGAGGACGTAGCCCCTAGGCGACATGCAAGTCTCCAACGACTTTCACTCGCACGCGCGTCGCGTTGCCCGGCAGATAGGCGAGCGGCACGTCCTCCACATCGACGACCTCGATCGTCTCGGCGCGCGCCCCCGCGGCCACCGCGACCGCTGTAGCTTTCTGCTGCGCGTCGCCGATCGCGTCCGCCCGGCTCAGCGAGGTCAACGAATAGACGCGGTCGACCTCGCCCGAGACTTGGGCGATCGCCGCGCCAACCGCATTGGCGACGGCAAAGTGATGTGGCTTGACGATCTCAAGGCCAGCGATCCTGTCGTGAACCAGGATCGAGCCGCCGCCCACGACGATCACCGGCAGCGGCTCTGGCGAGAGGCGTGAGCGCTCGACCGCGGTCTCGAGCATGTCGGCGATTTTCGCCTCCGTGCGCACGATCAGGCTCTTGTCCAGATTGGCGACCCTCTTGTGATCGCCGAGATATGCACGGCCAGCGGCGACAACAATGTCGGTGGTGGTCAGCGTCTCGCCGCCGAAGACCAGCGCTTCCTTGGTCAGCTTGTAGCCAACCGACGTCGGACCGACCTTGATCCCGCCGGGACCGTCGACCACCAATGAGCCGCCGCCCAGCCCGAAAGAGAAGACGTCGGGCATGCGAAAATTCGTCCGGACGCCACCGACTTCGACCGCGACGGTCGCCTGCCGGGGAAAGCCTTTGTGCAGCGCGCCGACGTCCGATGTCGTGCCGCCGATGTCCACGACAATCGCCTCGGCGACGCCGGAGAGAAACGCAGCGCCGCGGATCGAATTCGTTGGCCCGCTGGCGAAGGTCAACACTGGAAAACGCTCGGCATAGGCGGCGTCCATCAGCGTGCCGTCGTTCTGCGTGAGGAAAAACCGCGCCTTGACCCCACAAGCGTCGAGCGCATCGCGGAATGCGTCGATCACAAGCTTCGAGAGATCGCGAAGGCACGCGTTCATAACCGCCGCGTTCTCGCGCTCAAGCAGACCGATGCGGCCAATATCACTCGACAGCGTGACGTGAGCGCCCGGCAGGGCTTTTTCAAAGATCGCGCCTGCCTGGGCTTCGAACTCCGTGTTGACGGGGCTGAAGACCGAGGTGACCGCGACCGATCGGATGCCCTTGGCTTTAATATCCGCGGCGATGCCGATCAGCTCGGCCTCGTCCAGCGGCGAAATGACCCGACCGTCAAACTCATGACCGCCATGGGCGAGATATGCATGATTGCCGATCGCGCTCCTGAGATCTTCGGGCCAATCGACCATCGGCGGCAACGATGCGGTAGCCGGTAGGCCGAGCCGTACAGCTGCGGTTTGCGCGAGGTCCCGGCGCTGCACCACCGCATTGGTGAAATGCGTCGTGCCGATCATGACAACGTCGATCGCTTCCGGCTTGAGCCCGGACGCCGCAAGCACGGATTTGAGAGCAGACACAACGCCCGACATCACGTCCGGCGTCGTCGCCTCCTTGACGCCGGCGAGCACTTTTGTGCCGTCCATCACGACTGCGTCGGTATTGGTGCCGCCAACGTCGATGCCGATCCTCATCATCCCGCATTCTCCCCCTTCAAGGTCTCGATGGGCTTCGCGCCCAGGGACGCCGCGTCCGGCGCCAGAAGATGACAGCGGGCGAAATGGTCCCCATCGAGCCAGTAGGCCTCGGGATTCTGTTGATCGCAAAGGCCGAACGCGAGCGGACACCGCGTGTGGAACGCGCAGCCCGGCGGCTGATTCATCGGGCTCGGAATTTCGCCTTCGACGATCGGCGCCTTCGGTTTGATCGCCTCCTCCTCGGCCGATATCACCGGAACGGCTGCAAGCAGCGAGCGCGTGTAGGGGTGCGCCGGCGCCTCAAACAATTTTCTCGTCGGCCCCTCCTCGACCAGTCGCCCGAGATACAGGACACCGACCCGGCTGGCGAAATTCCGCATCAAACTCAGATCATGTGAGATGAAGATATACGTCAGGCCCAGCGAGCGCCGAAGTTCATTCAGCAATTCGATGATCTTCGCCTGCACCGACACGTCGAGCGCCGACGTCGGCTCGTCGAGAATGATCAGTTGCGGTTCGACCGCCAAGGCGCGGGCGATTGCGATGCGCTGCTTCTGGCCGCCAGACAGTTCGTGAGGATAGCGGGTGCTGAAATCGGCGGGCAATTGCACCATGTCGAGGAGCCGCGCGACGCCACGCTCTACATCCGCCCGCGCGATTTTGCGCGCCTCAAGCGGAACCGCTATCGACTGGCCTATCGATCGGCGCGGATTGAGAGAGGAGCCGGGATTCTGAAAAACCATCTGGACGGCCTTACTTCGAGCCAGCGCCAACGGCAGCCCCGTCAAATCGAGGCCGTCGAGCAGGATCGCGCCGGCGCTCGGATGGGTCAGTCCCATGATCATTCGGGCGATGGTCGACTTGCCCGAGCCGCTTTCCCCGGCAAGTCCAAAGACGTCGCCTTTCGCTAGCGAGAAACTGACGTCGGTGACCGCCTTCACATCCCCCCGAATTCCGCCAAAGAGACCGCCGCGCAACGGGAACGCCTTGGAGAGTCCGATGATCTCGATCAGTGGCGCGCTCATGGCGCCGCCTCCGCCAGATGCCAGCAGGCCGCCAGATGGCCCGCACTCACCGGCCTGTCCGACGGCGGACGATCGCACAGGGCCGTCGCAAGGACGCAGCGCGGCGAAAACCGGCATCCTGCAGGCGGGGCGGTGTAGTCGGGCAGCGAACCGTCGATGCCCCTGAAGGTCGTGTCGCCGGAAAGTTTCGGCACGCAGTCGATCAGCGCGTGCGTATAGGGATGACTGGGGCGGGCGAAGAGATCGGCGGTCGGCGCGTGCTCGACGACCGACCCCGCATACATCACATAGACATAATCCGCCGCTTCACGCACGACGCCGAGATTGTGCGTGATCATCAGGAGCGCCAGGCCGCGGTCCTCGACGAGGTCCTTCAGCAACTTCAGGATCTGCGCCTGGGTGGTGACGTCGAGCGCGGTTCCCGGCTCATCCGCGATTAAGAGGCGCGGCTCGGAGAGCAGCGCCATCGCGATCAAGACGCGTTGGCGCATGCCGCCCGACAGCATGATCGGATAGGACCGGGCGATACGCTCGGGATCAGGCATCCGGACTTGGCCCAGAACCTCGAAGATCCTAGCCATTCGGCCGCGCCTGCCGCGCACGCGTCCAAGCCGGCGATCGGCGTATTTCAGGATGGTCGCCATCTGGTCGCCGATGGTGAAGACCGGGTTGAGCGACGTCATCGGGTCCTGAAACACCATCGACATTGCGGTTCCGCGCAGACGCTCGCGCTCGCGTGGGCGCATCGCGAGAAGATCGCGTCCGTCGAACAGGATCTGGCCGCACACAATCCTGGCCGGGGGCGTCGGCAGGATGCCCATGATCGTGCGCATCGTCACGCTCTTGCCGCAGCCGGACTCGCCAACGAGCGCGACGTGGCGATGGGCAGGCACGTCGAGGGAGACGTCGCGCAGGACCTGCGAGCGCCGCCCATAGGTCGAGAAATCAACGGAGAGGCCTCGGACCGAGAGCAGCGGTTCGCCGGTCATCGCACGCTCTCGACGTCGTAGAGGTCGCGCAAGCCATCGCCAAGCAGGTTGAAGCCGAGCGCGACGAACAGGATCGCCGCGCCTGGCAGGAGAGATTCCCACCAGCGATCGGGCAAGAAATCTGCGCCGTTGGCGACCATCGTCCCCAGGTCCGGCGTCGGCGGCTGGACGCCGAGCCCCAGATAGGACAGCGCCGCCCCGATCAGGATGACGAAGCCGAAATCGAGCGACACCTTGACCAGAATCGCCGATGCGCAATTGGGCAAGAGCTCGCGAAAGAGAATGTGGAAGCGGCTTGCGCCCAACGTTCGCGCGGCCTCGACGAATTCCTGATGACGGAGGGTTCGCGTGATCGAGAAAATGAGGCGTGTGTGCCAGGTCCACCACAGCGCCGCGATCGCAAACATCGCGTGCAGAAGATTGGGCGTGAGCACCGCCGTCACCGCGAGCGCCATCACGAGCGGAGGAATCGCCAGCGCGACATCGGTAAGGCGCATGATCAAGATCTCCATCCAGCCGCCGAAATACCCGGCGAGAAGTCCAAGCGTCGCGCCCACCGGGACGGCGAACCCCAAAACGACCGCCGCGAGCAGCAGCGAAATCCGGTAGCCAAACAAGACCCGGCTGAAGATGTCGCGACCCACATTGTCGGTGCCGAACCAGTATTGCGCCGAGGGCGGCTGGTGTCTGACGCGAAAATTGACGATTGCGCCGACGTGGTCGGGATGCGGAGCGATCCATGGCGCGAGCAGCGCCGCAAGGACGACTATGGTCACGATTGCGGCGCCGATTAACGCAGTCGGATTGCGGCTGAACCGATGCCAGTTCTGATAGGCGATCGAAATCCGAACCGACGCCGCCGAAACCGATGCGCTCATGCGCGAGCGCCCCGGATACGCACCCTCGGGTCGATGAACCCGACCAGGACATCGATCATGAGATTGATGACCACGAAAAAGACGCCGGAGATCATCACGACTCCCATGACGGCGTTGAGATCCTTCTGCAGAATGCTGCGGACGCCGTAGCTCGCCATGCCGGGCCAGGAGAAGACGAGCTCCACGACAAAGGCATTGCCGAGCAGTGAAGCGAATTCCAGGCCCATGATTGTCATCGGCGGGACGAATGCGGGCCGCAACATGTATTTGAACATGCGCACGCGATCAGGCACGCCGAATGCTCGGACAGCCTCGATGTAATCCTGCGTCGATACGTCGATCATCGAAGACCGGGTGATCCGCGCGATCTGCCCGATTGTAGCGGCGGAGAGCGCGAGTGTTGGCAGTAGCAGGTGCCGCAGCGCGTCCCAGAGTCCGCCGAGGTTGCCTCTCAGCAGCGTGTCGAGCGTCAAAAGCCCGGTGATGTCCGCCGTGAAGGGCGAATCGGGCGAAACCCGACCGGTGGTCGGAAGCGCATGCAGGACGTATCCGGCCAAGACCTGAAGCAGCAGCGCGAGCAGGAAGCTCGGCGTTGCCGCTCCGAGGATGGCGAAGAAGCGAACGAGATTGTCGACCCAGCCGTCCTTGTTCGCCGCCGCTACGACGCCTAGAGGGACCCCGACAACAAACGCGACGAGGATCGTCGCCAGCACCAGTTCGAACGTCGCGGCGAACGTCTCCGCGATGTCATGGTTGACCGGCCGCTTGGTGAGAAACGAGAGACCGAGGTCCCCGTGCAGAAGGCCGACGGCAAATTGCCCGTATTGGGCGAGAATCGGTTTGTCGAGCCCCATCTTCGCCTTGAGATCCGCCACCTGCTCCTGACTGGCGCGGGGCCCCATGGCCATGCGCGCTGGATCTCCCGGCATGACGCGCGCAATGACGAAGATCACGATCGACAGCCCGAAAAGCACGAGCAAAGACCAAAATACGCGGCGGATCAGAAAATAGAAAAACTCCAATTGGACATCCCACTTGGCCGCAAACCATGCCGCGCCGGGCGCGCCTTCGGACGGCGATCACGCCGAAGACGCCTCGAGGAGCCAGATGCTACGTCAGACGACGAGGCGTCAGCTGCATGTCCACTTGTACTTGTGGAAGGCATAATCGAACGACTGCATCGGCACCGGAACATACCCATCCAGACACTTATCCATCGCGTGCCGGACGACTTGCGTCTCGAGGAAAGCGTCTGTCTGCTGGTCGATCAGGGTCTGCTGGAGATCCTTGTAGATCTTCGCCTGCGCCGCGGCGTCGCCGGTCGCGCGGGCCGCGTCGATCATCTTGTCTATCTCAGGATTCTGCAGCCATTCCATTGACGCCCAGGTTCCTGCCGACTTGGAATCGTACTGCGCATAGAACATCGAGTCCGGCGATGGATAGGTCGGGCCGAAGAACACCTCGGTCACATTGGGCGTGGTCTCGACCTTCGTGGCGATTTCGGTGACGCGATTCCACGGTTCCCCCGAGAGGGTCACCTTGAAGCCGATCTGTTCCAGGTTCGACTGCATCAGCAAGGCCAGCTCTTCCTCGAACTTGGCCGACGACACATAGGTAAGGCTCAGCGGGATGTCCGTCTTTCCGGCATAGCCGCTCTTGGCGATTTCCGCCTTGGCCGCCTCGAGATCGAATTTCGGCGCGGGCGTCGGGAGATACGCTCCAGCAAAAGTCTTTGGCAAAGGCCCGGTCAGTTCGCCGCCAGGAATAATCGTATTGTGGATGGTGTCGTAGTCGGTCGCAAGCGCGATCGCCTTGCGGATATGCACGTCATCCGTTGGGGCCACCTTGCTGTTGAACTTGAGATAGAAGGCGACCGGGGTCACCCCCGTCACTATCTTGAAGCGCGGCATCTTCGACAGCGCGTCATACGTGTCGGGCGACTGATATTGGCTCGACATCGTGAGCTCACCTGACGCAGCCATCGAGCGCACAGTCGCCTCATCGTTGGTGATGATGAAACGCACCTCGTCGATCGGGCCCTCACCCCAGCCGCGATAGTAGTTGGGGTCGCGCTCGATGGTCATTTGTGAGCCGCGATCCCAGCTCTTGAGCGTATAGGGGCCAGCGCCGGCGACATGGGTCGACAGGTAAGTCTGGCCGTCGTCCGCGCCCGCATTCGCCTTGACGATCTTCGAATTGACGATGCGGATCGCCGGCACCGTGGCGAGGAACGGCGAGAACGTCTTCAGGAGAGTAAACTTGACGGTTTTTGGGTCGATCGCCTCGACGCTGCCCGGCTTCAGGACGCCGACGAACAGGTTGGCGGGCCCCTGGTTGATCTTCAGTAACCGCTCGACCGAATAGACGACGTCCTCGGCTTCGACGGGCGAGCCGTCCTGAAACTTTGCGTCGGGCCGAATGTGAAAGGTTACGCTGGTGGCGTCGGGGGAAACGTCCCATTTCTCCGCCAGCTCCGGCACAAGATTGCCGTCGGGATCGACGTTCGCCAACCCGTCATAGAGATTCGCCGAGGCCATATAGTCGGTGTAGTCGGAGATTTTTGCGGGGTCGATCGTCCCGAAAATCTGGACGGTGTTGACTGTCACCGTGTGACCGGCGGCAAATGTTGGAGATAGCGCTAGCGCGCAAAGGCCAAGAACTAGAATCAAGCTCGATCGCATTGAGGACCTCACTGTACCGAACGCCTGATGCGGTTCCCCCCGTCTGCGACATCCACGCAGAGACTCTTTTGCGGTTCCGGACCTTGATTACGGGCACGACCTTGATTACGCCCGCACAATCGTGGCCGTGATCTGCATCCGCGTCAACTGCAACTAGAGGCCGAGGCTCACTTCATAAAGCGGGCCTCCCCATTTGCAGCCGCCAGTTGGGGCGGAGGACAGCGCCCAAGTCCTCGCCCGCGAGCGCCGTTCGGCGCACGTCTCTTATCTCGTTGCGCTCAAATTGTCGCGAGCTGCTTGACGCCCTTCGCCGCGAGCCAATCGAAGAATTCCGCCGCCTTGCGCGCATAGGCGCGGCGCGTGTGCGGGTTCCTGATCTGCGCCGTGAAGAATTCAAGGAAGCGATAGGAAGCACCGGGCCCACTCGCGGCGATGAGCGCAGGCGCGTGTGACGCGGTGATTGCCACGAGCCGGTTCACTTCTCGTCTCGAATGACAAAGCCGCCATGCGCAGCCAAGGCGCCCGCGTCGCGTGCGCCGTGCAAGACGCGCACA
>Ga0302234_10003105_pt1 | contig 10247 bp, 9 predicted proteins | sample II_Palsa_N3_2_FD_193576 | JGI IMG/M metagenome (GOLD analysis project Ga0302234, IMG submission 193576) | Peat permafrost microbial communities from Stordalen Mire near Abisko, Sweden - II_Palsa_N3_2 | ecosystem: Environmental > Terrestrial > Soil > Palsa > Peat permafrost | place: Sweden... | reverse complement strand
ACCCGGGCGCTCGGGAAATTCGAAGCGGTACAGAAGCTCGTGTTCGATGGCACGCGCGTGCCCGCCCACCATGTAGCGCACGTGCAGCTTGGCCATTTCGTTGTCGGTCATATCGGTGATGCTGTAGCCCGCAGCGCGCAGGGCCTGAACGACTGACTGGCGCTCGCTGCGGCCCTGCGAGAGCGCAAAGCCGACGAAAATCTGTGCCGCCCGCCCATTTTCGTAGCGGTAATTGAACTCGGTGACGCTATGCTGCCCAAGCGCTTCGCAAAAGCGCAGAAAGCTGCCCGGCTCCTCCGGGATCTCGGCCGCGAGCAAAGCCTCACGCGCGGCGCCCAAGTCGGCGCGCTCGGCCACGTGCCGCAGCCGGTCGAAGTTCATGTTTGCGCCACTGTTGATCGCGACCAGCCGCTGGCCGGTTACGCTCGCGCGCGCCGCATATTTCTTGATTCCTGCCACGGCGAGAGCACCGGCGGGCTCGACGATCGAGCGCGTGTCCTCGAAGACATCCTGAATAGCGGCACAGATCTCATCGGTGTCCACGAGCACGACCTCATCCACGTGCTCGCGGGCGAGCGCGAAGCATTCCTCGCCGACGCGCTTCACGGCCACGCCGTCGGCAAACATGCCGACGCGCTCAAGCGTGACGCGCCGTCCGACCCGCAACGACTCATACATCGCTGCGGCGTCCTCAGGCTCGACGCCGATGATCTTGACTTGCGGGTACAAGTACTTGACGTACACGGCGATGCCGCCGATGAGCCCGCCGCCGCCGACCGGCACGAAGATCGCATCTAGCGCACCGCCACTCTGGCGCAGGATCTCAACGGCGACGGTGCCTTGGCCCGCGATCACGTCGGGATCATCGAACGCATGCACGAACACCAGATGCCGCTCGCGGGCGAGCGCAAGCGCCTGCTCGGCCGCCGTATCGTAGTCGTCGCCGTGCAGGACCACTTCCGCGCCGAGATCGAGCACCGCCTGAATCTTGATGTGCGGCGTTGTCTGCGGCATGACTACAACGGCTGGAATGGAACGATGGCGCGCCGCGAGCGCCACGCCCTGCGCGTGGTTGCCGGCGGAGGCGCAGATGACGCCGCGCTGCGCAATGGCCTGCGAGAGGTGAGCTATCTTGTTGTAGGCGCCGCGCAGCTTGAAGGAAAAAATCGGCTGCAGATCCTCACGCTTGAGGAGGACCTGCGCGCCGATGCGGCGTGACAGGCGCGCGGCCTCCTCGAGCGGCGTCTCCACTGCGACGTCGTATACGCGCGCTCTTAGAATTCGCTCGATGTAGGGGCTCGCCACGGCGCATCTCGCTGCCTTAGGATCGGCAAGCTTAGCCGGTTGCAGAAGGCTTGCGAACTAGCGGCGCAAGAGTAAGGCGGATGCGCGCAAGCGCAATCCGGTCAGCGCCGCTCTGTCACGGGGCGCACGGCAAAGCGGAATGGCGCCTTACCGACGAGCACGATGTCGCCGTCCTTGAGAGTTTGGCGCAACACGCGACGTCCGTTGACGATCACGCCGTTGGTGCTGTTCAGGTCCTCGATGATCGTATGCGTCGGGCCCGCAAGAATCACCGCGTGGTGGCGGCTGATGTATTTGGCGTCGATCTGCACGTCGTTGTCGGGCGTGCGCCCAATCGTCGTCTTGCGGCCGAGCATGTGCACGACCTCCGACTCACCGGTGCGGATGAAGAGCCGCGCGGCGCCCTCCGGGGCCACCTCGTGGGTGCCGCTCGAGCCTGGATCGAGGCGCTTCATGCTCTGTTGAATATTGCCGAGCAGCGCTTGGCTGTTGGCTGCTTCAGTTTCGAGCCGATTGATCAGGCGCTCGCGTTCGGCGAGCGTGCGACGCGCCTGCTCGACGGTCCCGCGCGAGTCGTCCTGGGTCTTTGCAAGCTCTTCGAGCCGCGCGCTCTTTACGCGCAGATCCGCTTCGAGCCTATGGATGGAGTCTTCAGCCGCACTCAGATCCCCTTCCAGATCGCGCGCACGCTCGAGGTTCACGCGCAGCTCTTCGCGCAAGGCAGTGAGGCTTTGCGCCTGCTCTGCCACGTCAGCCTCGAGCACCTGCACCCGGGCACTCGCGGTCGCAAGACGCGTAGCCTGCTCATCGTGCTCGGATTGCAGGGAGGTCGTTGCCGTTACGCGCTCGTCGCGGTCGCGTACGACGCCGGCGAGCTCAACTTCGAGCCGCGCGACGCGTTGGCGCTGCTCCGAAATGGCAGCTTCCATCGAATTGCGCAACTCGCGCGCCGCGAGCGCTGCGGCTTCCTCCTCCGCGAGGCGCGCGTTGACGGCGGCGAGCGCCGCTTCCAGCGTGCTTAGTGTCTTGCGTTGGACGTCGGCCTCAGCGGTTGCGCGCTTGAGGTCGCGTTCACGCGCCGTGAGAGTCTCACCCTGCGCAAGCTGCGCGACCTTGAGGGCTGCAATGCTCGCGTCCCGCTCAGCAACGTTTGCAGTGAGCGCGGCGATAGTATCGTTGAGGAAAGCGGCGTCACTCTTCACCTCACCGATCTGCTCGTTGCGCCGTGCCAGCGCGCCGGCCAAGTCGCTCACCTCCTTGTCGAGAGCCACGATGCGCGCGTTGCGCGCTTGCAGCTGCGCCTGCAGCTCGCCGACTTCCTGAGTGCGGCTGCCGAGCTCCCCCTGCAAATGGCGCAGCCGCGCCTCGCGGTCGCCGAGGGAGTGATCGAGGCCCGAGAGAAGCGCGTCGAATATCGTGCGCCGGCCTTCGAGCGAGCGCAGGGTTTCCAGATAACCCGAACTGCGCGTCTGCAGCTCGCGCACCTCCTGCTGCGCCGCTTCGACTGCCCGTTCGCGCGCGGCGAGTTTGGCGTCGAGCGCACCTTCGCGCGCATGCAGAGCACGGGCCGCCGCGTCACGTTCCTCAACGGCGAGCCGGCGCTCGTCGCTCGTTGTCTCGGCTTGCGTCAGCGCCGCGCGCACGTCGGCAAGTTCCTTCATGAGCGCGCTGGCGCGCTCTTCGGTCGCGACGCGCGCGCTACGCGTGGACGCAAGTTCGTGCTCGAGCTCGGTCAGCCGCTCGCCTTTGCGCGTGAGGCGCTCCTCGACGTCCTTCAATGACGTCGACAGCGCCCGAAGATTGATCTCGAGTTGGGTACTGCGCTCGTCGACTAAGGGTTCGGACGGTGCCGCGGGAAGGTTCGCAAGGCCCGTCGGGGCGATCCAGGTGTCGGTGCTGCTGGCGTGCTCGGCCGCGGCATCGGCAACGTCGAGCACGGGTAGCTCGGCGGTGGACTCCAAGTCCACTTCGTTCGATGGAACCGACTGGCGCTGTACGCTCATGTCTAGCGCGTCCCTTCACCCGCAAAATTCAGCGCCCAAAGTGTAACGCGGCGCGTGCAGCGACGTGCAGATCCGCCCATCAAAATGTGAGCAAGATCGCGGAACATTACATAACTCCCCCGCGGCGGGTCAGCGCAGGAATGCCGTCACCGCGTCCGCCACAGCTTCAGGTGCCGTTTCGCACAAGCCCGCGCCGTACCCTGAAAGATCCAAGACGCGCGCTTTTGGCAATAGTTCCTGCGCGCGCCGCGTCGGCTCCCAGAACTCATCCTCAGAGCGCAGCAGCAATGCGGATTGCGTGACGAGTCCCAGCCGCTGTGCGGGATAGCGCACGGCGGCGTGCATGCCCCATGACGCATTTGCGCCGTTGTACAGCATTGTGGCGACGCGGCGCGCCATGATCTCGGCAGGCGGCAGGCGCTTTGCGGCGGCTGCCGCGCGCCGCCATTCCCTTTGCAGATGACTGCCGTCTTCGCTCGGTGGACCTGGCCAGGGCGAACGCGAAAATTCTGCCCGCTCAGCATCGTTGAGCGCGGGCACCGCGGCCAACACGACACGCCGAATCTGCGCAGGCCGCGTGATGGCAAGCTCCGCCGCGACCAGAGCGCCTGTTTGGCAGCCCATGACATCAATCTGGCGCAGTCTCATGGTGTCCAGGAAGTCGCCCATGGCAGCCGCATAGTCCTCGATCGTTGGCTGAACGGCAGGGGCGTCTGATTCCCCATACCCCGGCAGGTCGGGCGCATACACTGAGCGATCGCGACCCAGGATCCCCTGAATGCCATTGAACATGCGCCCGCTCTGCGGGGTCTCGTGCAGACACAGCAACGGCGTACCCTCCTCGAATCCCCCCCCGCGCGGCATCGCGTTGTGGACGTGCAGCTGGCCGTAGCGGCACTCGAAATAGCCACGGCGCACCGGCGGCTGTGTACCGGTGTCACGGTTCGCGCGCGATCGAAGTGCCATAGTGTGCTCCCCGGCGCGGGTACGGATTGGGTTCGCGCCTGACCGGCGACTATAGGGAATATGAAAGGAGTGATGTCATGATCCGCTTAGCAGCCCTCACGTTGCTGCTGGTATCGATCAGCGGCTGCGGACTCACTGAAACGGTGGGTTCTGCGGCGACCGACGCGGCCGCCAAGGCGCAGGAGCTCAAACAGGCGCAGGCGACCGAAGCGCGCGCTCGAAATGAACTCGACGCTGCAGCCCGCGACGCCGCACAGCAGCGGCAAACCGCCGAAAAAGACGCTCAGTAGCCCGACGGGGGGCAGGATTCGGACGCGCCTTGGCGCAAGGCGCGTCCGCTCCGCCTGTGCTCAGCGGCGCTTTTTGCCGCGCAGTCGCTTCAGAAGCGAGTCGGCCTGCTTTACGGCGAAGCGCTTCGCAACGGCAAACCCGCCCGGCGCGGATCGTCGCCTGCCCGACTTCTTAGCACGCCCCTTGGCTGTCTTGCGCTTGGCGGCAGACTTGCGCGGTGCCCTCTTGGCGCCGGTCCTCGACTTGCGCTGCGGCCGCTTCTTGGCGGCCACTTTCTTCTTCGGCGCCTTCCTGGCTACCTTCTTGGCGGCCGCTTTCTTCTTGGCTGGTTTCTTGGCAGCCGCTTTCGCGGGCGCCTTCTTGGCAGCCGGCTTTGTGCTCGGCGGGCTCTTTGGCGCGGCAGGCTTATTGCTCGCTGCGGGCGCGGTCGCAGGCGCGCTCAGCGTGGGAGCAGTCTTTGGCTTGGGCGGCGCTGCGGTCGCAGGCGCTGAGCTCGCAGAAGCACTCAGGGTTGGCGGCGATGGCTTGGCTGCCGGCGCTGTCGGTGGGCTCTTAGGTGCCGCTTTCGCAGGCTGGGCTGCCGGGGCTGAGGCCGCAACACGCTTGTCGGCATGCACGGCGAACACCGCGCCTTGCGGGTCGATGAGATGTGCGATCCACGTGCCACCGGGGACCTCCAGGGGGCCTTGCACCAGTTTGCCGCCCCCGGCTTTGGCGGCATTGGCTGATTTGTCGACATCCGTAACGTGCGCGTAGCACATCCACTGGGTCGGCATCGGTTTGGCTGGAGTGATCTTGAACATGCCGATGGACTGCACGCCCTGAATGCCGACCAAGTGATAGACGCCCATGGGTCCCATATCGTGCTTGGCGAGCTCCTCCCAGCCGAATAGCTCGCTGTAGAAGCTCAAAGCGGCGACGGCATCAGTCGTCGTCAGCTCGTGCCAGGAGAACTCGTCGGATCCGCCGGATGAGCCGCCGCTCTGTGCGCCCGACCCCGGACTGAAGAGCGCGAACGCCGCTCCCTGAGGATCGGCAAGAACTGCCATCCGGCCGGTGTCGGGGATATCGGTTGCGCCCATCGTTACGCGCGCGCCCAGGCGCTGCGCGCTTTGCACGGTCGCATCCACGTCGGCAGTGCCGATGTACGGCAGCCAATGCGGGCCTGCGGCACGCGCCGCGTCCGGCAGCGTCCGCACGCCTCCGAATGGACCTTTTCCCGACACCCAGAGGGTGTACGACGGGTCCTTCTCCCAGGCTTGAGTTTTCCACGCGGTCACTTTGGGATAGAAGGCGCCCGCGGCCTTGGTATCCGTCGTCATCAACTCGTGCCAGACGAATCGGCCCCGAATGTCAGCGTTGCTCATATAGTTTTTTCCTTTTAGTTAAGCGCCTACCACTCACCGGTATTAGGCATCGATTTCCAGGGCTCGGCCGGTTCGAGCGCCGCGCCCTTTTGTAAAAGCTCGATTGAGATGTTCTCGGGAGAACGCACGAAGGCCATGTGGCCGTCACGCGGCGGCCGATTGATAGTAACGCCATGTTCGGCCAGGCGCCTGCAGGTCGCGTAGATGTCGTTCACGGCGTACGCGACGTGGCCGAAATTGCGGCCGCCCGAGTAGCTTTGCGGATCCCAATTATGCGTAAGTTCGATCTGCGCCGACTCATCCCCCGGCGCCGCCAGGAATATGAGCGTGAAGCGTCCCTTGGGATAGTCCTGACGTGACAACTCCTTGAGCCCAAGCGCATCGCAAAAGAACCTGAGCGAGGCATCCGGATCCGTTACGCGCAACATCGTATGCAGGTATTTCATGGGCGTCAGAACATCTCCGCGGGGCCCGGCGTCTTGATTTCGACGTCGTGACGCGACGCGATGAAGTCGCCGGTGATCATCTGCGCATAAGTCTGGCCCGGACCGACCATGGGATAGACGCCCGCGTCCGGATCGATCATCACTTCGACGAATGCCGGCCCTTTGAATTCGATCAACTCGCGCACCACTCTGGGCACGTCTTCCTTGCGATCCAGGCGCACGGCATAGCGAAAGCCATCCGCCTGCGCGGCCTTGACGAAATCCTTTTTGTGCAGCGAGCGATCGCTCGCTGACAGGCGGCCCTTGAAGAAGAGCTTCTGCCACTGCTTCACCATGCCGTCGCCGTTATTGAGCACGACGACCTTGACCGGCAGGTCATAGGTCGTGACGGTCTCGAGCTCCCCAATGTTCATGCGAATGCTCGAATCGCCGTCGATATCGATCACCAGCCGCTGTGGGTTTGCGATTTGCGCGCCGATGGCGGCAGGCAGACCGAACCCCATGGTGCCCATGCTGCCTGAGGTGAGCCACAGGCGCGGCGAGCGAAAATCGCAGTATTGCGCCGCCCACATCTGATGCTGTCCGACCCCTGTCGAAATAATCGCCTGGCCGCGCGCGTGACGGTTAATCTCCTCGATCACGTAGTAGGGCTGAATGAGTGCGCTTGCGCGGTCGTAGTTCATCGCATGGGTGCGCTTGAGCGCAGCAAGCTCCGCGTGCCAGTGCGTATAGTCCGGCTGAAAGCCTGCGCTTTGCCCGTAGCTCAGCAGTGAGCGCAGTGCATCGGCCAGCGCGCCCACATGACTCCAGTCGACGTGCTTTACCTTATTGATTTCAGCCCGATCGATGTCGAGATGGGCAATGCGCTTCGCCTTGGCCGCGAACTTCGCGGGCACGGCAGCAACGCGATCATCAAAGCGTGCGCCCACTGCGATCAGGAAATCGCAATCGTCCACCGCGTAGTTGGCGAACGCGGCGCCATGCATCCCGAGCATGCGCAGCGACAAGGCTTGCGTCGTATCGAATGAGCCAATTCCCATGAGGGTCGTCACGACAGGAATGCCGAAGGCGAGGGCGAACTCACCGAGCGCCTCGGAAGCACCGGCGTTGATAACCCCGCCGCCCGCATAGATGAGCGGTCGCGCCGCGCTGCGGAGCATGGCAAAGAATTTCTCTGCCTCGTGTGCCGTCAGCACCTGTGCGGCGAGCTCCTGCATCCGGCGCCGATATCCGGGTACCGGCAGTGTCCCGCTACCCTGGAACTCCCCCTCCCAGGCCTGCACGTCCTTGGGCACGTCGACGACCACCGGGCCGGGTCGCCCGGTGCGGGCAATCTCAAATGCGGTACGCAGGGTAGCCTCGAGCTTCTTGGGATCGGTGACGAGAAAGATGTGCTTGGCGACCGCGCTCATGATGGAGGGCACGGGCGCTTCCTGGAATGCGTCGGTGCCGATGGCGCCGGTGGGTACCTGGCCGCAAATGACCACGATGGGCACCGAGTCGGCCATGCAGTCGCGCACCGGGGTGACGGTGTTCGTAGCCCCTGGGCCGGAGGTCACGAGACACACTCCGACCCGCCCGGTCGCACGGGCGTAGCCGGCCGCCATAAAACCAGCACCCTGCTCGTTCGCCGGCACGTACAGCGGCATCTGCTCCGCGCCTGCGGCGCGGCGCTGCTCGTTGTAGAGAAAGACGGCGTCGTAGGTCGGCAGAATGGCGCCACCGCTATAACCGAAGATGGCGCTGACGCCCTCGTCGGCCAGCACCTGCACGATCATCTCGGCACCGCTCATGCGCTGCCCAGCCCGCGGGTGGGCAGCGGCTCGCGGCAGTATTACCGTGTCATTCATCAGATCGCCGGTGTCGACGGACAGCAGAGAAAACCTCCGAAGCCTAGCAGCTTAAGGGCGCGGTGCAAGCGGGCGCGCCTCGCTTGCCATGCCAGCGGATCCGCAGCCAATCCTTTATTCTTCGCAGCCAAGCCTGCCATGCGTCACATCATTGCCATACTGCTGCAAAACGAAGCCGGCGCCCTTTCCAGGGTCGCCGGGCTCTTCTCCACACGCGGATACAACATCGAGTCTTTGTCCGTGGCGCCGACCGAGGAGCCGACCGTCTCGCGGATCACACTGGTCACCAAGGGTTCCGAGGCCGTCATCCAGCAGATTGTCAGTCACCTGAACAAGCTCATCGACGTCGTAAGCGTCGAGGACATGACCTTGGGTGAGCATCTGGAGCGGGAGCTTGTGCTCTTGAAGCTCAAAGTGCGGGCGGGGCAAAGCGACGCCGTGCGCGGCTACGTGGTGCGCACTGGCGGCCGGGTTCTGGACCCTGCACCCGACGGCTTCGTGGTCGAGCTGACGGCGAGCGAAGCGGAAGTCACCGCCTTCGTCGCTGAGCTTGCGCGGCAGGCTCAGTTGCTCGAAATCGCCCGCAGCGGCGCCTTAGGGATGGGCCGCAGTGCGCGCGCGCTCAGGATCGTGCGCTAGTTGCCTGCGAGGGGCGCGGTTGCGATGGCGAGGTCGTGCACCGGACGGCCGCCGACGAGGTGCTCCTGGATGATGCGCTCGAGGTTCTCCGGGGTGCACTCCTTGTACCAGACGCCCTCCGGGTAAACGACCGCTATGGGCCCGCCCACGCAAATGCGCAGGCAATCCGCCTTGGTGCGCAGCACTGAGCCGCGCGGCGCGAGGAGCCCGAGCTCCTTCAGGCGCCCTTTGAGAAATTTCCAGGAGTCGGCTTGCAGCTCGGTCGCGGCGCACTTGCCGCCCACACACAGGAAGATGTGCCGCCGCGCCAGGCCGAGGCCGGCTTCCTCTGCAGCCTGGCGCAGTGCTTTGCGTTGGTCCATCGCCTGAGGATAGCCGGTTCTAAAGCGCCGCGTCGTCCGTCTCGCCGGTGCGGATGCGAATCACACGGCCGATATCCGTGATGAATATCTTGCCGTCGCCCACCTTGCCCGTCTTCGCCGCCTTGATGATGGCCTCGATCACCTGGTCCAGAAGGTCGTTCCTCACGGCAACTTCGATGCGTGTCTTCGGCACGAAATCCACAACGTATTCGGCCCCGCGGTAGAGCTCAGTGTGGCCGCGCTGCCGCCCGAAACCCTTCACCTCGGTCACGGTCATCCCCGAGACGCCGATATCGGACAACGCCGCGCGCACGTCATCGAGCTTGAAGGGTTTGATTATTGCGGTGACGAGTTTCATGGACAGCTCTCCGTCGGCACTTCGAAACCATGGCGGGGACCGCCAAGCAGCGGCGTTTTGCAGCTTTCATGCCACGGCTGACCGTTCGCGAAATGGCCGTCTTTGGCGTGGTGCTACGGGCACGCGCGCTGCACCTGCGCACTATTCTAGCGCACTTGCGCTCGTGGGCCGCCTGCGCTTGGTGCACTGGAAGGCGCCCCGCTATCCTCTGCACCCATGCTGCCCTCGCGAATTGTGATCGTCGGCGCCGGCCAGGCGGCGGCCGCCGCCATCGACACGCTGCGCCGCAAGGGCTTCACCGGTGAGATTGCATTGGTGGGCGAGGAGGACTCATGGCCCTACCAGCGGCCGCCGTTGTCGAAGAAATATCTTGCAGGCGCACTGGCGCATGAACGTCTATTGCTCCGCCCGCCGCACTTCTATGCGGAGCACGCGATCGAGATGCACCTTGGCCGGCGCATGACACATATCGAACGCGGTGCGCAACGCATCCGGCTCGATGACGGTAGCACGCTGCCCTATGACGAACTGCTGCTCGCGACCGGCAGTCGGCCCAGAGCGCTGTCCGCGCCCGGCACCCACCTTCCCGGAGTGCATTTCCTACGTACGGTCAAGGATGTCGAGGCAATACGCGGCGAATTTGCGCGCGCGCGCCACGTG